>Ga0209374_1000014_pt1 | contig 179525 bp, 204 predicted proteins | sample SaaInlLV_DNA_10m_FD_184683 | JGI IMG/M metagenome (GOLD analysis project Ga0209374, IMG submission 184683) | Marine microbial communities from expanding oxygen minimum zones in the Saanich Inlet - SI075_LV_DNA_10m (SPAdes) (version 2) | ecosystem: Environmental > Aquatic > Marine >... | reverse complement strand
GAAAAACAATACATTAGAATGGTTGTTGAGCGAAGGTTATCCACAGGCAGAGATTGACGCATGTGGGGATCATTTTTATGTTCGTTATTGGGAGATAGACGATGAGTGAACAAACAAACTATTGCACAACTAAAGGACTTGGTTGGGCATTATTGATTATCGTGCTTATGCTAACTGCTTTGCCTGTGTTAATAACATTAGCAATGGTTGGTGTTGAAGACTATGCTAAGTATTGTAATATGGCAATCCATTTGCCTTGTTTTGGTCTGAATTAATGCATATCGTTAGGAAAAAAGACGGTGAAATTATTGCTATAGCATCACGCAAAGAAGATGCTATTGCAATTGCTGATGGAACACAAGTTGATAAGACTGACTATGTTGTTCAGGAGTCGACTAACCAACAAGAACTTGCTGAAGTTTACCGTTCCTATTATGGAACAAGATCACTATGAATGTAAAGAAGTAAAGATAGGAAAAAAATGAAAAATCTAATTACTGCTAGCCTTATGGCTCTTTTCGCAACAACGGCATATGCTGAAGATATGACTATTGAAATGTTGAATAAACGTGACGATGGCGCAAAAATGGTGTATAGCGAAGACATTTCTCGTATTGATGTAGGTGATACAATTACCTGGGTACCAACATCAAAAGGTCACAATGTAGAATTTGTTGCAGGACCAGATGGTTGGAAAGCACCAAAGAAATCAAAACTCAACGAAGAAGTTGAAATGACGTTTAATACACCAGGTGTTTACTTGTACCAATGTTCACCACACAAAACAATGGGGATGATTGCTATTGTTATCGTAGGCGGCACAGATCCTGAAGTAGTAAAGGATCGTCTAAAAGGTGTCAAAGTAAAAGGTAAATCAAAGAAAAAACTCGAGGAGCTATTGGCTGATCTGTAATGGTAAAACCTAATACAAGTTTTAACTTAGATGTTGACGATATAAATATTATTGATGAAGCACTATTGCTATTGCAAATGCAACGCACTGGTACAATAGGATTTGAAATAGAAGATATTACAAATCTTAGAGCTAAAATCTTTCATCAAAAGAATTGGTATAAACCAAAAGACCGCTTCGCAGGAGGCGGATAACACACACAGGAGAACTAAAATGCTAAATGATTTTACAACTAATTATTGGATTGACCATGTCCAGTCTACAAAGAAAACAATGGTTGACACATTGGTAAAAGACGAGAAACTGTCTGCACCTTTGCATGCCTTTATTGAAGCTCAAACAGCTTTTACCAAAACCGCTGTTAAATCAATGAGCGAATTTGCTAATGCGTCAGGTGAAACTTTTGCAAAGGTAGTAAAATAATGAGTAAAAATCCTTTTGAAATTCGTGCTGATATGTTGCAGATGGCTAAAGAGTATATGGATCAAATCCATGAAACTAACCATATCTATGCAGCCAAAATGATGGAATTAGGTCAAATTCAATTTGAAGAATATCAAAAGATGACTGAACTATATTCAGTCGAGGAGCTCACGAAAAAAGCTACAGAGATGTATTCGTTTGTTTCAAATAAGGAATAACTGAGAAGGGCTACGGCCCTTTTCTTTTACTATGTGAGGTGATAAATGATTTTTAAATTGATGGGTAATCTTATTATTGATGAGAGTAAACCAACTGTTATTTTTATGGATAAAGGAAATCATAATTCCTATACGCACATCTACGGTCCAGCTCGTATTGTAAAAGAAAACATTAAAGACAAATATAATATTATTACAATCGGTGCAGGTTGCGGCCTCACTGATAATTACTATGAACTCCAACGTGGTGCTACCGATAGCCTTTTAAGAAAAGAAGGTAACGGACCTGACTATAAGGAAAAGAATGCAATTACAATGCGTTCTTGGTTGGATGATAGTTTTGTTGATTTACCTGTTGTTGACCATATCATTTTAGGTACTGATGATTTCTTCAGGCTGCCATTACAAAGGTTTTGCGGTAAAGAATATTCTGAATTCCTGTATAATATGCAAAACGAATTCTTTGATTATATTGGTACTGATTCTGATATAATGCAAAAAATTGATGAAATGAATACCGATATGACTTCTAATTGGGATAAGCGTGTATCACCATATGCGTTTAGTACAAAAGATTACTTTTGGTTTATGGAGTGTATTGGATATATCAATAAAGTAAATAAATTGAATAAAGAATTGATTGCCTTTTCAATTGATCCTGCAATCTATACACCGTACTTTGATAAAATGGGAATTAAAACGAAACTGTTTTATTTTGCCGATGATACACGTGGTACAAGAAACTTTCAACAACTTGATATATCACAATTACAGCATATTATCTATGATGAAAAATTTAAACCAAAAACACTCGATAGTTTCTTTGATGATGAAGTTAAGAAAACTCATAATATGTTTTTTGCTGGTACGTTATTTCAGGACAAAGGCAGTAGGAGATTTATTTGGGATAAGTTTCTAAAGGATGTCAAATCCGATGATTGTTCTTATTATATTCCATTAAGAAAGAATGGTATTAATAAATCAAAGGACGGTAGATCAGAACGAGCGGAAACAACTCTTAAAGAAACTGCTGCATTTACAGAACTATATAATAATGTTATAGAACATAAAAATTATAAAGAAGCATTGCTTCCGTCCGAGGTCAATGATAAAACAAAAAGATATAAGTATGGAATGATTTTTAGATGCGTGTCAATTAATGACTCACTAAACTTTAGACCTGTACTATATGCCTATTCCGATATTATACCATTTCTTGATACACAATATGATCCTGATTGTTTACAAATACCTAAACATATTCAAGAAAAACTGTTAGTCGCTAATGCGTGGGATATTGATGAAAGAATTAAATACTTTAACGATAATGATTCAGTAAGGATTGAAATCCTGAATGAGCTCAAAGATCTATTTAATATAAACCAATATATTAATGATCCGCAAACTGCAATTGATAATCAAATTAAAAAGATATTTAATTAATACCTGGTGGCAAATTACTAAACGGATCATCGGTAGCACCGCCTCCGCCACCACCGTTCACTCTAACATTTGCCATGGAACTTGCACCTTCGGTATAAGACATTGGCGCGTTTACGGTATCACCCATATGAACATTAACTTGTCCGCCTGAGCCTATTGCACCTGCTGCAACCATTTGTGCTCGTGCCATTTGGCGCTGTGCTGATGGGTAATAATTATTCCTTGCTTGATTAATACGGAAACCATCCATAGATGTAGTACCATCAGGTTTTGAGCGTGAATAACGAAGAAATTGTCCTGAAGAATTATATATCGAGTAACGGCGCATTCCTAAAAATCCTCCGCTTTCATTTCTTTCATAATAAGTATCTTGTCTTTCATGAGCCATATTGCTATACTGAATTTGTGCTTCCATTGCCAAACGCTCAGCAGGTGAAGGTTCCGATGCTCGTTGTGCTTTTGCCCTTGCTCTTTCTTCCATGTACTTATCAATTGAATCTCGCAACTGCCTAGCAATTTCCATATATAGTGCACGGTGTGCTGGGTTGAATTGGTTATAAGGACCTACTCCGCCAACATGGAAAAAGATTGAAGTAGTAGCTGCGGCTACATCAGCAGCAATACCAGTAATACTAGGGAATGCTACACCGACTGTTTCTAAACCGGCGGATGTATAATCTCCTATGAAAAGACTATATGCTGCAAACCCAATACCTACAACTGCACCGACAGCAGGAATCCATTTTAACGCAATTTTCTTGGTTTCAGTTCCAACCATTTTTCGTATCAAACCTTTGTCGGCATTTGCTAAAAGATCTGCACCGTCCCGTGCTCCTTGGGCTAACATTCTTCTTGTCTCTGTCAAACCAGCATCACCTGTTCTTGGGCCAACACGTGGAGGCCGAGATGTTCTGCTATAATCTGGTAAACCGTCAGGTCCAAGTCCTGCAGCTGCTAGTCGTTGGACTGCCACATCCCTTCGCATAAATGTTCCATTTTTACCCATATCTCGATATCTAATGGTTCCATTACCCATCTCTTCAACCCTAATATTGGGCAATGCGTCTGGTGAATTAAACATTCCGGTCGGGCTTTTATTTAATAGCGGTGGTTGAATTCTATTAGGACCAGCGGCAGCAGCATATGCTGCTTCTTGTGCTGCGACTGATGCTGTGATTGCCGCCGTTTTACGGGCTGCTGCTTCTGCTGCTTCTCTTGCCGCTACGTCTGCTGCCTGCTGTGCCGCGATTGCTATTAACCTATCATCAGATGCAGCAGATTGAGCTGCTCTCTTAGCTGCTGCTTCTGCTGCTTCTCTTGCTGCAACTTCTGCTGCTTGTTTTGCCGCTGCTTCTGCTGCTTCTTTCGCTGCTCGCTCTTGTGCTTCTTTAATTGCCTTCGCTTGTGCTAAACCAGCATCACCTTGCCTTGCACCACGATATGCCGTTACACCTGCTGGTATACCTTTAGCAAGACCTCTGGTAACAGCAAATCCTAAGGGAATACTGGCCAATGCGATGGCAAGCTGCACGGCTATACTATTTTTAAATGATTCAATATCATTTTTTACTTCATTAACAGTTCGTGACAACTCAGATGCTGCTGTATTCAAACCTTCAACAGAAGTTTTTAATTCCGTGACTATATCGCCCATACCGTCAAATGCATTAGGAAATTTTTCATCTATAAACCCTTTACCTATAAGGCCTGCGGCAGCAAGTCCTGCACCACCTACAAGTAATTTGGTAAGGTTACCTAAGTTAAATGCCTTTGTAACACCGTCAATTAATTTTGCGTCACGGTCTTCGGCATTCTTACGAGTATCAGTAGCAATCTTTTCTGATTTTAAATCATCAAAATCCCGTTGTCTTTTTGTATACTCGTATTGTTCTTCCGCTATACCTTGTGCTTGCTTTAGCATTACGCTTTGAGCTTGTATTCCATTATTAATTGATTTGAAAACATCACCAAACTTGTCGAGTTTTGAACCGACTGTTTTTAATGAATTTGTTCCACTATCACGGATCAGGTCACCTTCATCCCTAAGCCTTTGGATGATTGCTTCTGTATCTTTGGAATATTCTCTAGCCATGTTTCTTACCTATTCTCGTTTTGCTTTTCCATGAACTCAATTAACATTGTAAAATATAATTCTTTTTCATACGGTACCAAACTTTCAATATCTGATATAGAATACTTATGATGTTGAACCAGAGCAAACATCGTTTGGTAATATTCGCTCAGTGATGAATGGCACAACATTATGTAAAAAAACTTCGCATTCCTTCTATTACAAAGTTTTTAGTGTCGCCGTTTTTATTCTTGTATGTTTTAGTGTGTCTTATCTTTGGCATTGTTTCAAAAAATAATCTAATACCATCAACTACCGGGGTTGTCACATCTTCCATGAATTGATCTATTTCTTTTTGCGAATACTTTTTGAACTCATAAACTTCATCTTCCGATGCAACTTTATCCAAACAGGAAACCATAATTTGATATGATACCAATGGATCATCTTCATCCATTTCAGTAATTCTAATATACTCATCAATCGAAGGATACTTTAGAATTAATGTGTAATCATCATTGATCTTAACTTGGTTACTATGCTTATCATTTTTAATAACTTCAGTGTCCATCAAATCAATTGAAATATCAACAGTTTCGTCTGTATCAGGATCAGTGATCTGCATTTCAATTAAGTTATCAACAGATTTTGATCTCAACGTCAATAGAATGAGCTCAAGATCAAACATTGCTAATTTCATAACATCATAGTCAATCAAACAGTTATTTACGATTTGCTTTGATGCAACCATTTCTTGTGTACTATCTTTAGATGCTTGAGCAACTAATAGAATCTTTTCTTCTTTAACCGTGAAGGGACGGTACTTAACAGTTTCACCGGTTGATGGCAATTCCATCTCATAAATCGGTAAATCAATTTTTGGTAGTGTCATAATTTATTGTCCTCTTATTATCTAAATATTTTTGATATATTATCGAAATCGCTTCTTACTTTAGTAAACCTATTAATTGCATCTTGAATGCCAACAGGTCTTATACCTTGTTGAATTGTTTGGCCAATGCTGCCTACTGATTCGAGTAATGATAACAATCCTGCGCCTCGTCCAAACCGTTCAAGTGTTCCAACCAAACCGACCTTTTCTCCACTAAACGCAATGCGATCGTATGCAAACGCAACAGGTAATGTGCCAAAGCTGTCATTGTTTTCCCATGCCAAATCAATATCACCAATAACTGTTGGATAACATCCGTCAAGAATTGTCTCATAATAAGTTTCAATGTTACCGCGTGTTGAATAATATTTGATAATCATTCGGCATGAATACTCATCTTTATATCCCACCTCATATGGCAGTTGCCCATCAACCTCAGCAAAGGATCCACCTTTTGAACCATAATTTACAACTGACTGTATCCATGAGTGGAAATAACTCACAACGGCGTGGTCGGAGTCAAGCATAAAGATTGTATTAAATTGTTGGTTATCCATTCCTACAGGAAACTGTTTTGGCAATTGGCCAACTTGTTCAAGTGTTTCTGTTCTTACGGTTAAACCTGGTACTGCCGCGGTTTTACAAAAGAATGTAAGTTCCCTTGGTGTTAATCCTGATTCAATTCTAACACCGGGTGGAATGATTTGAACTTCAAATAATGAGGTATGGGCAGGTCCACCGTAACGGTCCATATTTGATTTGAATTTTGATATGTTAAAAGACATTTATCTTCCTCTTACGGCTTTTCTTGAGTCAGACCAAACTTTTGATTGTTTTGCTCCAACGAATTTTTGTGTCGGTAAGAATAATGCAATGTCCCATTCTGAAGGATTAATATACACTAATCTTGTTCTTACCTGTTTTGTTAAATAATGTTTCACCGTAGGTGCAAATAACTTAAACTTAGATGCTCCGTTTAATACATCATAACTAATCCTCAATTTAGTACTCTCATCATATTTTTTATTGGAGGCAACGGTATATAGTTGGTCCATTAATTTTGCTCTTAAGGTGGGTGGCAAATAATGCATATTGATACCAAGAAAACCACCTTGTGCTCTATTTATCGGAAATATAAGTGGAAACCTATCATAGTATGGTAATGTCTTTTTGTGCTTCGGATCATATGCAAACATATACATATGGCCTAATCTAAATCTGTTTTCGTATCTTTCTTTACCGGCTTCACGAATAAGTTTTTCACCTTTTGCTTCACCTTTTCCAACTGTAGCGGCTTGCTGACGATACCAATCTCTGGCACCTGCAGTACGTGCAGGGATTTGCCCTTCACGGACACCTCTTAATAGTATATCGTCAAATAATTGTGCTACCATTTTTAAACTCCTAAATGATCTTCAGTATATATCAAAAATTTCCACCCGCGGTCAGCACAAAATTTCTGTGCTGCTTTCCACTTTGCCTCATTAACACCCCAGGTTTTAACCTCATTCAAATAGCGTTTTGACACACGACCTTTGAGTGTACTTTTATTACGAATATCAGGCGGCCTTGTCTGTGCCTTTGGTTTAATTTCAATCATTAATGTTTCGGTCTTACCGTCAGGCTTTTTCTGCCGAACAATCACATCAGGAAAATACCGATGTAACCGCCCATCAATTGGTGATCTATAAGGTACAATAACCTCTTCACTTTGCCACCAAATCACATCAGGATGTTTATCCACGTGTCTAAAGAATTTAAACTCCCACAACGAACGATAAATAATCTTTGTAGGGTCACCTTTATATTTCTGCGGGTTTTTCGGCCGAAACCTACCACTATACGCCAATATCCTGCTCACACTTCCATATAAATAAGAACATAAACTATTTATAAGAAAAGGACCGAATCAAATGGCGAACATATCAACTCGCCCAGAGCATGACAAAAATGCATGGCGCAATAAGAACACTCAAGGTAACTTGTCTTTTCCAACATCGCCTGTACCACATTCGGTTCTGTTCGTTTTCAAAGATTATGATTTTAAAACTGCATTAGGCGGTGGATTAAACGCATCTAGTGTAAGTGTTGGGCAAAGAGCTGTGGGCAGTGAATTAAGATCAATTAATTCTATTGAACTACCTTTTCCTACAAATCTACAGGATGATACGAACCTTAGAATTAACGGGTTTGAAAGAAATAAAACAACAGAATACCTTGCTAATGCTGCTAGAGAATTTGCTGCATCTAGTGATTTTGGTAATTCAAAAGTTTCAGAACTACCACAGCTATTAACGTCATTAGGAGCGGGCATGGGTAGGAGTGCACCTGCGGATATGTCTATTAGTGCAGCAGGATCGGCGATTATGGGATCAAGCCTTGCTGATACCGCTAAGTCAGCACAATACCTTTTGCGTAGTAAATTACCAGGCGACATTGGTAGAACACTTGATACGGTACAAGGGAATACTGTTAACCCAAGAGAAACACTATCGTTTGAAGGTGTTGATTTAAGAACTCATAATATGACATTTGATTTATATCCAACAAATAAATCTGACTCAATTTTGATTAAAAAGATTGTTGAAAGGTTCAAGCAAAAGACATTACCTGTAGCACGAGATTTTGCCGGTCTTACACAGGCATTCTTGTCATATCCTTCAACCGTAGATATCTTTTTATTAGGAATTGATCCTACTCATTGGATGCAATATAAAACTTCAATGGTTACACAGTTCACTGTTAATTATCAAGTTGGTGGATTAACAAGTGTTATGAAAGGTGGTAAACCTTCAGCAGTTCAAATAGCATTAACCTTTCAAGAACTCGAAATTCAAACTGCGAATGATTATGGTATTAGCGGCGGTGAAGCTAATGCAGTAGGAGAAGCTTAATGGCAAAGTATTTTGAAAATTTTCCAATTATAACATACGAAGGTAAACAGGTACGTGATATTACACGAAGAAATCAATTCGTTCGTAACGTAAGTACAAACCCTTTACTTTATTTACCATATACAATTAGTGAAGGTGAAAGAGCCGAGGATATTGCTAATTTCTATTACGGTTCAGTTGATTATAGTTGGCTCGTTTATATGGCAAACAATATAATGGATCCTTACCATGAGTGGCCTTTGTCGGAAGCAGAATTTAAAGATTTTCTAATTGACAAATACGGTAATGTATCAGGTAGAATTGGTGATGATGTTGTTGATTGGACACAAGAAGATAATGATGAGAACATCATCTATTGGTATAGGGAGGTTTAATAAATGGCAGTTGATCTAGTCAAATTAACACCTGAAAGTTTTGAAACAATTTATCTTCGTAAGGAAGACCGAGTTATTATCAGAACAGAACAAGGTCGTAAAATTATTATTAAACGTATTATTCCTGAAGAATGGAAACCTTGGCGTATCTGGGATAACGAGCGAGCAATAAACGAAAACAAGCGTGAGATCTTTTTAATTGATAAAAAGTATTTACCACAAGTAACTAAAGAATTTGTAAAAAGCATAAAACTATAAATGGCATTTAATCCATCATCATATACAATTGTTTCATTTACGTTAAGAAACAGATACACAAACCTTGATGAAAATATCGCCGGGATGATTGATGGTATTGAAATCAATCAGTCGATGGGTATGACTTCATGGAGTGGTGTAGCCGCTGTCCTGGACACTGTTGGTTTCCTTGACAACACACCGTTACTTGGCGAAGAACAATTGATTTTAAAAATTGTGTCCCACGACCTTGATACTGAATATGATTTGGCATGCCAGGTTATTCGTATTGATAATTTAGTACCTACTGAAAGTATGAATGGTGTTCGGTATAATATTCATTTTATATCAGCAGTTACATATGCGGCAGCCGTTGCACCCGACGTTGAAGAAGGGTTTACCGATAAATCAATAAACCAAATTGCTGAATATACGTTTAGGAATTATTTTACATCACTTGGTGCTGCTGTTTATACTGATGGAAATAGAACATTCCCATATGCTACTGCTAAATATCCATTGATTAATTTTGTAACAAATGAAAGCCGAAAGTTTACAGTACAACCTACAATCGGTTTAAACAATTTAGCTATCCCGCATTACACTGCCTCGGAAACAATGTTATTCCTTGCTCGACGTGCTTATGGTGAAGCAAATTCACAGACTTATCGTTTCTTTGAAAATTTAACTGATTACTTTTTTGTGACTGATGAATATTTAATTAAAGAATCAGTTGAAGCAGAAGGCGAAATACAAAAATTCTTTTATTCACCTAATGCATCATATGATCCTAGAGAACCTGAAAAGCAACTTAATCGTATTGAATATATCACTATTGGTTCAAGAGGTAGTGATATTGGTAAAGATATAAAATCGGGTGGATATACAAGTACGGTTTGTGTAGTTGATATATTAAACCATGAATATTCTGAATCAACATATAAGTATACCGAAGAAGCTGAATTTGTTGATATGTCAGGAGTCCAGGCACGAAGAGGTCAAATTGAATTCCCGCATACCAGAGAATATGCTGAAGAAACATTCAGGTTTGACAACGGTCCACGGTTTCTTGCATTCCGTGATTTTACCGGACCTTATAATACTCCGCGTGAATTGGCATCTGACCAAAGACTTGATGATATGGTTTCAAATCGAATAGCATATAGGCACCATTTATACAACACTAAAGTATCGGCATCATTAACAGGCCGAATGGATATTATGCCGGGTCAATTAATTGATCTTACAGTTCAAGGATTTGATGCTTTAGGTACTTCTGATAACCATCAACAACTATCAGGTAGGTATCTTGTGTTTACAACCAAGCATACGTTGGAAAACGACAGAGTAAGAACCAACTTTGAGCTTGTTAAATATGATTGGAGTAGTGATTAATGTTTCCATACGGTGTAGGCATAAGAGAACCTTTATTCTTTATTGGTGTTATTGAAAATAGAGATGATCCACAAAGACAAGGACGAGTTCAAGTAAGAGCATTTGGAGTACATGGTCTGAATGATAAAGTTCCGACTCAAGCATTACCATGGGCAACCTGTCTTGTCAATGACTTATTTAATCAAATCCCTGATGAAAATGATTTTGTTTTTGGTTTGTTTATTGATGGTAGAGATGCGCAGCAACCAATTATTATCGGAACTGTTCCTACTCAATATAATGAAGCAATTAATCCTGAAACAAAAGGTTGGGGTGTAATAACAGAACAACCTGAATTGAACTCTAGGGCAACACAACCAGAAAACTTAGGGCAACCACATCTTTCTAGATTAGAACGTGGTGAAGAGCTACAGAAAACACACCTTCATGGACAGAAAATGGCTCGTGTTACCAAAGTTACTGTTGCGGATGATCCTGAAGGTGGACAAAGCTGGGATGAACCAGATCCCGGGTATCAAGCAGCATATCCATATAACCGTGTTATCCAATCAGCACGCCATATAGTTGAACTTGACGATACACCAGGTTCTGAAAGAATTACGATTACTAATACTGAAACTCAATCTTATGTTCAGATTGGGAGTGGCGGTAATATTGTAACAAAGGCAACAGGAGCAAGGTTTGATGTTACGGACGAAAATCAATACGTTCATATTGGCGGCAGATCTTATGTATCAATTGACGGTGATGCAACTGTATATGTTGACGGAAACAAAACTGAAGAAATTACAGGTGACCTTAAAACAATAGTACACGGAAATCACAGTCATTCAGTTGGCGGACAATCAAATTATAATGTCAGCGAGCAAATTCAAATGCGTGCCGGTGATATAAGAATGGAAGCAAATGCTGGTACATTATCAATACGTGCCGAAAAAGAAATGCAAATTGAAGCAGGCATTGGGATGTATCGCAAGGCACCATTTATGTGGGATCAAGCTACATCTAATATGAATATTAAAGCAAACAATTTGAATATGACTGCCATCACTGATATGAATATTAAAGCTAATCAAGGTGTTTTAAATATATTCGGTGAATCTGATGTTAGTGTACTGTCAGGTACAAACCTTCAGGTAGAGTCAGGAGGTAACATTAGTGTTACCGCAAGTAGTACTGTTTATATTAATGATTATGTGAGTATGGCAGAAGGTGGAAACGCCGCGGCAACAGAAGCAGTATTTGCTGAAGATGCTATTGGCGCAGTTACACCAGAAATGCCTGAGCCACCAACAAAATCAACTTCCGTTAAAGCAGCCGCAGCAAATCAATATGGAGTGCGCAATACTGCTTCTGTTTTCCAATCAGATGATGGGGAAACAGCATAATGAAACTTAAGGAGAATAGTTGTGACAGCTTGTAAAGATCCAGATCCGTTTATTCCATCGGCTCTAAAAGCTTCAACCGTTTTAACGCCACGTGGTGCTTCGGTACAATTGTTTGTTGACAGTAATGGTAATTATACTAAACAAGCAATTAATCAAATGGCATTTGATATTGCCGGTTTTGGTGCTTCTAATAAGCCTATCAATGTGGTTGCAAAAGCCGTTGAAAAATACGGTGAACAATTATATACGCAACTTAATAATTTTAATAACACATTTATTAAAGAAGATTACATTGTTAAAGAATTGCCAAAATTTGAATACCTCGGACCGCGGTTACAAAAAGGTCCACTAACTGATATTGAATTTGCATCTTTCCTTGAAAGTCAAGGTTATACGCCATTTAGTTTTGGTGTTGCAACTGCAAATAATTCTACAAGCCTTTTAGAACAACTTGACGGTTTCTTTTCCGGTGGTTTTGCATTAGCAATCGCAGGTGGATTGTGTGGCACATTGCCAAACATCTTTGGTGCTATTAATTCATTCTTTGATAAGATCGGTCAAGTAGGTACCCTTCTTAATGATGCTTTATCATTTTTATCAAAACTTAAAAACATTGAAAATCCATTAGAGGCATTGTTTGAAAGAATTAAAGTAAAAGCATTAATTGAAGCTATTAAAGATAAACTTATTGGTATGTTTGAAGCTGTTGTAAAACAAGTAGAAGCAGCAATTAAGAACTTTGATTTAGGTTCATTAATTGAAGGTATTGTAGGACCTTCTTTAAAAGGTATCACAAGAGCATTTATTAAAATCAGAGATAAAGCGTTGGCTTTCTTTGAAAAAACTAATATTCAATCTATTAAAGATAAGTTGACTGCGTTGTTTGATTATGCGGTTGGATTGTTTGCCAATCCTGGCATTGGTGAAATTCAATTTCTCATCTCACGTTTCTGCGGATTGCTAACAGGTGTTGAAGAACAGGTTACTCAAGTTAAACAACCGCTTACAACATTTGCCGATGATCTTAGAGCAGCCGAAGAAGCATTAACAGTTCAAGGAAATGCTGCAACCGCTCAAGTAATTGCAGCTAATGGCACTAGAACACCACCCGAGGTCCTTGAAGAAAGAATAAATAATCAACAACAGTTACACAGAGAAAGGGTAGAACAATCTATAAACGACTCTACGGAACCATGGCAACCGCCTCAAGGTTCAGTACCGGAAGGTGCAATTGAAACATCAACTTTGCCACCAGCAGACCCAAATAATGTTGATGGATCCGTAAGGCCCGTATCAAGACCAAGAAATTATGGTGACCGGCAAATTGCTCCTGACGATGTATTGGATGTTTTTCCAACGTTTGATGATTTGATTAATAATAGAAATCGTTATATTTGGATTGATCCTGTTTATAGTGCAAGAGCACTTTATGGTAATGCATCAATGAGAGAAAATGGTGTAGAACCACATTATGATACATTTTGGACAATGACGGAGTTTAACGAGCGTGTAGCATTAATGAGAACACTTATTGAATGGGATGGTCCAAAAGTACAATTAGTAAGCGGATATAGGTCACCGGCATATAACAGATATTTAAGAGACGTGGTGGGGATACAAAACGTAGCAATAAATTCATTGCACACCACAGGGATTGCATTTGATTTAGATTGGCCAACTTACCCGGAAGGTAGAAGTAGATTAATGAGAATTGCGCAAGCAAATGGTTTTTGGGGATTAGGAGTATACACTCCACCGGGGAGTTCATTTTTGCATATAGACCACAGGGACAGAAATCAGGCATCAACATGGTACAGATAAATGGTAGTTAATTTAATAACCGCAAAATCAAAAAAGATATCGCTTTATCAGGATTTTAAAAAGGATCTTGAACTAAGTCCAATATCTTCAGACATTACATTAAACAAAGATGACGAAGCAGTTAAAGAATCAATACGGAATTTAATACTAACTGACCGTGGTGAAAGATTAATGCAACCGAACCTTGGTGGCAATATAAGAGCAATGCTTTTTGAAAATCTAACACCTGCGACCGTTAGATTAATGGAAGAACAGGTTAGATCAACTGTTGAGTTATACGAACCGCGGGCAGAACTCATTGATGTTACTGTTTCAGCAAACCTTGACTCAAATCAGGTTGCAATCACAATAGAATTTTACGTTACGAACGACGAGCAGCCAGTATCGCTAAGCGTGTTTCTAGAGAGGACAAGATAAAATGGCTAAATTAAATATTACGGAATTAGATTTTGAGAATTCAAAACAACAGCTTAAAAATTATTTAAAAGGTCAAACTCGATATAAAGATTATGACTTTGATGGTTCAAACCTATCGGTCTTAATGGATGTGCTTTCATATAACACATATCAGAATAACTTCTATACCAATATGGCAATGAATGAGATGTTTATTGACAGTGCGGTATTGAGAAACTCAGTTATTTCACACGCCAAGGAATTGAATTATTTACCACGTTCAAGAACATCGGCACGCGCCATTGTAAACGTAACAATTAATGATAACACTGTAATCGGTCAAACTATTACAATTGAAGAGAATGCGGCATTTACAACATCTTATCTTGGTGTAAATTACGAATTCGTTTCTGATAAAGCATATGTTGCTCGCAAAACCGCGCCTGGTGTTTTTGTTGCAGAAAATGTAGAAATATTTGAAGGCCAAATGCTAACAAGCTTTGAAAGAGAAGGTTACTTTGTTGATGTTGACGGAACACTAAGAGTTATCCTTTCAAACGAAAATGCCGATACCGAATCACTTTCAGTGTTTGTTGATGCCGAAGCAAGTGATGACGCAAACCAATATATTCGTAAAAACAATATCTTTGGTGTAGGACCACTTGATGAAGTATTTTATGTTGAACCATATTACGATGGCCGATATACTATTTACTTTGGTAATAACAAGTTTGGGAAGCAACCGGAAGAAACACAAGATATCCGTGTTAAATATAGAATCTGTTCAGGAACAGAACCAAATGGTGCAAGTTTGTTCTCAATTAATGTTACAAACACTGGTACAACAACAGTTACCACGGTAGCGCCGGCAACAGGTGGTGCTGAACAAGAAACAATTGAAAGCATTCGTTACTTTGCTCCAAAATCAATCCAAATTCAAGAACGTGCTATTACAGCATCGGATTATGAAATTTTGTTAAAGCAAAGATTTCCTGAAATCCAAGCAGTTGCGGCATATGGTGGTGATGAATTAAATCCTCCACAGTTTGGTAGAGTTGCAATATCAATTTATCTGGGACAAGGTGAAGATCAGCTATCATCAACCTTATCTAACACATATGTTGATTACTTAAAAGATAAAACACCACTTGCAGTTGAACCTGTATTCGTAGCAACAAATTACTTATATTCAAATGTAACTATTAATGCTTATTACAATGCAAAGATTACTCGTAAGTCAGTAGGTGAACTTGAAACTATTATCCGTAATGTCATTTCATCTCACGTCACAGTTAATCTCGATGACTTTAATAAAAGGTTGAGATTGTCAATGCTATCATCTGAAATTGATGCAAGTGACATTTCAATTTTGAGTAACAAAGTAATTGCTTGTCCATATATTGAATATTCGCCAGCGTTGAATATTTCAGAAAACCCAGTGTTTAAGTTTGAAGCAGAAATCATTAAACCATATCCTTTTAAATTGACAACAGGATTTGCGGATTATAAACCATCCATTATTAGTGGAACCTTTTCATACGATAGTGTTAATGTTTATCTACAAGATGACGGTGCTGGTAAAATTCAAATGATTACATCTGATGTTAATAACCCGCAAGTTGTTATCCCAAACCTTGGTACAGTGAATTATACAACAGGTGAAATCAAATTAATTGGCTTTAAGACAGATGGTTATACAGGATCAGCAATTAAAATTATTGCTGAAACAAAACGAAATGATATTAAAGCACCTAAAGGTAGATTGTTTACAATCCGTGACACTGACGTAACAGTTAATATTATTGATGAGAGCTCAACCGCAACAACTGTGGCCACAGGAACAACAACAACCTCGAGTAGCGGGAGCAGCGGTTACTAATGTCTGAAATAGAAAAAAACATAGCATTTAGAATTAAGGAACAGTTTCCTGGCATTTATCGTGAAGATGGCCAGGAACTCATTCAATTAGTTGAAGATTATTACAGGTTCCTTGAAACTGAAACAAATAATGCGACGTATAATTCTCGTCGTATGTTTGAATACCGTGATATTACAACAACTATTCAGGAAATGCTGGTATTTTTTCAAAAGACATTCCTACAAGATCTGCCTCTTATGCCAAATGCCGAGGTACGGTTTATTGTAAAAAATATCCTTGATCTGTACCGAGCAAAAGGTACTGAAGGTGGCATTAAGTTATTCTTTAGAATATTTTATGCCGAGAATGCAAAGGTTGAATATCCCGCAAAGCATATGTTTAAAGTATCAGACTCTCAATGGAAGAATGGTACTTATCTACAAATGATCCCAAATAATGGTAGCTTTACAAGTGCCGAAGGATTAGTATATTCTTATTCTGATGTTATTAATAAAAACATTCGTGGTGCCGTATCAGGTGCTAAAGCGGTTGTTGATAAAATTAACTTTATTCTATTAAACAGAACAATCCTTCCTATTGTTTATATCAATAATCCAAAAGGACAGTTTCAAAAATACGATGACATTGTTGCTAAAATTAACGGTGAAGAAGTTTCATTCGGCCGTGTTAACGGATCACTTTCCGATATTGAAATTGATACTCTTTACGGTGGGACAGAAGGAAATTTAGTCGGACAGTTATATAATGTAGAAAGTGATCTTGGTGTTGCTGGTAAAGTTATTGTTACTGAAGTTTCTGATATCGGAAAAGGTGAAATACAATATAACTTAACTGACGGCGGTTGGGGTTATACAATTGCAGGTACGAGCCTGTTAGTTTCAGATCAAGTTATTGTTTTACCAAACCCAGATTTAGATTTTATTGTAGGTGAAACACTTACCGATACTGCATCAAACGTTGGTACTGTTACAGGTCAAAATGCAAACGCGGTTGGTGTAAGAATGAACCCGGGTGACAATTTTGATATATCAAGAGAAATTGGAACAAACGATAGAGCAATTAATTTTAATCTTCCTGGTGTTCTCACAGTTTCTGCTAAAAACTCAACATCCCCTGGACCAATCCTACCTGAAAATAATACACCTGCAACCGATGTTCAAGTTGGGTCATTGTCAAATATAGAAACAGTTAATCTGATTACTGATATTATTGGTGACTTTACGAATGTTTTAATTAATAGTACAAATTATAATACCGTACCACCTGCACTGCAACCAATGTCAGGTACTGCCGATCCCGTAACATTAGCAACACCGATTAATCAGGCATTTGCACTTCAAGCATTTGAAATGGGAACGATTAACGAATTTATCAACATTAACCCAGGTGAAGAGTATACCAATGATGCATTTGCAATCATTCGAGATTACACAACAAATATCTTTGATAGGTTTGAACAGATTATTTCTTTTACTACATTTGGCTCAGGATTTTCAGTCGGTGATACAATTACACAAACAGCTTCAGGCGTGAGTGGAATTATTACTGGTGTTAATTCTCAAAAGTCATATCTTAATGTAAGAGCATATTCGTATTACGGTTTTGATAGCACAAATGTTATTACGCATAAAGGTAACAACTATACGCCACTTGTAGTATACCGTGATTATGATTCAGAAAAAGCCGGTGAAAACGCCGACATGGAAACTGAAACATTTTTCACAAGAGGTAGAATTACCGCGGTTGATGTTTATAATTCAGGCCTTGGATATGTTGATAATGAGTCTGTCTTTATCACAGATGATGACGGCGTGATTCAAGCAAAAGGTACAGCATCAGCAAGAACTCAAGGTACAACATCAGGTTTCTGGGCTGAAAAGAATTCACACTTAAATGGTTATGAACAAAATCAAGCAGGTACTTTAAAATACTTTGACGCATCAATGCGTTTGCAAGATTCAGATTATTACCAAGAATATTCATATGAGATCCAATCTGTTGTATCAAGGGAAACATATGAAGAACCACTAAGAAACAGTGTCCACCTTGCCGGGACAAAAATGTTTGATAAGTTTTCATGGCAAAAAGAATTTAGTGCAGTTGTAACGCACCGGTTTGGGTTTAACATTACTGAAGATTATATACCAGGTGGTGATCCTGTTGTTGGCCCAGGTCAAATTGTTGGGGATCAAAGTATTCGAGTTGATACCGCGGTACTAACAGCAGACAATGGTGTAATAACAGTTGACATAGTTAACGGATAAATAGCATAAAGCTATAGGAGATAGAGATGGTCAAGCAAATTATCGGCGTCGGCGCAAGCGCCAATGACGGAACAGGTGATATTTTAAGGACCGCGTTCCAAAAAACTAATAGCAACTTTACTGAGTTATATGATGGACTGGATGAAATTGTTGTTCCAACATCATTAACTGGGTTGGGTATTACTGACGGAACAAACGGTCAAGTATTAACAACAAACGGCGGTGCAAATTTCACGTTCCAAACATTGGGACTTTTGAGTTTAGGTATTACCGACGGATCAAATAATCAAGTACTTTCCACGGATGGTAACGGAACATTTACATTCGTTAACCAAACAGGCGGCGGTTCAACCTTTACTGCCAATGATGCAATTACTGCGGTCGTTGGTGCTGATTTGGATATGGGCGGGAAAAAAGTATTGTTTGGTAACGTCTATGATGCAATAGGTGATTTACCTGCAGCTAGTAGTTATCACGGTATGTTTGCTCACGTACACGGAACGGGCGCAGCATACTATGCTCATGCCGGTGCGTGGGTTGAACTCGCAAATGCTGAAGATCTTGGTGGTGGTGGCGGTAGTTCACTACAAACAAGAACAACAAAAGCTGCGACGGCATCATCACTTGCAGATGAAGCAACAACAAATTTAACTATTAGTGGATTTAAAGGCTATGCATTATATTCAATTGAAACATCTCACGCGGCATGGGTTAGATTATATATCGACACGACTGCACGTTCATCAGATTCAACTAGAACTATCAATACCGATCCTACACCAGATGCTGGGGTTATTGCCGAGGTAATTACAACCGCGGGACAGAAAGTAGATTTTGGTCCTGCAGTTATTGGTTATTGTTCAACAGGTACAGATATCTATGCCACGGTTACAAACAAATCAGGTGGTACTCAAAATGTCGCAGTTACATTAACTGTTCTTCAATTGGAGAGTTAAGAATATGAAAGAGTGGATTATCACACTTCATAATAAAAATGATCTTGAAAGTTTCTATGAAGATATGGAAACACCCGGAGGTCAACTTTATATTCCCGGGCGAGCTGTCCAATGTTCTGATAAACGACCAATTAGTCGGAACACTCATTATATGCTTGAAGATGATGAAGTTGATTTGATCCGACAAGATCCAAGAGTTTGGGATCTCGACTTAAAAGAATTGATTGACTTTACAACAAAACCAGCATATAAAATTACTAATGGTGATTTTGCCAAGGACTTTAATCTTGATAGTGGTGACACTAACTGGGGTTTGCTACGGCACGTTGAAGAATTGAATAGAAGCAATTGGGGTGATCCTGGGACAAGCCTTGTAGTTGATAATGTAGAAATTACTTCCTCAGGTAAAAATGTTGATGTTGTAATTGTAGACGGTCATATTGATCCAGCCCACCCAGAGTTTGCAGTAAATCCAGACGGTACTGGCGGTAGTAGAGTTGTTCAAGAAAACTGGTTTTCACACGGCGGTTCAGGAACTTATGTATACGATCGTTCAGGTTCTTATACAAATGCCGCGGATAGAAATGATAATAACCATGGATGTCATTGTGGTGGAACCGTTGCAGGTAATACTCAAGGTTGGGCACGAGATGCTAATGTTTATAATATTAGCCCATATGGTACAAACCCAAACGGCGGCGTAAATATTTGGGATTATATGAGAGAATGGCATAATACAAAACCAATCAATCCCATAACAGGTAGAAAAAATCCAACAATATCAAATCACAGTTATGGATCATCAATTGAAGTTGGTTATTCAGGAGATTATAATACAGGTTTAGTAACTCGTGTTAATTTCCGTGGTGTTGATTTTAATCCTGGGCGTGATTTAACTGCTGCGGAATTGCAGGCCCGTGGATTTTATGCTTCATCGCAGTCAGGTTTTTCTATACCAAACTATTTCACATCAAGGTTTGCTGATATACAAGACGCAATTGATGATGGAATTATAGTTGTTTGTTCGGCAGGTAATGATGCATGGAAAACAGTTAAATCTACAGATCAAGATTATAATAACTCATATTATATGACTTACAATGGCTCTAATTATTTTTGGTATCTACACCGAGGCACAGGATCAGGTGCAGGATTTGCTAATGCAATTAACGTAGGCGCAATGTCAAATAACGTAGCTGAAGATAAAGCAATCTTTTCAAACTGTGGAAGCCAGGTTGATATCTTTGCTGCTGGTGAAGCTATTCAATCATCATTGCATAGTGGTTATGGTGCTGATGCCAGAAACAGTACTTATAGGCTTGGTAAATATCAAGGGACAAGTATGTCGGGACCACAAGTTGCAGGTGTTTTAGCTATACTTGCTCAACAAGATCCTAATATGACACAAACAGAAGCACAAGCTTGGTTAGACACAGTTTCAACATACGATGAGATGTTTGATACTGAGGCAGATGATCCAATGGATACCGATAGCCTTCAAGGTGCACCTAATAAAATTTTACGTTGGATTAATCAAAGACCTACAGCTGGTAAATCATTCCCGGTGGTAAATTTCAAACCAAGACCGACGGCCTCCATTGTTTGGCCGCGTGGTCGAGTTAGGAAAAGAGGATAAGCCAATTGTATATAAATAAGAAAAAGTGGAAGTGAACAAATGTCAGAAGTACTTACATCAAATTTAAATACCGATACACTGAGGTTGTTTAAAGACGACATTCAGGCAAATGATTTTTATATTTTTGTTTCCTCAGTTACAACTGGGCTTAATAGGCTGTCCGCGGTCGACTCACAATATAATAAAAACTTATTTCTTGAAAAAACACTATTCGGTAAAGAAATTTCTAACGATGACGTAAAATATTTAATTAAATATTATCCTTGGCAAAAAGGTCAAGTTTATATTCAATATGATGACCGTGTTAACCTTGATGGCGAAAAGTTTTATGCCGTTGTTGGTCCGACAAGTAATGATACAGGTGATTATAGAATTTATAAATGCCTATATAATAACGAACTTGCTGAAGTTGATACCCCTCCAAACTATTCAGCAGCTACACCAAATCAAATTTATGAAACTGCTGACGGTTATGTATGGAAATTTATGTATGCACTAACACAATCAGAGTTTGAAGCATATAATGCGGTCGGTTATATTCCTATTATGGGTGACTTTGATGTTGACCCAACTGCAAATGCGTCATATGTTGATACAGGATCAAAGGTCGACCAAATCTTTGTTGAAAATATTGTAGGCAATTACGGCTATCCATATGAAAATGGTGTTATTGCTGAAGATGGTGTTTTATCAGCGGGTGAACTTATTATAACAGGTTCAACATTGCAGGAAATCGCAGATTATTATGCGGGTATGGCAATTTACGTTACTAACATTAACGGCCAAAGCTTTTTATATGATATTGGATCTTATTCATATAATGCTTCAACACAAAAAGCAACAGTTTTTGTTGTAGGTGATCCAAAATTTGACGGTGTTGTTGATTCAGCAAGTTTTCAAATATTCCCAAAGATTGAAATCAATGGTGATGGAACAGGTGCAGCAGCAATCCCAACAATCGTAAATAACTCAATTACCAAAATTAATATTATTGAAGCAGGTACAGGATATAATAGTATATCAGCAAGAGTTGTTGATCCATTATATGACTTTGAACCTGAGGATGCTTTATCTATTGATGTTCGTGCGGAACTAAGACCTATCTTGTCACCAACAAATGGGCACGCAACAAACTTTCTTAACGAACTGCATTCCCGCCACGTATTACTTTACGGATATATCACAGAAACAGATAATGCCCAAATCGGTGCAACAAATAGTTATTCATATATTGGTGTTGTTAAAAACCCTGAGTGGGCAAACACTGATCCGTCATATACTGCACCGTCGGTATTTGATAACAGGATTTCTATTATATCTGACCAATGGGCTGCCGCTGTTGTTAATGATACACTAACGCAAGTTAATAACAGCCAAGAAACCGTATTCGTTGGTAAAGTCCATGAAGTTAATAGTACTGCCAACACAATTTACATTTCAGAGTATATGGGTTCATATCAAAACCAGCCAGGAACATCGGTATCATTAGACACATCATTACCTTTGTTCACTTCGTCCGGTCAGACAATTAATATAAATACTCCGACAGCCGATAATGTAATAACGTCCGATTATGTTCAAAGATCAGGTGAAGTATACTTTATGGAAGATATCATTCCATTAAATAGATCCGCCGCTTCAAGAGAAGAATATAAACTGGTCTTGCAATTCTAAGAGAGATAAACATATGCCAATTAATACAAATTTAAACATTTCTCCATACTTCGATGACTTCGACCAGGAGAATCAATTCTATAGAGTTTTGTTTAAACCCGCATATGCGGTTCAAGCAAGAGAGCTAATACAGCTTCAAACAATCTTGCAAAATCAGATTGAACAATTTGGTGATAACATTTATAAAGAAGGTTCAATCATTAAAGGTTGTAACTTTACACAATTGGATGCATTGGAATTTGTTAAGCTTGTTGAGAAACCGGGTTTTACTCCAACAAATTTTATTAGCGGAACAGTAGAAGAAACAATCTCGGGTGTTAAAACACTTGTTGATGTTGTATATACGGTAACAGGTGGTACTACAAACCTGAGCGCTGAAATTGTTTCGGCACAAATTGGTTATACAACTCGCCCGCCAGATCTAAATACTTTCTTTGTTAATTACTTAAACACAACGGAAGATTTGGCTAACTCCGATAATACTATCAAGCAATTCAATGCCGGTGAAACACTTACCATTTACCGTTCAAAAACTGTTGGCGGTGCACCTCACCCAACTGATCCTGGCCCGACACTTGTTGATACAATCAGTGTGGCTAGCGCAGGATTTACCCCAGTTGGTAAATCGTTTGGTTTGAAAGCATCACCTGGTATTATTTTCCAAAAAGGTCATTTCTTGTTTACAACTCAACAAACATTAGTTGTTGAAAAATATTCAAGATTTCCTAATAATGTTAATGTTGGTTTTAAAGTTGATGAAGAACTTATTTCATTCTTGCAAGATCCTACGCTATATGATAATGCAAACGGATCAAGAAATGAAAACGCACCTGGCGCTGATAGATTAAAACTTGTACCTGATTTGGTTGCACTCGCAACTACTACTGCGGATATTGACTCTGACTTTTTCACACTGATCCGTTATGAAACAGGTAACGCAATTGAGCTTAGAGATGTAACTCAGTTCAATGTATTAGGCGAAGAAATGGCTCGCCGCACATATGAAGAGTCAGGTAACTATGTTGCTGAAAAATTCATCGTAAAACCTGACCGTCGATATGACGCTACTGCGAACAACAACATTCTTAAGGCTTTGGTTAGCCCAGGTGTTGCATACATCAAAGGATTTAGAGTTGAAAATGCCGGTGAAAGAGAATTCACAATTCCTCCAATCACTACGACAACAATTCAACAAAACGAACCGGTTGGAATGAATTATGGTAACTATGTTAATGTTACTTCTATCACCGGTGTTCTTGATATTGACTTTACCACAAGCAACCTTCAAGACGGAACAGGTCTAACAATCGGTGAATGTTTTGTTCGTAACTTAACACCTGACCGCGCATATATCTTCGGTGTAAGAATTACAAATGCCGCAAAAACATTTGCCGACGTTGAAAGAATTTCGAGCGGAACAGGATATATCGGAATTGCCGCAGGTTCAACAATTAAAGGTCAAAAACAAGCACCGATGATTTTTGATACAGGCACATTCAGTTTGAAAGAAATAACTGATATGTCAATTCCTCGCCGTGTTAAAGAATCAAGTGTTACACCAACAGGAACAACAATTACTATTCCTGCAGGTCCTAGTGATGACTTTAACTGTAATAATGATGACGTTGTAGTTGTTGATAGCACAAATACTCGTATTCTTGTTGGCGGTACAACCACAACAGTTAATGACAGCAATCTCGTAATTGCCTTGAATACTACACCAACTGGTGACTGTACTGTTTATTTTAATAAAAGAATTCAATTGGCAGGAAATCACTCAAAGCTTTCAGTTGAACCGTATATTAAAGTTACTTATTCTACATCAACTTCAAAATACACATTAGGTTTTCCTGACGTATATGAAATTGTTTCTATTGCCGACTCAACAAACGGTGATGATTACACAAACAGTTTCCGTCTGAAAACAAATCAAAAAGATAGTTATTATGATATATCTTATATGGAATATATTCCTGGCCGTCCAAAACCGCCAACAGGTGACATTGTAATCAAATTAAAAGTATTCCAACTAAATAACGCATCAGGTGAATATTACTTTACCGTTAATAGCTATGGTGGAATTGATGATACAACTCCTGACGCTGGTTTACCATCCACATCATATAGATCAAATAAAATTCCAGTATACCGCGCAAATAACGGAAGAGTATATAATCTAAGAGAATGTTTTGACTTTAGACCTTATGTTGATAAGAACCCAAATGCTCTATATACTCAGACTTTACCAGGCGGTGCACCGACTATCTCTGGCATAGTGGATGACACCTCTGTAACCTTCACTGGATCCACATTCATTACTCCATCTAATGACAATTCAATCACCTGCGATATTGAGCACTACATGGCACGTATAGACGTTATAGCCGTGGACTCATTTGGGCGATTTGATTACATTACAGGTACTGAAGAAGAAAGCCCTGTACCACCTAGAATTGCTCCTGACCAATTACAAATTTCAAAAGTTGTTGTACCAGGATTGCCTGCACTAACACCAAAAGAAGCTGCTCGTGAAGGTAAAAAACAATATGCAATCAAGATGTCTTCAAAGACAGTTGAAAATTATACTATGCGAGATATTAAAGGTATTGAGAAAAGATTGGAGGCAATGGAATATTATATTCAGTTGAACCAATTGGAAACCGAAACAACAAACTTGCTAATTACTGATGAAAATGGATTGACAAGGTTTAAGAATGGTTATATAGTAGATCCATTGAACAACCTAGATCTTGCAAACGTACAAGACAATGAATTTAACGCATCTGTTCCTTTTGATAAAAAGCAACTACAACCTGCGGTAAGAACATTCCCATTAGATCTACGTTTGAAATCTACATCAAGTGCATCGGTATTCCCAAATACTGATGAACCTGAGGCGGCCACACTTAGCCGTGATAGTCATATTTCAGTCATTAATCAACCATACGCATCAGGATTTAGAAATGCTGTAAGTAACTTCTACAAGTATGTTGGTTTAGGTGACTTGTTCCCTGCCTTTGACTCGGTGCAAGATACAGTTGCTGACCCAGTTTCAATTGATATTAATCTCGTAAGTCCGTTTGCAGATTTCCTTGAAAACGTGCAACAATTTATTCCATTGACAGGATCAATTGATACAGGTAGAATTTTACGCGAATTTGGCGGCGACAACAATTGGTTCCCAACACAAGTTGCAGAAGTTCGTACTTGGGAATTGTCAGCAACAGAATCAGTTGTTCAATCAGACGTTGGTGAATTTGCATCAAATGTTGAGTTCAATCCGTTTATGCGGTCAAGAGATGTCAATGTTTATATGGCAGGTCTTCGTCCCAATACTCGTCATTATTTCTTCTTTGATGCGGTTGATGTAAACGCTCACGTGCACCCAGGCACAGCAAATAATAGTGCAAGAGCGGTTAATCGTTATGGTGCAAAAGGTGATCCTGTTGTATCCGACGCAAGCGGTGTTATCAGAGCGGTGTTTACTATTCCTGCTGAAACATTCTATTGCGGTGATAGAAACCTTGAAGTTTGTGACGTTGATACCTATTCGGAAATTGGATCTGGTGCAACATCTATCGGAACACTATCATACCACGCATGGAATATTAATGTTGAGAAAACAACATTGACACAATCAACTCGTGTTCCTGCAACCGTTGGTACCGCGGCAATGACTGAACGTAACTTGGCAAGACGCCCAAGGCCGCGCCCTCAACCTAACGATGATGATGATCCAAGGCCAACACCTCCAGGTATCCGTGGTGTTGATTGGGATCCATTGGCACAAACATTCTTTATTAAAGGTGGTATGGGACGAGGTTCTGGTACAATTTTTGCATCTAAAATTGATTTGTATTTCAAAAAGAAATCAGCAACTCAAGGTGTTACCGTAATGCTTCGTGAAGTTATAAACGGATATCCCGCCACATCAATTATTCCTTTCTCAAAAATACACCTAGATCCCGCGGATGTAAATATTTCCGACGACTCAAGTGTAGCAACAACAATTGATTTTACCGCACCTGTAAGACTTGATGTTGAAAAAGAATATGCAGTTGTTATCATGCCTGACGGCTGTGATCCAAACTACTTATTGTTTACATCAAAAGTTGGTGGAACTGATTTAACACCTGGTGCCACAAACGGCCAAGCAATTGTTCAAGACTGGGGTGATGGTGTTCTATTTACTTCTACAAATAATAAAGCATGGCAATCTTATCAAGATGAAGATTTGAAATTCACATTGTATCGTCATAACTTTAGTGCTGCAACAGGTTCCATTACATTAACACAAGATGCAAATGAATTCTTTACCTTAACAACATGGAATGGCGCATTTAAACAAGGTGAAAGAGTTTACCGTGAAATGACTATCAGCGGTTCAACAGGAACACAAATTAATATTCCTGTCGGAAGTAATATCTTGACTGGTACTACATTAACTGATACTTATAATAATGGTGACTTTATACTTGTTACAGATACAGGTGGTGGCAACATTGATATTTTTGAAGTTGTAAGTGTAGATTCTGATACTCAAATCACACTGAATAAACCTTCAACAATCATTCGGACAAACCACTTCCATAAACCGGTTGTAACTGGTATTGTTTCATACTATAACCCATTTGAGCCAAACTTGTTATATTTGAGATCTTCAAATGCTTCAGGTGTAAGGATCTTTGGAACAGGTGCAACAATCCTAGGATTGGACTCAGGTGTAGAAGCAACGATCTCAACTGTTGATAACGTGACTGTCAGTTATGTTCAACCGATGATTTATCGTAGCAATGATACTGAAACCACAACATCAATCTCAGGAAGTTTTGTTGACGCAACAAATACTTTGAATAACTATACGTTGCCAATGCGGTTCGGTGCATCAAATCACTTTACGAATAAAGGTAATATCATTTACAGTAAGTCAAATGATACCTCAAATTCTCGTCCGTTTGATATGACTATCAGCATGACTAATAACAACAATACCACATCGTCACCATTTATTGACCTTGATGGATCATCGGTTATTGCTTATCAGTATAAGATTACAAACACTGAAGATACTGCTAAATATGTATCAAAAACAATTGAACTTAAAGAAGATCTTGATGCCGAAGATATGGAAGTGTTTGTAACTGGATATCGACCTTCAGGATCAGAAATTAAACTTTATATTAAACCACAAAACCAATATGATCCTGCATCATTTGAAAATGCTGATTGGATTGAGATGGAATTGTTTGAAGGTATTGGTTCTTTCTCATCATCGGCAAATCTGAATGATTTCCGTGAGTTTAAATACCGAGTACCTGCAACAGCGAAAAACGGTTCAGGTGTTCTTGAATACACAAACACCGCAGGAACATTTACAGGTTATAGAAAGTTTGCTATCAAAATTGAATTGAGATCACCAAACCAATATTCCGTTCCATTCGTAAAAGATTATAGAGGGATTGCTTTAACATAATGTATACTCGTGATAAAAATAGTAATGCCGTTCTAAATAATGACGCCGCTGCTCTTAATAAATATAAACAGGAAAGAGCATTACACCGCAATGTTACTGCGTTAGCTGAAGAGATCTCTGATATAAAAATTTGTATCACACGTATCTGCGAACGATTAGATTTAATAGAGAAGAATTAAAATGGCCAAGTCGAATATTCAAAATATTACAACTGCACAATCATTTCAAAACTGGTTTGATAAAACAAATGAAATGGTTGATCTCTTTAGAACTTCTGCGGTTACCGCGTCTGTTGCTGGGGATATTACAACAGGGGATGTTAATCTTGTTGGTGATATAACAACTACAAACCTTCTTGCTGATACACAAATTAAAACAGACTCAATTGTTGCTTATACAGGTGGTGCCACTGTTGTATTAGGTTCACCGTTACAGATTACAAGTTCTGCATCAGAAATTGCCGCGACATTCCAATACGGAGCAAGCGGTGCATTAACTCGATATACAAACGGTACGTCCTCGTGGGATATTGGTATTGAGGATAACACAAATCTTAACTTTATTATTAATACAGGCGTAGGCGCTACTCGTTTTGAATTATCAACGGCAGGTACACTGAAAGTACCAAACCTTGAAACCATTGAGTCCATTACAACAACAGAAGATGTAACTGTTGGCCGTGACCTCACAGTTACAGGTAACACAGCATTTGGCGGAACATTATCAGCGGATGACCTTACATTAACTGGTGATCTAACTGTTGTTGATGTATATGCCCAGGATGTATTTGCAACAGGCGAAGTTACAACAGCTTATGCTGCATCCGATAGAAAACTAAAAGAAAATATAAACGTAATTGATAACGCTCTCGATAAAGTATCACAAGTTAACGGATATACGTTTAACTATATTGGCAAAGAAGAAATTGCCACAGGTGTTATAGCACAAGAAATTGAAAAAGTACTTCCTGGAGTAGTATACGAAACGCACTCTGAAGAAAATGGAAATTTCAAAGCAGTACGTTATGGAAACATTGTTGGCCTTCTTATTGAAGCAATTAAAGAGCTCAAAGATGAAGTGGATAATTTGAAAAATGGCTCTACAGACTAGCGGCCCAATATCATTAGACGATATTAAAGTTGAATTTGAAGATCAGCAGGCTCCCTCTCCACCTTTTATGACAAGAAACGGCTCAAGCCTTACGTATTTGGAAGGTGGTTCAGGAACTATTGATGATCCATTTTATGGTACGTCTAATAACTGGCGCCAAAACAGCACTACTGCGTATCAAAGATTTGTTGTATCTGCAACAGGTACTTTATATTATAGTTCTAACGTTAGTTCAGAGACCAATTACGACTTTCATAGACTTTACAAAAATGGGCAACCGCTATGGCAACAATCTGGTATTAACTCCATCAGTGGCTCCACTTCCATTGAAGATGGAGATACCGTAGAATGGCGATACTCAAAAGACGGATCAGTACATACTAATGACGACCGAGCGTATTTAACTTCATTATATGTTGTACCTGACGTGGTGCAATTACCAGATAGTTGGTCAATTAACGATTATTATAGAGGCGGTGGGCGTGTTCCTGATTTCTCAGTTAATAATAATGTGCCAACAAGCGGAACAATTTCTATAGGCGATTTTTACGGTGCTGTTAATGGTATCGCAGTTATAATCACAATTATCGGTGCAGGTGGGGCTGGCGGTGGTGGCCGTTATGAGCCAAATACCGCAGCAATTGCTAACAACGGCGGTGCAGGTGGCGGTTCAAGTTATGGCGGTGATGCCGGCATTCCTAATGTAAATGTAAACGGCGGTGCCGGTGGTAATAGTGCAGGTTCATCAAACTATGTTGGAAATGCCGGCGGGAATACAAACTTTGGCAGTGGCGGCGGAGCAGCAAACGAACAGCAAAACGGTGCGAATGCGACAGGATTTGGTGCAGGCGGCGCTGGCGGTGGTGGTGACGTAGACTCAGGTAAAAATGATTCTGAAGGTAAAGGTGGTAATGGCGGTAGTGCCGGGCAGATAAATGTTTTTGATGGCGCGGGCGGTGTCGGTGAAACAGTAACATATACTATTGGCACTGCATCAAGTACAAGAGGACAAGCAAATACACTCGGCGGTTATGGTAAAAGTGGTGTTATTCAATTTGAATATAATGGTTTAACTCTTATCTATTCAACAACAGGAACACACGTTATTGGTTCGGTTACAGGCGGGACTAATTTGGTGCAAGAATGTGATGCTCAATACTATAATGCTACTTCTGGTACTTGGCCTGATATTTCAGGTAATGGTAGAGACTTACAGGCGGATGAATTTCCTGGTCCTTATTCCACTAACGCAAGTTTAGGTTGGCACGACAGCAGCTCCTCAGCCCCAAACTTCTTTATGTATCAAAACCTATTTACTGGCCCGGCATCAGATAGCTTTGGGATCACCAATACATCAGGTTATACAATTGAATTGGTATGTAGAACTGAAATTTATACACAAAATGCTGCGTTTAAATTTCACGGAGGTGTCTATCTTTCTAGAGGAATATTCTCTCACCCAACATGGACAAACGGGAATTGGTATTTTGACCAAGGTGGTTGTTGTGCAGGAAGCCAAAGACTTAATGTTGCAAATAACCAAACCGCATATCAACATATTATATTGCGTTCTACTCCAGCACGTAGACATATTATTAGAAACGGTACCATTATCGCAACAAATACTGCGGCAGCTGCAAACATTTCATTGAACTCAACTCCAATGAACGTAGGTGGGTCAAGTAATGAATATGGTGGAATTAATAGTTCTTGGTATGCACGTCTTGGATATTGGGCAGTACATAATACAGGATTAACTGATACACAAATTACCGAGCGGTGGAACAACGCCCGCGGAAGATGGGGATTATAATATGATATTAAGACAATTGATTACTGATGTATGTAAGGACACTACAACTATTGTAAGCGACAGCGTTATAGAAGATGTGTATCTTATGACTATGCGTAAACGTAATACTGAGGACGATAACGCAACAAAAGAATTTGCACTTATTTTCACAGAAGAAAACAGATCTGAAAGAGCGTTACAATATCTTCAAGATAACAACGTAAATGTAAATGACGAATTGAGAAACTTTATTACTAGTCTTGGTGTTGCCCATGGTGGTAAACTTGCAATCGGTTCAGCATCATTTATTGATAGACAAACTATTAACTTTGGTGCTACATTTAGATCAGACGGTGATGTACCTTTTAAAGATAGGTTTCCATACTCTGAATATGCTAATATCAATGATATCTGTATTCGTGGTGGCTTTAAATTCATATATAATCTAAATACAGAAAAATTTGAAACCTTTAAAATATATTTTCAAGCACCAGGAACAACAGATAGCAATGGCAAAACTTTTAATGTTGAAGATGATGAAAGTCTTACATTAGTTGATACGCAAATTTGCACTCACACGAACGTGGATGAGAATACTGATCTCGATAACATCAGTGATTTTTATTCAAGGTTCACAACAGAACTAAATTATGCACACGAATTGAATGAAATTAGAAACGGAAGAGAACATTACCTAAACTTTAAATTGACTGAGCGTGATAACAGAGCACAAGGCGGTATAGGTTTCTTGCTATTTAGCAGACCACTACCAAACCAATCTTTATTTCCTGATTTATAATAATATCCTTTTACAATAAATAGTCGGTAAGATACCTTTATAAATAAAATAAAAAGAAGCAGGATAACCGTATGTCAAAGATTACAGAACTAGGTCCTATAACCGGTGCAAATACACGTACCGAAGACCTCTTTGTTATAGTTAACCTTATCCAAGGTGATGACGGTACAAAGAACCTAACTAGAGCTGAATTAGTTCAAGCTATACAATATGAAATCTTTGATAGAATTACAATCACTGGAGGTACAATCTCCGGTGTTACAATGTCTGACTCAGTTATTAATACTACACAAATTAATGACTCGACAATAAACCGCGGAACAATGCAACAGACCGTGATATCTAATGTCACCATTCTGACTGCAACCGCAAATAATATCTCGATGAACTCGTCAACTATTCTGAACTCCGATTTCAGTGATGGTACAGGTAACAACGACGTATTTACCTATTCAACAATTGATAATTCAACATTCAATGATGGTACAGGTAACAATATGGTCTTTACGAATTCTCGTATTGACAATTCCGAATATAATAATGTTACTATTGACCAAGGTACTGCAAACGGCCTGATCCTTACAAATATTAGTATTGACGAACTTATTCTCGAAGATGCTACGATTTCTAATTCATCAATTGTTACGACTACTTTCTCTGAAGGTACAATCTCTAACAGTTCTATCTTCAATGTTGATCTTGATGATGTTGATATTACAAACTCAAGATTTTCAAACGGTCAAATTTGGGATACAGCAATTGCTAACTCAACCATCCTGAATACTGATTTCAGTGATGGCACCGGTAATAATAACGTATTTACTAGTACTATTCTACAAGGTCGGATCATAGATTCAACCGCAAACAATGTTGCGATGACTTCATCCTCCATCACAGGCGGGTTTATTAATTCAGTAAATATTACTGACTCTGATTTCAGTGACGGAACAGGCGCCAATAATATATTTACCGATACAACAATTCAAGATGGTACTCTTGATAATAACGTAATTACTAATTCATCGTTCCAAGGTATTATGGATAATGTGACAGCGTCAAATATGACCATCACAAGTTCCAAAACAAAAGGAATGGCAATCTCTGATAAATCATCATTTGTTGATGGTTCTATTCAGGACTCAGAAGTTTCAAATACAACAATTGATAGCTCAACACTTGTTGACTTTGACATGGAACTACACAATGTGTGGCAGCCAAACATGGATGAAGATAACTACTTCGCCATTAAAAATGTTAAAACAAATGAAACACAACAGATCAGCTATCGCCAGTTCTTTGAGGAAATTTCTAAGTCAACAGAAAAAGCACTTAAGGTACACGTTGCCATTGATGGTGATGATAGAAACCCAGGTACAATTCTTAAACCTGTTCAAACACTAAAACGCGGTGCAGAACTTGCAGTTGAAAAAGCAGGTGGTGTTTATAACAGAAACGCGTTAAATGATGCGGTTCATATTTCGGTCGGACCAGGTACTTATTATGTAGATGACCCAATTGAATTGCCTGACGATTGTTCTATGACTTCAACAGCAGGTCAGTACGCAACAGTTATTCAGAAGAAACCAGGATTTGAAAGAACTAACGGTGTTCTTGTTGGATCAGGTTGTTATGTTCAAGGTTTCGCATATATGAACTTTGAAGTTGATAACTTTGATTATCCTGAAGGCGGATTTGCGGTTGCATATCGCCCAGGTGCAAAACTAAGACGTTCGCCATATATTCGAGATAGTTCTCAGCTATCAAACTTTAACCGTTTGGATGTTGAACCACCTCTTAATCCGTTTAACTCTAAAGGTACAATTGCTGACCTTGGCCAAGAATTCTTTATGGAAGCAGGTCACTCAATTCAATCGTTGTTTGCCGAAGGTGATAGTATTACCTTCTCATCAGGTGCATCTGGGTATGTATCTTGGGCAACAAGTGTTACATCTGACTCAGCAATCTATGTAAGAAACCTTGTTGGTGATGTCCAACCAGGTGATATGCTATATTCTGAAAGTGGCGGTACAGGTCAAGTTGCATCACTTGGTATTGATGATTTCCCAAACAGACTTGTTGGTCGCGGTGGTGGGTGTATGCTCGCGGACCGTCGTGTACTTGATCCTGACTCATTATTTACATACGTTCTTTGTTTTGGTTTCACACCACGTACTCAAAACGGTATGGGTTATGTTGCAAGAGACGGTGCTGGTGTTAACGGTATTGGTTCGTTGTCAATCTTTGTTCGTACAGCATTCTATGCGCTGAACGGCGGTCAAATGACCCTCAACAACTCAGGTACTCAGTTTGGTGACATTTCGATGAGAGCTAAAGGTTCAACTCAAGTGTTTACACCATCTCAAATGGATGACACATTACTATTCTCTAACACTGTATTTGCCGATACCCTTATGGATAATAAGCAAGACATTATTGAAGACATGGTTGGTTATTTGACAACACCAATATCACAAGGTGGTTTGGGTTATCAAGGTTATGACGCTGAAAAATGTAAACGAGACACAGGAATTATCATTGATAGTGTTGGATATGACATTGCACTCAATACAAACTATTGGGGTCGATTAAACGGCATTGCTTATTCAAGCCCAATTTCATATGTTGTTAAAAATGAGCAGTTGACTGAAACTCTCGGTGCCAACGAACATTTGAAATCAGAAATTAACAGATTGTTTAGTAATTCAGAAGCAGCAGTTAATACTCGTGCCAATGTTTCACTTGATGAGACATTAAACATTCTTGAGAATGGCGAGTCATATGCATCTGACCTATTCTTTACAGATACAGGTAATGTTGCAAGAACAGCTGCTCGTGAAATCATCCAAGACAACCGTGAACTTATTATTGATGGAATGGTTGAATGGATTGATAATAACGATGAATTCTTCTCATACGATAGTGCTAAATGTCGCCGCGATATTCAAGAATATATTCTACCTGCTGTTAAGTGGGACTCATTGCTTGATACAAACTACAACTCAGTAGTTGCAGGACAGGCATATTATTCTAAACAAGGTCAAACAGTTGTTGAAAATCAACGTGAAGAAACTGTTGGATCATTTGAAAGATTACGCAAAATTACCGATGATCTTGTCGAAGCAAACTCTGCAATCATGGCAGAAAGATCATACGATAGAATGAGCACAATTATTGATATTCTTGATAATACAAGAACTGAAAAATTCAACCCAACAAAAGCAACATACGAACCTGATACAGGAAGAATGGTTATCACAATCGGTGCCCATACTTTGCAAAAAGGTCAGTTCGTAACAATTGCTGATGAAGCATTTACATTCACTTGTGATAGTGATGGTAACAAGTTAGAAATCTCTCACCCACGTAAGAGTGATACATTTAACTACCGCCGTGCTATACCAATTGATGAAGTTTCAGCAAAGACTATTACAATCAATGCAGGCACAACAGGTGCTAACTTTGCTCATACATTCGTATCGGCAAAACCATCATCTGTATCCGTATTAGGTGAAGCATTAACATTCTCTGATGATGCTGGTATCCCTGCTGATAAACGTAATGCTCGTAAGCAATTGCAAGCAAACAAAGAATTCATCCAGGATTACATGGAAGGATGGGCAGAAAATCAATGGTATTTCTATGACAGCAAAAAGTGTGAAAGAGATACTAAAGAATATATCATGCCTGCCGTTCAAAGAGATTTGTTGTTAGGTACAAACTTTAACGCATATCAAACAGGTATTGCTTACCGTTCTAAATCAGGCGAAGTAAGTGTTACAAAACAACTTGAGCAAACTGTTGCTTCAATCAACCATATGAAATCTGAAACTGCAAACACAGTAACAGGTAACACACTTGCAGTTGATAGAGTTAACACATCGTTTGACCAAATGGTTGCACTGTTGAATAATAATGGTAAAAAATACACACCAACTAATGCAGCGTATAATCCTGTAACCGGTGTAGTTGAAATTACAATCGGTGCTCACGATTTTGCCGTAGGTGATAAAATCCGCATTGAAAAGAACAGCATGGTATTTACCTGTGCTCTTGATGGGAACACTTCACAGCATGCGTATCCATCAACAACATTTGAAACATGGACACCATCAACCGCAACATACGTTCCATCAACTGGTGAGTTCACGGTTACAATTTCTGCTAACCAATTGAAAGCAGGCGATACTGTAACATTCAAACCAGGTGCCGTAACATTTACTTGTGAGCTTGATGATAACGTAACCGAGCATGCCGCGCCTGAGTCACATCACCCATTCTTTAATAAGCCTGTAACAATTGATGAAGTTGACGGTTTTGTTTTAAAAATGAATGTCGGTGCAGTTGAAGATGGTGGCGGAGTACATACATTCGTATCAGCATTGGCCGATGGTCTGACAACAGAACGCCAGCATCCTGCATACGAAAACCCTGTTGAAATCAGTGCAAGAACCGCAACAACTATTACAGTTAATGTTGGTAAATCACAAGATACTTCTGCTCATACATTCGTATCAGCAACAACAAATGCTATTCGTGAAGATGGCATGTGGACAGGAAAATATACACCACAAGATGCAACATATGATCCTGTAAACGGTGAAATGGTTGTAACAATTGGTCAGCATGATTTGCCTGTAGGACAATGGATTTCAATTGCTCCTGAGTCAATCGTATTCAGTTGTGATGTTGGCGGTGTTGTAGGAACAGATCCTGCACCATTACCAGGTCACCCAGCATATAATCAGCCTGTAAGAATTACAGAAACAACTTCAACAACATTTACTGTTAATGTTGGTAATGCTAACGGGCATGCTAATACGCACACATTCGTATCGGCAACAAAAGATTGTATTGATGGGCACGCATTGTACTTTACTGACCCAGCAAAATTTGTTAAAGCTTACACACCAACCGACGCAACATATAATCCTAACACAGGTGACATGGTTGTAACAATCCCCGGACACGATATTGAAGTAGGCGATAATGTTCAAACAAAACCGTTGAGTTTCGCATTTAGTTGTGGATTTAATGGCGGTGGAACAGACTATCACCCACGTATCGGTGAGCCGATGTACGAACACCCACAAGAAGTAACCGCCGCGGATGCAACTACAATTACATTCAATGCAGGCTCAGCGGGTGGTTATACAGGTACTCATACATTCGTATCTGCTGAAGAAGGTTCAATTATTAAAGTAAGCTCATCTGAAAAAGGTAAGTATGCCGCAAGACAATTGCAGAAAAACAAAACCTTTATTCAAGAAGAAATTACTGCATGGTTGAATGATAATTACTTTATCTATGATAAAGAAAAATGTATGCGCGACACAGGATATATCCTTAACGCTGTAATGCGTGACGTTTTGACAGGTTCAAACAATAACGCAGTTTACACAGGTATGGGTTATCGCATTGGTACTGTAGGTGCTAACAATGTTGTTAATAACCAATTAACAGAAACTGTTGGTGCTATTACATGGCTCAAAGGTAAAATTAACACTGACGTATTAACTGATGCAACAGCAATTGCTCGCTCTAATGCAGCATTTGATGAAATCATTGATATTATGTCAAACGGTAATGCCGCCGCGGATGTAATCGACTTCGGTATTCAATCAATATCAGAAGATGCGTTTGCAGCACGCCATATCCTACAACTTAATAAATCATTCATCCAAAAAGAAGCAATTGCGTGGATCACAGCAAACCATCCTGGATTTGTTTATGACGCTGTTGCCTGTGAGCGTGACCTTGGTATCTTTGTTGATACTGTTTCTTGGGATGTCCAACACGGTTCAACTGCATCAACTGTAAATAATTCAAGACTGTATTTTGAAAATGCATTACCTGTTTTGGCAGATGATGAAATCGTACCAACATCAGAAGTATATGACCACATTGCTAAAATCGCAGGTCAAATTGTTCGCGGTGAAGACGTTGATAATCTTCAAGGAGTTGTTACACAAGTTAAAACTGATGAAGATACTTATACACCAACAACTGCAACTTATGATCCTGTTACCGGTATCATGGTAACAACAATTGGTACTCATAATTTTGTTGTCGGTGATAGAATTACAATTGATCCTGAATCAATCACATTCAGCTGTGGCTTCGGTGGCGGTGGAACAGACTCACATCCAAATGCTGCGGATCCTAACCTACGTAAACAATATATCATTACTGCTGCCGATGCAACTACAATTACTGTAAATGCCGGTGCAGCAAATGGTTATACTGGTGCTCACACATTCGTATCTGCTGATGCTGATTGTATCCGCCGAGCAAATGTTGCCGAGGCATATACAGCAACTAATGTTGCATATGCTCATATGACAGGTGTAATGGAAGTTACTCTTGGTGATAGACACAGATTTAGTGTTGGCGATTATGTTATCTTTGATGAGAACGCAATCACACTATCTTGCCCAACATCACCAACTGATGCAACACCAATTAATATCTCACACCCACGCCCAACTGATCCAATCTTTAACAAACCAGTTAGAATTGATGCTGTAACTGCAACAACTATTACAATGCAGGTCGGTGACGCTAAGGTTGATAAGGTACATACTTTTGTATCAGCGACAGCAAACGGTATTAGAAGATCACTTGCACCGACGGTATCAAGTTCAGTAGTTAATCTGTTTGATGGTGTAGGCCAAACAATCAGAAATAACGATGGCACTGTTCCTACAGTTATTGAGCCAAAACCAACATCGGCATATGGCACAACAATCATATCAGAAGCAAGATTGATTGGTGGATCAAAACCAAAATATCAAACAGAAATCATTGATCTGATTGCTGTGACATATTCAGGTCTTGCATATAACGAAGCTAAATGTTACCGTGATATTGGTTACATTGTTGACGCAATCACCGAAGATTTGGAATACGGCGGAGATGCCGCGACAGTACATTCTGCAAATTATTACTTCCTTGGTGCAGTTAATACATTACCACCTGAGCAAAGAGGACCGACAAGATTAGCATATCAACACCTTGCTGATGTTATTGATGAAGTTTCTCGTGCTATCACTGTAACAGCGACAACAGGTAATGTAAGAGTACAAGATACAACATCTATCCCAGCGGCGGATGTTGCAACTGGTTCTCGTGCCCATAATCTTGTTGAAATTATCGCACAAACAGTTGATGATTTCTCACCTAGCAAAATACCTGCGGTTACATCATCACCATTGATGGAACCATCAAGAACATACGCAAGACAATCACTTGCCATGAACCGTGAGTTTATTCAAAATGAAATCGTTAACTATATTGATGACGAATTCTATACATTTGATGAAAACAAATGCGCTCGTGATGCAGGATTTATCCTTGACGCAGTTAGAAGAGATGTTCAAACAGGTTCAAACTATAATGGTAAGTACGTAGGCAAATCGTACCGCATTGGTACTGTAGGCGCTGATAAGGTTATCGAAGACCAACTTGCCGAAACAATTGAAGGAATTCAATATATACAAAAAGACATTGAGTCAAGATTGACTGGTGTGGCATTAGAAAGAGCTCAGAATTCCTTCAGTAATATTATTACCGCAATGGTAAACGATTACACACCTGACGGTACAAACTATGATTACGGTACAGGAAACCGTGGGTCAAATAATATAAATGCAAGACAAGCATTACAATTGAACCGCGCATTCTTACAGGCTGAAGCAACAGCATGGGTTGCAGTTAATTACCCATCATTGGTATACGATACTGCTAAATGTGAAAGAGATACCGGTATCATGGCTGATGCTGCATCATATGACATTCAGCACGTAACTAATACTGCTATGCTTGATGTTGCTAAATTGTACTTTGAAAACGGACTATCAACATTGTCCGCAGATCAACGTGCACCTACTGCTGCATTATATACACACCTCGGTGATGTTTCTCGCAGCTTGATCCTTAAGATTGATGTTACACCATCAGCAGGTAACACTGTAATCCAAAATAAAGTATTCGGTCCTGTTGCTGCGGCAATCGGAAATGATATGCAAGATCTTTGGGAAATTATTGCAACTGTAATTGCTGCCGACTCATTGGTTGATATGCCAGATGATATTGAAGTATTCGCAGGAGCAGTTGGTGCTGCATCTTACGGTTATGAAACTGAAGCAGCATTGATTGGTTCAAGAAAAGACGCATTACAATCAACAATTACTGATTATCTAAAAACAACATTCAACTACCTCGAGTATGACCGTGACCGTTGTTTCCGTGATACAGGTTATATCCTTGATGCAATTTGCCACGATATTCAATACGGTGGTAATTCAGCAATGGTAAATGCCGCAGGATTGTATTTCAAAAATGCAGTTAACCTATTACCAACAGATCAACGTGATGCAACAAGAATGGCATTTACTCGCCTCGGTGAAATCGTTGAGCACGTAACAAGAAATGAATTGGTACCTGTTGAATTTGGTGCAAAATATACACCAACAACTGCAGCATACGATAACGTAACTGGTGAAATTGTAATCACAATTGGTCAGCATGAGTTAACAACTAATGACCATGTTATGCTAACTGAGGATGGTATGACATTTACTTGTGACATGGATGGAAACACAACAAACCACGCGGCACCACAACCGCACCATCCTGCATACCTCCGTGCAATTCCTGTACTTGCAACATCATCAACAACTATTACTGTTAATGTTGGTCCTGCTGCAGGTGGTGCTCATACATTCGTATCAGCATTACCAAATGCGGTTTCACAAGTAACAGGAAACCTTATCAAACAAGATACATCTCATCTTGCAGCAAGAAGAACAATTGCAACCGAAGCTAAAAACTTGGCATGGATTGTTGCAAATATTGCAGATGATAATGATGAGAAAGGTATTCCATTAGAGGTTCCACCATTTACAAATTGGATCCAATCTGATCTTATCACAGCAAAAGAAGCAATTGAAGATTCAATTCCTGCTCTTGCAACATCGGTTATTAATTATATCACAAACAATTGGAATGGTATTAGTTATCCGAAACAGAAATGTCGCCGTGACATTGGTATCCTTGTAGATGCTATATCGCATGACGTTAACTACACAACCAACTTTGCATCGGTACAATCTGCACAGTTCTACTTTAGAAATGCAACAAGCGTACTGCCATATGACCAACGTCAGCAAACCGCAGATCTATATACTGTAATGGCAGATTTAGTATCAGCAGTTGTTCAGGAGCAAACACCAACCAATTACGGTTACACTCCAACAGGTGTAGATTATGATCCACTTACTGGTATGATGACAGCAACAATCGGTTCTCATAACATTGAAGCAGGTGACTTCGTAACATTTGATAACTTGGGCATTACATTCTCTTGCCCAACATCAGACGTTGATCCTACACCAATTAATATTTCACACCCACGTGTTGGCGGTGATGAATGGGCAGATGGTAAACCATGTAGAGTTGAATTTGTTGACGGTACCACAATTACAATGAATGCCGGACCGGCAGGTGTTGATAAAGCTCATACATTTGTATCAGCAACAGAAGGTGCAATCAGAAAAGCAATTGTTACAAGACAAGCACAAGATATATCAGGTGCACCAGCAACTGCGGTTGAAGGTGAATATGTTGCCGATATGATCCGTATTATTGAAGATGCAATCCGCCGTGATAGCATTGACGGTATACCTGAAATCATTGAACCTGATACTTCATGGATTGATAACAGCCTTGTTTGGGCGGGTAAAGAAATTGATGATAATTTGGATATCCTCGCAGACGATGTAACAAATTGGATAAATACTACTTATAATGTATTGGATTATAACAAAGTTAAGTGTCGCCGAGATGCAGGATATCTTGTTGACGCATTTGCATATGACCTAAACTACGGTGGAACATCTGCTTCTAAATGGAATGCGGCATTCTACTTCTGGAACAACGTATATCGTATCCCAGAAGATCAACGTGTGCCAACTGCAAAAGCATACCGTAAATTAGGTGAGATTGCTCGTGACGCACTTCTTGAAACACTACCAGGTGTTTCTATTAAAGGTGAGTCAACAACAGCAGTTGAAGCACAACACGTTTATGACCTTGCCGATATCTATTATCGCTCGTTCCTAAACAAAGATGAAAAAGACTTTGGACCAACAATCCTACCTGACTTTGAATGGGAAGATAATAAAGTGTTTAAATTTGCTCGAGAAATCCTTAAAGCCAACAGAAAGAAATTGTCTGTTGAGACTGTAAGATTTGTTGGACAGAATTATAAATTCTTCGACATTAACTTGACTCGCCGTGACGCAACTAACTTGTTACAATCATTGGCAAATGACTTTAAATTCCAAAATGTTGTCACAAATCAAGATGGAAGTCAAACATCCACGAGAACATATGCAGCAGCATTCTTCGATTACAATGGTAAGCACGTGTTCCCAGTATTCAATCCAACAACACCAGGATTAAGTTTCCAAGGTACACTGAACGGATTGGGCGCACTTGGTAATGTCACTGGACAAAAACCAAATCACGCATATATAGTATCAACGGATTATGCCGGAAATAGGTATGACGGTACTATTTACTATTGGGACGGAACAGCATGGCAAACAGATGGAGCAAATAACGTGGATCTACTTGTATCATTCTATCAGGCATGGACAAGAATGAAAACATTTATTAAAACGAATTACACACCTGATATAAACCACGACGCAATGATTGATGGTTTGTTTGATGATGTTCTTCGTGCGTCTGTCCTAAGACCGAGTGTATTGACCTTTGGTTCACTTGTTGAATCAATTGCTCACCAGTTTAATGGTGCTTCGGCAGGTGTTAACAGAAATGCGCTTCCAATTAACTTTAGAAACCTCGGCTTGCCGATCTCTGCTATTGCATCTGTACTGTCAGAAGATGGCGGCAGGGTTCGTTGGTCAGGTGCAGACGAACTTAACAACCAATACTTTGCAAGAGGATTGAGAATTAACGGTAGAACAGGTCGAATTGAAGGCCGTCCGTTTACATCATCGGTTCGTAAACTTGCAAGACGAGCATCTAACAGCCGAGCTGTAGTATAAAGGAAATATAAAAATGGCAGTAGAATCATACGTCGACTCAAACACTGGTATCACAATTGTTGTGACTACTCAAGCACCTGACGCATTGCCCGTCGGTAAAAATTTAGAACTATCTACGAATTGGCAAGAAGTTATTACGGTACCTCAATTTAAAGTACCTGAACTTGTATTTGGTGGTTCAACAACAATTGAGCCAGGAGTAGGTGAGGTTATTTCCCCACTCATTATTGCCAACAAAACTAATACAACAGCAAGTGTTGATGTTAAAGTTTATCGTTTTGTTGAAAACGCAGAATATTATCTCGTGCGACAAATGCCTGTACCTGGATACGATACAATACCAATACCACTTAATGGTCAATTCTTTGCCTCGGGTGATACGTTAGAAGTTAAATCAAGTGCTAACACAACATTAGATGCAACCCTATCATTCACGTTAGGCCAAGCGGAGGAATACGATGTCGACTAGGTTCAAGTCAATGCGAGCTAGGACCGTTACCCTCGGTCATGGTATTCCACAAGCATTTCCGATAGGGTTAGATCCAGCACCGTTTGAAGGATCTATTGTATATGCCGACAACGGCACAATGAAGTATTCAAATGGTACTGTATGGCAAGATATGGGTACAGGACCACAAGGTACTACAGGATTTACTGGTATTCAAGGTGACGTAGGTATTCAAGGTGATTACGGTCCAGGGTTTACAATCTTAGGATCAGTTGCTGATGTAGATGCAGGCGGTAATCCACAACTAACACTTACTACAGCATTCCCAACACCAAATATCGGTGAAGGTGTAATTGACGAAGCAGATGATGAACTTTGGATTTGGGACGGAACGAATTGGGTTAACATTGGCTCATTCCGTGGTGTTCAGGGTTTCCAAGGTGTTCAAGGTGACCAAGGTTTACAAGGCGACCAAGGACAAGAAGGTATTCAAGGATCACGCGGTTATCGTGGTTTCCAAGGTGCACAAGGTTATCAAGGCACACAAGGCGTCCAAGGATTGCAAGGTGTTCAAGGACCACAAGGGTTGCAAGGTGACCAAGGCGTTCAAGGTCCGCAAGGATTACAAGGAGTCCAAGGTCCACAAGGTGTTCAAGGACCGCAGTCAATTCAAGGTACAACAGGTATCCAAGGTGATCTTGGTTTCCAAGGTACTCAAGGCTTTAACGGTACCGACTCGGGAAATATTGTTCAATATAATGTTTCGCATCTAACGTCAAACTCGCCTGCGCCAGCAAGTGGATTTATGGTATTCAATAGCCCAGCTGGTGATACAGGTGCTCTTACTGGTGTAAGTACAATTTGGATGAGTGAAAATGACTCATTTAATATTAGCCTAGAAGCATTGTTTACTGCAATTAATCAAGCTTCCTCAGCTACTAAGGCGTATATGAAAGTTACTTTGCGTGACACTCCATCTACATATGCTATATTTGCAATCACAGGTATGACTGAGGTTGGTTCTTATTGGACACTTACTGCTTCTTACGTAAGTGGTAATGGTGACAAAGAAGATTTCGTTTATGAAGACTCAGGTAACCCAGGAACTTATATTTCTGATCCTTGTGTTGTAGCATTTAGTCAATCAGGTGACCGAGGTGTTCAAGGTTTCCAAGGTACAACTGGGTTTCAAGGATTTACCGGGTTTCAAGGAGCACAAGGTTTACAAGGTCCGCAAGGGATGCAGGGTACACAAGGTTACCAAGGTGTTCAAGGTAGATATGGAGCACAAGGTGAAATCGGTTATAGTGGTGGTCTAACATTTGAGTGGGATTTCAATTCATCAACAACTGAAGGTTTTCCGGGATTAAACGGTTGGTTACTTAATAACGCTGATGTTACTCAAGCTGATAAGTTGTATATTGATGACCTCACGCATACAGGTCGCCGAGTAGATGGATTGTTTGATTTCCTTCAAACACTTACAAGTGTTCCAAAAGGTTCTATCTTTATTAGAACACCAAAGAATGTAGGAAACGGTAATTACGAATTCCTAATCTATAACTTCACGAATTGGACTTGGGACTCAGGTCCAACTGACTGGGGACACTTTGATATTACCTATGTTGACCGAAGTACTTTGGGTGGAACTGATATTTCACCAGGTACAAGTTGGAATACAGGTGCGGTAGCATCATTTGGTGATACTGCAATTATTGATTTTATCCCATACGGTGATAAAGGTAACCAAGGTGTTCAAGGTCCACAAGGTACTATTGGTATTCAAGGATTTACCGGTTTCCAAGGTACTCAAGGTTTTCAAGGCGCTCAAGGTACGCAGGGTATTCAAGGAACGCAAGGTTGGCAAGGTACTCAGGGTTTCCAAGGTACACTCGGTATTCAAGGTGATGAAGGCTCACAAGGTACTCAAGGCTTCCAAGGAGCACAAGGTACTCAGGGTTTCCAAGGAGATCAAGGAACACAAGGCTTCCAGGGTTTCCAAGGTGTTCAAGGTATGGAAGGCGGCAGAGAATTTGTTGTAACAAATACGGGTTCTACTTCATATGAAGTTGACGGCGTAACACAACCTAACCTACATCTGTTGAGAGGATTTACTTATACATTTGATTTGAATGTATCAGGCCACCCATTTAAAATTAGAACAGGCGCAGGTGGATCAGATTACACCAACGGCATAACAATTGTCGGTAATGATGAAACTGGTAGATTGATATTCAGGGTGCCGTTTAATGCTCCTGCTACTTTAGTTTATCAATGTTCTATTCACTCAGGAATGATTGGGAATATCTTTACATCCGAAGTTGGTCCGCAAGGTACTCAAGGATTACAAGGTGACCAAGGCGTCCAAGGTCCGCAAGGATTACAAGGAGTTCAGGGTCCGCAAGGTACTCAGGGCTGGCAAGGTACTCAGGGCTGGCAAGGTACTCAAGGTGACTTAGGTAACCAAGGTACACAAGGTCCACAATCTATCCAAGGTACAACAGGTATTCAAGGTGACTTAGGTCCTGCCGGTGAATTTGGTGGTATGACTCTTGATTATACATTTAGTACCGCAACAGATACTTCAGATCCAGGTGTTGGTTTACTTAAATTCAATGCGGCAAATATTGCTGCTGCAACTGAAATGCGTATTGACGACCGAGATGACACGTTTACCGATGTTCAAGCATTCTTAAGAACAACAGATGAACCGACAAGCGCTGTAAAAGGTTTCTTTAGAGTTATTGATGGTACAACAACAAGTAACTATGTTGCATTTAGAATTAATGACGTTATTGAAAGATCAGGCTATTTTGAATATGACTGTACTTTCTTAACAGGTTCCGTTACATCATTTGGAAATAATTCTGATGTTAGAATTACGTTTGCAAGAACAGGTGACCAAGGTGAACAAGGTCTTCAGGGTGCTCAAGGTACCCAAGGTCCTCAAGGAACACAGGGTTTTACCGGTGCTGTTGGTCTTCAAGGTATTCAAGGTCCTCAAGGCCTACAAGGTGATGCCGGTGAAGAAGGTGCTCAAGGTACTGCAGGTGATGGTAATCAAGGTGCCCAAGGTCCACAAGGCCCGCAAGGTACTACAGGCCAAGACGGTGCTACAGGTGGTGACGGTTTCCAAGGTACGCAAGGTTTGCAGGGTACACAAGGTTTCCAAGGTGATCTTGGTTTCCAAGGTTTCCAAGGTGCAGGCGGTGTTGGTTCAGCAGGTTCGCAAGGTACACAAGGCGCTCAAGGTTTACAAGGTGACCAAGGTGTTCAAGGTGAGGTAGGTCCCGCAGGATTTGGTGCTCAAGGTATTCAAGGTACACAAGGATTTACTGGTGCTCAAGGTGAAACAGGAACAGGTATTCAGGGTACGCAAGGTATCCAAGGTATTGGTGCTCAAGGTACATTCGGTGGTGATGGACCACAAGGTATCCAAGGTGTTCAAGGTAACCAAGGATTTGGTATTCAAGGTACACAAGGTTTCCAAGGTGTAGATGGCCAAGGTGCTGATGGTACACAAGGTGCTCAAGGTTATCAAGGTGTTCAAGGTATTTCAGGTGAAGAAGGTCAAGGCGGTCTTCAAGGTACTCAAGGTATTATCGGTGACGATGGTATTCAAGGTCCTGGTGGTGAAGGCAACCAAGGTATTCAAGGTATCCAAGGTGGGCCAGGTATTCAAGGTGAGGGCGGCGGAGGCGGTTCTCAAGGTATCCAAGGTTATCAAGGTATTCAGTCCGTACAAGGTCCACAAGGTCTTAGCGGTGGTGGCGGTACTCAGGGTATGCAAGGTGTTCAAGGTGGACCGGGTGATGATGGTCTTCAAGGTTTCACAGGTGCAGGTACCCAAGGCGTTCAAGGCGTTCAAGGTTTCCAAGGTGGGCCGGGTCCACAAGGTATTCAAGGTGTTGGGCAAGATGGTATTCAAGGTAACCAAGGTCCGCAAGGCCCACAAGGTATTATTGGTGCAGATGGTGTTCAGGGTATGCAAGGTATTCAAGGTGATGCCGATGCCCAAGCAATTGAAACAAACGATCTATATGGAACAGCATTACAAGGTTCACCATTGTTCCTTACTATGACACAAGCAGGCGGCGGAGCACAACCATTATATGCAACACTATCACCTAACCCAGGTGGTGATTCAAACTTCTTCTATACAGGTACTAATGACGAATTAACTGTTGAGAATTTGAATGTTGATGGTAACTTGGTTGTAACAGGTACACTTAACGGTGGATCAGGTGACTTCCTCGAAGCTTCGGTATCAGATGTAAAAACAGGCGGTGAATTAAGGTTCCAAAATGACCTTCAGCTTGCATTTGGTAGCTCAATTGGTGGTGCATTTGCATATGCATCTGCGGATGCCGAGGTTACATTAAACATGGATACAGGTATTGATTATACTATTAGAGATAACGGTACATTGAGATTTACGTTTGCAATGGGAACTGGTAACTTTACATCAACAGGTGATATTAACGCACAATCTGATGTAAGAACAAAAACTAATATTGAAACTATTACCAATGCGCTTAATAAAGTGTTAAGTATGCGCGGTGTTACATATGAGAGAAAAGCTGCTTTAGGTAAAGTAAAACTAGGTGTTATTGCCCAAGAGGTTGAAGAAATCTTACCAGAAGTTATTAACACAACAGATGATGGAATGAAAGCTGTTGCTTACGGTAACATTGTCGGATTACTTATCGAAGCAATTAAGGATCTCAAAGAGGAAGTTGATAATTTAAATCAATAATAATATTCCCATAGCACAAGTTAAAAAGGGGGCTTTGTGCTCCCTTTTTTTAAATATAGATGAGAATATTATAAATAAAGTAAATAGCATAAAAAGAGAATTGAGATATGGCATCAAGAGCAAACATATACATTGACCAAGGTTCAGACTTTCGTATTAGTTTTGATCTTTATGATGATGAAAATGCTGAGCTTGGCATAGCGACTTATAATTTTTATTCAAGTATGAAGAAAATGTACTCGACTTTAACGGTCGCGGACTTTGATATTGAAAAAGCTAATAACGATATTACACTTGTCTTAACAGATGATGTTACCCGCACTTTGAAGCCTGGTAAATACCAATACGATGTTTTAATGAAAAAGACTACCGGGGAGATGTCTAAAATTGTTGAAGGACTGGCATTTGTCGTCTCAACAATCACGGAGGTTTAACACGTGGCCATTAAAGTAAAAGTCGGCGGTTCACGTTCAATACGTTCGGTACCAAAGCAAGACACATTAAGACCGATTATTGCCCAGGGTGAAAAGAAACCCGTTATTGTACCTGATTCTGTTGTACTTGGTGTTGATACGATTGGTCCATATACAAGAGAGATTTTTGCAGGCGACGGTATTACGGTCCAAACACTTGGCGGTGATGGCGGCGAGTCCGCTAATGTAACTATTACCCACGTTAATACATCAGACCAAGCAAACACCGCAAACTCTCCATTAGGTTTTGTTAAAAATATTTCACTTGACCAATTTGGGCATTTGACTGATTTAACAAACACAGAATTAAATCCTACAAACTTTACAGCAGCTAATAATATAATCAGTTCAAACGATATTACGTTTGGTAATACTGCAATTACATTAGGTGGAACAACTGACCAATTCTTAGGGCTAAACCTTATACAGGTTGGCGACCTAACAATTACAGGTTCTGGGATTTCAGGATCAGGTAATATTACCTTAACGCCGCCTGTTGATAACGTCATTGATATGACAAACCATAGAATTGTTAATGTCCGTGATCCTATTGATCCGTATGACGTTGTTACAAATAACTATCTTGGTGATACACTCGAAGCACTTGAATTAAGTCTTTTGATTATCTCAGATCCCGTTAAACCAACTGACGCAACAAATAAAAGATATGTTGATAATGTTGCCCAAGGTATTTCGGTTCGCCCATCATCACTTGCAGCAACAACCGAAGATCTTGGTGTTACATTCCCAGGTGCTGTATTTGAAGCTGGTAACTCGGCGATAGATACCACAATCACATTACCTGAAGCCTTTACAATTGAAATTGATGGTGTTTCAAATTGGACTGTAGGATCACAACTTCTTGTTAAAGATCAGGCAAACCCTGTTGAAAACGGTTCTTATGACCTTGTACAAGTTGGTGATCCAACTGCTAATTTGGAATGGATTTTTGCAAGATCAGATTTCAATAATGAAAGTGTTGAAATACCAGGTACTTTTGAGTTTGTAACCGACGGTATTGTAAACAAGAATAAAGGTTTTGTTGCAACTGTTGCCGATGCCGAAACTTTTGAGATTGACGTTCATTCGATTAGTTGGGTTCAATTCCAAGGTGTGGGCACATTCACTGCTGGTGAAGGTTTAACATTAACAGGAACTGAGTTTAGTGTAAACGAACAGCAAATTCTTGATACCATTACTACACCTGATAATGTTCTGACAATTGTTGGGAATGGTGGTTTGGTATTACCTGTTGGAACACAGGCAGAAAGAACACAGCCTGCTGCAGGTATGGTACGTTTCAATACCGATCAGACAAGGTTTGAAGGTTATAATGGTATAGCTTGGGCAGGTCTAGGCGGTACAATTGACACCGACCAAGATACATTTGTTCAGGCGGAAACAACACCAAATGCCGACAACGATGAATTAAAATTCTTTGTTGGTGGAACACAGCAACTTATTATTAATACGAATGGCAGTATTGAAGCAAATAGCTCTATTACCATTAACGATAATATTCAACTAGGTCATAGTGAAGTTGCAGAGTTTAATCTGACTGGTGCAATTCAATTCCCGAAAGGTACAACACTCGAAAGACCTTCACCTCAAACTGGGATGATCCGTTATAATACAGATGACCAAAGGTTTGAAGGATTTGATAATACAGGTTCATGGAGTTCAATTGCAGGTTCAGTTATTGACCTTGACCGAGATACAAAAATTGTTGCCGAATCATCAAGCGGTGCCGATAATGACCAGATACAATTCTTTACAGCAGGTACCGAAAGATTACAACTATCTGAAGTTGGTTTGTTTAAATTTGGTGATGGATTAAATAAGTTTACAATTGATTACTTAACAGGTGATACGCAAATCAGCGGTGACCTTGGTGTAACAGGTAATGTAACTATTGGCGGTAATATTCAAATCGGTGATGCCGATACAGACGCAATTACAGTTAGTGCTGATTTTGAAAGTAACCTGATCCCTGATGTAACTGATACTTATACATTGGGATCTGCGACTAAAGATTGGTTAGCGGCATATGTTGCTGAAATAAGAAATGCTGCTGACTTTATTAAACTTACCGCCGATGTTGTAAAAGTTAATTCTACAGGTGGTTTCATAATTCCAGTTGGGAATGTGTCGGAAAGACCTACAGCCGAACAAGGTATGATCCGTTATAACACACAGGATGCTAGATTTGAAGCATACAATGGCACAGCATGGACTGGCCTTGGTGGTGTTATTGATGTTGACCAAAATACCTTTATACGTGCCGAGTCTTCACCAGGTGCTGATAATAACCAATTAGATTTCTTTGCAAATAATCAGATTGCCATGCAGATTGATTCTGATGGATCATTAAAATTTGGTAGTGGATTATCAAAAGTCATAATTGATTATAACACAGGATTATTTTCTGTCAATGGAAAAATGGTGGTTGATGATATTATTTTAGATGTAAATAGTATTGCATCCGCAAACGGCGATCTTGTACTTGGCGCTAATACAGCCTCAGATAAAATTGACGTAAGTGGCCATATTATTTCAAACCTTGGTACACCTGTAGCAAATACTGATGCTGTGCCATTAGGTTACCTCGCTAACGCATTTACTTCACAGTTAACAGTCATTGATGAAGCAAACACGTTTAACTCAGTTAACCTTATCCAAAACCCGACACTTACACTTGGTAATGGTCTTATTGCTTTTAATGAAGATGCTGGTAATAACGCAATCAGTATTGGTATTCAGGATACAGGTGTTACACCAGGCTCATATGGTAACGATGGTTTTACCGCTCGTGTTGTTCTTAACGAACAAGGTCAAGTTACATTCGCTACAGAAATTCCTGTTGAACTTCAAGCAAACGCTATTCCTGACTTTACAGAAACGGTACACGATCTTATCGGTGAAATGTTTAGAAACAATACCGAAGACGGAGTTTCTATTACATACGATGACCCAACCGATAAATTAAATGTTGAACTTACCGCTAATTATGTCGGTTCTGTTACGGCAGGATTTGGTATCACAACAACAGGCACACCTGCACCAGGATATGCTCAAAATGTTGCACTTAATGTCGGTACAATTGATGCAAGATATATCAACGTAACTGGTGATACAATGACCGGTAACCTTGATGCACCTCGGTTCCGTGATAGTTCTGATGTTAGGTTCTATGGTGATTTTGCATCTGAATCTCGTTTGAACACAATCCGTGTTGGTTATTTACAAAACGCTGCTCAAATTAAAATGGAAGGTTCTACAGGAACCGCAACACTCTATTCTGATGGTACAAAAATCGGTCAGCTCAATGACGCATTTAATTATGTGTTCTATGGCCGTAAAGATACATCAGATTTCTATGTGGAAAGCGGTGATGTAATTGCCGAAAGATTTGTTGATACTGAATCCACATCATATTTCTTACACCCAGGTGGCACAGATTCAAATTTAAAACAAGTTAATATTGAAACTCAATTAGATGTTGCCGATCTTACATTTAATAATAACACAATTGACTCATCAACGAATACAATTGATTTTAGTAGCAACAGATTACTAAACCTGCTTGATCCTACAAATGACCAGGATGCAGCTACAAAGGTTTATGTTGATAGTGTTGCTCAAGGTTTAAGAGTTATTCCATCGGCGCTTGCTGCAACAACTGCTGATTTAAATGCGACATATAATAACACTGATGGGACACTCACAAATAACGGTACACTTGCTGCATTTGAATTGGATGGCGTAACGGAGTGGGAAGTTGGTGATAGAGTACTTGTTAAAGATCAGACTGATGAAATTGAAAATGGTTCATACGAAGTAACAACTGTTGGCGATGGTACAACAGCATGGGTACTTACTCGTGGTGAATACTTTAATGAAACATCAGAAATTCCTGGTGCATTTCAATTCGTAACTGATGGTACTCAAAATAAAAATACAGGTTATGTGGCAACAGTTGCCGATGCTGAAGGATTTGTTCTAGGTGTTGGTGATGTGATCTGGTATCAGTTCTCTGGTGCTGGCACATATTCAGGTGGTGAAGGTTTAACATTAACGGGAACAGATTTCTCAGTTAATGTTGATAACACTGGAATTGAGATTGTTGCTGATACGTTACAATTAAAAGATGGCGGTGTTACTAATGCTAAAATGGCAAACCCGACATTTACTGTTTCTGATGAAACCGATGCTAATACAGCAATCACTTTAGGTGAAACATTACAGTTCATTGGTGTTGATGGTGTAGATACAACTGTCACTTCGGGAACTGTTTCAATTGCTGTTAATGAGATTGACGGTGGATCATTTTAATTAGACAAACCATATAGATTATCATTTAAGGTATATACCTATTATAACAAAGAGGCATAGATATGTCAACAACAATTAAGCTCCGTAGGAGTAGTATTCCCGGTCGAGTACCGAATACAGCACAATTAGAATTCGGCGAAATCGCTATTAACACCGCGGACGGTAAAGTTTACTTTAAGTCGGGTAATTCAAGTGTTAGTTTTGTAGAAGAACTATCACCACACGCCGCAGATTTACTTACACTTATTAAAACCGTTGACGGTGCAACATCAGGTTTAGATGCTGATCTCCTTGATGGACAAGAAGGTACGTATTATCTTGATTACAATAATTTTACAAACGTACCACCCGCTACCTTTGATTTAACATTATCAGGTAAAGTAACAGGTACTGCCTTTTCAAACACAGGTGTTATGGAACTCATCACCGAGTTAGCAAATACCGGTGTTACTGCTGCACAATATGGTTCATCCTCACAAATACCAGTTATTACAGTTGATGAAGACGGAAGAATTACAGCGGCATCCGAAACTTCTGTTGGCGGTGTTGATGACTTCACATGGACCATTGCAAACAACACTCTAAGGATTGCTACATCCGATGGAACCAACTATGACGCGGTTATAAATGAGTTTACAGGCATTACAGTTAACGGTGACATTGCTGTCACAGGTCTTGTAGACGGCCGTGACATAGCTGCAGACGGTGCAAGATTAGATACATTAGAAACTGATATTACCGTTAACTTAACTGGTGATATTGAAGGTACTGCCACATCCAATACATCAATCCTTAATATTGTAACCGAATTAGCAAATACTGGTGTAACTGCAGGATCTTACGGTTCATCTTCATTGGTGCCCGTAATTACAGTTGATGAAGATGGACGTATTACTGCCGCCACAACTGCTGCTGTTGCTGGTGTTTCAGCAACATCTTGGACAAGTGCTAACTCAACATTTAATATTGCTACATCCGACGGTTCCGTTTATTCAACAGAAATTAGTGAGTTTGATGAAATCACAATGGTGGGTGCCGGTACTGTTGATGGCCGAGATGTTTCAGCAGATGGTGCACAACTCGATGGATTAACAGTTGTACTTACAGGTGATATTGAAGGTACAGGTACAAACAGTTCTGGTACTATTTCTTTTGTAACCGAATTAGCAAATACTGGTGTGACTGCTGGGCAATATGGTACTGCATCCGCTATTCCTGTTATAACCGTTGATGAAGATGGTCGTATTACTGCTGCCTCAACAACCGCTGTTGCCGGCGTTGATGACTTTAGTTGGGTTTCCGCTAACAGCACATTGGTTTTAGAAACTGGTGACGGAAGTAGTTATTATGTTACTGTTGATGAGTTTGATGAAATCACAGTTAATGGAAATATAATTATTACAGGTACTGTTGATGGCCGTGACGTTTCGGTTGACGGTGCTAAACTTGATTTAATTGAGGACGGTGCAACTGCCGACCAAACCGCTGCTGATATTCGTGCTCTTGGATTTTATGATACGTCAAACGATGGAACAGGATCAAACCTTGATGCCGATAAACTTGATGGTCTACACGCATCTGATATTTTATCACAAGCCGCTAACTCTGCGGCAGGACAAATTGGTAATGGTGAAGTTCAAGTAATTGGCGGTGCAGGAATAGACGGATCAGGCACATTTAATTTAAATGATGCTTCCGACATTGTTATAACTTTGGACCACGCCGATACATCATCAGTTACAGATGTTTCATTAGCAGATGGTAATGTAATTACTGGTTTAACCTTTGATACTTATGGTCATACTCAAACCACAACGTCTACAGATTTAGATGGTCGTTATTATACTGAAACAGAGGTAGATACCTTCTTAGGTGATAAGGTTGATAATACAGTACAAGTAATTGCAGGTACTGCACTGACAGGTGGTGGTGCCTTAACCGCCAATGTTACAATTGACCACGGCGATACTTCTTCTGTTGCCGATGAGACATTTGGTACACTTGAATTCTTAACAGGCATTACGTTTGATACTCATGGTCACGTACAGACAGCAACAAAAGAAACAAGAAATTTTATCACAGAAGCACAAGGTGATTTAAGATACGTTAATGTAACAGGCGATACGATGTCTGGTTCCTTGACTGTCAATGATGATATTATTCAAGATGAGTCAAGATCTGTTTCTACCGAGGTTACAACATCAACCATTTTCCCTCAGGATCTCTATACATTTGATGCCTCTACTTACGGCAGTGCTGAAATTGTTATTACCGCGAAAGATGGTGCTGAAAGACATACAACAAAAATATTGGTAACGCATAACGGATCAACCGCACACGCAACAGAGTTTGCTACTATTACAACAAGTTCTGAACTTGCAGAATATGATGTAAGTTTAAGTGGCGGTGACGTTAAAATTGTTGGAACACCAGCAAGTAGTAATAGTACAACATACAAAATAGTGGCAACACTGATTGACGTATAAATAGATAAAAATAACGCCAACTGGGGAGAGTGAACCGTGGCCGATAAGAAATTTATAGTAAAGAATGGTCTGCAGACCCAAAATAATGTTGTTGTAGGTACCACTACCGATGATGGTACAAATAAACTTCAGGTCACAGGACCAAGTAAACTTTCAGGACAATTAACGGTTCAGCAATCGACTGGTTCTACACCATCTATTGATATTTTCAATGATGCAGGACTTCTCAATAACCCTATTGTTGCAAGGTTCCGTGGTGAAGCACAAGACGCAATGGAAATTCAATATATTTCCGCAGGCGACTATAAACTTACAAACACAGGTCAAGATAACTCTATCATATTTTATGATGGAACACCTGGTATTCAAATTCTTTATAATGATATTGTTGATCTGGAGTTTGATAGCGGCGGTATTGATTTCAAACGTGAACCAACATACCTGGGTAACGTATTTTGGAACGCAGGAAACGACGGTACAGGATCAGGCCTTGATGCCGACTTACTTGATGGCTTAGATTCAACGCAATTTGTGCGTTCAGACACTGACGATACTTTGGATGGTGACTATATCATCACCGGTAACCTAACAATTAATGGTACAACGACTACTGTAAATACTGAAACCGTTTTAATTGCTGATAATATTCTTACTCTTAATTCTAATTTTACAACAGGTACGCCATCAGAAAATGCTGGTTGGGAAGTTCTTCGTGGTGATGAATCAACTTCATCTTTACAATGGGACGAAACAAATGATTATTTTAAACTTATTTCAGATGGAACAGACCTTGGACGAATTATCACTACAGCAGACGAAGGTGCGAATAATGGATTTGACGCTGATACTGTTGATGGTTTAGAAGCGGAACAGTTTCTTCGTTCAGATGCTGATGATACCGCAACAGGTAATATCACTATTGAAGGCAGCTTAACTATTGGTGATAATGTCGGTGGGGCAAGAATTAACCTTGACGGTACAGGTACAAACGGTGTACTTTATTCAAACAATGGCGTGGTTGGTTTCTTAAAGCCTGACCAAAACTATGGTGCTCAATTAAATACAAATTTTGATTGGGTTGTTGATAATAACATAGTTGCAAAACAATTTGTAGATGCCGATGATAATACTTATCTTGTCGATCCTGCGAGCGGGTCAGTACTTGCCTCAATATCTATTGATGATTACGTTAGCCACAATGGTGATTTAAATTCATATTTTGGTTTTGATGCCGATGATAGTTGGGTACTATACCTCAACGGTGTAAAGCAAATTGATGTAAGCACAACAGGAACAGAAATAACCGGTACCATCACAAGCACAGGCGATGCAATTGCTCCAAGGTTTGTAGATGCTGATGACAACAGCTATTTTGTTGATCCTGCTGGTGACTCGGTTCTACACGACGTTGGTATTGACCAGAAAATATTCCACAACGGCAACACTAATACGTTTATGAACTTTGGATCAAACACCGTAAGTTTTGACACAGGCGGAGCAACAAGGTTTGCACTTTCAAATAATGACGCGGAATTTACATTACCTGTTTATGCACCAATTTATTATGACCGAGATGCAATTACATATTATCTACATCCTGGTGATGAATCTGTTTTGCACTCAATCGGCTTGGACGATGATTTGTTCCATAATGGTGATACCGATACTAAACTATCATTCGGTACTAACACAATTAATTTGGACACAGGCGGAGTAACAAGATTAGAGATTGCTAATACCGCAGTTACAGCATCAGTTGATGTAGTGGCACCAAGATTTGTTGACTCTGACAACAATGCATATCTTGTTGATCCTGCAGGTACATCAGTATTAAATACGGTTGGAATTGACAGCGATCTTTTCCATAATGGTGATACCGATACTAAACTATCATTTGGTACGGATCAAATTGATTTATCAACAGGTGGCGCAGTTAGAGTTGAAATTACAGATGCTGCAACCACATTTACGAATAACGTAATCATAAATGATTATATCAAACACAACGGCGATCCTGATACTTATTTCGGATATGACTCCGATGATAATTTTGAATTGGTTGTAGGTGGAGTAAAAACACTTGACTCAAGTTCAACTGCATTACAGACAGGTGTAAGCTTCGGTATTAATGTTGCTCCAACATCACCATTGAGTATTAAACAAACTTCTACGATGGGACCAAACCCATTTGCTTCGACAAACCGATATGTTGATTTCAGTGATGGTGATACAACTGACCTATCCATTCGTGGTGACCAGTTTAGAAATATTTACAATGTTATGGAAGGTGATGCAGGTTTCTACATCATTGACTCAAGTGCAAACTTTACGTTAAGTGCCGATACAAGCACAGGTGATGTTATTGTCGGTGACCAAACTGCACAATATACTCAAGGTGATATGACACCGCTTGTTGGTGCTAATACAGATAATAAACTACACGTCAACGGATCAGTTCAATTAAATAGCGATAATGATGCTTATGTTGTAGGTAACGGTACTGCCTCGTTCTTTAAAAATAATGAGCTTGGTTTTGGTCAAGGCGGCGGTTTCTATATGACCGATGCCAATGACGTTAAAGTACGTAACGGTAAAAACATTTCAACCGCTGGTAATATGTATGCCGAAATTTATTACGATTATACTGACACCGCTTATAAAGGTGAGTTTGCTGGCACGTCAGTAATGAATCAAATTGAGCTTGATGATTATATTATCCATAAAGGTGATACAAATAACTATTTTGGTTTTGATGCCGCAGATCAGCAAGTATTCTACACAGGTGGAACACGCCGTGCTGTTATTAATAATACATATGCTCAAATTGACCACGAAATCCGTGCGCCAATCTTTAAAGATAGCGCCGATACAGATTATAGTTGGAACCCAAATACTAACTCTGCTCATAGATTCTCAACACCAACTGGTCGTGTTGATATTGGTCCAATGGATGCAACGTATTCGCATTTTGATACTGACCGTGCTAGGTTCTTTTTTAATAAGCCTACTTACCACGATGGTGGTGCATTTGCCGTTGACGCAACTTCTTATGCCTATTTCCCAATATACTATGACTATGATGATAATGACTATTATGGTGATTTTGCCGGCAAGTCTGTTATGCATCAGATTGAATTTGATACCGAAACACCAACAGCTCCAACGACTACCGATGCCACAACAGGTGCAAGATTAATTCTTTATCCTATTGGATCAGGTAGAGATTACTCAATCGGTATTGAGAGTGACCATATGTGGTTCAACTCTGATGTTGGTTATAAATTCTATACCGACGGCGCAAACCATACAGTTATTAATGCGGACAGGATTTCTCACACCGGAGAAATGCGTGCACCAAAATTTGTTGACTCAAACAATATTTCTTACTTTGGTGACTTTGCATCAACTTCACGTATGAATGTTGTTCACCTAAATCAAATTCAAATGGACCAAACATCATATATTATTGACTCACCATCAGGAGAGTACGGTACTATTATGGTACAAGGTGGCAAAGGCGGTTACGCAGGTTATGCCATTGAAAATGACTGGGTGTTTATGTCAGACAGCTTGTCCAATATGGGTCTTTATAACGATACTGATAATGAGTGGGTATTATATGCTGATAGAAACAGTTGGACTCGTTTGTATGGAAATGGTGTTCACCAAATTTCAGCAGAAGTCGGTTATGCCTTAGCACCTGTTCAAATGCGTTCACCAATTTATTATGATAGTGACGATACTGCCTATCGTGGTGACTTTAATGCAAAATCTCGTATGAACCAATTGGCACTCGGTAACCAAGGTGACTATATCGGTGGATCATATCCATTAGGAATTTGGCACAATAACAGATATCTTGCAGGTTTGCGTAACAGCGCCCTCTCGTTTGCAAACAACGGAAATTACCCATGGCTTGTCCACGATAATTACAATTCAGGATCAGGCGATAGAGATGCCTTTATTATTCACTTCAACGGTATTGGCGATAGAGCACGTATTAATGAAGACGGTGATATGCTCATTGATGGTGAAATGGCTGCCTCAAACTATAACCTAAACGCAGGTAATGAAAACATATCATTGAACCCAGTTTATGGACCAGGTATGGCCGAGACAATGGTATTTGACGGAACTGAGTATTGGGAAAAGCGTGCAATCAAAGCATTGCAAGGTGCTGAAAATGGACCGACTACTGTAACAAGTGAATACGTTAAAAACGGTAACGGCCCATTCTCTGCAAGTTACGCACTAAGAACATCGGGATACCGTGATTTCTATTCTGACTATATTCCTGTTGAACCTGGTGAAGAAATTTACGGTGAGATTTCAGTAAGAACAATATCTGGCTCAGGCGGTGTTGTATATTATGGTATCGAACGATTTGATAAAGATAAAAAGCCTATTACTAGTAATACTGGTACAACATACTTTGTTGCAAGTAACCAAAACCAAACATCTACTTCGTGGCAAACATACCGTGGATATACAACAATCCCAACAAGTCATACAGTTTATGATGGTTCTGATGGCGCAGGTTGTAAATACATTCGTATCCGTCTATTAATGAATTACAGCACAGGTGGTGCTCTTCGTGAGTACGGTCCACCAATTCTAAAACGCTCAAATATTCAAAACCGTATCCGCACACCTGATAGCATTTATGCTGCAAGTATGATTGACTCTGATAATAATTCTTATTACGTTGATCCATCAAGCACATCTAAAATGAATATAGTTGATGCAAGTAACTTTAGAGATACAGATAATACTGCTTACTTTATGAACCCTGCCTCGGGTGGTAAGGTTGCAGGTTCTTGGGATTGGACAAACGGTTCAATTGAAAATCTAAACAATCTTTCATTCAATGATCCAGGTCCTCAAGAAGGTATTCGTTGGAAAGGTGGCAATGATTGGAAGATTTATGAATCTCCAAATGATTTGACAACCAACACCGGTGGTAATCTCCACTTCACAACAGGAACAGGTGCAGGAACATCGCGTTTCCGTATTGAGTCTGACGGTGATACATTCACTGGCCGTTATTCCCATGCTCAGAGATTTGTTGATGCAGACGATGGCAACTATTATGTTGATCCTAATAGCTCATCAGTTTTACATAATGTAGAAATAAGAAATTATGGTTTAAAATTAAATCGTGCTTATACACATAACAGCATATGGTTTAATGGCGGTACTGATTCAAACCACGTTCTATGGAACGATTATTATGGTGGACCTGGTGCCCGTGGCGCAGCTGCAACTGGCTTTGATGGTATGTATTGGAATACTTATCGCGGTCTTCACCTTAGAGGTGGTTCTAGCGGTTCTCATAATATTATTGTTGCGCAGAACGATGGATCAAATGGTAACACCAACAAGATTAAACTATATGCGCATAACGTAGTACAATTGGAAACAAGAGCAGGTTATGCTATCGCTCCTACTCAATTCCGTTCACCAATTTTCTATGACTCAGACAACACCGATTACTATGGTGACTTTGCATCAACCTCACGTATGAATGTTATTCGTGTTAATCAAATTCAGCTTGATGGTTCGGAATACATAATTGACTCACCGTCAGGTGAGTACGGTTCAATTAGAGTTGAAGGTGATAAAACAAGTACTTGGGCTGGTTACGCAATCCGTGATGACTGGGTCTTTATGTCAAATGGTTCAGGAGAAGCAGGTATCTATAACGATACACGCAACGAATGGATGACAAGATGGTTTGACAATGGCCGTACTGAATTGTATTATAATGGTCAGTGGGAAGAACAATCAGCAAGCGGTTATATGCTAGCTCGCGGTTCTTACCGAGCACCAATTTTCTATGACCAAGATAATACAGGCTACTACGCAAACATGGCGAGTACCTCAGTATTTAATAACTTAACGCTGAATGGTGCACTAAGTACTGCAAGTACAGCGACATTCAACGGTATTATGTATATTGATAACGTATTAGATTATGATGCAACCGTCGTTACAAGCTTAACAAATGCTCCTATTTCAACAAGAAACCGTGATACAAATGTAGGAACAACAGATACGTTCTTACCACTTATACATACAACTGCTTTGTATAACTCAGGTTATAGAACTCATATGAACGTGGGTCTTTATAAAAGAGCAAGTGGTTGGGGTGATAATGATACCGGGATGTATGTTGCATTAGGTGGTAATGACTCTTATCCAACAAAACATTGGAAACTAACATACGGTCACCGTCTTTATAACTCAGATGGATATGTATCACAAAACGGTTCGTTCCGTGCACCGATATTCTATGACCTAGATAATACAGGTTATTATGGTAACTTTGCATCAACTTCACGTATGAACCAAATTAATGTTAATACCACATACCATGTTAGTGGTGGTATTGCTCATTTCCAAACATCAACAGGATCCACCCGTGGTTATATCCAAGCCACAGAAACAAATGACGCTCACTTAATTATTGCAACATCAGGTGGTGAGGATATCTCATTCCGCGATGGCGGTGTAGGTGGTGCATGGAATGTTATTATGCGTGGCGACGGTCAGACGTTGTTCAATTCAAGAATTGATACACCGATTATGTATGACCGAAATGACACCGGTTATTATGTAGACCCAGCCTCAACCACTAGAATGAACGTCGTCCGAGGCAATTACTTTACCAATGACGGTTCAGTAACTTCAGATGATGGGTTTGGTATGTATTGGGATTCAGGAAGATCTACCGCATACGCAATTTACCGTGAAGCTGGTGGTTGGTCTAACCCATACCCTGATGTAAGAATTGCTTTCCATACTGGTATTAAGTTTGGTGCAAACTCTGGGTATCAAGGTATGCGTTTCTACGATGACTATACAATGGCTACTCAGGTTATGTCAGTCAATAACGGTTCTGATCCTTTAGGTGGAAATAACGTCTATGTTAATAATAGCTTACAAGCTGGCTCATCACTAAGAGCACCAATCTTTTATGATAGTAATAACACAGGCTACTTTGTAAATCCAAATGCCACATCCGAAATGGTTACAATTCGTGCTGATAGGCTTGATATGCGTGACCGTGGAGACTTTATCACATTCTATGGTAATGATTCAGATAACCATTCAATTACATCGCGTGATAGTAGCGGAGGGATATCTGATGATTTGAGATTTAACTCGTATCACAACTTCTATTTTAACGCCGACTCAAATAATAATAACGGAAACGAAGCTGGTATATACCTCGGTCAACACGGTGCCGGGGCAGGCGCTATTACAAACACTTGGGTATTCCAAGCAAGAAATGACGGTGTAACGCAAGCATCAGGATCACTCCGAGCACCAATCTTTTATGATAGTAACAACACTGGTTATTATTGTGATCCATCAGACTTCTCTAACTTTAACACAGGTGTTCGTGCCAACGAATTCTATGCTCGTAATTGGTTCCGTAATGATAACTCTGGCGAAGGCCTTTATAACCAAGCCACAGGACAGCATTTTTATTCTGATGATGACGATTATTGGAACATCGGTGGCGGCTCAGCCGCAAACGGTATTAGGTTTAGAGATGAGTATGGTGGTACCACTCGTGGCTATGTGTATGCCAATAATGGCAACAACATTGGTTTCCTTAATAACGGTGGAAGTTGGAGATTTAGAATTGTTAGCGCTGACTACGGTCTGTTTGAAGGTTCATCGGCACGCGGCCAATTATGGTATGACTCAAATGATACCTTTGGTATGTTTAACGGCGGTTCAACAAACTCTACTCGTTTCCGTGGTGTAGACTACCAAACAATGTCTTACCTATCAATGCCTGGGCATACTCGTGATAGTGGTGAATACTATCGTGCTCGTATTCGTATTACAAGTAACTCCGACTATTGGACAGGCGCCATGGGTTGGGGCACCCAGGATATGACCACCGCTGTTGCTGACTGGGGTTCAGGATTTATTGACTCATGGTCAAACCCTGGTAACCAGCCTTCAGGTACATCTCACTGGGTTGGTGTTCAAGCATACCACTACTCAAACGGTAGCAACCGTTATGGTTGGCAAATGGTCGGTGGTCCGATTACAAACCTTCGGTTCCGCTCAACTTGGGGTAGTTCGTTTAGATCTTGGAGAACAATTCCTGTACTTGATGAAAACAGTACAAACGGCGGATCAATGTATGCAGGCCGTTATTACGACTCAAACGACAGTGCTTATTACGGAGACTTTGCATCAACTTCACGTTTCAACTCAATCCTAATTAACTTCCTTGAGTTTAATGACGGTTGGGATCTTTATGACGATGATGGCGACACGTTCAACATCCGTTCTAACAACGACGACCATGGTGAAATTTATTACCGTGATAGTAATGGCACGGCCTGTGGTAGACACTATTGGGATGATGATGGATCAATTTTCTCAATGTACCACGATAATGGTGAAGCAATTATCTATGCTGATGAAGATTATATTACCTACATTTATTATAACGGTACTTGGGAAGGTCGTACAAGATCTGGCTATTTTGAAGCACGCGGGTCATTCCGTGCTCCAATTTTCTATGACCAAAACGATACAACTTATTACACTGACCCAGCATCAACTTCACGTATGAATGGCATTAACGCCAACATTTATTCTATGAATGATGGTTGGGATATTTACGACGACGATAGTAACACTATGAGTATTCGTTCTAACAACGACGACAACGGTGAAATTTATTACCGTGACTCGAACGGTACTGCGTGTGGACGGCATTATTGGGATGATGATGGTTCTATTTTCTCAATGTACCATGACAATGGCGAAGCAATTATCTATGCTGACGAAGACTACATTACATATATTTACTACAATGGTACCTGGGAAGGCAGAACTCGTTCGTCATACTTTGAAGCTCGTAGTTCGTTCCGTGGACCGATATTCTATGACATAAACGATACAACTTATTACACTAATCCCGCCGGCACGTCATTAATGAATGGGATCAATTCTTATGGTGCTATTCAGTGTGATGAGAATATTACAGCATATGTTGATTTCTCAGATATCCGCTATAAAGAAGATATTGAAGTTATTGATAATGCTGTTGAAAAGGTAATGTCACTTGATGGTATCACTTATAAATATATCGACCGTGATGGCCGACATACCGGCGTTATCGCTCAACAAGTTGAAAAAGTTTTACCAGGTATTGTTTATGAGATTGACACGCTCGATCCAAATGATGCTGGCGGTGGTAAACGTAAAGCAGTTAACTATGGTAACATGGTTGGGCTACTTATTGAGTCAACAAAAGAGCAGCAGGAAACAATAAATAAACAACAAAAGCAAATAGATGAGCAGAAAAAAGCCATTGACAAATTGACAGAAATGGTTACAATGCTCATGAGCAATAAAGAATAAATATAACTACAATCACAGACGGAGATTTAAAAATGGCATTTACATATGAATGGTCGGTCGAAAGCCTTAAGGTAAAAGATGAGGTTAATATCGACGGCGAAACTAATACAAACGCTGTTGTTCAAACTTTTTGGAGAGTTAAAGGAACAGACGCAAACGGTGACGCAGGAGAGTTTGCAGGAGCAACACCTTTTACCGCGGCTAATGTACCAGCAGGAACATTTACAGCATTTGAAGATTTAACTGAAGCAACTGTTATCGGTTGGATCAAAGCAGTTGTTAATGGTTCACTATCTTATAAAGCACACATTGATGAGCAAATTCAATTGCAAATTGATAGAGAAAATGAAGAAGAAGTTAGTCCAAATGACTTGCCTTGGGCAACAGGTGAATCAGTAACGCCAGACCCTGAAGCCTTAGGATAAGGAAAGAACTAAATGGTATATGAATGGAAAGTCGTAAAACTTGGAACAAAAAATCAGGTTAATAGTAACGGCGACACTCTTGAAAATGCCGTTATTGAAGTTAAGTGGAAAAAGATCGGTACAGATTTAAGTGGTAATGAAGCAACATATTTGGGACGTACCACTTTGTCTGCCGTTGATACATCCGCTGACAGTTTTGTATCACTCGATTCCTTAACTGAAGAAACGGTTATCAATTGGGTGAAAGCAACGATAGACGAACCTCATGAGCAAATTATCAATCAAAAAATCCAACAAAAGATTGACAAATTGACTATGACACAAAGAAACCCTGTTTGGGGTTAATTAAATAATGTTTATATTATGGAGGCATAATGCACGATTTGCATATAGGTGGGCTGGCTACATACGCTCTTAAACGTGGCGGTGAAATACATCCTATTATTATTCCAAGAGAAGTACTAGGCGGCGAAGATACCGGCCTAATGAATCCTAGCATCTTTTTAGATGGTGATAGGATGTTTGTTAATGTTCGCCATATCAATTATATCCTATATCACAGTGAAGGTAAAAAGTTTCCACATCAGTGGGGACCATTAGTTTATATACATCCTGAAGATGATGTTAAACTAGGAACACACAACATTCTATGCGAATACGATAAAGATTTCAAACTGCTGTCGGCAGGTCGAGTAAACATGGTTTTAGATACTAAACCAACATGGAACTTTGTTGGCCTTGAGGATGCACGTTTATTTAAATGGGATGATAAAATGTACCTTTGCGGTGTTCGCCGTGATTGCTATGATGATAAAGGTACGGGACGTATGGAAATGTGCCACGTTGAACACGATGGTACTGAATGGAAAGAAATCAGTCGTCACCCAATTCCTGCACCAAATGGTGATAAATCATATTGTGAAAAGAATTGGATGCCTATTTTAGATATGCCTTGGCATTTTGTTAAATGGTCAAACCCAACTCAGGTTGTTAAATTTAACATTGAAGAAGGTACTTGTGAGGATGCTGTTCAGTTAAGTGAAGACCAACGTGCTAATTTACAAAAAGATTTGCGTGGCGGTTCTCAGGTTATTCGTATTGATGATAATAAGCAAATGGCATTTTGCCATGAAACAAATTTGCTTAAAGACTCTTTCTTTAGAAAAGATGGTAACTATGCACACCGTGTAGTTGTTTGGGATAATGATTGGAACATTATACACACATCAAAAGAATTTCATTTTATGGGTACTTATTATGACCATGCAAAAAGTCAGGAATTTAATATTGAGTTTGTAACCGGTGTTACATTTACCGAAACAGATATCTTAATCTCATTTGGTTTAAGTGATAACGCATCATATATTTTGAAAATGCCGAAGGGCGTATTCTTTGATTTTTTAACTAAGGTATAACTATGATTAATAATTTACTAAATGAAGTCGTTCTTGACTATGACAATCCTTGGAAATCATTTGCACTTGCAGAAGAATATTTTAAACTTGGCCAATTAGCTGCTGCCTTTACATTCTATTTAAGAGCTGCGGATTATTCACCTGGTGTTACAGAAGAAGAACGTATCATACAATATAAAAGTTTGATACGTGGTGCTGCGGTTTATGATGAAGCAGGTAGGAGATCTCAAACCGTTTGGGGATTACTTAAAAACGCAATTCAGGTTATGCCTGAAAGACCTGAAGCATATTACTTTCTTGCACAATTATCAATAACTCAAGACAATTATAGAGATGCACTTGTATGGAGTAGTATTGGCAAAAATACAAATGCAGAAGGTGATCTTGATATAGGGTTTCCAGGTATGTCGGCATTTGCGGCACAATACGCAATTGCTCGTTGGAAATCTGATGGTGTTGATAGTTCAAAACTATTGTTATTCAAAGCAAAGCATAGAGAAAGTTTGGACAAAGAATCGTTTCAGGATGTTTGTGAATGGATTAATAAAATAGGATATCCACATCGTATACCATACACCGATGAAGATAAAGACCTATACAAGTTTCCGTTTCCTGGATTTGAAAATATTAAACAAAACTATGCCCGACATATGCAAGACTTATTTGTATTATCAGTGACGGATGGTAAAGAAGGTGGATCATTTATTGAAATAGGTTCTGGGCATCCAACTGAATGTAATAATACCGCATTGCTTGAAAAAGAATTTGGGTGGAAGGGTATTAGTATTGACAACGATGAAAGAATGTGTTATATACATTCAAGAGAAAGAACGAGTCAGATTATCCGTAGTGATGCCTCCCAAATTAATTTTGACTTGTTGTTTAATCAATCTTGTATGGAACAATACATTGATTTTTTACGCATTAATTCTGAAGAAACATCTCTTGATGTATTAACAAAAATACCATTTAACAAATATGAATTTGGGATTATCCAATTCCAACATAATTATTGTTGGTGGCAAAACGATTTTAAAGATAACTCACGGGATATACTTCATAAGATAGGATATAAACTGATGGTACAAGACCTTAGTGTTGATCCTATTAACGCTCATGAAGATTGGTGGGTACATCCGTCAATTTATAATAATAAAAGAAATATGATTTCTAATAAAACAAAAGTTAGTTTTGCGTGGGATTATTTTATGAAAGGTAATTGATATGAAAGTAGTTGTAGTAACTGGTGGATTTGATCCACTCCATTCAGGGCATATTGAATATTTTAAAGCCGCAAAAGAACTCGGTGATATTCTTATGGTTGGTTTAAATTCTGATGCATGGTTAACTCGTAAAAAAGGTAGACCGTTTATGCCTATGTCTGAACGCTCTGCTATTGTTAAAGAAATCAAATGTGTCGGTGGTGTATTTGAATTTGACGATACCGAAAATCATGCCTGTGAAGCTATTAGGCATATCAAAGATACATTTCCCAGAAACTCAAAAATCATATTTGCTAATGGTGGTGACCGTCAAAAGGGCACAACACCTGAGGTAGAATATGCACGTCAACTCAGAGACGAATGCGATATTAGTTTTGTATTTGGCGTTGGCGGTAATGATAAAAAGAACAGTTCGTCATGGTTGCTTGAAAACTGGGATAAACCTGAAACGCAAAGATTATGGGGTAAATACCGTAACCTGGATAACAACGGACACTGGAAAGTTAAAGAATTGTCTATTGATGTTAATGCGGCATTATCAGATCAGCGGCATTTTGTTCGCTCGGAACATTGGCATATTGTTGATGGTAAACTTGAAATGAATCTTGAGTTTCCCAACGGATACAAAACATCTAAGGTTTATTCAACTGGTGATAGCATTGACATTCCTGTAAAAACATGGCATTTGGCTAAAAACGTCGGTAAAACACCTGTAAAGGTGATTGAAGTATGGATGGGCGATACATTATCAGAAGATGATATTGAAAGACGTAACTAATTATAAATAGTTGGAACACAGTACAATTCTTATTTAAAGGGAGAAAGAAATGGCGTTTCAATTATCCGACGACGTTAGAAATGCGACACTTGCCGCAATAGAAACAACAACAGGCGTTAGTCCAATACTCACAATTTCAACAGGATCACCACCTACTAATTGTGCTTCAGCAAACACAGGTACCGTTCTTGCAACTATGACATTGCCTTCTGACTTTTTAGGTGCACCTTCAAGTGGTGTTGTAAACCTATTAGGTTCATGGCAAGATTTATCTGCTGACTCAACGGGTGTTGCAGGTTATTTCCGAGTACACAATTCTGGTGGCACATCATGCCATATGCAAGGATCAATCACAGTAACCTCAGGTGGCGGTGATATGGAACTCGATAACACAAGTATTGCTGTTGGACAGCAAATTTCTATTACTTCATTCACAATCACTGCGGGCGGTGCATAAGCCTGGAGGTGACGTTCCATGGCAACAGGGACCTCAAGTAATACACTAGATTTTTCCGTTGTTTCATACGGTGTAAGAGTACCAGCATCTGGTAATCTAGCATTTACTTTACCTTTTACCTTTTCATCAACAGCATTTAATCCAATTGCTGGTAGTGCTGATGTCGGAATATCATTTGGAGTATCAACATCATCTTCCGTAGCAACAGGCGCCTTTGATGGTGATGTACTCGTACCGTTTATTTTAGATGCAACAGCAATTGCACCAATCAAAGGTGCATTGAACCAGACAATTACATTTACAACGGATACTGAAGTTGATGTACCAAACCGTGCTACTGTAAACACTACACTTGATTTCATAACAGATTTCCAAACAGGTGTATTAGTATCGGCCCGAGGTAAACCTAAAACATCATTTAGTGCAACAGGCACAGGTGAAGTACCTGTTAAAGGTATTTTTGATAAGGTATTTGAAATTGGCCTTTCATCAAGAATGGCGCAAGTATCAGAATTTGAAGGTGATACTGTTGTACCATTTTTACTCTCATCAGTTGCAATCAATGATTCAACAAGAGAATATAGCAGGACAGGATTAAATGGTCTTGCATTCCGTAATGGAAATGATGGACAGAATGAGTTAAACATATTAAATAGTTTGAATGGATTGCGAACAACAAAAAGCGGTGAAAACGGTGTAAGAATTGATGATAATAACTATACTGATTTAAGAACAGGAGTTAAAATTATCAGCCGTGATTATAGAAACGAAACACTCGTAAGACCATCACAAGGTCGTTTAGTAAAAAGCTACTAAAGACATTGAATAAATAAAAACAAAAGACTTGGAGAAAGTACAATGGCGGCTAGTTTTTACATTAAACAAAACGATACAGCTCCTTCTATTGAAGCCGTTTTAACCGACGCAACTGGAAGAGCACGATCCATGACAAATGCATCTGCTATAAAATTTCATATGACTTCCGAAGGTGGAACATCTATTGTCACAGACGGACTCGGTGCAGTTGTTAATGCATCAAAAGGAATAGTCAAATATGATTGGCAACCAGGTGATACTGCAAACACAGGTATTCACTCTGCCGAATTCCAAATTGATTATACAAACGGAACATCAGAAACATTTCCAAACACTGGCTACATTAAGATCATTGTAAGATCAGAGCTGGCATAAGGGGACAACCATGGCACAGCCAACAACAAGAGATGAATTTAAAGAACATATTTTAAGAAAGATTGGTGCGCCAGTTATTCAAATTAACGTGTCGGACGAACAAGTAGATGACCGTGTTGATGAAGCAATTTCATTTTGGAGAGATTACCATTACAACGGCAGTCAACTTGTATATCTAAAACATCAAATTACTGAAGCCGATAAAGCAAACGGTTATATTCAATTGCCGCAAAAATTGCTCGGTATTTCAAAAGTATTTGATTTTGATACAAGTATTGCCACCGGGTCTGGCATGTTTAATGTTCAATATCAATTCGTTTTAAATAACATCACCGAACTAACAAGTTACTCAATGCAGAACTATTATATGACTATGCAGCATATTGAATTTATGCAAGAGATCCTTGTTGGCAAACCTCTCATCCGTTATAACAAACACGTTAATAAACTTTATATTGACAATGATCCATCGAGATGGGTTGTAGGTACGTATATTATCGTTGAAGCATATGACGTTGTAGATGAAGATTTCTATGAAGACGTTTGGTCGGACCGTTGGCTGCAAAATTATGCCGCAGTTTTAGTAAGAGAACAATGGGGTTTAAACCTCACCAAGTTTAATAATATGCAGCTTGTTGGCGGTGTGTCTTTTAACGGTGAGCAAATTTTAGCGGAGGCGAGAGAAGATAAGTTAAGAATGGAAGAGGATGCTATACAAAGTCTTCAACCACTTACTTATAACTTCATTGGGTAACCATGGCAACAAATCTTTATTTTCAAAATTACGATAACACATATGAGCAAAATCTCGTAGATGACCTAGTTATTGAATCAATTCAAATCTATGGTCTTGACACTATCTATATCTCAAGAGCATTTCAAGCAAAAGATGAAATACTCAACGAAGACGATTTGTCAATCTTTAACGAAACCTATCAGATGGAAATGTATGTTAAGAACGTAGATGGATTTGAAGGTGAAGGTGACTTCCTATCAAGATTTGGTTTACAGATCAGAGACTCAATCACATTCACAGTAGCATTCCGAACATTTGAAAGATTTGCAACTCGTGAAAATCATTTAAAGACCAGACCACTCGAAGGTGACTGCATTTACTTCCCATTGAATGAAAAGATATTCAAAATTATGCACGTCGAGCACGAAAGCGTATTCTATCAAACTGGTGCGTTACAGGTATATGACCTTAGATGCGAATTGATGGAATATAGCGGTGAAAGATTTGAGACAGGTGTTGAAAACATTGATACGTTCTTTGCTGATATTGATCCTACTACACCAACAACACTTACGGCATTGGCAAACACCGATCCAATTGCACAGAACACATTCTTTGAAACAGAAGGTGACGATATCCTTGACTTCTCAGAGATTGATCCGTTTAGTGAAAACATAAGTATAGGCGATTAACATGGCAATAGCAAATCATTTTTACAACGGTCTTACAAGAAAATATGTAGCAATATTTGGTACCTTGTTTAATCAGTTATCAATCGAAAGAAGCGACAACGCAGGTGTAACAAAGCAATCAATGATTGTTCCTATTTCATATGCACCAATGCAAAAGATACTATCAAGAGTTGAACAAGATCCAGGTTTAAACCGTAAGTCAGCAATCACATTACCACGAATGTCATTTGAAATGACAAGTATGTCTTATGACGGTGAGCGCAAAATTGGTACAACCCAACGAGTTATGAAATCAAAAGCAGTAGGTGATACTAACGACTCAAAAAGTTATGTCTATGGTGGTGCACCTTATAACCTTGACTTTTCATTGTATATTATGACAAAGTATCAAGAAGACGCAACAAAAATATTAGAACAAATTCTACCATTCTTTCAACCTGATTGGACTGTAAGTGCTAAGCTAATTCCTGATTTGCCACCTGTTGATGTTCCTATTGTTTTACAGAGTGTTATTACAGAAGATTTGTATGAAGGTGAATATACCGAACGTCGTGCTATTCTATATACATTGAGTTTCACACTTAAAGGCTGGTATTATGGCCCTGAAAGAACTAAGAAAGTTATTAAATTTATTGATGCAAAGTTCGCCCCGGACTCTGACATATCAAGTCCTTTATTGGAAAAAGTAACACTTCAGCCAGGTATGACCGCTGCTAATGTTGCCACAACGGATATTAATCAAACGGTTCCATATACTCAAATTGACTTTGAAGATGATTGGGGAATCATAACAATTATAGATGAGGAAGATACATAATGAGTGATGACCATATTTCAAAGGCATTAGGTATTCGGCCTTTGAGTGAAATACAAAATGAAGTTAATGAAATTATCCCAGCACCAATTGAAGAACCATCAGTTCCTGCTATTGCATCTGATGATGAAAATGTTTCTGATATGGAATTAGCAAGAAAGAATGTCAAGAACATAATTGAAATGGGTGATGATGCCGTTAAAGAAATGGTTGAAATTGCAAAGCAATCTGAGTCACCACGGGCATTTGAGGTTGTTTCAACATTAATGAAAACCTTGCTTGATGCCAATAAAGATTATGTTGATATTTCCACTAAAAAGAAATACGCACAAGAAGAAAAGAATGGCGGTAAACCTGACCAGCAAAACGTAACTAATAATAATTTAATTTTGTCCACCGCTGATTTATTGAAAATGCTTAAGGGTGACAAAGATGATGAATAAAGGGTACTTAGGTAACTCACATCTTAAACGTGTTGGTGAAGGTATTGAATGGAATGCCGAACTTATTCAGGAATACACCAAATGTGCGGATGATCCAATTTATTTCGCAAAGGAATATATTAAAATCGTCCATGTTGACCGTGGTCTTGTACCGTTTAATATGTATAACTATCAAGAAGAAATTGTTGAAAAGATTACAAATAATCGCCGCGTCGCGGTATTAACAGCACGTCAGTCAGGTAAAACAACAACTGCGGTTGCTATCATTTTACACTATATTTTATTTAATGAATTTAAAACAGTTGCTATTTTGGCAAACAAAGGCGATGCTTCAAGGGAAGTTATGGCTCGTGTCAAGTTAGCATATGAAGCATTACCTAAATGGCTTCAACAAGGAATTGAAGAATGGAACAAAGGAAATATTGCACTTGAAAATGGTTGCCAAGTTTTGGCAGGTACTACGTCTTCGAGCGCAATTCGTGGTAAGTCTGTTAATTTTCTATACCTTGATGAGGTTGCATTTATTGAAGGATACGACGATTTTTTCGCATCTGTTTATCCTACTATCTCGTCTGGCGAGTCAACAAAACTTCTGATGACTTCTACACCTAATGGGTTAAACCATTTTTGGAAAACTTGTAAAGGTGCAAAAGAAGGTACAAACGGTTATGAGTATACTGAAGTTATGTGGGATGATGTTCCAGGACGTGATGAGAAATGGAAACAGGAAACACTCGAGGCACTTGATTATGATGAAGAAAAGTTCAACCAAGAGTACTGTTGCCAGTTTCTAGGCAGTTCAGGTACACTTATTAATGGTGCAAAACTTAAAACCTTAGCATATGACAAACCTTTACACCAGGCTGAAGGTATTTCTCAATATGCAAAACCAATTGCTGAACACTCATATGTAATGACGGTTGACGTATCTCGAGGTAAAGGATTAGATTACTCAACATTTACAGTACTTGATGCTACAACTATGCCTTACGAACAGGTTTGTGTATTCCGAGATAACTTTGTTACACCTGTAGATTTTGCATCTATTATATATAGAATAGGTACTGTTTATAATGAAGCAAGTGTTTTAATAGAAATTAATGACATTGGAGAACAAGTGAGTGATGTTCTTTTAATGGATCTAGGTTATGAAAACTTATTATACACCGAAAACGCAGGCGCAAAAGGTAAACGTGTCTCGGCAGGATTTGGTGGTAAAAGATTAGATAATGGAATAAGAACAACAAAACTCGTAAAGGGTACTGGTTGCCAAATGCTAAAAATGTTAGTAGAGCAAGATCAAGTATTACTGCGGGATTATGACACAATACAAGAACTGTCTCGGTTTTCACGGAAAGGAAATTCATATGAGGCAGAGCCAGGTGCACACGATGACCTGGTAATGAACTTGGTAATATTTGCTTGGTTTACTAGCCAAGACTATTTTAGAGAATTATCTGATATACACACGTTAGCAAAGCTTAGAGAAAAAACCGAAGAACAAATAGATGAGGAAATGCTTCCATTTGGGTTTATTGATACAGGCGGGGATTGGGCTGACGATGATAATGGGTTGGTGCTGTAAATCGGAACATTTATAAATAGAAACAGTGATAAAACAAAAACAAGTTTCTAATACATAAAGGAGAAAAATATGGCTTTTTCCGTAAGTCCTTCGGTCATCGTTCGAGAAATCGACGCATCGGCGGTTGTCCCGGCCATCAGTACACCACCTGCTGCGATAGCTGGCATTTTTAATTGGGGTCCAGTTAATGAGCCGATCTTAATCTCAGCAGAAACACAATTGGCAGACCGTTTTGGTAAACCAAATGATGGTAACTACGAAACATGGTTTACTGCTGCTGACTTCCTCGCATATTCAAATGCGTTGTGGGTAGTACGTGCTGACGATAGTTCAAACACCGCAGCAAACACAATTTTCACAGCAAAATATCCAGGTGAACTAGGCGACTCATTGAGTGTTGCTTATTGTTCCGCAGGAGGATTTGGTAATGTTGAAATTGTTGCGGGCGATATTCCAACAAATAAAATTTCAAACCCAGCAGTTAAGCAAACTATTGAGTTTGGCGCAAAAACAGTTACTTTTGAAGTTGTACCTGCTGACAGAATTACATCTGTAACTGTAGGTGATGTACTTACTGTAGGTAACGATAGCGTAGGTTATCAAAACCTTAGTGTTGCTTCTGTTGCAGAATCAGAAATTATCGAAGCAAATACAACAACAGGTTATGCGTATACCATGGCGTTTGATAATTCATACACCTTGGCTGCAACCTCGCTACCTACCATCTCAATGGAAACTAAGTGGGCATACAATAGCTTGTTCAATGGTGCACCTGACGCAAATCATATTCACGTTGCAGTTATTGATAGCACAGGAGATATTTCAGGAAAAGCAAATACTATCCTGGAAACATTTGAAAACCTATCAACTGCAAACAACGCAACAAGAGCAGACGGCACATTAAAATATTTTGATACTGTAATTGAAAACGGTTCATCTTGGATTAATGTTGCAAACACAGCTGCTATCGGAACTGCTAACACAAGCCTTACTGTTTACGAAACAATGGCAGGTGGATCAAACGCAACTGACGAAGCAAACACAACACTTGCAGCAATCGGCGGCGCATATGACCAATTCACAAATACAAACGAAATTGATATTTCAAGTATCCTTGTTGGTAAGAGTGATGATGCTGGTACTCACGCAAGCTACATTATGTCAAATATTGTTGACGTACGTAAAGATTGCGTAATGTATGTTTCACCATCGAAACTCGCGGCAGTTGATGAAAACAAACCAAATGCCAAAATGACTAAAATTATTGAACACAAAAATAAAATTAGTCCATTGAACTCATATATGTTTATGGATAGCGGATATAAGTATCGCTATGATAAATATAACGACCAATATCGCTGGGTACCATTAAACGGTGACATGGCAGGTCTTGCATCAAGAGTTGAAGTATGGGAATCACCTGCAGGATTTAGAAAAGGTTTGATTAAGAATGTTGTTAAGCTTGCATTTAATCCAAGTAAAGCACAACGAGATCAGCTATATAGTCACGGAATTAACCCAGTAATGTCTCAAATCGGACAAGGAGTATTATTGTTCGGTGATAAAACATCTCAGACATTCGCATCGGCATTTGACCGTCTCAATGTTCGTAGGCTGTTTATTGCAGTTGAGAAAGCAATTGCTACCGCGGCGGAAGGGTTCTTATTCGAGCTAAACGACGAGTTTACTCAAACACAATTTAAAAATATTGTTGATCCGTTCCTACGTGACATTCAAGGAAGACGTGGTATTATTGACTATAGAGTAATTTCTGACTCTACTGTGAACACTCCTGAAATTGTAGATCAAAACAAATTCCGTGCAAGCATCTTTATCAAGCCTGCTCGTTCTATTAATGTTATTGAATTGACATTTATCGCAACAAGAACAGGTATTGAGTTTGACGAAATTGTTGGTCAGCTAACTTAATAAATAGATTAATAAAAGGAGAATAGAAAATGGCATTTAATATCAATCAGTTCAAATCGGAGCTAGTTGGTGGTGGTGCTCGTCCTACGCTATTCGAAGTTCAAATCACTAACCCGGTCGCTCCGGGTGCTGACTTTAAAGTGCCATTCATGGTCCGTTCTGCGGGAATTCCAGAATCGACAGTAGGTCAGTATGTTGTACCATACTTTGGAAGAGAAGTAAAGTACGCAGGTGATAGAGTATTCGCAGATTGGTCGGTCACAATTATCAACGATGAAGATTTTGCTATCCGTAATGCTATGGAAGCTTGGTCAAATTCAATCAACTCACACGACTCGAATGTCCGTGGGTTGCCACAGGATTACAAGTCAAATGGGTTGATTACTCAATTCAGTAAAAATGGTTCAGTTCTTAGAACATATGTTTTTGAAGGAATGTTCCCAACTGCAATTGAAGGAATTCAAATGGATTGGCAACAGCAGGATACCATCGAAGAATTCGGTGTTACCTTCCAATATGATTTATGGAGAGTTGAAGGCAATACCGGTATTCCAACCACTTAATATAATATGATAAGGTGAAATAAATGAGAATTTTTGGTTTTGAAATCAAGCGTGAAGTAGAGGAGTCCGACAATGTTCCGGTCTCCTTTGCTGAACCGCAAAACGATGACGGTGCTATTACCGTCGGCAATGCTATGGGTGGCTTTTATGGTACCTTCCTCGATATGGAAGGGAATGCCAAAACAGAGTCCGAGCTTGTTACAAAATATAGAGTTATGGCAATGCAACCTGAAATTACTCAGGGCATTGATGAAGTTGTTAATGAAGCAATTAGTGTCTCATCAGATGATAAAACTGTCGAGATCGTATTAGATGATACCGATCTTCCCGACAAAGTTAAGAATAAAGTAACTGAAGAATTTGAAAATGTCCTGACATTATTGGATTTTCAAAATACCGCATATGAAATATTTTCCAAGTTCTATGTAGACGGAAGATTAAACTATCATATGATGATTAATAATGAAGACCTTAAGCAAGGTATTGTTGAGGTAAGATATGTTGATCCACGGAAACTTAAACTTATTCGTGAGGTTGATAAACGGTCAAAGGATGAACATTCCGGTATTCCCGTTAAAAAAGTAAAAGCAGAATATTATATGTATTCTGAAAATGGATTTGGTGCCGATAGATCATCATCAGCAACTCAAGGTACACAAGGCTACAAAATTGCTAAGGACTCGGTTGCTCGAGTTACTTCAGGCCTTATGAATGAAACTAATTCCCTTGTTTTGTCATATCTACATCCTGCAATTAAACCACTCAATCAGTTGAGAATGTTGGAAGATGCAACCGTTATCTATACATTAACGAGAGCACCTGAACGCCGTATTTTCTATATTGATGTTGGTAACTTGCCGAAATCAAAGGCTGAACAATATCTGCGTGATATGATGGTTCGCCATAAGAATAAGTTACAATATAATTCAAGTACTGGTGAAATTAGTGATGCCCGCAAAATGATGACAATGACTGAAGACTTTTGGTTCCCTCGTAGAGGCGGTGAAAGGTCAACAGAAGTTGATACACTTGCAGGAGGTTCATCTCAGGCACTAAGTACTGATGAAAATATGCAATACTTTAAGAACAAGTTGTTTAAATCATTGCGTGTACCGTTAACACGTCTTGAGCCTGAAACAATGAATACTTTTGGTAGAAGTACAGAGATTACTCGTGACGAATTGAAGTTTACTAAAATGATCCGCCGTGTTAGGTCACGGTTTGCTGGATTGTTTACTATTATGCTCGAAAGACAATTGATCCTTAAAGGTATTATGACACCTGAAGAATTTGCACAGATCAAAAATGCTATTCGTTACGACTTTATCAATGACAATTACTTTGAAGAATTAAAAGAAGCAGAAATTATCCGTGAGCGTATGCAAACACTACGTGATGTTGAAGACCATGTTGGTGTTTATTATTCAAGAGAATGGGTTATCCGTAACGTCCTTCAGATGTCAGATGATGAAATGAAAGATATGAAGGAACAGATTGAAGCTGAAAAGGCTGAATATCCTGATGAGCCTGAAGAAGAATAAAATGATAAATAGAATTAAATCAATTTAGGAGAGGCGTTATGAAGTCTTTTAAACAAAAACTATCTGAAGTATCGAAGCATAACCGCTCCGACGAAAATAATCGCTTTAAAGATATGCACGATGCTGAAACGGTTAAACATCCGGTTGCACCAGACGATCAGTTTACTGGTGAGATCAAAGGTAAAACTAAGAAAAAGCGTCCAGCCGATGATGGCACTGATGCAAACTATGACTCAGCATATATCAAGAAAACTGGTTCAGATGCAGGTGGCGGTCGTAAGTTAGGCGAAGAAGCAGAACAAATTGATGAGATCTCACGTTCAATGACCCCGATGAGAAATAGATTCGGGCCAAGTGTAGACTCTAAAAAGTGGAATATATATAAGAAGCATATGAAAAAGCATTCCTTGGATGAGCCTACGGTCCGTATGGCACACGATAATCCAGATCACGGTGAATCAAAACGTATGATGAAAAATCCAAAATATGCAAAAGCATTGGATCTATATAAAAATTCTATGAAAGAAGATGTTGATCTTGCTGAAAACCCAATGGAAGAAAAGCCAATGATGATGAATGCTTTGCGTTCAATGTCACACGCAATGCAAGGTATTGCGGCATATGTGTCAAAAACATCAGATCCTGAAGAATGGTTTCAAAACAAATTGGCAGGTGTGGCAAAAGAAATGCAAACACTTTACAGTTATGCAACAGCCGAAGTAATGTCAATGGGCGAAGAACTTGAGGAAACAACTCAAGCTGCTACAAAAAAACCAGTAACTATGACTGGTCCTGATGGCAAAACTCGCACAGTTATGAGAACAACAAAAGCAAAGCAAACAGACGATCACGGCATGGATAAGATGTCTGAAACCAAAAAAGTTAAAGCAAATGAGTTAATCAGAAGAGCTCTTGGCGGTGGTGTGAAAGAAAGTCAAAGTGCTGCACTTGCAAAAGAATTGGATAAAGCAACAGCCTCAACCAAAGCTGGCAAAAAAGCAGTCACATTGAAAAAAGCACCTTGGGAAAAAAATGAGAGTGTTAATTTAGATGAGGCAGTAAGACCTGGTAATTTTAAATTTGACAACGGCAAATCAACTAGGGTTTCATCTCAGGATGCCAAGTTGCTTAATTCAATGTTTAAAGGTCTGAATACAAAAAACCGTAAACAAATGGAATCCGTTATGAAAAAAGATCAAGCAGGCTATGATGAAATCGTAGGATTTGCAAGAGAAGCACTTTAATAAAGGATTAAAAGGTAATAATATTATAAATATATTACAAATAAAGGACCTAATGATATGAAACTTATTACAGAAATTTTTAACGAAAGTGCCTCCACAAGCACAGAATTAAATGAAGAAACTGGCAAAAAGTCCTACTTCATTGAAGGTATCTTTATGCAAGGTGACATTAACAATCGAAATGGCAGATGTTACCCATCCGAAATCCTTGAGAAAGAAATGGTTCGATACAATAAAGATTTTGTTGAAACCAAACGAGCTCTTGGGGAACTTGGCCACCCTGATGGACCAACCGTAAACGGCGACCGTGTGTCTCATTTGATTACTGAAATGAGGAGAGATGGTTCAAACTTTATGGGTAAAGCAAAATTGCTTGGTACTCCAATGGGTGAAATTGTTAAGACATTCATTGACGAAGGAGTTCAGGTCGGTGTATCAACACGTGGACTTGGTTCAGTTAAACCAACAAAAGATGGTATCATGGAAGTTCAATCAGATTTCCATTTAGCTACTGTTGATGTTGTAACCGATCCGTCTGGCCCTAATTGTTTCGTAAATGGTATTATGGAAAATGTTGAATATTTTTATGATATTGCTTCATCTTCTTGGTTGCCCGCGCAGGTTCAAGAACAGGTTGCTGAAGTGATTGAAGAAATTCAACAAGAAGTTGAAACACAATATAGAACAGTTGTTAAGCGGATTGATGAAGCACAAGCAGCTGCTATGTTGAATAAATTTATCGAATCACTCAGAAAATGAAAATTATAAATATTAGGTATAAAGAATATAACAAAAGGAGTAGTAAGCATGTCAGATGAACTACAAGAAAAGTTTGTAGCCGACGATGGTGTTTCTTCAGTTGAAGATCCTGTTACACCAAAAGGCGGTACGGCAAAAAAACACAAGGCTGATCTAGCAAAGAAGGTTAATCCAACACCTGAAAAAGTTGCAGCAGTAACACCTGGAATGAAAGAAGATACAGAAGTTGTTGTAGAAGAAGTCGTTGAACTTGACGAATCAATCTCAGCAATGTTTGAAGGTATGGATCTTTCAGAAGAGTTTAAATCAAAAGTAACTTTGGTATTTGAAGCAGCAGTAAATGAAAGTGCTGCGGTAAAAGCTGCCAAAATGAATGAAGAATATTCAACACAGCTTGATGAAGAAATGAAATCTTCAATTGACTCAACTGTCAATGGCCTTGTTGAAAACCTAGATTCCTATCTCGACTATGTTGTAGAAGAGTGGATGACAGAAAACGAAGTTGCTATCGAAGCCGGCATTAAGGTTGAAATGGCAGAATCGTTGATGGACGGTCTGAAAGGACTTTTTGAAGAGCACAACATTGCAATCAACGAAGATACCGTTGATGTTGTTGCTGAGCTTGAAGAAGAAGTTGAAGGATTGAAAAATGATGCAAACGCTCGTATTGACGAGAACATTGCATTGCAAAAAGAGATCACTTCTTTGCAAGCCGGAAAAGTGTTCGCAGAAGTCACTGAGGATCTTACTCTGACCCAACAGGAAAGAATGAAGATTCTTGCTGAAAAGCTCGATTTTGATAATATCGAAGAGTATACCGCAAACCTTAACACTCTTAAGGAATCATTCTTTACAGAAGCAAAAGCCGTAACGGAAGATGCTAATGTTGAGGAAGACGAAATCATTGTAGAAGATACCGTTGTAGCTAAACCTGCATCAGATCATTATACAGTTAATGCTCTCGTCGAGGCTCTTAACGCTAAAACACATTTGAAATAATAACTTTTATAAATATATCCAGAAGAAAACCAAAACAAGGAGATAGACAGATATGACTCAGTCAAACTATCAAGCGCTTGTGGAGAAGTGGGGCCCAATTCTTGAGCACGATTCTTTTTCACCAATCGCCGACCAACACAAGAGAAGCGTAACCGCTACGATTCTTGAAAACACAGAAAAGGCTCTTATGGAGTCAGGCGACACACAAGTGGGCATGAGCTCATTCTTGTCAGAAGCCGCACCAACCAATGCTGCAGGTTCCTCACCTGGAGCAGGTTTCAGTTCGGGCGCAACCGCAGCAGGTCCTGTTGCAGGTTACGATCCTATCCTGATTTCACTGGTACGCCGTGCTATGCCAAACTTGATGGCATATGACATTGCTGGTGTTCAACCTATGACAGGCCCAACAGGCTTGATCTTCGCAATGCGTTCGCATTACACCAACCAAACTGGTGACGAAGCATTCTACAACGAAGCAGCCACAGGCTTCTCAGGTGCTGGTGCATCTGCAGGTACTGTTGGTTCCGCTGCATCTGCTAATACTGGTACAGGTATGACAACAGCAGCAGCTGAAGCATTGGGCGACGGTGTAGGTGCAGCATTTGCTGAAATGGCATTCTCAATCGAGAAAGTTGCCGTAACTGCAAAATCACGCGCATTGAAAGCAGAATACACAACAGAACTTGCTCAGGATCTTAAAGCCGTACACGGTTTGGATGCTGAAACAGAGCTGGCAAACATTCTGCAATCAGAAATCTTGGTCGAAATCAACCGTGAGTTGGTTCGTACAATTTACACAACTGCTAAATCAGGTGCAGCTGCCACAGCAACACCAGGTACATTCGACTTAGACGTCGATGCAAACGGTCGTTGGTCTGTTGAGAAGTTCAAGGGCTTGATGTTCCAAATCGAACAAGAAGCAAACGCAATTGCAAAAGGTACACGTCGTGGTAAAGGTAACATGGTTATCTGTTCTTCTGATGTTGCATCAGCATTGCAAATGGCCGGTGTACTTGATTACACACCAGCACTTAACGGTAACAACTTGGCAGTTGATGATACAGGCAACACATTTGCCGGTGTTCTTAACGGTCGTTACAGAGTGTATATTGATCCATATGCAGGCAGCAACTATTTGGTTGTCGGCTATAAAGGTTCAAGTGCATTTGATGCTGGCTTGTTCTATTGCCCATACGTACCGTTGCAAATGGTTCGTGCCGTTGGTGAAAACAGCTTCCAACCAAAAATCGGGTTTAAGACTCGCTACGGTATGGTTGCTAACCCATATGCTGAAGGTGACCACGACTCACAAGGTCTTGGTGCTCTTACAGCAAACACCAACCAGTACTACCGCCGTGTATTGGTATCTAACTTGTTCTAAGAACAATAATAATAAGATATCGGTTAACGATACTACTAAGGAGGGGATTTTCCCCTCCTTTTTTAATGCCAGATTGTAACTTGTAAATTACATTCCCAATGCTTCCATATACATTTGAGTTACAGCATTCTCATTGTCTACATCGTCACGGTTACGTTTACGAATTGCGATGACTTTACGTAGAACCTTGGTATCATAACCTCGTCCTTTTGCCTCAACCATCACTTCTTTTTGAGCATCTTGAATGTCTTGCTTTTCTGTTTGCAGACGCTCAAACCGTTCAATAAAAGAACGAATTTCATCTGCTGTTACTTGATATGTATCTTGTGCTGTCATAATATCTCCTGCTGTTGTAAATTTCATATCACCCATTCTATCACGGTTAACCGCGTCATAGTCTGGATATCCTTTTTCAAATACTGGTGCGCCAATCATAGTTTTCCATCCTCACGCATTTGCTTACGAATTTTTGTTGCTGATATGTCATGGATATCTTTACCCAAATCGTGTTCGGTAAATGTATATCCAACACCACGGCCATAACTAATATCAACAATGTTAGGTACTTCTAAAATCAAATACTCATAACCGTTTTGAAATCCGTGTGGTCTAAGACCTGCTTCAATATTATTAATAACGTCAATAATACCGAAAGGATTATCATCTTGTGTTGCGGTACGACCTGCGCCTGCATCACCGTCAAAGTTAAATACGTCACGGACCATAATAACAACTTGACCTGTGATTGACTGAGCACGTTTAAATAGTTCGGTATGACCATCATGCCAAGGTTGCCATCGACCTAGCATCTGTACTGTTGGTTTTTTGTAATCAAACATTATTAATCCTTATATGTCTTTCAATAGCATCTGCTAAAGATTCATCTGTGTTATCAAACCATTTTTCTACATGGTAATTAACCTTTGAAGGTTTTTGAAACATTTTATTAGTATCACCAAATCGACCTTCTTGGATAGTATCCATCCATACGGTATAATCGGCATCAAAGATTTCTCTCGTTTCTTCAAGCGGACAAACGAAATCACAGATAACCATTCGTCTCATTTCTTTTTCGTAATCAGCAATACCTTTCATACGATAAGCTTGGCGTAAACGAGCAGCTTCACTAAATTCCCAGTCGTTTGCCATTTCACGGATTTTATCGGCATTGAACCAAGCGCAATCCAAACGCTTTTGTAGTCGTTCGGCAAGCCAGGTTTTACCTGAACCCGGCAAGCCAAATATTAAAATCTTCATTCTTCATCCTCATCTGTAGTTGTCATATCAATATCAAATAGTTGGATAGTTAAAGATACAAATACAGTTATAATATAGACGGCAGAAAACCCTGCGAAAAAACTATAACCTATAGACCATATTGCGTATGCCGATAGTGCTGATGTACAGATTAGCAAATACTTATGAGATAAAGGAATATCTTCATTCAAATCGAGAGATATTTCAAATTGTGGTGATAGAACTAACGCCCCAACTTTGATAAAATTAAATAGTGACCAAACAAGCATTGCGCCCGCGATAACTAAATATCGTTCATCTTGCAAATAAGAATACATTGAAATACTTGCAAGATGTAATAGTGAAAATAGTAATGAATAATACATTTAGTGCCCCTATAGTGGTCGGATAATCATTAATGGATCGGCGAGAATAAGGAGTAGCCCGCAAGCTACTCCCCAAATTATAACTGATTTAATATCAAGCATTTGCCATTTCCAATGCTGTATCAAGTGCGTCAACTTTACGTTTTGCATTTCCACCAAACCATGCTGATGCCATACGTGAGTCGGCAGAACGACCTAGTTTATGGTCAGTCATATAAGTAACAGCATTATAAGCATTCCACCATGTGCCTGGTGCAAAATCCGCACCGGGTTGATCTTCAACCAATGCCATTGCTTCTTTTGCTGTACGTGCAAGGATTTCTTTTTCCTTTGTTGATTTGCCAAATACAACACCAAAGAACTCGGTAAGTTTCTCATCAGTGTAGCGACGAGTACCTAAGAACTCAGCAGCTTCTTTGAATTGCTGAACCTTGTTATGACCAAGGCCAAGAATTTCTTTAACCTTTACAGGATCAAAAACTGAACGGTGGTTCATACGAACGGATGGCTGACCTTTTTCATTTAATGCCACTGCCAATGTATTGTTACATACAACACGTTCCATTACGAATTTAATATCAATTGCTTTACCATACATATGTGGGTTTGAAAACAACAAGTAACCGTTTACTTCATCACCGTTAAACAATGAGAAACCGTCATTTACGTCTGCCATTGCCCATACGAGTTTGCCATCTTTAAGTGATCCTGCAGTATCCATCTGCATATCACCGTTTGATACAAATTCAGTAAAGAAATCAAATGCGTCGGAATTCTGAACTGGGTTCCAATTCTTACCGACTTGTGTTAGTACTTTACCATCAGTTGAACGGATAAGTGCCTTTGTTCCTGTGGCAATATTCTCACCTTTCCAAGGGGCAAAACATTCTACTTCTTCAACTGACCAATCAAGTCCTGCGGCTTGCATCATTTCCTGTGGTGACATATTATCATCTACAGGTGTACCTAGACCGTGCCAAGGTAATCCTTGACTTTTGCGATATGCCATTTGTGCTTCGCCGTTTACCATTTCAAGTTCGTGTGCCATGATATTTTTCCTAAGATTGTTTGTTACGATATATTTAATATAACTGATTCTATTGAGATTGTCAATAGTTAATTTGAAATTAAATCAAATTAGCATCTTTCCATGATTGGCTCATTTCATAACCAAGAACGTGCTCAACGAAGTCTTTGCCACAATCAAAATAAAATGCTTCAATCAAATCTTCACGAGGTGAAGTATCCATGAATTGAACGTGTTGTGAAAGTGCTTCGGTATCAGATTGACGGAAGTAAGACAATGCTTGCATAACATCATTCGCATCTTCATCATACATAGCAGAAGAACGATCTTCATCTTTTGCGTATGCGTGATATTTAGCGATTAGTGCGTTTACTTTTGTAAGAGGAGTTTCGATCCAGTATGCTACAGCTTGATTTGTCATAGTTATATTCCTTTTGTTATTGATTCTAATATAACTGATTCGACAGCAAATGTCAATAGTTAATTTGATTTAAAAAGAAATTAATGAACCGTATCATTTATCATTGGAATATTATCAATCATATCAAAGGTCCACTCATCAAGACCGTTCTTTAGTAGGTCAACAACATCAACGTATTTGTTTTGACATTCAATTTCAAGTACACGGATATCAGGAAATTCGTCAATAAGAAAAGACAGCATATAAAGTTGAGCATCTTTTATATTATCAAACGAATATGCCTTTGTGATTCCAAACGGGTTGTGTAATGAAAATATGACAAAACCTTCGTATTCGTTATTACCTAAAGGAACTTTATGTGTACCTAAAAAGATACCAGCATCTTCATCCAACAGAATATATCTCATGCTGGATATCCTACAAATCCTTGCCACCACGCAGGCGCTTCACGACCTTTTTCCCATTTTGCAAAATGTTTAGTCATACTATAATACTTGCGATATGCACTAACAGGATTACCTTCAACCTTACATAAAGGAAAATTATTCATTGCTTGTGGAAATTCTGTTATACCAATATCCGGTATATTCTGCGGAGGACTGGCAAGGATATCCTTAAGCTTACTCGCAGTCATATGATACTTTTTGTACCGCACTGAGAATTCTTCTATCAGGCCTAGAAAGTGCTCATAATGCCATATATAATTGGCTTTTGATAACGTCGACCAAACGGTGCAAGGATGATAATGATGCACCGCTTTGTATAGAATATTCTCCATTTCAGTGTCAGGATGAACGTAATATTTTACGATACGTTTTCCTGATTTAGAAGGCCGCGGTTCTATATAGCCGTCAAGCATTCTATGGGCCGTAGAAAGCATTTGCCCGGACTCAATAATCATCTTTGAGCAATGCTTATCACAGACCATCTGTGCCGCAATTTTGGGGTTCTCATCAAGGACAAATATATTCATAGTGATTTCATACCTCGCTTATCACGCCAAGCTACTACAATCTTATCGGACCAACCTGGGTTTTTGTTATCAAGAACTCTTGTCGGTGCAACTTCGTGACCGTTGCGAGCTGCAACATATTCTTCAACAGTAAAATTTCTAATCAGTTCTTTAAGAAATTTTGCTTTTGTGATTGGTGTACCACTGTACTTGAAACGAGCGATAAACAAATCAATTCCGCGACCTACGTTTGAAGGATGAACATTTTTGCCTTCTTTATAGACAGGGCGACCTTCGTAATCACCTTTGTATGTCAAGTAACCGCCGTGGAATTCAAATTTTGTTTTGTCGAAGTTTGTCATAGTAGTTTCCTTTATTTGATGATTCTAATATAACTGATTCTATACCAAATGTCAATGGTTAATTTGATTTAATTTCAAATTATTCATTTACTTCACCATATTTTTTACGGACCGCAAGGAAGTGTTCAAGATAATCAAATGTTCTGATCTTAAATACTTGTGCCTCATGGCCATCAACTGTAATAAGGATTACTGCTTGTTTGATTGGTATACCTGTTCTTTCAAGGAATGCCGCGGCATAAAATGATGCTTGAATAAAGTAACCTTCAATCCATTCTGCCTTCTTTGGTTTACGACTTGTTTTAAAATCAATTACTGATAGTTCACCATCGTATTCGGCAATACAATCAACCTGACCTGCAGTCTTAAGTTTATCACTGTAAAGAAACTCTTCTTGCATCCACACGTTATCTAAACGGCCGTCGATAATCTTTCTCAAATCATTAAATGAATTTAAATTAGCAGGCATTTGTTTACCTTGCCAATTTGGATCATTGTTAAGGTAATCTTCAGCAAGTTTGTGTACTGCTGTACCACGAGTTGCTGCTTGACGAGAAATCTTATTTGCTTCCTCTTCACCAACACGTTTACGCCATTCCATAATTCCTTCTTTTGAAAGTATGGATAAAACTGTTGTAATTGATGGGTAAGCATTACCTTCAGGTGTGTAGTACTTGCGGTGACCGTTTACTGCACCTCGTGTAATCTTTGGTAACACAACACCGTGGTCAACATGGTTAAACATAATATATCCTTTATCTGATTCCATTGTATAATATCATAGAAGCAGGAACTTGTCAACTAGGTTTTGTTGGCCAATTAATAATCTGAGGATATCCGTCCTGTTCAGTAATATCACGCAGTGCTTGTCGATAGGTTCTCCAATCATCACTTATGGTCACATCCGATAATGCCATCCAATCAGTTTCAGATAATAGTGTCCACCTTTTAATACTTGCGCTTTGAATTAATTCCTCATCAGCATGGTATACTAAATCAAATCCTAAAACCCAATTGCCATCAACCAATGTCGGTTCGGTATGCTGCACCGCGGATTGCGATTCAGTACCTACAGGATTTTGTATATCAACTGGATATATCCTAATTGTTGAGAGATCCAAATCAGTAAAATCTTCAACCTCAAGTCCTTCTAATTCAACGTACTTTTTAATGTCCTTACCTTCTATTGGATATATTATTGTACCATCTTCATTAACTCGTATAAGCATTATTCTCTTTCCTTAAATATCTAATAGAACTGAATATTGATAAACCATGCCATCTCTATTCACAATGTAAACTAATGTACCGTCTGAATTAAAACGGATATGTGTAGGCATATTAGCAGTTGCTCGTTTAATCGGTATATACTGTGATCCGTCGTGAGTAATTGTACTTGTAATATCCCAAGCTGAGGACATTGACCACTGATGCAAAGACGCATCTTCAAATACACAAATAATTCTTGTACCGTCAGGAGTTATAACAAAATCAGCAATCCTAGAATTTTGAGGATAGTTTGTTAAGTTATATAAATCTAATACTGTATAAGGGGCTGAGGTGGACCAACCGGCATTACTGTTATTTGCCGATGTTCTACCTGCCGTATTAACAACTCTTTGGAGATAAACCTGGCTTGGTGCCCCAATCATTTTCAAGATATACATTTCAGGGTTACCGTTGGTTGCCCAAAGCTGATCTTTTCTTAACTGTAAACCGACTACATACATTTGGCTCAGGCTTGACACTGTGCCGCCTTCGGTTATCACGCTTGTAATATCTTTACGTGAAAGTCCAGGTAACGTAGCTGAACCACTTGTAATTTGCTTAGCGCAATAAGTTATATACCAATTATAAGTAATAGGACTGCCAGATTGTCTTCTTCTTTCCAAAAATACCATTTGTTCAGTTTGAGTAAAGTCTACGCCAAATGGTCTGTATTCCCCTCCGTCATAATTACTATCGTCGGCATAATACAATGGATTTATTGTATTAATCTTACCGTTAGATATTGAATGTACCCATCTCTGTAACCCATAGGCAGAGTTCGTATAACTTAAAACCACGACGTAATTATCTGTGCTACTTGCTTGACTTTCGTTTCTAAAATATATGCCATCTTCCATATTAATCGTTAGAGAGATTTCATTATTATCGTTTTGATCCCTTAACGCTCCTATATTACTACCTGTGGGTAAAATTTCATCCCAGGTAATTGTAGATAAATCGTATGGAGTGCTACAAGTTCCACGATGGCACGTCGGGCAAGAACCTGATGCATTTCTTATCATAAAGAAATATTTACCTGCTGCTTCTGTTGCGGTTGCCTCACTCCATAGGAGACCACCGGGATAACCATTTGACGGCCATGCTGATGATTCACCAGAATAGTTACCTTGTGATACAGGATCCGTAGTTGGATTTGTTACTGAAGATAAATCATAAGGTGTTGGAATATTAACACTCATAATGGCACCTGATTGGCCATTTTGGAACCAAACCTGAGATCCATCCTTTGTCATAAACCAGCTCCCACTGCTTGTGGTTGATGTTGAGGATTGGAACCGTACCGCCTGATCTGCTTGAGCAATAGTACCTGATGAAAAAGTTACGGTGGAAATATCCCAAGCTACACTTAAATCATATCTTGCTAATACTGCAATTCTTCCGCCAATAAACAACTTTGTACCATCACTTGAAAAATTTATATGAGTAGGCCGTCCCCAATTTCCACTACTATCATAGAAGTTTTGGTTTGTTGCCGTATCGGTAATTTGAATAGTGTTGGTTGGACTTGAAGCTATCGTACTTAAATCAAATGCAGTACCTACGGTATGCTGTTGAAGTTTATATCCAGAAGGCGATTGGCTGTAATCGTTAGTAACTTTGTAATACTTAAGTCCGTCTGGACTCATAAACGGTGAATTTGCTGCAGTAGAACTTAAGTCTTTAAATTGGTTACTTTCAAACATTGACTCAGTACCAGGCTGATAAGCACCACCGCCAAATTGTTGTGTAGCAACACAATATAAAGCGCCTGATGCATGGCCCCAAATATATCCAGGAGTATCACCATCAATATTAAACCAATGCGCGCCATCACCAAAGTTTCCTGCCCCATAAACATTACCATCTTGTACACCGGGTTCAGGTGAAACCGCGCCGCCAAATTTCACAGGCAGCGTGCCTGTATATGCGACACTATAATTAAATGATCCTGCGTTTTGTCCACCACGGCCGTCGGGTAATATGTTTTCTACTTCAACAAAAGCAGTATAATAAGGTACAGATGGTGACACGGCATTTGCATTATAACTAACAAATCTTATAAGAGTACTTTTACCAAAATCAGGTAAGGCAGGTGCACCGCCTGGATATGCCCAAAAGATATTTGAGTCCCAGGTAATAACAGGGCTTGAACTTGTTGATCTAACATATAGAACATAAAATTCATGGAACTCGTCCGATGGAGTAAATCCTGTACCTGAAAGGAAAATGGTTGCTCCGTTTGATGCACTTGTAATACTTAAGTTAAAATGACCTTCGTTAGCAAGAAGAATTGTTGTTGATCCTGATATGGTAACATAATTAACATTCTCAGTTGCAGCTGCACCACCTGTTGCTTGTGACCATGCATAGTCAGAACCATCCCAAGTAAGTACTTCGTTTACTTGTGCTGTACCGAGGTTTAAGTGTGTATCAACCGCGGAATTATCATATGCGTCGGTAATTCCGTATCCTGAAATGGTTGTAGGAGTATTTTGAATAGATGACCAATCAGGTGTGTTTGATCCCATTTCTTCCCAAGAGGTGCCGTTATTTGTAAATTCCCATTTGTCCGTACCTTCATTCCAACGAAGGGATACGTCATTAGAGTTACCGCGTTCGACTGCAATATAAGAGTAATTGGATGTAGCTGATGATGGCGTACCTGTTTGCCCTTTATTAAGCATAAGCTTACCGCCATCGAGAGTTGTGCCAGGAATACCGACATAACTTGTTGCGTTAAGGTCAATTATTGTACCACTAATGTTATATCCGTTAAGATCTAAGTTACCGCCTAATGATGGAGAAGTATCATCATTAACTGAGGCAATGCCACCTGATACTTGTGTTGTCCATGCATAGTCAGTACCATCCCAAATTAAAACATTGTTTGTTCCAGCGGATGCTTGATTTAAGTGCGTGTCCACATCACTATCACCATAACTTGATGTTGCTAATGTTATCCAATCGTAATCTGCGCCTGTCCATGATAATATTTGATTAACAGTTGCAGTTGAACTATTTAAATGGTTATCAACATCAGTATCGGTATAAAGAGTACCTGTTGCATAACCTGCTTGAGCGTGGTCACCCCAACCATAAGCAGTATTCCAATCGCTGGAATTATCTGTGATTGTTGAATAAGATCCTGCACTTACACCTCTTTTCATCAATCCTGTAGTTGCAAAGTCGCCATCAACAACAACGTCGACGTGTGACGTTTCGCTTGTTATGTAAGAACTTAAATCTGGTGGAGTATAAGTAAATTGTCCTGTTGAATTATTATAAGATAAAGTAGGTGATCCTGGTGTATTTGTAATCACACTTAAATCAGTAAGTGCAATACCACTTGAAGAAGGATCAACAAATTGATAATCTGATCCGTTCCAACTTAGGAGTTGACCTGAGGATGCACTACCTTGATTTAAGTGCGCATCAACATCGGAGTTTGAATAAGATGTAGTGCTATAACCTGCTGTACTGTGATCTCCCCAACCATAGGCAGTATTCCAATTACTAGAATTATCGGTTATGATTTCATAATCACCGGCATTTTGACCTCTTTTCATCAAACCTTCCGATGTGAAGTCACCATCAACCAAACCTGTTAAAGGTGCGGCAATTGAACTAAAATCTATTGTAAAGGTTGTATTATCATCTCGAGTAAATGTGGCAATCTTTGTGTTAGAATTAACGGATCCTGATGTAAGTCTTGCAAGATTGGTATCATCAATTGTCCAAGATAAATCAATATTATTACTTGTACCATCTTCGTCGGTATATACCAATCTTTGATTTACTGAATCAGCAGTTAAAGTTGTGACTGTTTCATTACCTTGAGTAATAAAAGTACTTGGTGAAACATAAGACCAATTACCTGACCCGTCGTTTGTAAGATAACCTGTACCATCAGTAATACTACTAACTGTCGCTGCGGTAAAGACAGGATCGGTTTCGGTAATACCTGAACCTGTCAGATATCCTTGTGTTGAGTGGTCACCCCAACCATAAGCAGTATCCCAATTATTAACTTGTGTTGTTGTTACCGATCCAACTGGTGATGCCAAGAATATAGGATCAGTTTCAGTATAAGTATAATCATCGGCAAGGTAACTACCAAAATCAGATATTTGGCTTTCAGTAATTGATAATGCGGCTTGGTGTTGTGTAACACTTGATTCTGAAATATATGCATTAGGAACTGTTGTCCACGTAACTACACTTGTTAAATCGTTTACCTCAGATCCACCGCCACCACCTGGTATACCGTAAATCCATGTTCCGCTACCGTTATTATAAAGATAGCCTGTGCCATCAACAATATTTGAAGTTGTATGCGCACTAAATACAGGATCAGTCTCGGTAGCAACATATCGAGCATCACCTTCAGTCTCGGTTAAATATTCAGAAGGTACCTCAGTTATATATGATCCAAGATCAGATATTTGACTTTCAGTAATTGATAGGTCAGCCTGATGCTGAACAACCGCGGTGTTGGCAATATAAAGATCAGGAACTGTTACCCACGTAACACCAACAGTTAAGTCATTTGATTCGGTAGTGATATATCCTTGAACAGAATGGTCACCCCAACCATATGCAGTATCCCAATTACTAACTTGTGACGAAATGATATTTGCAGCAGCGGATGCCGAGAATACAGGATCGGTTTCTGTAAACGAACTGATATATCCTGCACCGTTTAATAGCTCATTGTTATTAGTCGGTATGGTAGGTTTATTTGTTAAGTTCGTATAGTCACCATCAAATGCATCGGTAATACCATAACCGCTAATTGTTGTTGGTACACCTGTTAAACTTGAGAAAGCAAAATCTTGGATAGATGTGTTTTCAAAAGTTATTGTTGAGGTTAACGGATCGGTCGTAATAGAAATACCAGCATTGTTTGCAAAAGTAATACTATCCGTGACAGCATCCGCCAGGATACTTGTTTGTCCTGCAATAATAAATTCAGAAAACGCATTTTGGTTTGCTGTACCAACTTGTGTTGTTGACTCAACCCGTTCCCATTGCCCACTCACATAACCTTCAAATTGGTTCAGTGTACTGTTATATCGTATATAACCATTAACCGGTGTTGTATCTCGTTGGGTTGTTGAACCTGATGGTAATTGCAGTGAACCTTCCGCGGATGTTCTCGGTGCGATTGCTTCAAAGTTATCGTCCATCTCATTATATGTTAATGAGGTGCCTTTAGTGCTTCTTTTGGTAATAGCCATTAGGTTGAATCTCCGTCGTCATTAAAGTATTCGCCAACATATGATTTGAACTCGTTATTATAACCCGGGTTAAATTCAATATAGTCAAATGTGGTATACTCAAATAATTCTATTTCTTCTTCTGTAAGTTCTGTATTAATAACAAGTTGTGCTTCCAAAGCTGCTTTAGCAACGGGATCGGTCTCCGCTGCAATTTGTGCTAATAAGGATGCGTAATTTGGATTTGCCATGCGTTATTTATCCGCCGGCGGTAACCTTGTCTGAACCTGCCGCTGCGGCATTTGCAAGATAACTACCATGACCACTTGTGGCATCACCAGTTCTATGAACGGCATATCCACCCGCCGATACTTTTGATGAACCGCCCACGGCATCATCACCGCAGGCTGTTGATCCACCTGTTGTTACGGCAAGGCCACCTTGAGCGGTAACCTTACCTTGTCCTGCAACAACATATTTAGTTTTGTGAAAAGGGTTGGGAGTTGTACTGAAATGTCCAATATGACTATCTATCCCTTTTCTTATAACTGCTGGCATTATGCGGCCTCTAATAGTTTCTCTTTTGCAATTATATATTCTTTTACCAATCCCGAGCGGACAATATCTTCCACTCCAAATTTTACAACATCGCAGGACGGTATAGCATTCAATACTTTAATAAAGCTTACTAATCCTGAAATATCAGCACGGTTTTTAGATTGTTGTAGATCATCTTGTTTTGTGTCGCCACAAAATACAATCTTTGATGATTCTCCGACGCGAGTAATAATACTGTCAAGTTCATGGTATGTCATTGATTGACATTCATCCACGATAATAACTGCGTTGTCAAAAGTTAATCCTCGGACAAATGATGAAGTTTTAAACTCAATCATTCCTTTTGTTTTTAGAACTTGATAAGCATCCTTTCTTCCAAATAAGTCATTCACAATATCGGTATATGGTGCTTCAAATACCGCTTCTTTTTGTGCTTGTGATCCGGGCATAAAGCCCTGCTCGCGTGTCTGAACTGCAGATCTAATAATGATGATCTTTTCATACTCTCCTTTCTGTAGTACATCATTGAGTGCCAAGTATGTAGCACACATTGTTTTTCCTGTACCTGCTGTTCCGATAGCTGCGATATTGTATCCTTTGTTATAAGATTGAAATAGATCAGATTGTGATGGTGTGAGTGGTTTAATCTTTCGCATTGAAAACTTAGTGTTTAAAATACCCATCATATAATCCTGTTCACGTTCTACTCTTCTTTTTTCTTTACGGGATAATCTTCGCTGTTTAGCCATGAAACCTCCTAATGGTGTATTACCATGTGTTAATTTTATTTTTTACACCATCCTTTTTAATTGAACCTGGATGATGCTTCTTTACATTTTTAAGCACATCTTTAAAACCGTCGTCAACTTTTTTAATGCCGAGACGTGCCGGGTCACCGATTCCCGGAAACTTCGTAAATATCTGTTTTATATTGGGGTTTGCTTCTAGGTACGGCTCTCGTTCAGCCATACTCATTGTCAATTCAAATTGTTCATTTGTTTCTTTATTCTCAAAACTATATACAGGCATTCATACTCCTTTAAAATGGAAAAAGGCAACCTTAACAGATTGCCTTCACATAATCTAACTAACATCTGTTAGCATTATTTATACAATAAGATCATAGATTTCACGCCAATTTTTAACATTTACCACATCAGTGTGAGAAAAATCTTTATTGTGTGGATGTTCAATCAATAGTGATTCAAGACCAAATTTAGAACCGGTTACGGCGTTCTCAGGTTTATCTTCAACCCAAAAACAACCTGAGTCACGGTATGCTTCAAGAGCACTATCTTTATCACCACCACATGGTAGGCAGATAAGTTCTTCAAACACTTTCTTACCGAATACTGCTTCAAGGTTTTTCATTCGAAGCTTACCAGCATATTTGTCAGTCGACAGTGAAGTGATACAATGGAAGATGTACCCGTGATCTTCATTGAGTTTTTTAACATATTTCTTTGCATCACGGAATGGTGATAACCAACCGATTGCAGCAGAGCAGTTAAAGTACTCACACATTTCTTTTGCTTTGTCATATGACATATCAAAAACTTGACCCATATCATATTCAGCAATGTCTTTTGCGTAATGACCACGAGCTTCCATCCATTGATAGAAGGAGTATTGCCAATCAAGCAATACACCATCACAGTCGACTAAAATTAATTTTTCACGTTTATTCATAATATATTTCCTTTCTTAGGATGCGAACCGCCGGATTGCAGCACGCTCATCGGTTTTAAACATTTTGCCAGTTTTACCACAACGGAAAACAAAGGCATATTTTGGTGAGCGGGTTTTGTACTCAATGAGTTCATCACCATCACGGTTTTTCATAGAAAGACCCAAACGGTCAACTTCCATTTGAAGAATGCGATCAGTCATAGTAACCGCACCTTTAACTTTTGCTGAAACTTTGATATTTACTTCAGCATCACTGAAAGACATATTGCCAACTTCAATATCAAGGTTGCTTGATACACCATAAGATGCAAGTAGTGCACTCATTTCTTGACGAAGTGATTTCAGGTTTTTGCGATCAAAGTTTTTAAATTGTGTAGTCATTTGGTTTTTCCTTTTGTTGATGATTCTAATATAACTGATTCTACGGAGAATGTCAATGGTTAATTTGATTTAATTTCAAATTTATGCCGCCTCCACCGCTAAATTCATTTCAACTTCTTCCATCAACCATGGACCGTTATTCATAGTTGAAGCAAAGAACCATGCTTCACCATCAAACAGGTAAAGGTAATCAGCACAAGCATATTCACGGCCATTTGCCAGAAAATCTTCAACTGAATTGTATGTTACAGGAGATTGGTTTGAATGTACTGACTCATCTAAAGATGTTTGCAAGTCTTCTTTTAAACCTGAGATATAACCTGCATTAGCAACAGCTTTTGCTTTTTCAGGAGTGTTATATGATTCAAAAAGAAGACGGCCGTTATAAGCAAGATAACCATCGTAATGGCAATATGTTGCTGTAACTGTACCGTCTTCGTTGTAGTTTGCGATCATTGATGAAGTACCCATAAGATTGATTCCTTTTGTTTTACCTTATAGAATCAATCTACACTATTTGTACTCAAATGTCAATAGTTAATTTCTTTTTAAATCATTTTTTTCAGCAAATGTTTCGTTACGTTCATTGTGTTTAGTTTTTTTCCTATCACGGCGGTTCTTCATACGACGTTCCTTGTTGGTAACTGATTCGTCTTCATCACCCCATTCGTCATCCATATAATCTTCGCGGAATTTCTTAAACGTTTTTGCCATTATTCTTACTCTTTTATTAGATCAGGAAATGCTTTGACTACGGTTGATTTGCGCAATCCTTTAAATGATTTTTGTGCTATAACATAGTTGGCCAAAAGTTTGGCATCTTCATTATATATATCTTCAAGCAAACTTATGAATAAACCTTCTCTTTTGACTTGATTCAAATTGTCATATCCACCACCTTCAAGAAAGATTTTCATACGCCGCATTTCACGGTAAAGCATTAAGCGTGCTTCATCTTCATATTCATTTTCTTTCCAAGGTGGAGGCGATTCAGGTAGTAACCACTTAACTGATTTGTCATAAGTAAGCCGTAGGATTTCACGGAGTGGTTGCGAATCATTTTTCAACAACCACTCAATCTTTTCTTCAGGTTTACCCATATTACCGAGCTCAGCAATGATTTCTGAAATTGCTAATTTTTTTACCATCTTATTAAAAATCCTGTATATCTGTAATTAAGTTTTTCAATTTACGCTTGACAAAATAATCAAATAGATATTGCCGTCCGATGTCTTTCGGTGCCTGCCATTCCGAACGAATTTGTTCTACGTAATTAGCAGGGATTTGACTTAGGTCAATCATCATTTTATTACGGTGGAAGCAACGCAATGTTTCTTCATCCATTTCAGATGTACCTTTGAGTAATTTTTCAAGGCGTGGTTTTGTCATTGCCTTTTGACGTGTGCCTACTGCAAGGCAATTGTCAGGACTCAGAACATTTGGTACACCGTCACCTTTATCACCACGAAGGATATGCTCATTGAGATAATTCGTAGGATTATCATTACGGATCCAACGTTTGCGAACAGGATCATACTGATCTACATTCACATAGGATTGTAATTGGATATAATCTTTATCACCTGATAGAACAAGGTATTTTTCATTACCGATATTTAAATCAGTACCTTCATCATGGCAGATGGTGCCAATAATATCATCAGCTTCACAGTGATCCATATGAATTACTTTATATGGAAAGAATTCTTTCAACTCATCTCGGATGGTATTCATAATACCAAATAATACATTCCAATCGAGTTCAGACTCATCTCGTGATTTGCGACGGTTTGCCTTATAATAAGGATATGCTTCACGGCGCCATGAATTTTTGCCGTCAGCACATATAACGATCTCACCGTATTCTTTTGTAAACTTTTTACGGTTAGAACGAATTGAATTTAAGAACATATGTCGAATAAGATTTTCATCTACATCAATGTTCGTGTGATTACCGATGCTCGCAAATAGCGAGGCAAGGATAACTTGGTTATAATCTACTAATATTGCCATTGTGTTTTCTCATTTCAATTTGATTTATATAAACTATATTAATCTAACTCTTCCTCAATGTCAACCATTTTTTCTTTAAAACTGTTAATATCTTTTATTTCAATTTCCAGTATATCTTTTGCGATTGATTGAAAGTCGTGCTCAATTCCGTGTGCCTGTAAAGCTAACGACCTTATTGATTCTAGGACCATCATCATAGAAGGCATAAAGTGTTCTATATTTTTATCAAATTTATGCCCTACCCTTGTTAATTCACCAATGACGTGTCGAAACAAAAATTCCGACATTTCATTAGCTACTTCTTCTTTGTACTCGTCAATTTGCGCTCGCAGTTGTTCTTTCGTCAAAGACTCGACGTTATTATTAACCTTAGGGAATTCTATAATGTTATCAGTCATCTGATGCCAATGCTCGTAGGAGCTGTGTCCATGTTGTTGTAAAAGTATTTATATTATTCCTGGCTAAATTGAACCTATCACTTGTTGTAAAACGTCGAATAAAGTCAGGATCTGATTGTTGCATATTAAGTACACCTTTTGCGACAGAATATGCTACGTTCGCATGCTGTGTAGGATTCTCATGCCAATCATAAGAAATTGTTGCACCGCTTGCGGTTTCAGTAAGTGCACCAAGGTTGGGGTGAATACAAACCAAACCTGATTTGATTGCCTCAATCAACGAGATGCAAGATGTTTCTTTCCATGTATTTGGATATAGGAAAATATGAGATTTATCCAATGTATCCAATACAAGACGGTTATTTACCGATCCGTGATAAGTCATCTTGGGATGTGCTTCAATTTTATCAAACAATGGTTGGTAAGGTTCATCTCTATGACCCCAACCATATATACCAAATGACGAAAACACATCAAGATGGATGTTATCAAATTCTTTTGCTAATTGTTCAAAGATAGGAATAAGTAATTCCAAACCACGGTGCGGAGTTGTATGATATACAAAACGAATAGTTTCATAATCTTTTTCTTCCGAAGGTTTGTAATCTTTTTCAATAGCATTAGGAATTACCGAGCACATTGAGTGCGGTATACCATAATAAGTGATATACTGATCTCGTTGCCATTGTGAAACGAAAACAATATGGTCAAAATTATTCCAACCTTTTTCTTTTAGAATTTTGTTTTCAGGATCCTCGGCAAGATCATGGCACCATAGGATATTTTTAACATCGCCTTTCATATCACGTGGACGTGACAAGTGGATAGCATATTCCTGTAACAGAGCAGGATCTACTCCGTCTATCAGGCGTGCCCTCATCATTTCAGTACCACCCTTGGATTTAACTGATAGTTCAGACTCCTCAACCACGCCTTTATAGATACAGCTCATTTATTAAACTCCTTGATTGTTAAATTCTTTTAATGAATCCCAACGAAAAGAACGCCATCCTGGTGCCTTCACGTCATAAACCGCGAGAACATCATTGTTAGGTTTTTTCTTTTGGATTTGTTCCTCAATATCTCGTTGAGGTGGCAACATTTCTTCATTGAGTGTTGCAAACATTAGTCGCTCATCACCATTCTTTTTTGTGAAAGTAATTTCGCATACACCGACTTTAAGTGCATTAATAATTTCATTCTTGTCCATAATATAATCTTTCTATGTTAGTTTAGTTAATCTTCAAATTTAATTAGTTCAAAATCTCTTAAGATTTCAAAGCAGGTGGTTGCCGTATCACTTGTCGGTTCAGATTTCATACGTGCAATAAATTGATCTACGTATTGCAATTCTTTACCGTGGTCGGCTGCGATACCAAGAGCTTCGAAAAATGTTTCAATGTCATATGGATTTTCATAGAATATCCGACTCGAGTATTTTTCCTTCTTGGTCGCATTTGAACTTTTGCTCTTTGACATTTTTATATGTTACTTCCTTTTCATAAATATTTTCTAATGCACTATGAAAAGCTCCGAGCGTGCCATTATTATGTATCCTGTACGTTTTAACATCAAACTTATAATCTAAAACATATTTGGGCTGAATTGGTGTTGCATAAGAGTTAACAATTTCTTCTACAACTTTACCATTAAAATACCGTCTTGAATCTGTTGAATAGTCACATCCATCACGAGTCAATTGGACCAAGATAAAATTATCGGAACCAATAGTATTTATAACAGGTTTTAATTCGTCAACAAAACCACCATCTGAGATAGCGTAATCCTTTGACAAATCAATTTCATTTGCTACCTGCAAACCAAAGTAATCCAAACCACGTTTAGGTTTTACTATTATTTCTGATACGTATATCATAGCTTCACGGCATGACATATGACCAAGATCCATATGTGGAACTTCTTTTACTGAGCGGTCGTCATATCGTTTCATAAACCAATCGTAATCAACATCAAAGTATCTTGCTGTTTCTCTATATAACTGATATTTAAAAGAAAGGTGCTTATAACCTTTTTCTTTAAAATAATCAGCGGCAGCATCTTTGCCTGATCTAGGTGGTCCGTTAAATAGGAATATCATATAAAAGTATCTTCCACAATTAGTTTTAGTTCGGCACTGATAGCAGTGTTCCATTCACCAGGCATCATACCTGACAAAATAAAGTCACGGTCTTCATCAGTAAGATACGGAAGACATTCATCAACACTGCCGTAACCTGACTGATACATTGCCCAACCTTGTGGGTCAACAGGAATATCCTTTGACCGAGTCAGACCGGTGTATGCTGATTTGCGTTTGATAATCATTGGTATCTCCTTGTGATTCTAGACTATAATAATCTATTCTATAAGATATGTCAATGACTTTATGTGGTTTCGGTGAATTTTTGCTTGGACAATTCCATTATAATAATCGTCACGCAATAAAACATCACGTAAGATTTGTTCCCGGAGTTCTAAATATCCGAGCTCACCTTTCTTATGGCATAGGTGTAGTATTTCTCTATGGAAATTGTCGGCGCCTTTTTCTTCAACCATCAGTTTGACTTCTTCAGATGAACCATAATATTTTTGCCAATCAGTCTCAACGATTTTAATACGTCGACGGGTTTTACCTTTAAGAGGTGGTAGGCGCCTTTTTGACATTAGCAATTTTTTGCCAATGTATTTCTTATCATTGGACTTGTCCGTAATACAGTAGACAAATCCAACATAGTCTTCAATCATTTCTGAGGTAAATTCTTCACCGTTATGAAACCACATAATATAACTCCTTTGATAGAGTTATTTATGTCAGTCCTCACGAACGCCGTTTCCCCAATCAATTACTACAGGAAACCTCGGAATGCCGTCAGGTGTTGGCGCAAAGTAACGTAAAGTACACCAATTAGGTTTATCACCGTTGTCATACATTTCTTTAAGTAATGCTTGATTACCACGTACACCTGCACCAAATTGAGTACCATCTTTTAACTCAAGGATAAACCGTTTGATATGTCCTGCCCAATTACCTTTGCCTTCTTCAACACCGATAACTGTAAACTCATCAGTTAGGAACTCTTTACGTTTAAGTAAAAACTTTGACCGTTTGTTTTGTTGGTAAACTTCATCAGCACGGACCATTTGTCCTTCGTAACCTGCTTCAAGGTATCCACCATATTTAGTGTCAATTTCTTCAAAGCTACGTACTTCTTCTGTTTTAACAACTTGAATACAAGGATCAAATTCCAATAGGCATATTTCATCAATTCGTTTTGAGAATATTTCATTTGAACTGATTAGATCATAAACGTGATATTCTACCAATCTTCTTGAGTCTTTAATATCCCAAGGTTCTGGTTTTGTTTTGCGAACCAATGATGTGATCTTATTAAAGTTTTCACGGAGGTCATGGTTGTATAACTCACCATCAAGAATAGCATCAGGGTGTTTATCAAAATACCATTTTAAACTTTCATGGATATGAGGTACACTGATGATTTCTTTAAACCCACGAGACCACAATCCATCCGCTCGAGCAATACACCGAATACCATCTAATTTTGGTTGAGTATAATATCTTTGAGTTTCAAAGTTAATTGTAACATCTTCATACTTTGCAGCCAACATCGGTTTGATCTTAGTGAATTTATCAATATCAGCAATGGTTTTGAAATAGCCACGTTCAAGTTTTTTATCATAGTCTGAGTTCATTTCAGATAAAGCCTGTTCCTCAAGCGAGGTTTCATTTGCCTTACCGACATTTTTTTGCTCAACTATTTTCCAACCTGACGTGACTTTTTTGCCGTCCAACAAACCTGCTGTACTGCGCCAACCATAGGTATCACCATCTACGCCTACTTCACCAAACCATACACGGATTGCTTCTTTTGAATCACGTTTATAGATTGATTCGGTATTCACAATTACTTTCATGGTCTTAACATCCTCATACAGGTAAATACTGAATTTTCATTAAGGCAATCCGACCAAATGTGGATCAGATACCAACTCATCAGCACAAGAGCAAATGCAATTGCTATTCCATAAATAAATTTAGTCAATTGATATTTCCTCCTCTTCTTCAAAACGCACAAATGCTTTAAGTGTTCTACCATCATCTTGTAGTTGAAACTTTAGCTCTTGTACACGGTGTTTCGCATAGGCGCGGCCGTTATTATCCACAACCTCAAAACGAGTAACTTTGTCGCCAAACATAATGTACTCATCATCAATAATCATATCAGTTGTAAGTTTCATTAGCGCCTCATACTTGCAATTGCAACCGCATCTTCTTTACGAGTGATAGGAACACCGTTAGATTTATGCATTTGACCAATACCGATGATATAATCACCAGTATATTGTGTTGCTTCCTTTTTAGCACCGTTACCAGCAACCTTATCAGAGGTCATGCGTGGTCCTGTGTCATAATCAGGAATAGTATTAGTATTACGTGCCTTTGTTTTACCAACACCCATCTTTGCCAACCATTTCTCATGCTCGACCGCCGCTTTTTTATCACGTGGTGTTAGTTTCTTTTTTGAATTACCGTGGACTTGTACACCACGAACCATATGCATAGACATTAAGCTGCCTCCGTTTCCATTTGCTTTTCAAGGCGCTCAGCACGTGCCTCATAATCTTCAGCAATCATAACAATTTCTTCAATCAACTCTTCACGAGATTTACCAAAATTATCAGCACGGCGAGATAAGGCACGTAAGCGCTCAGCAATTATAATACATTCAATCATATTACACCTCCACAAACATAGTTTTAATTTCTTCTTCATCAAAGCCATGACCATGGCCTTTAACTTGTTCAAACAATTCTTGAAGCATATCAAATGATTCAGATTGGAATAAGTAAAGTGGATTGCCGCCAGCAGGACCGTTTGCCTGCAATAGAGTTGCGGTACAACCGTGTTCGGTTGCAAATTGTAGTACCTCACCGTGTGTGGGTTCTGATGAAATGTCGAGTTCAACTTGATATGTCATTTGCTTTTTCCTCTATTTGATAATTCTAATATAACTGATTCTAAAGCATTTGTCAATAGTTAAAAAGGACCATCTCCAAAATTTCTCGTGTTCTCGATTTCATTAGCTAATTCATTATAACCGCCAATATATTTTCCGTGCCACCAAATTTGAGGAACCGTTGTATAATCAGATTTGCGTTCAAGCAATTCATCTCTAAAATTTGTAAAGGTTATATCTTTATATTCTGTCGCAATATCGTGAGACTGCGCAAGTCTTTTTGCTCTTAAGCAAAATCCACAAGTTGGTGTTCCGTAAATTTCAATCATCGGTTTTCCTTTCTGTTATATATGCACCTTCAGGTAAGTCGAGGGCAAAACTAAAATCTCTAAACATATCAGCAGTCATAGCGATTACACTATACTTTTGAAGATCTTCATCCCATTGCCTAATATAAACAATATCGTCATATAAAATATACTCAACATCTTCATATTCGCCAGTTTGATCTAATACTTGAACTGCGGTTTCATCCCAATCCATTTCTATGGTAAACATTTTAGTATCTCCCAAGTTTCACGCCAATCTTTAACGTGATGATTTGTTCCTGCTTTATTAACACGTGCCAAAGGATAATCATTACCTCCGATATCCATTTTATCACCAAAGAACTGTATATCATCATCAGAATTAAAATCATCCATGATTTGTGATTTATCTTTACCGATAGGATATATGTCTAATCCCGTATCACCGCCAACCGCGGCATGAAGACCCATTGATTCTGATCCGAAAACATAATTAAAGTAATTGGCAAGATTGCGTCTTTCATTTGTTTTTTTATCGTATTCAACATAGAGTTTACGTTCACCGACTGTGGCATTTCTGCCAACGATACTAAAGTTAACACAACCTCGCCGTTCTTCAATGTGATTACCTGTTCTCAAAACAAATTCTGAAATAGTTAACTGAAGTTTAAGAAATGCACGTGCTTCATCTGGTAATTCCCAACTTGATGCGTTTACAATTTTTCCTTTGTGCCTTGTTTCATTGCCAGAACAATTATAACAAGTAACAACATTTTCGGTAATATCAGCGCCTAATTGTTCCTTTGTTTTAGCATAGTCCGATCCTGTTACAATCCACACTTTATGAGTTTCCATAAATTTCAAAAAGAACTTTTTAAACTTACGGTCCATCTTTTGTCGACTCGGTGTTAGTGTACCATCAACGTCAAAAATATATCTAATCATCATCAGCCTCGTATATGTAAATGTCTACATCTTCATCTTTGATTGCATCTTTTTTAAATCGTAGTTTAAAATACAACCATTTAAATTTTAATTTAAGAATAAGTTTTTCTATATTTGTCATAGTATAAATCCGCTATAAATTGGTGACCTTTTTCATTTGGATGAGAGTCTAACTTTGAAACCTTATGACCTTGGTCGTATTTTAATAAAGAATTAATACTATAACCACCTAGTGTTTTCATAAACGGATATCCAATATGGTTTTTTGGATTAAGTCTCCACAGTTCTTCCAATTCACCAAACATACTTGTCCATGCTGATTCTGAAAACGGAATGTCACCATATATTTTTGACAACACGTGCCACTTTTCACGGTCAGTATATCCGCACAACTGTCCATTGATGCAAGGTATATTAAAGGTAGAGCATAATTCCTGTATTTGAAACATACCATCTAAAAGTTGCCTTATCATATAAACAAAAAGGTTTTGAGTAGTACCGCCGTTGCTTGGTTTGTCAAATAAATTATAACTATACAATAGATCATAGAATGGTATCAACGCCCGTTCTTCATGAGAAGCTTCAATTTTTTTATATGTTTTCATAGAAGGTATTTTATGATTTGCAACAGTTGCGAACGGATTACAGCGATAAAAGTCAAAGATAGTAAAGCGATGTATTTCAGTCCATCCAACCATAACGGCAGTAATGTTTTTATGATTTTTAAGTATTTCCATTGTTAGTTGCTTTGTGATATAATCATTACCTGCGCCACAGGCACCTAGGTTCTTATGCATTACACCAAGTTTATCAGCAACGATCTCAGGCCATTTTTTATATGAAGTATCATATTCAGGATGAAGTACCGAGGTAAAATTTTCGTCAGTATAACTACAACCGGCAGCAAGTAACATTATTTGTAAACCTCATTATATTTTAAACAGAACAGTTCAGCCATCAACTCTTGACCTTTTGCAGACGGATGACTGTCTAACGGGCCGATGCGATATTTATCCTTGTTAAGATTAAACAATTTCTGTACCGACCAATATATTGGATCATCCGATACTTTTACTAAAGGAATAAAACTTGTTTTAGGAAAGTTAATCATTGTAGTTTTTTCATCATACAATTCTTTGTACTCAGGTAATGAACTTACTTGTTTCATCCATTCCATATGTTGCTCGTGTGAAGTAAATTTTTCACCCATTATTTTTAATGCAGTGTTTACATAACTTAAACCTATATGACCACATGCTTGTAGGTGTACGCATTTAATTCCAAGCGCACGGCATAATCTTTCAATAGTCAAACATTGCTGAAAGAATAACTGTACAAGTGTTATAGTTCCTTTAGCATTAATTCTTTTCATTAAATATTTTGAATATTCTAAACGCTCATAATATCCTGCCCGTTCTTTACTAACCAACATATGAGGATCTTGTGTATTCTCATTTACAATATCAGATTTTAGATTATTTAAAAACATATCATTACTGTAAACTGACCATCGGTCTATTGCCGACCATTGTATCATAACGCAATCAATATTCATATGATCTTTTGCAATTATAGGAATAAGTTGATCTAATATAAAATCATTTCCTGCACCACACTTTGCAATATTTTTAACAGGTAAATCAATTATGTCACCAACAAGTTCAGGCCACATTGGCCATGGGTCTATATCATAATGAGGAGAACGATATTCTAAATCCGTATAACTACAGCCTGATGCAAGAATATATTTAGAAGACTTTGACATTGTATTTTTTCTCAAATTCTAATGCGTGCTGCCAAGTATCAACCATTGGTTGACCTTTAATATTCAAACTCGTATTCAATAACATTGGGCAACCTGTTTGCTCATACCATTCCTCAAGTATTGGGCGTAATATAGATTTACAGTTTGGTTTTACAATTTGAACACGTGCTGAACCATCAACGTGGGTTACAGATTTATAATCGTGTTTGGCTTGCGCCACAAATTGCATATACTCATTCATTGGTCCTTGGAAATAGTCACTAGCAAATTCTTCCAGGATTGCAGGTGCAAAGGGTCGAAACTTTTGTCTACGTTTAATTTCGTTAACGGTATCTTTAACATCTCGTCGAGGGTCAGCAATAAGGCTACGATTGCCAAGGGCACGAGGGCCAAACTCAGCACGACCATTCGCAATACCACAATAGGAATTATCAATAAGATGCTTAACAACGCTTTTAACTTGTACTTCATTTTTAATCTCCGTTCCAAGATACGGATCTTCCCATATCAATTTCTTTCCATAACCTAATGCCGCAGCACCTAATGATGATCCGCAATCACCAGGATTTGGCATAATCCAAATGTTTTTGCCAAGTTCAGCAACCTTTGTATTCGCAACACAATTCAATGCCACACCACCCATCATAATCAAGTTTTCGTGTGGGCAATAATCTTTTACCATTTCAATAATGAAATCTTCAACAACCTTTTGTGCTGATGCCGCAATATCTTCATCTTTTGCATATTGCCATTTTGGTATTCCTTTATGGCAATTTTTGTGTAGCATTATTTCTTTGAGCTCATCGGTATAAATTGGCTCACCGTATGCTGCCATACCCATGGTAATATATTCATCTTCCTGTGGCTTCAATTTAATTGATTTAGTAATTGCTGAATAAAACAAACCCACTGAAAACGGATACTTATATGATTTTAATTTAATCATTTTTGGTACACCGTTCTTTGTCCATGCTTTCCACACGGAAACAGTATCCCATTCACCGATTGCATCAACAACTAAAATATTACAGGAATCAAACTTTGAAGTATAAAACCCTGCCGCAGCATGAGACTCGTGGTGATGGAATGACTTGTTGTATTTAGTACGTTTTGGTTTTAATCCTTGACCTGCCCATAGCTGACGTGTTGTTTTCAACCAAGGTTTTTCATAAAAAGCAATCTTATCATATCCGTTATTAATACCTTGCGGATACTGCATAGGATGAACCCAACGGTCATTCTTTTTACGACTAAACCGTTCAGCATGAGTTGCCGACAATATTTGTCCGTTCCAAATCATACTTACGCCGGCATCATGGAAGCCTTCACTTATACCTAACCAAACCTTACTCATTGAGCAGTTTGTCAATTTTACTTTCAATACGGTCAAGACGTTCTTCAACCAAGTTGAGCATATCTGACAATGATGGCTCAGGTACTATTTCAATCTTTGGTACCATTGACACATCTTGCTCAAAATCAATTTCTGCGTCTGTATTAGATTTAAACAATTTAAACATTATTTCTCATTCCCATTGCACCAATGTCTTCGACTATGTGCATTTTTAATTAGTGTACTAAAACGGTCGGCAATTTGTCGGAGTTCATTACCTGCCGTATTATCGGAACGTTCCATAATCCTTGCGGTATTATGAAGTTGAATTAGCATATCAGAATCTATTTGCCATTGCTCGTCACTCATCGTTGCACCAACGGTTGTGTTGATATGCTATCGTGGTAATCACCAGATTCGTAATAATCACGGCATGCGGTTTCTTTAACCATATTGCCATCTTTCATTCTATAAGACACAATTTCTCTACGGATAACACCGTCAACGTCTGCATCAAACGCATTCTTAAATGGTCCTTCAGTCATTACAAACTCTCCTTCTTAAATCACTTGTACTAAAACGGTGATCCCGTTTATTAAAATATAAATCAATCCCACGTTTACGGCATATGTCTTTGCCTGTGAAATCTTTTTCTTTGTACTCAACACCTAGAATACGAACATCTATATGGTACATTGATAGTATATCACAAAGATCTGATTCTGTCAAATACGGAATGATCTCATCAACGTAACTAATTGCTTTTAATTGTGTATATCTTTCAACTATATTTTGCACAGGAGCATTCTTATCGGTTCGGTCTAATGTCGGATCAATTTGCAATCCGCATATCAAAAAGTCACACTGTTCTTTTGCATCTCTTAACATTTGAACGTGTCCTGCGTGGAGTAAATCAAATGCCGAAGCAGTAAACCCTACTCTCATAGTTCTTTTGGTCCTTTTGATGTAAATTCCATGCCAGACACATTGCCGACATAAACTTTACCATTCCATTTCATTTTAATTTTATTATTTGCAATATAAGCTTCAAACGAAACACCTGGTCTCATATTGTCAGCTTCAGCCTCAACTATAACATCGGTCCGTGTACTTACGACTTCACAAACATTATCATATACTATTTTTCTCATTTCATTGTCAATCCCACAAATTTTCAAAATACTTCCCAAACAGTCTAAAGCCATTTGTCATTCTTTCTTGATGTGTTTTCAGTCCTTCATGGTCAATCCATTCAAAACTACCAACCATCGGCCCATTCTTTTGATCTTCATCATAGTCGCCGTAATAATCATCTTCCCAATTATCTCGGCACTTTTGTTCAAACGCCCAGATCATTTCATCCATGATGTCATCCCACTCCTGTTCTTCTAAGTTAGCAGGATGGCCGTGATTATTTTCTTTTAGTTGTACTAGCATAGGCAAGATAATATGAGCAAGTGTATGATCCATACTCCACGTATCATAGTCGTGAATCTTTATACTTATTGTTTGCTTTGGGGAATACCCAAACCAGTTGTATAACCAGTTGTGATAAAATCTATGACTAGGGTACTTTCCAATCTTAACTTTCATCTCTTAACCTTTCATTATATTGCATTGCCTCGGACAAGATGGACAAGTCGTAACCCATTTGATGGCCTGTTGCCAATAAAGCTGATGTATCTTTTGGGAAACAATGACCACCGAAACCTCGGTCATCTGTATCAATATATGTATGACTTTTACCAATACGTGCATCATCTGAAACAGTTGCCAATAATTCGTGCGGATCAACACCTGACGTAATCGCCATATCATACATCTGTTCAAAGAAGGCAACTTTCATTGCCAAGAACGCATTTCTAAAATACTTGTTTAAAATAAGTACCTCAGGGTTCATAATATCAACACGTATTTCTAATGAGTCTGATAATACACCAACCCATAAGTGAACGTCACCGCCACCTACAGCTATACTTTTTTGATTTTTAAAATCTTCCATAGCATAATCAGCTCGGAGGTATTCAGGAGAAAAGGTAATAAATTCATCTGGGTAGGCACGGTTAATCAACCGCCAACCTTCAAGACTGACCGTTGATTTTATAAGAACAGGTGTTCCTGGCATAATGCGCTCGATTGTGTCATACACATTTGACATATCGCATTGGCCATCTTCACCTTCGGGAGTGGAAACGGCAATAATAACTGCATCGGCATCATCAAATACTGTAGTATCTTTATAACCCAATTGTGGATCATACACTTTAATATCATGGTGCGATGATAGAAATAACCCGTGGGCCTTACCAACGAAACCATGACCGCATATCAAAATTTTCATATTTTATTCCATATAATGTAGTAGTGAGAAATCCTCATCGTTTCTGACTAATGTTATGTCATGCTGACTTGAGTCAACCATTGAAAGATATACGTGGTCAATAACTGGTCTTAAACCACGGTTCTTGTCATTACAAAAATATTTTACAGCGTCGGTTGTAAACACATAATCTTTCTTTACAGCTTCACAGGATTCAATCTTTGTGCTAACTTTATATTCATCTTTTTCTTCAAAACCTATTAATAATCTATAATGTGCAGGCTCTGTATTGTTTATTCGTATTACCACCCAACAGTCAGGTGTTAATTCTTTATGTTCCATTTTACTTACTAAAATCTCTATCTAAATCAATAGGACCACGTTCAATCTCACGAGCAAATGCTTTTATATCGTCAACCATATACTGACATTGTGTTTCATCATAACTACCTGATACACGGTATCTTTCGCGGTGTAGTTCTATTGCCTTTTCGTGTAGTACACTTATCTTTTGATATAATTCTTCGACGGAATGGGTCACAGTGGTTTTTCCTTCCAATCGTCAATATAGTTTAATTTCTTTTCTTTATCCCATTCTGATAGATAATCGTTATCGCGGTCAAACAGTTGAAGTACTCTTTCTTCATCAAGAACAAACGTATCAAGAATAGTATCACCCAAATGAGTTTGTGAAAATTCTTTTGCTTCATTCATTGTAACAGCATCGTTAGCCCATTCAGGATCAACAGGCATATTAGGATTCATTTCTTGTAATCTACTCATTGGAATAGCATGCCGTACTCTAAATTGAGAAATTGATGTAACAACAACGTATTTTTCTTCTGACATTATGTTCTCCTCCATATTACTTTAATTGGATATTGAGCATCAAGAAAATCTCTGAACTCACCTGCATCTAACGGGCATTTGAATGTTTTCTTAATTACTTCTTCGCGGAATATTCCGACTATTTCAATCATTTATTTATTCCACCGGTAAAATACGTGACGGCCGATTGTACCAACAAGTTGTAGACTTGAAGCCCAATAAGGTTGGACATAATCAGCATGGTAATGAGTTGCACCTTCACTGATGCCACGGAACTCACTCCACTTTGTTATTGCAAACGCAATATTCTGTGCCTCGGACCAACGGTCAAAATCTGCAGGAACATCAGATTTTCCATCACAGTACCAGCTAAACTGGCAATCACGGCGACCTTTAACATAACCGTCTTGTACTACACCACAAACTGTGTTTGGATAACGTGTATCATTCATACGGTTAAGGACAACATCAGCAACAGCTGCTTTATCGGCAAGGTTACTACTTCGTGCTTCGTAGTAAATATTTAAGGCAAGACAGTGCTCTTCAGGGAATTCTAATGGATCAAATCCAACAATCCGTTGTGCTTCTGCTTGGCTTGTGCTAGCAGCAACTACAAGTCCTAGAACAAGGATTATTCTGATAACAGACTGTGTTACTGCAATCGGTGTATTTTTGACAAAATTTAACATTACTACCTCAAGTTTATATTTGTTATGATTCTAATATAAACTGATTCTATTAGTAATGTCAATAGTTATTTGGTTTGTTGTAGCACTTTTTTCAGACGGTTTATAATACCAGACTGTTTAGCATCATCTGACCAATATGTATCATCATCCACAAGTGCAACCATTGTTTCCGATAACATCATCTTTTGTTGCCGAAGCTCATCAATCTCTTTACGATATATTGCCTTTTGCTTTTTTTCCTGGTCAATATCATATTGTAATTTTTGAATTACTTTTGCGCTGTTATCTCTTTTAGCCATAATTTTTAAAGAACTCGTAATCTTCTCGATAAACCCAACGTATGAAGTCAAGTTGATCTTTGGTTAAATCGCTTTCATTTATTTCTTTTGTTGTTTTATTCATTACACGGTCAGTTCCAAGATAATTACTTGTTTCGTGTTTGTTGATAACCGTAAACTCATCAAATGTTTCAAAATCAATAAATCTAACTTGCGGATGGAAATGGTGTACTTGATGATAAGAACACACCTTATTTAAATGTGTAAAGAAATAATCAATCTTTTCCTGTTTGGTACAATCTTCAAGATTAACATCAAATGATTTAAAAATATCTTTACCATAATCGTAATACCGTTGACCTGGTACAAGATATACATTCATACAAGACAAAAACCTTTCAACAGGTTCTGTAAATATAATGAGTGGTTTTTTTGCATTTTTGTACTCAGGATCATCACGGCTAACTTGCTTGCGGCTAGGATGACTTTCTTTTACTGTGACAGAACAACTCCGCGGTATTTCAAACCATGTCTTTTTACCATCACCGTCAAGATCATACATCAAAGGCCAATCCAATTTTTGGCACCAATAACAAACACAGTGATTAAACGTAAACTCTTTCATTATATCAACTTCAGGTAAAAAGAATTTACTAAGGTGTGGAGTATCAAGTAGCATTTTTGGCAATTTATCGAGAGGATATCTTTTCAATATATGCCCAGGATTTCCATCAGGTGCAATACCACCTTCAACTGGATCATTGCTATTGAAATGTTTTTCGTATCCGCCGTTCACAAAATCATCTTGTTTCTTCATCCATTGGAATTTATCAAAGGCATGAGCAAATGAACGTGCCTTTTTATTACGTTGGTCATTTGTTCCCATCCATGCCAAATGCCACCCAAGATCCTGTATGACTTTACCATCTTGAATAGGAAATCTAACATCATCCTGCATATTACCACAACGAATATTATTAAAACCACCATTTTTCCATATCTGTCCTTTTGTTGCAAAGAACATAGCACGCATCCAAATGAGCGGTTGACCATTACGGTGATGGACACGCAGATCTGCACGACCTTGTAAATAAACAAGAGGTATTTTTAAAATCACGGATGTATTGGCACGGCACAGGTTTGCTAACCATTCCACATGCTCAGGATTGATAATCTCATCGGCATCACCATAGATAAAAACGTCATCGTCATTAAATTGATTAAAAGCATTAATACAAGCATCTTTTTGTAAACGCTCACGTACTCTTGCATATAATGAATCAATATTATTTTTATTAGTACCTGCGTTTACTCTATCAATTGCTAATGTTTTTAGATCTTCAGTTTCAGGAATATCATGCTCAATATAAATGATCTTTTCCATCGGCAAACCTTGATTACGAGCAATCTCAAGGAACCGACGCTCGACAGGTTCACCACTATGAGTTTTATTACTTTCAACAATAATAAATTTATCAACAACATCTTTGAGCAGGTTAACTCTTAAATATAGTATTTCTTCATTTGTCGGTGCAAAAAACGGAAAGCAATCTACAATCATTATCTTCTCTCTAATACAGTCAGTCCATTACAATTTGTTCGGTGGGTATGGAATTGCCAATGTGGATTTTCAATTATAAAATCAATAATGGCAGGTAACAAACCACATCCTGGTTCACTCGGTTTAATCTTATTCCAACTTTCATCTTGAAGACCATAAGTTTGTGTATCATGGAACACTAGAAATTGTTGTGCTTGATTTCCGTGCAATGCAAGTTCTTGTCTCAATTGCTCGTTTGAGTGCCATGTATCAATAAACAACAAGTCAGTTGGTACAATTTCTGTTTTGAGAACATCTTGAATAATATACTCAACCGATTTACCAGCATCTTTTGCAATTTCAAATAACCTATTTACTTGTTCGTTATATTCAATATCATATGAAATAAGTGTCACGTCACAGCATAAGAATGCTTTTGAACTTGCACCAAACCTAACACCCATTTCTGTAATATGGTCGCATTGTTCACCTAATGCTCTTAGGATTGGCAGATGCTCATCAATATCAGTTTTTGTATTGCAAGCATGCTCATAGTTCTGTTCTATAAATGTTTCCCAATTCATATGTCAAGCCACCTTTTATTTTCTAATGTCCAATTTACTACTTCTTTAAGTCTTTTCTCAACAGGTTGTGGTGTCCATCCCATATTTGCCATACGTTTACCACTTAGTGCATATCGAAGATCATGGCCAGGTCGGGAACTATGAAAATCCATAAACTCATATTTCAATTCTTTACCTTGTGCATCAGCAATAAGTTGTGCAAGTTCCAAATTATTCAATTCAGTTGCACCACAGATATTAAACTTAGGGCATTTAATTCCTGTGTTGTTTGTCATATCCAATGTGCGGTTATGTTCCAATAAGAACATTGTTGCATCAGCCACATCTTCAGCATGGATATAATGGCGTGATCCTGGTATTGTTTTTGTTGAATCAGAATGGATTGTAACAGTTCCACCGTCACGGACATTCCTAATAGTCATAGGAATAAACTTTTCAGGATGTTGCCGTTGACCAAATACATTCATTGTATGCGTAATATAGATCGGCATTTTATAAGTGTTTTGATATGCAACAGCTAACTCCTCAGCGCCTGCTTTAGATGCTGAGTAGGGATTGGTACAATTATAGCGGTCGTATTCATCATAATTAACACCTTCAGGTGCAGGACCAAATACTTCATCAGTTGAAAAGTATAAGAACCTTTCAAGGTTATCTTGGCGTCTACCGTAATCTAAAAGATTAGCTGTACCGACAACATTGTCCATTACAAATTCCATAGGACGCTCAATTGAACGGTCAACGTGTGAGCCTGCTGCCAAATGTGCGATAATATCAACAGGACCAATATCTGCTTCAAGCATTGGATTGATTTCTGCTTTTAAATCATGGAATATTGTGCGTACTCTTTTACGTTCAGCAGGAGTACGAACCTGCAGCAAATCGTGTAAGCGATTGAGATTTCCACTATAATCTAAACGATCAAGTGTTACAATTTCCCAATCTGTACGGATAAGAACTTGGTTAATTAAATGGTGGGCAATGAAGCCACCGCCACCAGTAATCAGAATACGTTTTGCCATGATATACCTTTCATCAATTCATAGTGTAAAACAACCACGTGGATCAGAGGTGGTTGTCATATTAATTATATTTATAATCAGAATTTATATTTAATTGTTGCCTTTACACTATCAGCAATTTCTGATTTTACACCAGTCCAAGGACTAACTTGTTCTTTTCCTTGATGTAGGTATAGTCCTAATTCAACGGGACCTTTTGTATGAATGGCTGCTAAATAATTATAAGTAAATCCTAAATCATCATCAGCAACATGGTGAGCAGTAAACATCAATTCTTTACTGTAATTATACATCACACCGTAGTCCATACGAGTATTTTCGGCATCTTCCCATCTTTCAATTCCAAGGCCTACAGGAACACCCATGCGATGGAATGACGTGCCTGCAGAAACACCATGTTGTGTTTCATCATCTTTTTGAATACCCATATATGAAACATCAAGAATACTTACTCGAGCAGTTGCACCATAATATAATGAGTCATCTTCAGGGTTCCATCCAACAACACCGCCATATGGCATATCACGCTTTAAACGATATGTATTAAATTCAAACTCATCATTGTTTTCCCAACCACCAAATGTAAGAACAAGTTTTTCATTATGGTCAATACGTGAGCTTGGTTTGGTAATAATAACAGGTGCACCAATTTTTGATGTCTTGGCAAAACCTAAACGCTGTGCATCTGTTTCACCGAAATATAATCTGATATTGTTGCCAATACCAACACCCATTTGCTTTTCAGTAATTGTATTATCAAGAGCTCTATTCAAAGAATAGTTTGTATCAAACCTTGCACTGAAACCAGCCCAATTTGCAATAGGATGGTCAAGATCTGTTTCGTATCCACCCATTGCTTCTAATCTTGTATCGACTGTACCTTCTGTATTTGTATCATCAATATAGATTTCAAATGTACCGTTAAGGAACGGACCGTCTTTTACTTCGGCCTGTTCGTGTCCACCCGCAATAGCACTTGATGCTACAAAGGTTGCGATAACCGTACTCAGTATTTTGTTCATTTTAACCACCCAATCTTTTCGCCTGCTTCAATGCGGCGTTCTGCTTCTGCTTTGGTACCTGGATAACGCCATGCCCAAATAACAATTAATGCAAACGTGATAGCCATGTAAATTGTAGCCTTTACGTTTCCTGTTCCAAAGAACATAAATCCTAATGATGTTGACATAACTGCAACCATTAGATATTTTGCTTTCTGTGGATATACTCTTAGTCTTGACCAGTTTTTAACAAATGGACCGAACCGTGGATGATTCATAATCCAATTATGCAGTCTGTCACTTGATTTGGCAAAACAGAATGTTGCACCTAGAATTGGTGTTGACCAAGGTAGACCGGGCAGTAGTACACCAAGATAGGCAACACCTACCAAGAGGATACCTAATACAAACCAAAAGGCCTTTTTAATTTTACTCATATTATTACTCTCTTTCTTGCGATTAAAGAATGCGTTCTCAAGTTGATTCATTTAACACCGTCTTTAATGCTTCGACTAATTCCACCATCATTAAATCGGTATGGTATGGTGTAGGAGCAATACGTAACCTTTCGGTACCTGCCTCTACTGTTGGTGAATTAATCGGTTGAATATATATACCGAATTCGTTTAGTAATCTATCCGATGCTTCTTTACATTTAAAGGCATCATTAATCATTACTGGGATAATGTGAGTACAAGCGTTAGGATGTATATTCAATCCTGCTTCTTCTAACATTTGTCTGAGTTTTTTTACTCGTTCTTGTTGTTGATCTCTTAGAATAGAATGGTCTTTGAGATATTTTATACTGGCGAGTGCCCCAGCGCATATAACAGGTGACATAGAGGTGGTGAAGATAAATCCTGAGGCGACTGATCTAATCGCATCAATAACTTCTTGCTTACCTGAAATATAACCGCCTTGAACCCCATATGCTTTTCCTAACGTGCCGTTGATAATATCAATATCATCGGAATATAAATTTAAATGTTCACAATAACCTGCACCTGTAGGACCATACAAACCAACCGCATGGACTTCATCTATATAAGTCATTGCGTTATATTTATGCGATAACTCAACGATTTCTTTAATAGGTGCAACATCACCGTCCATTGAATATACGGACTCAAACAATACGCAAGGAATTTGTTTATTCTTTTTTGCTGCCTTTAAACATTTCTCAAGATCTGCCATATCATTATGTTGAAAAATCAGTTTAGGTGCACGGCTGTGCTTCACTCCCATAATGATTGATGCGTGGTTTTTATTATCAGATATAAAACAAATGTTTGGGATGATACGTGCAAGCGCAATAATTGACCACTCATTGGCAACGTATGCACTACTAAACAGTAATGCGTTTTCACGTTGGTGTAGTGTTGCAATTTCACGTTCAAGTGTTACATGGAAAACTGATGTTCCGCCGATATTTCTCGTACCGCCGGAACCTGAACCTGTTTGATCTAATGCAGTGTGCATAGCATCTATGACATATTGGTTTTGGCCCATACCCAAATAATCATTTGAGCACCAATTAACAATATTCTTTGGTGCATATTTCCCATACCATATAGCCTTAGGAAACTGACCTTTTTCGCGGATAATATCATTAAATACTCGATATCTCCCGTCACTTCTAAATGATGCAACCGTGTCTTTAAAAAATTTCATATATTCCATAATTTATGCTTCGCAGGCTGCGCACTCCATTGATGAAACTCGTTTTCGTGTTAATGATTGTGCTGCTGACATAGAATAACTATAATACAAACTTTTAACACCCATCTCATGAGCATATAGGTACAACGCATTGATTTCTTTAACTGACAGGTCAGGATCAAGCATCAAGTTTAAACTTTGTGATTGGTCAATATACTGTTGACGAATAGCAGCCTGGTCAATAATTGTGTATGGATTGATTTCTGAGAATGTTTTGAATACTTCTTTTTCTTCCTCAGACAAAAAGATCAAATGTTGTACTGATCCATCAGCATTGCGAATTGATTCCCAAACCTCTGGTTTATCCTGATCTTTTTTCTTTAACAGTTTCCAGAGATATGGGTTCTTGATTGTCACTTTCATTTTTGCCAAGTCTTTAACATAACAGTTACTGAACTCAGGTTCAATTGATTGTGACACTTGACCTAAAATAAAGCTTGATGATTTAGTCGGAGCAACTGCCATTGTTGTTGTATTGCGACGGCCATAACCTTTTAGCAAAGGCGGTTCACCAAGTTTATCCGCAAGTTCAGCAGATGCCGCATATGATCTATCATGGAATGTTTTAGCAATTTCAACATTGAGCTGTGCTGCTTCTTTTGATTCAAAACCAATCATCTTTGATTGCAAATAGGAATGCCAACCTAGTACACCTGCACCTAATGCCCGATGGTTCATAGCGAAGTCACGAGCACGTTTCATATAAATTTGACCTTCAGTCTTATTAATGAATTCTTGACATACAGTATCAAGGAACATAACCAAAGTTTCAATTGCGTCGGTTTCTTTAATCTCATCCCAATGCAATAGATTTAGTGATGATAGAACACAAGTAAATGTTTCTTCGGCGCTTGACGGCAATGCAATTTCAGCACACATATTAGATGCGTGTACTCTCATATCCTTATCTTTATAAACATCAGGACGGCCATTGTTTACATTATCAGAATACAGAATATATGGAAAACCAACTTCAGAACGGCGCTGTAAAACTTTTGCCCACAATGCACGTTTCTGTGGATCACCATCTTTCATTTCTTTAATGAACTTATCGGAAACAGTAATGCCTGTTGTTAATCCTTGAATAGGATTACCTTCTGTTGCAATGTCAAGGAACTCATCGGCATCTGGGTGTTCAATATCTTGATACGCTGCAAAGAAACCACGACGGACAGAACCTTGTGATACAACTGATGCTAACGTATCATACATCTGCATAAAATGTACCGAACCTGACGACTCACCTTGATCTGTGATTTCAGCACCTCGTCCACGGACAGCACCAAAGTAACCTGATGTGCCACCACCGTTTTTCATTAGCATTCCGTTTTCAGCATGCCCAAATAGAATTGACTGCATACTATCATCAATATATGATCCAAAACAAGATACAGGCAAACCACGTTCTTTGCCATAGTTTGCCCATACAGGTGACGCCAATGAATAATAACCTTTACTCATATATCCATAAAACTTGTCACCAAATCCTTTGATATCTAAATACTCTTCAGCTTTATCAGCAATATCTCTAATTCGTTGCTTAGCTGTTTCACCTTTACTCAAATAACCTCTCGACAAAAATGTCTTTGAGTCTTCGTTTAGCCAATAAAAATCTCTCATAGTGTTTTCCTTTTAAAATAAATCATCTTCGGTGAATGCCTTGGTTTTCTTTGAATATGCAGTTGAGCGTTTAACAAAGAAGTCAATATTCTTTGTACTCAAAATTTCTTCAACAAACCAATCAGTACTCTTTACGGCTTCCTCGTCAACATCATACAAAGGCTTCATATCAATTGCCTTTAATGATTGATTGAAACGATGCTTTAGGAATTCTTTGACAGTCGCTTTAGGTAGAAAATCGAGATCGGCATCACCGTAGATCCAATCAACAATTGCAGACTCTGCTTTAAATGCGTCACGGCATAGGCGGTTGACTTCAGCAATACTATCTTTGTCAAACCAATCAGGATTTTCTTCACGGATAATGTTTACAAGCTCAAATCCGAAACGAGCATGGATATCTTCTTCTTTTGATGTTGCCTCAACAGCATTAGAAATACCTTTAAGTAAATTTTTATGTTTATTAAACGCCATCATAATTAGAAATTGTGAAAACAGTGATACGTTTTCAACAAACATTGAAAATAGAATAATCTTGTGGAAATAATCCTTATTATCAACAGGTGCTGCAATTGATTGCTCAAGATAGGCAATGCGTTTTTTCATTGCAGGAATTTCTACAACCTTTTCAAACTCATTATTGAGACCCATAATTTCAATGAGATTAGAATAGGCATCGGCATGGCGTACTTCCGATTCACCGAATGTTACACCAACACCTTGTACTTCAGGCTTAGGAAATTTATCACCAATCTTTGCCCAAAATGTTTTTACCTGTACCTCAATTTGTGAAATAGCAAGCATTGCTTTTTTAACAATATCAACCTCAGACTCAGTCATACGCACTTTCATATCCTGGATATCAGACGAGTAATTAAACTCGGTGTGTACCCAATATGAATGTCGAATAGCATCAGTATACTCAACGAGTTGCGGATACTCATATGGTTTAAGGTTTGTACGTTTACGGAAAATGTCGGGTTGGTTGTTAAAACGAAAAAGGATATACTCACGAGCCAAGTCGTGTAATCCCATATCCATCATCACGTTCTCAACTGTTTTGTGTACTGTATCAACATCAACAATAACATCCTCAGCATCTTCGTTAATACTTTTTGTAACTTCAAATGCAATCTCACCAGGTAAGGATTTTGCTCGAATACCAATTGCTTTCATAGCATTATTTACCGCATATGCAATCTTACTTGAATCAAAATTCTTTGTTGATCCGTCACGTTTAATAACGTAATTTACTTTATCTATAGGTAGTGCTGGGGAGTCAAACATTCGGTAAACCTCTTTCGTATGTGTTAAGGACAGAAAAACCGCACCTTGAGGATGTGGCATATTTTGTGCTAATAGGGATTATTCTTACCATAGATTGCCATGGTACTCATATTTATTATTCTAGAAACCGTTTCTGGCATATAAAAATATTTATTTTTGGACATAAGTATCAATCACAGGAAATATTTTGGATATAGCGGAGGCAACTTCACGAGCAATTTCCATGTGTTCTTTTTGTGTGCCATTAGCTGAACGAAGTTCAATATAATGGATCCAAGACCGAATAGAACCTTGCATATACAGCCGAGAAATTGTATTACCTTCAGGCAATACGGCACGTGCTTGTTCTTTTGCAATACCATTTTCAATGGCCCAATTGTATGCATCCTTTGCAGCACGGATAACTTCACCTTGTTTTGATTCCCACATCATTTGCAACCGTTCATCATCTGAGTCAATGCTGTTCTGACGGTTTTTGAGATCCTGTAGACGTGCTTCACGCATTACAAAAGTGTTTTCCATATCTCTTGGATCGGCATATCGTTGGCTGAATTCTTGAAAGGCAAACGAACGGTGACGTAACATCTGACGTGCAATATCCCGTGTTGTTTCAATTTCCAATGTCGCATTTGCCATTTCAAATGGTGACCAATGAGCATGCTTTGCAAGATAGGATAGCAACTTAGGTGCCGTTTCTTGGTTCAATTGATTACTCGGGTTTGATACTCGAGCACAGTATGCAATCAAATCCTGAACATTATCAAGTCCAATGATTTCACCGTCTACAGGTTGAGTATATCCAATAAGTCTGGTTTTCATTTTAGTTCCTCTATGTTTTACGCCAATCAGCAAATTTTAATTTTGCAGTTAAGCCTCTATATGTGTTTTCTTCGATTACCTTTTCGGCATTTATACCTTCAAGCACCATTTCATTAATGTCTTTACCTGGCAAATTACTTGGCCAAATACAAATGCCAAGACCTGCCTCAATTACCTTTTCCATACGTTTATGTATTTCTTTATTACGTGGTTCAGCATCAAAAACAAACACGGCATTATCAGTGTTCTCAACACCTTTTGTATTACCTTCGGCGCCTGCCATTGCTACAGCATTCTGTAAAAAGAAAGAATCAATTGCACCTTCTGTAATATAATATACATCATTGAAGTCTACTTTGTCAAGGCCAAATATCTTAGGTCGGTCCTCAAACATAATAGTTATATAACGCATTCCGTAATCACTAAACCCACGAGCTGATACACCAAAACATTTACCGTTCTCATCAAGAAAAGGTATGATTAGGCGCGGCTCATCTTTACCAACATTTTCAAACTTGTTTGGTATTACACTATTAATCCATGTTTTAAACTTAGGAGCATAATACAAACGATAATGTTGGTGAGGTGGTATTTGCCGTTGCTGTATATATTTTTTGACTGGGTGGTCGAACTTTAGTTGACTAACCTTTTTAATCTTTGATAATGGGTTAGTCTTATTAAAGGTTGGTGCCTTAGTTTTAAACTGTTCGGTATTATCATCATCCTTAGTAGATTTTGAATGAGTATTCGCAACAAACTTTTCAGCTACATAGTCATTATACAATACTTGATCCTGACCTTTCAAAAAGAATGAAAAGCTTTGGCTTGAAGCACAGTTATGGCAATAGAAGTGAAAGGTATTTTTTGACTCGAGTAACCACCCACGTGATTTTGAACGTGACTTTTGACTGTCTCCGCATATGGGACAACGAAAGTTGATTTTGTAGGGATTGGTGTTGCGTATTCTGAAGTTTTCGAGTCGGCCAGACAACATCTGGGCATACTTCAGCTCGGTAAAGTCAACCATAATATAAAGCTCAATTGTTAATGTATAAATCTATAATATTACAGATCTAAAGGTTTGTCAACCAAATAATTCTGGCCAATTTACTCTTGCTAATAGAACTACTACGACGGCACCAACACCCATCATATAATAACGCCAGTTCTCAAGGTTGTTAATCTTTTTCTGTTGCTCGTTAATACGTTGATGTATCGACCGCTCCATAGAATCAAGTCTATCCAATATTTCTTTATTGGCATTGTGCCGTTTATTTGCGTTATGGTCTGCCAATTTTTGGTGATCCTCTTTGCTTGATCTTCGGTATTCTTCAAGGCGGTCACTCAAAACAGTTAAACGTAATTCATCAGTACGCCTTGTGTCTTCACATAATTTTTCAACTTCGGTAAGTTTCTCTTTTGTATACTCTAATACCTCAGACTGAACAGCAACATTTTTGGATAGGTCAACCATCATATCCATTGAGTCTTCAACTCTGGTAAAGAATTTCTGAATCTGTCTGATATCAGATTTAATTAGGGCGATATCTGTTTCCCAGTTGGTATCTTTACTCAACTTTTTATTCCCTTTTTGCCTTTTTTAACGGAGGCTTGTGACTAACTCCGTGGTATGTTTAATCACTCAGAAATAGTATTACGGTATTATTTATTCTTCAAGGCATCCTCATAGTACACAATTATCGCTTTTTGTTCATTAATATAGCGACGCAATTCTGCAATACCTAATGCAAGATTTTCGTATCCTTTTGATGTTACAGCAAAAACAACAACAGATCCTTGTTGAGCTTCAATTTCAGCAATCTTTTCTTCCAAATTTTCTTCGGTGATAACATACCAATCTACAGGCGGAAAATCTACTTTACCCGGTCTGCCTTGAATAGGAATGTTTTGCTGGATGTATTCAGTCGACGTTACTACTGTCGGCTCCACTGTCCTCCCCGAGCACGCTGTCAGAAGTATCATCAACAGCACTAGGAGGAGTAGTTTCATCGGCAATATCACTGATGAGTCTTTCAACAGCATTGTTTACCCTTTCTTCCAAATTTTGCGCGTCAGTTAGCGCTTCCATAGTTAAATCAATTCGCGCAAATTTAGCACGTAAAGTATTCAAATACTCTCGTGATTCATTTAGTTGCGCTGTCAGGTTTTGATTGAGTTTTTCGTTACGTTCTGCATCTGCGGCCATTGTGTCTACAGTATTTTGTAGAGTTTCCGCCGCAGATGCTAATTGAACGTTATTAGTACGAAGTGTTGAAATGGTTGCTTCCGACCATTCATAATATGATTTAGCACCATATCCTACACCACCAATTAAACCACAGACAATAAGTAACAGATATAGTTTTGCCATATGTTAAGAAGACTTACTTGTCGTCTTCGTCCTCGTCGTCTTCATCATCTTCATCTTCGTCGGCATCGTCATCATCTTCATCGTCGTCTTCATCTTTTGCTTCCATTGCTTTTTTGTATTTCTCTGCCAATGCAGCCATAATACGCTCTTCAACTTCAGCTTCAAATGCTTCTTTCAGATCCAATGGCTTTTCAGACATTGCCGCTTCTACAATTTTCTCTAGTGACATTTTGTGTCTCCTTTGTTTAATTCCGTCATTTATTTATTTATTTAAACATCTTTGCTTGTGTAGCAGGACCTACAATACCATCTGCAACCAATCCGTTCATCTTTTGCCATTTTTTAACAGCAGTAAGAGTTCCAAATCCAAAATCGCCATCAGCTCCTACACCAATTGCCTTTTGCATTTTAGCTACATCATCACCTTGCATACCTTTGCGTAGTGTACGCACACCTGCAGCTTTCTTAGGTGCTGCTTTCTTTGGTGCAGGCATTTCACCACCAAGAATGGACAAGGCTGATTCCCAACGACGGTTACGGTCATCTAATCCAATTGTACCACCATTAATCTTTTTTGTCAACCCAACATTGTCGCCATCATCGGCATATTTGTCGAGTTTATTAGTTGCCCAGAACCAGCATGCTGACTCAATAGCACCTTTTGGTGTTGCTACATATTCTGCAGCTTCTTCTGCGGACATACCCACGGACTTTCCAAAAGCCGCGTAATTATTTCTGCCCGTAAGCTGTTTGATACCTCTACCCCTAAATAGCCAGCCATCCCCGGGTTCAGTGTTTCCCAAAGCTCCTCGCTTGGATCTAAACTCGTCTTGATAGACATAGTTTGCGATCTTTTCCTGGTTTCGAGCGTATTCTTTAGCATTTCGTTTTCCTTTTCCGAAATAGCGACCAAACACCGAGTTCAATGCTTTTTCCGAATAGTTAAGGTTTTCAGTTAAACGTGTAAAGTCTGCTGACTCATGAGCACACTGTGCCATAAAGCCTGCAATTCTATTTGGAGTATTAATGTTATATTCATCAAACTTTTCCACTGCCGCATCAAACCACGGTTGTGGATCTTTGTTAGTTGGGATCATAGCGCTAAATTGCTCTATAGTAATCATTGTGGGGTTCTCCTCATCATATCCTTAATCTTTTTCTTTTTCTTTTTGTTATCAATTCCCGACGCATCCATATTAGCAATTGCACCGGTGCTTACTGCATTGGCTGGCATTTCTTCTGTGATTTCAGGTTTTGTATTAACAGATTTTTTGGGATCATTCTGTGACATAGAACCAGACTTGACAACACCAGACTTCTTGATTTTGTTGATAAGTTTTATATTACGCATATTAGTTGGGGCTTCATCCATTGCATCAAGCTTTGCAGCAACGGCCATTTGTTGTCTTTTCTTTTGAGATTTACCTTTGAATTGTGGTGCATCTGATTTCTGAAAATCTTTTACCCACACACCCATATCATCTGATGCTTTAAGTTTTTCATCAAGTTCATCAAAATAACCATTGACATTTTCGGAGAGTATGGTATAATGATTATATCTAATATGAAATAAATGCATTGATTCATCTAATTGTTCATCAGTCCATTCTTCATTTAGTAATGATTCATCGGTAAAATGTTTGTATTCTTTAATTAGAAACAATGCCGCGGCATATGATGCAAACCGAGAACTACCACCAGGTATCTTTGCTAACAACTTTTTAAGGTTAGCAATCATTCTATCAAAAACTCCCCATGCTTTACGTTGAGAACCTTTTGTAAAATCTTTTGATTTGATTAATACTTTACCATCTTTATCAATAATACCTTGCTTATATGCTTCCCACTTATCAAATGGTGTAGCCAAACGGCGGATGAATTGGTAAACTAAAAATAGATCAACGACCATGGGTCAAATTCCTTCGAGTTTTTCTTTAATGCATTTATCAGACACAATACTATCCTTGTGTATAATAATCCCATCATATTCAATAACCGTAGGCATGAAGTTTAAATATTCAACAAACGGTTTTAAATAATCATGGTATTCATAAAGTCTCATAAACAAAATACTCGTTGCTTCTTCACCGAATACGTTATATATGATTATCAGGTGATTCAGAATCAACCTTTCTTTTAAATCTTTATCTTGCCTATATCTGCCAAATAGTTTTCGTAAATAATGAAAACGTTTTAAATCCTCTTCAAACTCTGATACGTCGGAGCATTGTGGATTATCATAATGTTTTGCGGCAAATAACAGAAAGGTTGATTCTGTTAATTTCATATTATATTTTCTTTACTTATGAAGGATCAGCAACGATTGCGTCATCGCCTAGACCTGTCACACCCAAGTCGCCTGCATCAGATGCTGAGACCTTCATTGGTACCAAGCATTCAGCAAAGTGACGACCGTTTGATGTGTGGTACAACCACCAACCTGGGCCTGTCAAACCTTTTGCTCTGTTAGCTGCTACAGCCGATTCCTCAAGGTCAACAAATACCGCATTATCACGGTCATTTGATTTGTTTGTGTTATTAGCATTATCTTCCAACCATTTTGGTACGGAAGCTAATGCATCGGTTTTTCCCCAAAGTGCCATTTGTTTTTATCTCCTTATTTGGGTTTCTTAGTTATTCTTATTTATAAACGTCAGGATGAATTTCTTTTGCATCTTCATGGCTATCATAATGATGAGCTAGATATTTTTGAAGATTTTTCTTTTTTCCTGTAGCGTCGTGAGCATAATCAGAATCACTTGTTTTCTTTAAAGTGATGCCATGTTTTTTAGCTACTGGATCGTGGCCACCCTCATGGTCGATATTAACAGTCATATTATCTTCTGATAAGCGAGCTTCTGTCTGCTCTTTCATCTTATCTTTAATAGCTTTACGGCGATTGTGTAGATACTTGTCTGAGTCATCAACGTCTCCGTCGTTATCAATATCTGCGTCAGCCTGCCCCACTGGATCCATTTTCTTTTCGTCGAGTTCACTTACTCGACCGAGTGCATCAATAATTGCTTCTCTAACTTTATTCGTGTCCATTTTATTTCCCCCGTCTTGCGTTGCGTAAGTTTTCTCTGGCCTTGTCAACAGCTGTCTTCGTTTTTTTCCTGTCACGTATAGCATTTGCTCTATCATTAATACGTTTTGCTTTATTATCACGTGCCGTATTACGTCCCGCAGTTGATAAACGGAATTGACCTTGTTTATTTGTTAATGCTCGTCGAACACCTTTTGCACCTACCTTAGCAACTGCTCCTACAGCCTTTGCGGCCATACCGATGATTTCGTCAAGTTGTTCGTCATCTATATTATCAAGTACAAGATCATTTTCAATGAGATGTGCCTCAACGTGTTCAATAAGACTATGTTCTGAAAAACTATACATATTACTTCTCTATTTGCTGTTTGTTTTATTTATAATATTTACCAGGCTTTACAAGACCAATATCGTGCCTTGTCTTTTGGCCCAGGATTATCGCAATTATGTCTTGCTCTAAAAGATTTCTTTCGTGCTGGAATATGCTTTTTAATTGTCATATTCTTGTCACCGAAATTAACTTTCTTAGCAACACCGTCACCATCAGGATCAACGAATACTTTTGATTTAGCAACATCACCCGCCATAGGTTTGTTTAACTTAACCTCTTTACCTTGGTATGTTGCTTCTATATGCTGTTTAAATGTTTTCATTTCATTAACTTCTTTATAGTTGCCAACGCTTTCTTACCGTCAGGATGGTTTGGATTTATACTTACTTCATCACCATTCATAAAATCAGATATACTTGCCGATTTACCTAGCGCCGTAATTGCTTTATGTAACGGATCCCTTTTATCATATTTGGTTTCAAAATTAGGTTTGCCGCGTAATTCAACCCAACTCTTTTCTTTAGTGTCTTTCATTTTTAAAGTATCCTGGCCTTTACCACGAATCAGTTTAACCATGATACCTTCAGAAATATATTGTTTGAAACTATACATATTCTTTAATTTTTTTCTCAATGGCAGTAATGATCTTATTATGTGTTTTACTTAAATATCTATCACTACGGAGACGTTTAATAGCGAGTGCAGTCTGTGCAGCATATTTCTTTTGAAAATCAGCAGGCCGTGTATCAATGTCCTGTACGTTTGCTAATCTATCCGCAAGTTTAATAACTAACGACCAACTTGACATTTTAGCCATCTTACCAGCGATATATTCGCCTTTACCAATAGCATCAGACGCAGCTTTATCAGTTGTTAATTCCTGAACCATATCAGCCACAAGAGCACCAAACTGTTTAACCAAATCAGCATATGTTGTATCAGTATCTTCAATAGTATCGTGTAGATAGGCTGCCTGTACTAACGCCGAAAGATTGTTTGATTTTTTAAACTTTTGTACGAACCGAGCAACTTCTTTTGGATGCTCAATGTATTTACCACCGCTTTTACGTGTCTGTCCTGAATGGGCTTTAGTAGCAACCCGTAAAGCTTTAAGTGCACTTTCATTAAGTGTTTCTGTTTCTTCTGATATGTATTGCTTAAAGCTTTTCATTTGTTTTCCTTAGTTATTAGCTATCATAGTGACTGCCATGGTCTTCTTGGCTGTGAACTTTGAAGTGATGCACATTATATCCATCTGATGTTTTATGCGATTTAATATGTTTTAATTTAGTACCTGCTGGTAATACTGTTTCTTTTTCACCTGAGCCAGCTGATGCAGAACCTTTCCCATCTATATGAACAGCCTTAGTATTGCGATCGGCATGAATTACTACCATATGTCCGCTTCCAAATCGTTTTGATGATTTATGATCGTGTGATGTAGACATATGTGCCGGATTGTGAACGATACCATCTTTACTATTTTTAGCAGCCGCACCAAAATCGTGATGGGAACCGTGATATAAAGTGATTTTCTTACCTAGCGGTTTAGAATGCTTATTGATTGTATGATGCACGTGAGCTTCGCTATGGTTAATCTTTTTCAAGCCGGCTTTATCAGGGAATGTTTTAAAGTCGTCCATATGCGCGTGATCTTTTTTACCCATTTTATGCTCAGCAGCCTTATGCTTATCAAATGAATGTGGTATTTTACGTTTATGAGATTTTATTAAATGCTCATTCATTTCTGTAGAGTTTGTTTTAAAATGATTAAAAGCTTTTCTTTCATGAGGATCTTTATGAGCGTCAGCAGAATGCTTAGACAAATGTTCACTATGATCCTCTTTGTTATGACCAGCAGCATGCTCATCTAAAGATTTTTCATGGTCTGCTTTCATACCAACAGCTGATTTAATTTTGTTCAGTAAAGATTCATTAGTATCTTTTTTCTTATCTTTTTTCGCATCTCTATCGTGTATTGTACTGTGCGAGATAAAAACATTTCCGTCTTCATCTTTATGAAACCCAGATCCAACTGCAGTGGACTTATCTTTTTCTTCTGATATGTATTGTTTAAAGCTTTTCATCCGAACTCGTGTCCCGCAACTCTTTTCATTTGTTTATTGAATTCTTGTTGTGAAGGCTTTTCTTTATATAATTTAATAGTAAGATGAGATTTATCTTTACCTTTAATACGCCAATTATGTCCTGCCTCTTTATGGTCAGGATCAGTTGTTTTTACAACACGGCGTTTATATCCAGCTTCCCAGGTTTCTGAACCTTCGGTAACGGCGGTATCACATTCACCACAGCAATCAGGTGTTCCACATTGTGTATGCTCAGCAAAGATAAATTGTTTAAATGTTTTCATTTTACTACCTTATCAGCAATTCGTTGACCTGTATTCTTAATAGCTCTACGTGCCTTAATAGCACCTTTAATTGCTTTGGCAACACCTTTTGCGGTATGCTTAATACCTTGTGCAACCATAGGAGCAGCAATTGCCGCACCCACAACTTCAGGTGGAATACTTTCATTCTTTGGTACACAATTAGGTACCATCTTGTCACCTTTTTTCTTCATGCCAACCTGTTTGTAATCAGACCAGCATGCTTCTAAATGTTGCTTGAAGCTACGCATTAGGTGTATCCTTCTTTAGTCTTTTAACTAATTTAGCTGTACCTTCTTCGCCTGCGCCTGCTTCTTCATTTCTTTTCTTTGATGATCCACAAGAGCTTTCATCTTTCAATTCAGATTTTTTATTACGAACACGTTTTAATGCAATTTTAAATTTATCTTCTTTATCCTGAACACCACCGTTAGCAACAGATGCTAACTTTGCTGCTTCTTCAGACTCACTCATATTACGGCGTTTCATTTCTTTAGTGATACGCTTCATCATATGTTGAGTTGATGGCATTTGTTGATCTTGACCTTTGAATTGCTTATGCAAACTTTTTAGGTTATCATCAGATTGCTTTTTCATTTTAGCATCTTCATCAAGATCTTCATTATAACCAGCACGGAGAGCTTTAACTGTTTTCTTGGTTGCATTACGATCTGCCATTTTTAAACCCTTTGTCCGTTTGGACATTGTTTTTAAATCTTTTTTACCGTCGCCATCACCTCTAAAAACAGTAGCCATCGCCGAGTTGCCAGCTCTATCTTTACTATACTTAGCTTTATTTCTATAACTATCCATTGCTTTTGGAGTATCAAGAACCTCGTCAATTGATTCCGCCATGAATGCTTCAAACCTATCATCTAACGATTCAACAAAACCTTTATCACCTTTTTTCTTACCGTGGTTCATTACTTTTTTACCAAGTGGTGTGAGGTTGCCTTTTTTATCATACATTTGATTTACAAGCTTTTTCTCAGCTGCTGTTAATTCGTCGAGTTGATTGCTCATCATGGCTTCCTCTAGCTTATTAATTAGTTCTTCATTTTGTTTTCTTAAAACTGCACGTACCTGTGGATGATTTGATAAACCTTTTTTGATTTTATCAATTTGCTTAACTGCACCTGTCATATTACCACCAGCATATCTTTTATCTGATGCAATACCTACCGCCATCTTTACGTGTTTAGGATCGTGTGCTTCGTCCATTTCTACTTCTTCTTTCTTATTTTTAGCAACACCTGTGTAATATTTACCTGCTGTTTCGGTAAATTTTTCAACTGATTCCATAAGTTCAACGATATCTTCAATATCAAACTCATTCATCTCTGTAACTTGTTTAGGTTTAAACATCTTAAACCGTTTATCAAACTTTGGTTTGTTGTTTTTATCCATAAGCATATGTGGTCGCTTAGTTACATATGCACCCCACATCTCATTCAGATCAACAGACTCATTTTTCTTATGGCGTGCTTGTAATCTCTCACGTTCTTTCTTTTTAACAGAAGGTAACAATTTAATTGCCAGGTTATCAATACGTTGTTTTGAAATCTTTTCAATACGTTTATCAATACGTTCCTTTTCCGCAGGCTCCATATCAGCATATCGTTTATTACCAGCAAGACGTGTTTTAATTACATTACGTGCTGCTTTTCTTGATCTTCTTTTCAAAACATCAATATTGGCCCGGCGGCGGCTTGCCTTTTCCCGACCTCTTTTCATTTTAACACGCATTCTTCGCATTTGACGGCCACGTTTAATACGCTGCTGTCGAGTCAAAGCTTCGTCTAGTTCATCTTCTTCGATAAAGTCTTCTTCATATTCTTCCGACATTCCCATACCCTTTTTAATGCTGGCCATAATGTCGGCCGCGCTTGTTTTTAGTTTACTAGGTAATCCTGTAGTAAATTTTTTGATATTATCTGAAACAGCATACTCACGCATTTTTGATGCTGACATTCCTTTAACGCCATCGGCATCAGGATCTCTAGCACCTGCGGATACAACTTCTATTTCATCAAATTTATATTCTTTACCATTATATTTGTTAAGCAATGTATCCATCTCTTTATATCGGTCAGAACCAACAACGAGAGTTACCTTTTTAAATTTCTTTTGTAACTGCTGCATCAATTGAATAATTGTCTTGGCAGTTGATCTTTTAATGATTTTACCAAATGCTACCTCGGCATATTTGATCTTATCATTATATGACAATGGGTTTTTTGTTTTATCTTGAGAATGTGTTAAAAATACAGCAGGAGTAGCATTCTTTGATTTTGCTACATTTAAAACTCTATTGATAAGTTTTTCGTGCCCAGTTGTAATAGGGTTCATACGTCCCCAGGAAACAACAACCTCGCCTACTTTTGCTTCATTGATAGTAGGTTCAATATCAATATAGTTTCCAGGATCAAATTCTTTGAACCCTTTAACCTTTTTCTTTTTGTCCTTATCGCTTTCGTCTGCCATAGGATACCTCTATTCTCTGATTTTGTTTCTATTTATAATATTTACAGACCCTTTGGGTAATACAACCGATTCTCTTAGCTGACCTTTAAAGTTGTTCTTAAAAGATTCTAACATTTCACTATGATTATTATGAGGAGCACTATATCCCTGAATAGTTGATAATCTTAACCACCCAATTGCTGCTATAGGATCACAGATAGCCATTGGTACTTTGGTGAAATTTTTCCGAGTGCTCATAAACCAACGATTATCAATTGCCTCGGTAACACCTTTCTTTGTTACTTCATCAATCATTTTCTGTGCGGTAACGTGTGTAATAGCATACGCATGAGAACCTGGATGAAATTTCACATCTTTAATTCTTTCGGGTTGACCTGCAGTCTTATAGTCATAATCTTCCCATTCTCTATATTTGTATCCTAACGCAACGATTTTATCATCGGGAATATCCAACTTTACTTTATGAAGCATCATCCCATCGTGTTCTAATATAACAGCGCATTCTTTATTCTGAACAATCCTTTGCCATAATTGTAAATGAGAAGCCATACAACCATGAGCACCAATCATCATTCTTTTAAATGATTTAATTGGAATTCCTGTTTCAGCGGTAAACTTTCTCCACATTTTACCAGGTCCACCTTCTGGTTTCCATCCTTCATATAACTCATAATTTAATCCAAGCTTTTTACATTGCTCGGCAGCATCATTTGCGTATTGTTTTGATAGGTTATCATTAGTATAAATTATATAATACTTATTTACTTTCATAATTAAATATCCTCATAATAGTAGGTTCTTGGATCATTCTCCTAGATGTTCCGTGTGCTAATTTATAACAAGGTCCTGTTAATGGCAATCCTTGTTTTCTTATTTTTGTCCATCTGCTGGCATTATATGGTGTAAACCAGTGTGGGTTGTCAGGTGTTTCAGGAAGTGGTTTATGATTAGCCAGCCATGGTTTAGTTTTGTTCCACATTGCCTGACAAGCAGGGTCTTCTAATACATTATTAAATAAACCATGAAACCACAGATAATCTATATTTGGGCGGTTCTTCCAATACTCATCAACCAATAATTTCCACCGATCTACAATGCAATTATCTTTATCAGCATATAGAAACCAGCTTGCAACTTCGGTATCAGGTTTTGGTTTTCGGAACGCAAAGAAACCGTTTTTAGCATGAGCAGGTAACCAACTATCAAGTGGTTTATTACAAGCAACGGTTGCATCTACCCACACTCCGCCGTATTCTTTAAGTAGGTTAATACGAACAACATCAGACCACGCCTGAATACTACGCCCATCTTGTGTGCCTTTATAATAATCCCTAAGATTTGTATTATCAAGTAATACTATTTTCCATGTAGGATTATGGTGTTTCCAACTGTCAACGCATTTATGAACAATTGGTGGTGCTGCTTTAATTCCTGTATTCCAATATATCCATAGCGTTTTAATCATAACCGAATACTTCCATATCTTTTTGAATTAACGGTTTAAGTTGTTTTACTAAATCAGCATTCAAATATTCTTTATAATGTTTTCGTGTTGTTCTATTTTCATGCCCAAAGTTTATAGGTATGCCGAGTTTTTCCGATATAACCTTTTGTGCTTTACCCATTTCCTCGAGCCTAAATACGTCATCAACAATAAGATTATCTTTTTCATCATATACAAACTTCCATTGTGGTGCATTATGTGGAGTACGTATTTTCATATTATCCCGCGCTGTCTCCGCTTTCATAGCTCTAATCTGCTGTTCAAATGTTATATTTGCTTTACCAGGTAGCCTTTCACGTTTCCAAATAACCTCAGATACAAATTTATCATAGGGGTTTCGGACAAACGCAAATGTGTATTTAGATCCTGTGAAGGCTTTATCATTCCAAGCTTTCAATTGCCATGCCGATAAATGCTGTGTTTCACCAGTAGGTAATCTTTCAGGTGTTGGTTGTCCAAAATGATACCGTGAAGCATTTATTCGCCCACCGTATTTTGTTATAAATTGCCGAAACATATTTCTTTCTTGAAAGTCAGGATAACCACATACATTACGAAGAAAGAATAATTCAACACTTGTTCCACCTGCTTTAGGAACATGGACAAAATAAGTATTGATTTCTGGGATATACATTATACAAACTCCTGTGGAACAACCTTATCATTCCACCAATTCTCATAATCATTTTTATAGTATTTTTTAATTCTTGTTATCTGATCTTCAGTAATAACAATTTTACTTTGTTTTTCTCTACCACCATCTTGTCGCTGCAGCGCAGGTACATCAGTGTTTGCAATTTCTGATAACCATTCACGCATATCTGTGCCAACCTGTGATACTGTAAAGATCTTATCATATCGGTTAGGATCTTTACCTAGCCAATACGTCATTGGAAAAGAATGGTGAGAAATATCACCTGCTGCATAGTTACCTAACTTATCAACAAAATTATCCCAACCACGATTTCTCATCTTATTATAAAACAACACTCGGTTTGTATAACAAGACACAAGTCTTTTAATAGGATCACGGATAATAGTGAACCGATAATCTACGTTACCAAATTTACCTTTTCCATGCTGATCCATGAATTTGTTATTTTGTTTTTGATGTTTTCTTTGACCTATTGGCAATCCCCAATCATTTGCCGGGGAGTTTCTCCAATCAAATCCTGATGCCTCGAGCATCATACATTTTGCGGATGTACCGCCGCATTTTGGTATATGCGTAAACTCAACTACTTTATTGTTGATTTCAACTGTAAAGACTGGCATAATATAACCTTTAAAATGATGAAAGGTGCCCAACTAGTGAACACCTTTTTATTTATAAAGTTTTTAATATTATAAACCTAAATACCACATCCATACTGGTATTAAGCCAAGGTGTAAAAATACGCATAGGAATAACATCAACCATACTATTTTGACGTTACCTCTATCACCGTGCATTACTTGCCGCCTTTTTTCTTTTCACCTTTTGGTTTTGTGTATGTATGATCTGGGTCTAGCATGTTTTATACATATTATGTTTGTACTCAGAAATCTCATTAGCTTCACGGTGATGGCCGCATTGGCGCAGTTGACGAATAGCCATACAGTATGAACGATATTCCATTGCTTTCATAAAACGTTTCAACATTACTTTGTATCTCCCAACATCAAATTACGTGCTTCTTGGTGATATCCTTGACGTGACAATTCAGCAGCTGCTCTTGCTCGTCCTGCACTTTCACCAAATGCCCATATACCCATTCCGATTGCAACAATGATTTTTCCAAACTTACGGATGAAGCGTGGTGTTTCTACTGGTGTGTTTCCTACTACTTCCATTATACCCAACCCCGCAAATTGTTATTTGCTCTTACATTTTCAATGGTATCTTTAGAACGTGCGATTGTGTAGATATCTCCGCGGGTGATTCCAATATCATCCAACTCTGCGTTTGACAATTTTCCCAATTCTTTTTCCGTTTCGCGGATTGCTTTATGCTGAATTCTTTTTTCGTTTACTGATTTCATAAAATCCATGAAACCTTCAACACCTTGTGTTAAAAAACTGTGAGCTGTAAGGATAGCTTGTGACATTTTTCCGTTTCCTCTAATATATGTGTATGTTGTATGATCCGATCCTAGACCGTATGCCTAGGTTTAATCCTTTTTACAAATATATTTATTAGGGAAATAGGTAAATAACGGTTACCAATTTGGTATAGCCGGTATTCACTAGTGTCAACTGTGACAACTTGTCGAGTTATTCGTTGTCAACTAACATAATATCAAGGGTTGCAGCAAATGTTTGACCTGATCCAGCAGCTACAACATCAATTCTGATATCTGTCTTCTCTTCAAACCTTAAAGGAACTGGATATTCGTGAACAACGTTTTGCCCACCGGCAGCATAGTTAATGCCTTTGATCTGGAATATGTTTCCATCATCTGTATCTCTTGCTCTTAGGCTATACTGAGTGGAAGCGTTTGTTGATGATTTATCTGAACCCATTTGCATATTCATAAGATAGCCAGTTTTACCTGCAGGAACAGTATAAACACACATAAGAGTTTGAGCTTGATCTTCAAGAATTTTAGCGGCAACAGTACCACCCATAGTTAGTGATACATCTTTATCATTATTGGTATCAACCATTCTTGCTCTAAAGATACGAGAGAATACAGTAGATCCCGTTGAGCCAATATTAATTGTTTCTGAAATGCTTTCAAAGTTAGCGTCAAGACCTTCAACTAAAACCGCGGCGCCTGAGTTTTGTGTTGAAGAAATAGCAACAACACTGTCAGCAGGATATGGATATACGGCTGTACCGCTATTCCCATCCCAAATAGTACCCGCGGTTACGTCACCGTCGGTTGCACCAAACTTATTAATGTGACCATATCCATCTACAAGACCAGCAGAAATAGGAATGTTACTAGAAGCGCCAAATGAATTAATAATATTACCATCTTTATCTGCGAGCATAAATGCTTCGAATAATGTTTTATTGCCTGGTAAAAATGCTTGTGTTAATTTGTTCCAAATAGCCATTAGATTTTCCCGTCATAATAGTTTTTGCTTAATTCACTCCAAGGTCCATTTGTATTAGAGTCTGGATAAATTTTTCCAGTTGGTTGAACCTTTTTACATTTTACATATGTTTCTTGTGTATTACCACCTGGAGGTGTGAAAGATCTGATACCATTTGTTACGGCGCCATTTGCTCTATAATATTCATCTACTTGACCTGCGTCAGGATCGTCTTGAACTTTTGCATTAGCATTTACCAATGTTCCCAATGTAGGAGCGTTATCATATTGCCAAATTTTAGTTGGTGTTCCACTAACTAAAATTGTTGGTGATCCCGGAACATCTACCCATGCCATTATTTTGTCCACCCTTTGATATACTTGTCTGAGAAATTAGCTTTACTAAATTCTAATCTGTCAACAAGTTTTAATGCGTTTTTGCCATATCTATCAATAGCGACAAACCCTTCTTGGCCTGTTACTTCATATCCTTTACTCGTTTTGAGTAAAGTTCTTAATCCACCTACCATGTTAAGCTTTTTAACAATAAGGTGCTTTGCATCTACGATGTGATTATACATCGTAAACATATTTTCAAGATCTTTTGATTTGTTTGTTTTAAAGAACTTCATAGCAACATCTTTTTTACCTTGCCATGTCGCCTTACCCTTAGGTGATTTCTTTTCAGCGATTTCTTTATCAAAATAAGTATTCATATATTTCTCAAATCCTTTAACGAAAGCTTTAGGTTTACCAACCCGCTGTCCTTCACGAACCTTTGAATTAATATATACGTTTAATCTTTGATTGATTGCTTCATTATTAGCAACATCATCTAATGTCTTTTTAGGTACCATACGGAATAACTTACCTGCGTTCGATAGTGCAAGTGTTACTGCATCGGTTTCAGCTTTTGTCATATTAGCTGTACCTGATTGATCTCGGAATACCGCATCAACACTCCAACAGGATTTTACCTTTTTGAGTCCAGATGCAATCTCCTCTCCAAAACTTGCTGACATTGTTTCAAATGAGTCTCCTCGATAGACTGTATGCCAGACCACACCGACCTTGGATCCGAGTATTTCTTTAGCAAGGGCTGACGACTTTGGTACCGCGTAAACAATCGTATTAGGATGGAAAGTAATATGCGGTTCTCCATCAATCGTATCTTCTTTAATATCACTTCTTTCATATAAAAAATCACCTTGTACTACACCTTTGATACCGAGTTTTGAAAACTCATCAAGAGCAAGTTTTAATTTTATTGCAAGTTCACCACTTGTATCCGCATCAATGTCAGCATGCGTTTTATATACTTTTGGGTTCTTATTGAATATACCTTTTTTGGCAACAAAGAATTTACCATCACTCGGGTCAGTACCTGCAAATACAGCAGGTGCGCCATCCCACTTAACACTAATGTTAACCGATGATTTTGATGTGCCGCCAAGCATATCCCGTATATCTCGTAGATGATTAATGACGTTACGTGTTCCCATAACACCGCCGTCAATAACCGCATCTTCCGCATGGGTCATATGCAGGTTTTTAGCCTCGTTTAATAATGTACTAAACTTTTTCATTACTTAACTTCGTGAGATATTTTACGCCCAGCTTTCATACCGATACCAACACGAGTATGCTTTAGTCCCAAATCGTTTCTTTTTGAACTACCACTTTTCGCTGTTCTTGCAAAGATATGATAGTCGTGTTTAATTGGCTCGTCGTGGTGCATAATATGGTGAGCGTCAATATGATGCCCATCTTTATGCTTTTTCAAATTCATATGCCCTTGAATCAAACTATGGCACGCATCATGGCCGTGCTTACCGCCGTGATCTTTACCAAACAATGCCTTTTTAACTAGGTCATGGTGTTGTTTGTTTTTATTGTCGAGATGCATAGAGATGGTGCCTTTTCCTTCGGCAGTACCACCATGATCTTTTTCAACAGCTTTTTGGAATTTTTTAACCGCGGGATGATCTTTAAACTTTGAAACACCACCTAATTGATTATACGATTTAGCAGCATCACCTGAACCTTTATAATCCTTATGAGAAACGTAAACGTGATTGCCTTTTTTATCGTGTAGTTTAAAATCGGCTTTCGGTGTACCATTAACCTTTTCGGCATGGGTAATTTGATGCTTTTTGCCATTATGATGTAATACCACATGGTCCTTGCCTGTTTCTTTTTTAACACGATTTACTTCGTCATTAAAGTGCGCAAGGTGCATCTTTTCCTTTGCTTCAGGATCTTTTTTCTCATTTATAAATGTCTTAAACCGTAACATAGTAAGCTCCGCTGTGTTTATTTAAAACTATTTATAATTCTGCTGAATTGTTATATTTCTGAAAAAAGGAAGGTACAGGTGATTGATAGAAACCTGACCCAAGGTTTAGGCGACGAGCCATCTTATTAGCTTCACGTTTACTAACATTTATTTCAATCCATTCGTCACTTTCCGTATTGTATAACTGCCAGCGTTTATCTTTTTGAGTCACAACATAAGCCATTACATTAAATCTCCTGAGTCAAATAATTTCTTTTTACTTTTACCAAAATTACCTTTATCAAATACAGGCGCATCATCAAAAGATCTTGGTTGTTGTGGTGTTGTATTAGCGGTGTCCTGGCTAACACTTGACTGAGCATAATCCTCAAGGTCATATAGTTTCATTTTAGCACGGTCAATACCAACAACAAATCGGCGGAAATAATTCAAATCACCCCAACGATTTTTCAATTGTTTAAACATTAATTGACCAAGGTTGTCGAGCTCTTCAGATGAGATCAAGCCAATAATACAATCAGCAGTATGAGTAATGCCCATGGATTCAGAAGTATTCGTAAGATCCACATCAGAATTGCCATACCCATCACGGTTAAACTGAGAACTAGTAACAACGGCACAATTGTATTCCATAGCAAGACCACGCACCTCCTCGGCAATTGATTTAACTAACGTATACGAGTTAGCTGCAGCTGCACCTTTGACACGTGCCGACGCACAGATGTTTAGATAATCAATAAAGATAATATCAGGAGTGAAGTTGCGTTTCATTTTTAATTCGTTTAGCAAATGTCGGAAATGACCGACGTGAGCCGAACCTGTTGGATATTCTTTAACAACAAGTTTGCCTGTTGTTTTACCTTTGAAGCGATTAATACGTTTGGCAAATACATCACGTGGGGTTTCAGAAACTTCATCAATTGTTACATCCATCATATTGGCATCAATACGTTCAGAGATACGTTCTTCTGCCATTTCCATTGTAATGTATAAGACATTGTTACCGTGCATCAGTGCCGATGCAGCATGGTGACATTTAACTAATGATTTACCGCCACCTGTTGTTGCCAACAATACAGTCATAGATTTGCGTGGCAAACCACCTTTAGTAATCTTGTTGAGAAGATCAATATCAAACGGAATGCGTTCTTCTTTCTTGTGATAGAAGTCATATCGAGAGTCATAATCTTCAAGGTAATCATGGCCGATTGATGTATCAAAATTAACAGCAAGCGAGTCACTCAAAAGTTGAGGTAAGGCACCTTTATCAAATTCTTTATCAGTACCATCAACAACCAAAATTGCTTTACGGATTGCATTATATAAATCACGGTCTTGACAGAATTTTTCTGTTTCACCTACCAACCAATCAAAGTTAGTATTCTCATCAATTGCCATTGTATCAATTTCAGTCATAACACCTTTATAGGTATCTTCATTCAAATCTTTACGTTTATCAACGGACAGCTTGAGTGCTTCGACGGAAGGTGGTTCTTTGTAATCTTCAACATATGACGAATATGTATCAAAGATCTTTTTGATATTAGCATCCTCAAAGTAATCCGATTTAATATACGGAAATACCTTTTGAAAATACTCACGGTTAAATATAAGGTTTGTTAATACTGTTTTTTCAATCATTGGATATCCATAAGTTGAGATGATTTGTGGCGAGCAATAAGTTACCCGCCACAATATTAATTGTATTACAGATGTAAGAACTTGTCAACTGTTATTCTTCGGTATCCACAACAAGATCTTCAATTACTTCAGGTTCATCCGTTTCTTCACGCATAATACTACCTGAGGCTCCAATTGTAAAGGCATCTTTAATATATGTTGTGAGATTAGTTTTCTCAAACATCATTAACCAAAACTCTTTGTTATCGTTAACCTCTTTGGCACGCATCAGCTTTTCAGAAATAACCTCACCGGTTTCTGGGTTAACTGCTTCATACCAACCAACTTTTGGTTTACGGAGGTAACCACCTTTTTCAGCTACATCCATCAAACCAGACCATTTAACGATACCGCCTTCCCAACTTACGCTGATTGGAATTTTAGATTTTTCTTTAACATGGCGTGATTTTTCAATATTAATAACAAAGTGATAACCTTGAATTTCAGTGCCAACCTTATCCTGTTGGCGACCAATAATCCAAATTGCATCAGCAGAGTAGTAAATACCAGTCCCACCTGAAACAATAGCTTTAGGAAACAAACCAATTTCCTGATACGTATGGTTTACCGCAATCAGTGGGATATCTTTCAAATTAAGATGTGGTGTAACAATTCGGAACAATGATTTCAGTGCCTTTGCTCGAGACATATCAGCAACTGATTTTTCATTCATCGCATCTTCGACTTCTTTCTTAGATGCAAGGTTACCAACTGAGTCAATGATAATACAAACATTATCCTTTTTCTCAATACCGTCCAATTGTTTCGTAACATCAAATTTGAGTTCTTCAACATTGGTAATTGGTGTATGGACGACTCGATCCATGTCAATACCAAATGATTCAAAATATGATTGAGGTGTACCAAATTCTGAATCATAAAACAACAAGATAGCATCTTCGTGTTTATTCAAATATGCTGCTGCAGTTAACAGAGCAAATGCGGATTTAAAGTGTTTTGATGGGCCTGCCAAAACAAGGAGACCTGGTGATAGGCCACCATCAACACGGCCTGACAGCGCAACATTTACCATAGGTACAGGTGTTGGTGCCATTTCTTTCTTGCCAAAAACTTTTGACTCAGATAACTGTGCCGTCAATTTAATGGTAGAATTCTTTACAAGTTTGTCTAAAAGACTCATATTATTTTCCCTCTACAATCGTCAATAGTTTACCTTTATAGGCTTCAATTTTCCCGACTCTATCGGGCCAAAAGATTGTTGACTTATCTGGGTTCTTACATAGATTATCCAGAAAAGGTGTTACAGATTTGTATAAAAGTTCTAGACGATATTCAAAGTCGTCAGCAGCTACTTTAGCATCATTGAGTTGATCCTCGAGTGATTGCTTTTCACTACTAACTTCTTGAATTTTTTCCTCGGCAGCAGCTTCTTTTTCCTGAAGCTCTTCATCAATGAAGCTGAAGCCGAAGTCAAAATCTAAAACCTCTTCGTAGGTTTTACTAACCATTTGCTAGTTCCTTAAAGATTGAAAGATCTTCATCATCGTCGTCCATTGACATGGTTGTGGATGATGTTTCAGGCATTGCAGCAGGCATTGTCGGTTGAGGTGCCGACATTGCTGCATTACCCAGGCTACTCAAATCAAGATCATCATCGGCGTCACCAACAGCAGTTGTTGGATCGGATGGTTCTTCATTCAAAGCAAGTACACGGTAAAGCTTTGCTTTCAATTCATTATAATCTTTGAAGTTCTTTGGATCAACCAATTCTTGCAACTTGTGCTGTTGGTTCCAAATACCTTCAATCACTGAGTCATCGCCATCAATAGGTGACGGTGAATCAAATTCTGATTTGTCATAGTTTGGATATCCCTCAAACTTACGGATTTTCAAACGGAAATTTGCACCTTCCCAAAAATCAAATGGGTTTACTGGTGTTTCATCCTCGAACTGAGGGTTCATCATATCATTCAGTTTGTCGAAGATCTTTTTACCAAATTGGTACATAAAGACCTTGCCGTCATTATCAGGGTTTGCGCTGTCTTTTACAATAAGGACATTGGCAACATACTTCAGACGACGCTTCTGTTTGCGTGCCTGTTCTTTATCGGACTCAATACCTGAGTTCCACAATTTTGAATTAAATTCTGAAACCGGGTCATCCGCACCGATTGTTGTTAATGAGTTTTCAATGTACCACAGACCTGTCGGGCCTTGAAACCCGTGATCCCAAATGCGTACAAAAGGCATTTCTTCACCTTGAGGGGCAGGCAAGAAACGAATAATAGCAAAACCGTTACCCGCTTTATCGCGAGTTGGTTTCCACATTTTACCTTCATTGGGATCGGAATAGCTCTTTTGAGAAATCTTGTCGAGCTGTTGGTTCAATTTGTTTAAAGAACTTGAACGATTCTTTTTGAGTGCATCAAATGACATAGTCATATACGTATCTCCTTAATATTGCTTTATATAGCGTTTTGTGTTGCGAAATGTAGTTAACATCAGTTAACCAACTATTTATATTAGAAAAACCGATCACGGATGATATCCTTGAACTTTTTTTCATTTATTTCCAAGAACGGTCTGTATTTCTTGGATAATCTAATTATATCACGAGCAACGATTTTGTCAACCAAATTATCATCCCAATAAGGAAAAATGTTTGATAAATTGGTAATTATTGTAAACGTCTCAAGTGATATTTGCTTTTGTAAATACAGACGTAAGATATGCGGATGCTGTCCGTCTGGTGTTACAAAATTTGCTTGGTAGTTATCATCAAGTTTACTCAAATCAGATTTAAAAGTATAACTTAACGCATCCATCTTTTTGCGCCAATCAACATATCGCTCATCACCAATGTCTTCAACAATATCACGTATCCATGAATTAGGATTAACAACCATATTGGCCAACAATTGATTTATTGGCTCAGTCTTAGTTGATAATTTGTGAAAGAAGAAAACATCGTTGCGTGTACGATATGTTTCAAATTTGGCTCTTACTTTACCACGGTATTTTTGATAGTCATAACCATCCGTGGTAAAGTGTTTTTTCATTGCAAGATATTTTATATAGAGCTGAAAAGTTTCCTCATTTGCAAAGCTCTGTGATGTCTTTATCATCTTTTTCAACCAATCTCAATTGCACAGCTTCTGATCTAAGTTTCTCTTTAAGTATTGATGATTTCTTTACAATATCAGCAACTGACTCAATTTCTAGACCATTCTTGCGCGCATATTCAACTAACGCATCAATATAATTTACACCATTGGCCAGCATATCCGCAATTTCATGGTGGATTTTTTCAGGTGACCTTGGCGGCGTAATCATTTGTCTAAAGTCCCAACGCGTGTCTAATTTCATTTTTCTTATGGTCCCTTCCCATTCTATAGGCTGTCCAAAAAAGCATTACATCTTTCTTGTCCTCATAAACTAAGTTGCCATTAATCTTCACAAAAGGTTTATCTTTTATTTGAATTTCAACACCATAAGTATTACCACGGATTTCAGGTATGTTACTATCCATTTAATGTCTTAATCCCGCTGATCCAATTATCAGCCGCATCTTCGACATAGTGGATAGATTTCCCTTCAAAAGTTTCACGTTTAATTTCTTGTGCTTCTGAGAAATAACGAATAGAATATGTTCCTTCATTATCTTTATGAATTTCAGCACGATACATCAGTTTATTGCGTTCGCCTAGTACGTGTTTAACATACATCTGTTTTCTCCTTTTTAATATGAGTTATGTTTGAGCTGGCCTTTTTAGACCCGCAAGATTTACAGTAATGTAAAGTAATTAAATACTTATGTGTATCAAACTCAGTTGTTATTTGATTCCTTACAATATCAACATTATCACAGCATCCGTTGATTGTCAACCGTTTTCTTCCTCTTTTGTTTTATATTGCCATTCATCAGTGTGACCAACCGACCATTTAGGTTGATCTTCAACTGCGTAGTTTTGAGTACACACTTTAAAATCAGGTCGTTTCAAATCAGCAGGTGTTAATGAGCTGTCTCGCCATATGACCCTGTTGTTTGGTTGTGCGGCAAATTGTCCATTGTCAAGTCGGATGACGTTGAACGATTTGTGCTCGGGATCTTGCTCACTGAAATTGGTGTCAAGGATAGACTTGTCGCGGTGGGCATTGTCAATAGTGAATTCGTACTCGCCACTGTGCATCTTTTTATCTTTTCCAAAGAACTCACACCTACACAAGATTGGCTTTTCAATAACAGTAATATCATAATCAAAACAATCCCATAGCTGAAGAACGTCAAGCGGGAGTTGTTCGTCAACATTAATGTCTTCCTTCCAAACAAACGCGGAAATAGGTAGTTTGTCATATAGTGCTCCATAATCAGTAAGTAGTGTTTCAAAATATAATGCTTTTGATTGTGTTGATTTAACACTGATCCAAATTCCTGGTGTCAAATTACCCCATCTTGGATGACCTGGTTCTAAATCATAAAGATATTCCATCTTAACATATACCGCAACTGGCGGTAAAGGATGTACTAAAAATGCCATTTAAATTTCCTCAAATAAAACATTGTTGACATAATCATCTTTATCTTCTTCGGATATGCCCATTGCTAAAATGGATCTGTGCAAATGTGGATTTAATTTTTGATTTTGACAATACTTATTTAATAAGATCAGTGTATCGCGGTGTGATACAAAGGCATTATCATCTAAATTATCTAGATAATAATCTACCAAATCGGTTGTTACTTGAATAAATTGATTAAGCTCATCATCAGTATTAATATTACCAACCGCAAGCATATCACTTGAAAAGATTTCTTTTGCCCACGGTGGTAATTCACGTGGTTTATTCCATTCAAGTTTCTCAACCCGACGTTCCATGTAATTATGGTAAGGATGTGGAAAACCATGTAATGGTGAAAAGTCCATAAACGAACCTGTAATCTTTTTGGGACCAGCAACAATATCAAACCCAAGAATAGGTAATTCAATATTTGCTTTTGGAAATACGTTAACGTGCATCAACCATAAACCTTTACCGTTTTCTGGTACAATGGTTTTCAAATGCGCTTTGTAGATTTGATCTGAATTCCAAAAGGTATCAGTCCATCCAGGAAAGTGCATATCATCAGTATATTTTTGGTTGTCATAACGCTCGAACTTATTATCAAATGAGTTTGATATATATTCAGCATAGCTGTTAAGCCGGTCCCATAGTGGTGTCATTTATTTCTACGTGCCCTTTTCAGTTTGGCATATACATTTAGTAAACGTGTTTCTCTTACTTGTTTCAACGTCTTCCGCCTTCGCCTTGCGCTGATACTTCTTGCGAGTCGATCTGCACGTTTCTTAGGTTTAAGGTTAATGTCTTCTAATGCTTCATCTTGCATTTGATTTCCTCCTTAGAATATGTTGTATTATAGTATTATTTTATATCATAAAACTTGGATTGTCAATTATATTATGACAATTCATCAAATAATTTTGAGGCAAATTCAAAACACTTTTTTGCCTCGGGTGCCATGCTATCGTCAAGAAGTTTTCTAAACTCTGAGATAAGCAATTCTTTATCACCGTCAAAGTCATACATTGTTCCAGATCCTGGTGCTTTCTTTTTAATAATTTGACCGCCGTGTAATTCTCCAAAATGCCGAGTATACATATGGGCAAGTAGACCATGATTGTTTTCAGATTCGGCAAGTTGTCCAATATGGTTTTGGTATTCTATTACGGATGCTGGTAATGCCGATGGGTGACCAAATCCGTGTAGTTTTTCGAGTTCCTGCATATCAGCTTTGATACGGTCCGCTCGGTATATAGCATTGAGATTAGGTGGAATGATAACAGCATTTTCAAGTGGCGTATAGTTGTGCCATTGGCAAACCAGGAATATGTAATATTCGTGGTCCGATAACTCGCCTCTTAAAAGCTTACGAGCAAATGCCCGCCGTTCTGCTGCTTGATGATGATCCCACGTTAATTTCTTCAACTCGTTGCTCATTATAAATTTCCTCCGTGGTATGATACAGTTATTTATAATGAAAAAAGGGGTGACAAATTAATGCCACCCCGTCTAAAATTTATACAATATTACTTTTTAAAATGCGAATGTCGCTGTTACAGATGGTGCATATGTTTCTGCATCAATGTCATAGTCGACAGCACCTTTTAGATCAATACCACTTAGGTCATATGTATATGAACCACCGATATTTTGTGCAAGATCATCCTGGTCACCTGCAAGATATGCAGTCAGGCCCATTACAGTAGCATCTGCTTCAAAAGCAATGTTCTCTGACGCAGAACCGTATGTTGCGGCACCACCTAGACGAACACCGTCAAGCATTCCTGCTGTATCAGCACGGCCACCGACTACCCATTCTTTGGAATCAATGTTATAATCACCTGCTGTAGTTACATTGGCAATACCAACGTTTAGTGTGTATGCACCTTGTACGTTAGCAATGTCAGTTACGTCTGTACCAATATCAGTGAATGCCAATGCAACCGTTGCACCACCAACGCCGAGGGACAAGCTTTCGCCAGCCATTGTTGGTTCTTCAATTGTTGCGCCAGACTCTGTGTCAAACCAGATATTACCTTGGTCACCAAAAGACATTGCAACTCCTGCAACATTGGTACCCATTGACCAACCGTCAAGTGTTAGATCATTATCAGAGTCAACAACAAATTCCATTGAACCTGTTGCAGCGCCGTTTGTCAAAGCGCCATCAAAACCGAATGAAGTAGTTGCACCCCATTTATCATTCAGACCTTCAGCGATTACTGTTTCAATTTCGCCACTAAGTGTGACTGCTGGTGTTGGTGTTACAGGTGCTTGATCTGCAAATGCCGCTGTACCCGCGAATACAAGGGCTGTTGTTGATAGAAATTTGGTCATATTACTTCCTTTATTATTTGTTAAAAATGTGCCACATTTTCTGTTGCTAGGTAAGTGGCCAACCCCCTTTGATTACGCCGCTAGGGCAAATCCAGATGGTTTATAATTGTCATTTGCAATTAAAAATTTTGGCTTAATAACGTAGGCCAACACGGTAATCTACTCTCATCTCTTCACGTCAGTCGATCCTTGTTCAGCCCCATCATAACTACACTCAAGTCTATTCTCTTTCGAGTCCTTACTTGCACTAGGCCAACCGCTCAAGTGTAGTTATGGTGGAGCTGCGCGGTACTGCCCCGCGGTCCTGTCCATGCGCTGAATTGTATCAACGATTACTAGATATATATAAACTATTTTGATGAAATGTCAATCAAATAAAAACTTTGATTATTTTTAGTGACTTAAATGATACAGCTACTCTTGCGTTTTAACAATTATCTGTTCGTCATAATCTGTAAGATCTTCAAACCAATCGTCAGGTATTTCAATATCAGGTAATTCCCAACCTGGCATACCTTCGGCAGGTGTATCTTCAATCTGTGGATTGTTTTCACCATCAGTTACGTGAGTTTCATCAGTTACCAATGAAGTTTCATAGTCATACGGATTACCTTTAATAACTCCTTTAGCACCACCTGGTATGATAGTACCTGATCTATCAAGGTAATCACCAGGAGATAATGTCCGTCCATCTTCAAGGACTACACCAATAAAGTCTCCTTCTTCACTATATGCGTAATCAGCAGCAGTAAACCTTGATGGAAAGATAATGGCATTTTGAGCAGAAGTAAAATGGTCAGGAAAATCAGTATCAGCTTCATACACTGAATCAGGATCAAAAGTTACTCCATCGACCGCTGATACTCGAGCGCCAATATTAGCAACTGACTCTCGGTTAATTCCTTTAAACGTAAATATACGAAAGCCATCATCAGATGTGCCAGTAGGCTCAACACTGTGACAGCCCAAGCTTAAACCCCATTCTCTAATTTCAACATCAGGAACAGGCACCCCGTTTCTATCCGGGAGCCTGATCTCAAGTTCTACAATATATTCTTTTGCCACTATAAACTCCTTTAGTTTATTTATGCAGCAACCTTGTTCATTTCAGGACGGAAGGCAAATGCTACAAAACCCATAGGAGCAACAACAATTACCTGACCTTCTTCATCAACGATAAGATCACCAACTGATAGTGAGTGCATACGAGAAAAACGAGTGATTGCCGACTCAGGACCCATATTACCAATTTCAAAAACATCGTTTGCATCTTCAGCTTCAATGTTAGCAACGTGAGTGTAAAAACCAGCAGTAAGTGCCTCATCTGCCAAACCACCCATTTTGTGACCAGCAAAGTCAAGGTTCATTTTATTACGAGCTTCAAATGCTGGTACAGTTTTGCCTGCGTTTACTTTGTCAGCAATTTCACGAGTCATTTGAATTTGATATACTGAGTAGTTCATGGTGTTTTCCTTTTGTTGTTGATTCTAATATAACTGATTCGACAGCAAATGTCAATAGTTAATTTAAGTTAAAAAGAAATTAACCCCAATCTTTAAAATCTCGAACGATTTCTTCATTGTACTCATACCCAGCAAAGTACGCATCTCTTTCAATATCAGTCAGCTCAGCAACGACTTCAGACAGTCCAGTATCACCAACATAGTAATGAGGTCGACAACCGCGCCATAGTAACTGTCCGCTGCGCCGCGGTCAAAAGGCCCTCCATGACGTGTATCATCTGAACCAAATTCTACATCATATACACGGCCTTTAAATTCAAAGGTGTCTGATTTCTCACAATACCTCATCCTACAACCTCCATACCATTTGAATATTCTTGAAGCCAACCACGATCAATAGCGTGACAAACAATCATATCATTATAAGGTTCATCAGTATTCCACAAGCCTTTTTCCAAAGCCCAAGATTTTAGGTCAAGTTGAACAGCAATTGCTTGTTCGCCTTGAACAGGCTCAGCATAAATGCGGTCTATTTCTTCTTCAGCCATTTCAAAGCCATTACGAGTTTCTTGGATCCAAGGTGTCATTATACGTACTCCAACATTTTAACTTCTACTGCACGATCTTCATCTTCAAGAGAAGCCATATATTCAAAGGCCTCATCAATATAAGATGCAGCATACCATGTGCTAAGGTCCATATGCATATCTGCTGCAACATAATCCCAGTTTATTGAACCATCAGTATACTTATTTGTTGGCTCAGCAATTGCATCTTGAAAAGATTTTACAACATCCATTTTATAGTTAACGCCTGTTGTTAGGTTTGTTACGATATATGACATTTGGTATTCCTTCATTTGATGATTCTAATATAACTGATTCTAAACCAAATGTCAATAGACAATTTAATTTAAAACCAAATTAAATTATACTGTTTCAAATTCCTCAACTTCACGACCTTCAGCAAACAACATCAACTCAACAGCCAATTCACGAGCCTGCTCACGAGTCAATTCAACATGGTTGAAAAATCCATCAGATGTAGTAGGCTGAGAAAAACCACGAGGTTTTGCTTGTGTTATTTGAACACATTGCTTACGATCCTGACCACCCCAAAAACGAGTTTGAGTTAATTCAGTTGTTGCGTTTAAGTTCGGTACATTGCGTAATTCTGTAGACATTTGGTATATTCCTTTATTTGTTGATTCTAATATAACTGATTCTATACCAAATGTCAATAGTTAATTTCTTTTTAAATCAAATTAATTCCATAATATACTTTCTTGCTAGTCGAAGTGTCCTCCGAGGACAGCAACTTTCATAATTTCGTCATTACGAACTTCTTCTTCACGTATTCTATATGCTTCATCAAAACCTTCGGTGCCATATTGGCCACGTTCATGGTTGCCCCACAATCTTCTGAAATAACTATCGTAAATGTATTCAACTACTGTGTCAGATTCTGACTTTGTAATCAGTTGACCTTTTACCATCCAATTCAAACGGTTGGCTTCTTTACGTACTGCTGGTGAGCACATGGTGGACCTCCTATGGTAGTTATGTGATTTTATTTATCTACCATGTGACAAAATGTTACCGCAAACAAAAAATGATTGCGGTAACATTCTAAATTAATTTAAGATGGGTTAATAACATAGTGGATTAGTAACACCAATGCAACTGAGGCGCCAAGACCAACCATCATTTTTCCAAAGTCTTTTGCGACCAATGGGAATACTGATTTTGTTTTCTTTTTACCAAAGTATGTAGCCATAGCCAATTCACGGCCTGCAAGTAAACCAACAAAGACCCAAGTTGTACTCATAGGAATATCATTCAGTTCTTTGAAGAAGTATAGACATAACCAATAAAACAAGTCAATCAATGTTGCTGAACGAACATAACGAGTATTATGCTTTTCCAAAACAATCTTTTGGATCTTACCACCTTTTTCTCTAAACATAAAGAATAGGCCTGCAACAAACACAACACTGATAAACACCATTAAGTCTACGGGAATTACTCGTGGTAGGAATACCGCGATGTTAGCAATATCATGCGATAACCAAGTAAACCATAATCCACCAGTTGCTACCCACTGGGCAACACGCCAAAATTTCTTATTACTTTCAGATACTGGCTGAGTTTCATCATACCATTTACCAAAGTACTTATGGATAGCAAACCATACAGCATAAGCAAATGCCGCGGCTACACCATAACCCATAATTGATTTCATAAGCATCTTTTCCAACACAAAGGTTGAAGCAAATACTGATAAGACTAGGAATGATGTTGAAACAGGTACACCCATTCGTGTTAATGCTACAAGAATAGCAGGTGCTGCAGCATGATACCATTGCACATCTTGAAATGGGATCTTATTCAAACGGCCATAGGATATATCACCACCATTCATATACCACCCATACCAGAGTGTATATAACAAAACCGCAGATGCTGCGGCCCATAATACTTTAAAATTAAATCTCTCATTGTTTGATGCCATCCAAGTACCGAGAGTTTGTACTGAATCATTGGCGATTACTGCGTATGCAGCAAGCAGGAATCCGATAAGACTCCACATTGTGAGTAGTTCCATTTGTTTCTCCTTTTGTTTGACGGCTTTACCCCGTCGCTCACATAAAAAAGACAAGGTATTTACCACCTTGCCTTAAATTATTTATTACAGAAACCTCAAAGTTTTGTGACAGTAATGTAAAACTTACAAAGCTTTATCTAAATTACCATGATTACCTTCGTGTGAAGGTGGTGTCCACCCTGCTGGTTTCAACAAATCAGGTAAACCAAAACGGTTAGGTCGACCAGGTTTTACACCAGGTTCCTTTGCCATATTTGCCTCATAGATACGGTTCCATGCTTCATTTGCATCAACACCAAATACGTCAAGTGTACCCAATGCGAATACGCACATATCAATCAAACCATCAACAACTTCTTCAGCATCTGAATTATTAATAGCTGATAATGTTTCTTGGTATTCTTCACCAATCATTAGCATGCGGAACATAAGGTATTTACGCATAAGATCTTTATCATCTTTGTTTTTCTCAAACCATTCGGCCACGCCGAATTTATTATGCATCATATACATATCGTGTGCCATATCAGTCATTATTTAGTACCTCATTTTTTAAAATTGCAATCTTATCTTTGATCTGCAACCGTTTCTTTTTAGCCATAGTTACATATTTGTCTGGTGCGTTCTCAGCTTCGAGTGCTTCCACAACAGTATTCTGATACCGCCATGCTGCCTCGAGTGAATTAAGCTTTGTGTTTGTCATGGTGTTACCTTTATCCAAAGAAATCTTCAAGTGTATTAATTTTTTCAGCATTCCAACCAATAGCATCAAGGATTGATTCAATCGGACTGAGGAACACCTTTTCAAATTGTTTATCATAGTCAATGTAATTTGTCAACTCAAATTCTTTAGGTAATGCTCCTGGAAACGAAATAATGTTTTCACGGATAGGATTTGGCATTTTCAAGTAAACGAACTTGATCTTGTCACCACCTGCGATTGAGTCATACCGTTTATTTAGTCCTAGCTGTTTGAGATGATTGTTGTATAGAATACAACCACGAACGTGCATTGGACAACCTTTCTTATAAGAACCTTTTACTTTGTACTTATCAATGTTATCGGTACCGCTATTACGTCCGATGTCTTCAGGATTAAGTGTTCGGAATTCTTCACGGAAATCCTGGATGAACTGCTGCATTGCTTCTTCACCTTCATTCATAATAACTTTGAATGATTTTTTGAGTTTCTCACGGCATACCTCAGGTGTTGATGAGCGCACTGATTCTAAACCTGTAACTGAAATCTTTGGCTCTTCATAGTGAACACCTTCGGAATTCAGTGTATTCATAATGTACCGTTTCTTAGCAATGAACACCGACTTATCAGTAATCTTTTCTCGTTTCATTCCCATTGCTTGACGGTAGGCACCCATCTTTTTTGCAAGTTCTTCATAGCCAGCATCAATCACTGGTTCAATTTTCATCTGACAAACTTTGTCGAGGAACTCCTCACCTTTCTTACGGTCAACATCAACAGTACCAAATGCTGATTCTACAATCGGTGCCATATCAACATAGATTGAGTCGGTATCAATATATACGATATAGTCAGTATCAGTTTTAAGGATCTTGTTGAGATAATTGTTTACTGACTGTTGAGCATACCGAATAGACAATTGACCTGAGGTTGTGATTGCCTCGGCCATATCGTTAATATAATATAGGAAGTAAACATTTGCCATGGCACCATATAGTGAGTTCATACTAATTTTGATAGCCATCTGTGAGTTATGCAATTGGTTTACTTTGCGTTTCAATTGTTCTTTGATAGCAGGATCGGTTGCATTCTCAAGTTCTTGTTCAACACCAAGCATTTCTTGTTTGATGATCTTACGATTACCATAATACTCATTAATGATTTCAGGAATAATACCGATATGCTCATTAGTAAAACAAGCACCATTGGCAGCAACGGACATATTCTCACGGCTTGATTGATATTTACCACTCAATACCATATCCTGTGATACGTTTTCACGCTCATCCTCAAGGTAGGTTTCAGGTGACATATTATATTGTAGCATCAAGTGCGGATATAGTGAGTTCAAATCAAATGATACAATCCATGGGTGCATACCAACTCTAGGATCTTTTACATAACCGCCAACCAATTCTCCAGCACGTTGACCTGGACCACCTTTGATTGGTGGGATACGTTTTTCTTTAATCAGTTTACGATACAAGGTTGTTTCCCAAATACCAACTGTACCAAATGCATCACCATAGTTTACACCGCCGCCATATGCAACAGTCATAACCAATTCAAGTAATGATGTTTCATCTTCAAATCGTTGGATCAGCCAAGTATCTTTAAGGTTATAGTCGAGATATAATTGAGGATTTTGCTCATACAGATTAGTCAGGTTACCGTATTCAGAGTAATCCATTTTCTTTTCACCGAGCACAACGTATGCAATATGGTCAAGTTTCCATGATTCTTGTGGACCATACTTGTAACCAAATTTCTTGAAGGCATCCATATAGTCGATAACGGTAATTCCGCTGATACGATATGATCCTTGATCTTTACCAAAGAACTCACGGGAATACGGTCGGACCGAACGCCACGGTGACAATTCTTTAACCTTTTCTTCACCTAATAGGTTTTTCATACGAGTAATAATATATTGAATGTCAAAGAATTCAACATTCCAACCTGTAACAATATCAGGATAGTCATTTACCCATATACTAATAAACCGTTTGAGTAATGCTTCTTCGGTATCAAACTGCATCCACAGAATATCATCAGTATCAATATCAGTTAAGGTCTTGTGCTTATCATATCCTTTTCGGCCAAGCAAGTGATATGTGTTTGACTTTGAAGATTTATATGCGATGGAAGTGATTTCCTTGTCCGCAGTATCCATGTTAGGATACCCATCAGCAATATCCACCTCAATATCAAAACTGACAATGTTAATGAGCGTTGGATCAAATTTAATTTCATTAGGATACTTTTCTTGAATAAATTGTGAGACATAATTTGTATTACCACATATCTCAAGTCCGTGAACACCTTTATACTTTTCGGTAAACTCCTTGGCATCTTTCATACTATCTTGTAACATCGGCTTGACTGGTGCCTTTGTAAACAGCGATTGGTATTCTGATTCTTTTTGTTGTGTGGTGATATACAGAGTTGGTTGATACTTTACTTTGCGTTCAAACCGTTTACCGTTTTCATAACCGCGCCATAGGATGGTATTACCGAAACGCTCAACTGAGGTGTAAAAATTAGACATGGATATCCTTTCAATGTTATGTCCATACTATAACAGATTTCCGTTTCTGTCAACTACTTTTTTGTCAAATATATCATCCAACAGGAACCCCAACCGATTGGCCATTTGCCTTTGATCCACGAATCATTCCACATCTTTGTTTTATGTTCAGGTTTAAGGAAATTCAATTGAAATCCTGCCTGTTGTAATTTTGGTAATAGCTTTTCTCTCATTTTGATAAACATATCAGGTGCAGACGGTGATGCGTCAAGGTGCACTTCCATTGCAATGTGCTTTACGTTATTTGATAGAAAATCCCAATTCTCCTCATTAAACATACTGAACTCGCCGCCTTCGCAATCAACTTTAAGATAATCTAGGTATTGTATTTCAAGGTGTTTAATCAATTCTTTAAATGATAACATAGGAACACTACCTTTATCAAAGTCGCCAAACCCATTTTCAATATTTCCACCGACAAACGCATTCGTAACAGACAGAGGGCTTGTCTTTTTATTTACGATATGCGGCATAGCATTATGAAAAATGGTTTCAATAAGAATAGGGTTTGGCTCTACAGCATATACCTTTGCTGCTCCTTGATCCAGTGCTTTGCAGGTAAACATACCATTACAAGCACCGATATCCATAACAATATCGCCAGGCTGTACTTTGTACCACCAGTCATATGTGTTCTTAACAAAGAATTCATCATATAAGGTTAGTGATGTTTTTAAATCATTAATGCCATTAACTGACATACCGTTGTGGAGTGTTTTTATATTCATGCTGTGATCTCACTAAAATTCTTTACTTTCTGAAAACGTATATGGGAATCAAATTTGTCTCCAAACTGATGACCCCGATGACTGATAACAAAAATGTTATCATCTGAATTAAGATTGTGTAATGTATCAATCAGATTTTCAATACCTACCGAGTCGAGTGCACCGTCAAGTGTTTCATCAAGTAACAACAGATTGGTTGAAACTGAATTGCGCAGTTTGGCAACTGAACGCCATGCTAACATAATTGATAAGGTAATGCGTAGCTTTTCTCCTTCAGAAAACGAAGCATACGAGAATTGGTCACGGAACCTTGATTTGATAACCTCATTAAAATTTTCATCAAGTTGAAAGTCAACAAACAAGTCAAAGGCACCAAGGTACTTATTAATCAGTTTATTCATTACTGGAATATATTGACGGATGATCCGTGTTTTAATACCGCCATCACGTAGCATTGTTTGAACAATATTGAGTACTTCTTTATGGTTAAACAGATCGGTTTGCTCAACCTCATAATTGGTAAGTGTGTCGGCATATTGCTGTAGCTTTGAAGTATCAACTTCTTCGAGTTCAGCCTCAGCTTGTGTCAACTCATTTTTATATGATACCAATGCAGATTTTGACATTTTAATAGTAACACGGTGTTCACCGATAGTCAAGTTTAGGTCGGTTATTACATCCTCAACCTTAGATATCTCTTCAATCCTATCAGTATATTCTTTTGCCTTTTCTGCAAGTTGCACCAACGCTGTTTCAATTTCAGTTTGCTTTTTACTTTTTTCAGTGATAATGTTTTCTTTAAACGTATGCTCAATGCCTTGCTTACAGGTTGGGCAATTATCATGGTCATGGTAAAATGCTAATTCTTTTGTATGTCCACGTAATGAGGCTTCCAAATCTCGCCTAATGCTTTTTGCTTTTTCCAATTTAGACTTTTGGGAAGCTTTATCGGATATTGTGGAGGTGAGGTTTGCAATATTATCCTGGAGAATTCCAATGCTTTCTGTTTCTCCTTCAATTTTTGCAATGTGCTCGGACATTCTAAGCCGAACTTTGTCCACTTCAGCTTCTCGAATTTTACGAATTGATGCATTGTGTTCCTTTGCTTGACTCAATTTTGATTCGGTTAAATCCATTTGATAACTGTTTTCAGTGATCTGTTCTTTGTTTGAATTAACTTTATCTTTAAGTAATAAATTCATTGTACTGAATACCTGAATATCTAATAGGTCTTCAATAATATCACGGCGTGTATGAGCAGGTAATTCCATAAAAGGAACATATGTTGCTGAACCCAATACAACAATTTGATTAAACGATTTATAATTTAAGTTTAAAATGTTTTGTTCAAGATATGCCTGATAGTCACGTGAGGCAGCATCCTGATTAATCATTTCACCGTTTTTCCATATCTCAAAGATATTGGGCTTAATACCACGACGGATCATAAAGTTATTCTGACCGATCTGAAATGCTATCTCAACAACAGTTTCACGGCCGTTAATACTATTAATCAATTGTGCTTTATTAACCTTACGGAATGCTTTGCCATACAAACCAAATACGATAGCATCAAGTAATGTTGATTTACCGCTACCGTTTGTACCACTAATAAGTGTGGTTCTGCTGAGATTTAATGGAATAACCGTCCATGAATTACCCGAAGATAACAAGTTTTTATAACGAACTTCTTTAAATACAATCTTCATGCTATCTGCTGTGCCTCAATATATAACTCATCAATTAGTTTAATAATATTTCCTTTATCAACACTTGTATCAATTGATTCAATATATTGATGTAGAATATCCTTCGTGTCTTTTGTTTCATCTAGGATCTCATCAACTCCTGCATCTTCAAGGTTTAATGAGTCTTCAATTGCTTTTACATCGGCAGCACCTGAGTCGGTAAGCTTATTCATAAACAGATCATAGATATATGGATTTGATCTTGTCTTTACGATTACTTTAATATATGTATCTTTAATTGCCGAAACATCAAGGTTAGCAATATCTTCAATTGTCATATCGGTATCATCATAGTCGATTTTATTATATACCGCATATGGATTAAGAACCCATTCAAGCTCACGTGTTTCAGTATCAAGAACACGGAAACCACGTCGACCTTCATAATCCGACCAAGTCATTTCATATGGTGCACCAAGATATTTGACATTTCCATATTCTGATGGATGATGAAAGTGTCCTGAGTATACTTGTTCAAAATGCGTAAAGATTTCACGCTTCAACCCGTGGTCATTGATAGCTCCTTTGAGCATTTCAAATCCTTGTATTGAAAAGTGACCCATACAAATATTTGCTTTTGATTCTGCCATTGTAATCATAGTGTCTTCTGAATTATCTTTTGTAATCCATGGAACCATTATAACATCGGTTGAGCCAAATGTCAACTCAACAGGTTTACTTTCGTAAATATGGAACTTGCTATATTCTTGAAGTAACAATCGCATTGAATTGATTTCGTTTGTATTTGTATAGTATACCGAATGATTACCAACGATTGCGTGGTATTCAATCTCACGTTTTGCCAGCTGGTCAAAAAACATCTTTTTAGCACGGTCAAGTGTAACGTAATTAACAAACTTGCGTCGGTCAAACGTATCACCTAAATCAAGTACTGTTTTAATGTTATGCTCATCAATATATGGAAAGAATACTTCTCTAAAGAACCTTTCCTGATGATCCAGAAATACTTTAGAGTCACCACGTACACCGATGTGCATATCAGTAATAATTGCTATCTTCATTTCTTTTTCGCTTTATCCTTAGCCAACTTATCTTCAAAATCCTGAACGAATGAGTTCATATAATCAGCATTTGTTGTTAAGTTAAGAGTTACATCTTCACCTGTATAGGTACCACCTGACGCAAGCATTTGCTGTGATGATTTAAAACGAATATACATTTGTTTCTTTTCTTTTTGAATACGGCGTAGGAATGCGAACCAAATAATTTGTGTAAAGTAAGCAAATGGGTTTTGAGATTTCTCAGGATTAAAGTTATTAATATATTGTAGACAATTCTCAATGCCGTCACTAATCATATCTTCCTTATACGAATAGCCACTAAAATTTGGTTTAGTTGCCAATCGTGTTGCGATCTGATAAATGCATTTGCCGATATAGTCAGGAACACGTGGAATTTCATCACCACTGTCCTCTGCTTCTTTAATCCGTCCTTTGTATGCAATCAATGCTTCATATAAGTCTTTATTGTTGACGTAATTTTTCTTACGAGGTTTCGTAGGTTTTGCCATTACGGTATCCTCCTTTACTGAGATTAGTTTTAATATATCGCAACTCTGTGATATTGTCAATAGATTTTTTTTCTGACATAACTGAAATTAACCATTGACAATAATTCCAGACTGTGTATAATAGCATTTATGCTCTATAAACAATACTATATGTTAACCGTATAGATTTTATAATTAAATTGTTCAGAACCATATATTTCAATGCGTTTGCGGAAATGTTTCAGAGTATAGTTTTCAAATGATCCTGAAGATAAATCATCGGTAATATCATATAGTGTTGCCTTGTCCGCATCATTACCTTTGCGGAGTGCACGTCCAATTGATTGTAATACTTTGATTTCAGATTTAGAACCAGATGCAAATATCACATTATCGAGTTTCTTAAGGTTGACGCCAGTCGAAAATACACCGTAGGATGCAAGGATATCGTGCTGTTTAACTGGATCATTTTCTACGAGATTTCTAATCCGCTCACGCTCATCACCTTTAGTTCCACCATATACAAAATGCAAGTGACGGTCGTCTCTCCGAAGGAGTGGCTCTAACACTTTACCATGTTTTTCAACGAGATCAAACAATACAAGATTATTCTGATCTTTAAGTGACCAAAGTAAGTTCCGAATGAATATGTTTCTTTTATTGTTATTAATAATGAACTCACGTTCTGCAGGATACTTACGGCTTGTATCTTGAACAGATCTCAATGCTTTTCTGAAATCCTTTTTGGTCTCAGGTGTATAGTTCAATACAATTGCCTTGACATTAAAATCAGCGACAGTACCTGCATCCATCAAATCTTTTGTTGATACAAATTTCTTTACCTGGCCGAAACATCCTTCAAGAACAAGTCGATGCGTTTTTGATTCCGATGATTTCAATGTGCCGGTAAACCCATGGCGATATTTACAATCGGTCAACTTTTCCATAATCTTAGTGAGTGATTTTGCCTGGAACAAGTGAGCTTCATCACCGAGGACAACACGGAATTGGTCAAACCATGCCTTTGGTAATTTAATAAGTGACTGCCATGTTGATATAACAATAGGTGCATTAGTGTTCTTATCCACACCACCTTTAATTGTATAGATGTCTTTAGGATCACAGCCATAGTCTGCAAAGTCACCTTGCATCTGATATACCAATGAAATTGTCGGAACAATAATCAAAGTACGGTGACCATACGCTTGATGATAATGCTGCTGCAGTAAATAGATTATTAATGATTTACCTGAGGATGTTGGTGATACTGAGAGTGATCTGTTATTACGAATAGCATTTACAATGTACTCGTTTTGATAATCACGTGGTTCAAATTTACAGTTGATCTCACGAGCAATTTCATATCCATAATCGTCAGGAACAGGCTCTTGGTCATATAACGCGCCATCAATATTGAGTTGATACTCTCGATCTTCACAGAATTTTTGGAGGTAAGATAATAGACCTACATATAACGTAGGACGCATTGGTTGATATAAACGAATATATCCATCCCATACACGGTTCTTATACGAAGGCACAAATTGATAACCGTCAGGTCTAAACGAGAAATAATTCATAATCTCTTGCCGTGTTGACGGATCAGCAGTCACTTTCATATGAACCGCATTAATTGGTTCTACATTAACAATTTCAGTCATATCATCCTATACTTCAATATCTACAATTTCACCTTTAGTATGAGTATATTTATCTCTTTTAGTCCGTGTTACTGGTTCAACTGGTTCAACCACACGGTGCTGTTCTTTTTTCAGTGAAGGTTTGATGTTGTCAAAATTTGGGTAAACAGGATGCCCATATATATTAATCATATTAATAATCTCCTGCTTGGAATTTCATAATATCAATAATATTTTTTACAATAAAATTTCTACTATGAATGGTCTTAATAATATCTTCAAGAAAGTTAGCACGTGCAGAATGATAATCAATTTTTAAACTTAAATTAATAATATCCTTATCCGCTTGTAGATATTTATTCATATCCTGTCTAATAATTTTCTTTTGGTATGGTTTCCAACCTCGCTCGGCTAAATCTTCCATTGCCATAGAACCATCAAACCATTCGGTCTTTGCCATTTCCAATTCTTTATAATCAGCCTTAAGCTTTTTAACTTTAAGTGCTTCTTTGTAATATAAATTGTAATACTTGTTATGTAGCTCAGGAATTCTTTTTGATTCACCGGCTAAATTTGTTTCGTCAATTTTGCAGTCAACCGACCATAACGCACTTATATCATCAGTACTCATTCTTTACCTCACTATTTCAATCATATATGATTCTAACACAGAATTAGAATTTTGTCAACTAACTTGTGTGAGTTTAAATCCGTTATGTCTCATTGTAACTGTTGCCTCAGGATATACAATATCTTGTTGTGTTATATCAAGGCTTAACGGTGATAAAATTGTTGGAAAACAATCGGTAAACGTAAATAGCATATTTGGGTTTTTATTACTGTTCTCGACAATAATAGTAACGTCGGATGTGATGCCATCATCCGATTTTTGCAAACGAGAAAACTGATCAGTCGTTTCTGATTTGCCTAATGATTCCATCCAATATAGGATTTCCTGATAATTTGCCATATTTTCATCAACCACAAAACTTAGATCAAGTTCAGCATATTCGAGTCGGTCCGCGGTCTCATATAAATTCCTAATAGGCGATGGCCGTGCCACAGGTGACATTGTAACACCTGGGATGATTGCTCGCCGAGTAAAGAACTCAACATTCGGAAGGCGTGAAACTGCAACCTTAAAGGAGGTTGGATCAAGATAATTTGTTTGCATGGTATTTTCCTATTGACATTTATATAGAATCAGTTAGTATGAGTATTTATAATAAATAGCCAACATCAACAACCAAAAGTGGAAAGTGCATGGAGCCCGTATATTTGTGGGACGACCCGTGTGATGATTGCAGCCATTGGATTGGCAACTTATAATATAGGAGACAATAATGAGCGGCAAAGCATTGAATTTATTTATGGATACGAGTGATTTATGTATGGTAAGCGTAGCTACAATGCATAGAGAATTTTTTGTCCGAAAAGATTATGAATGGTGGTATAAGGTACAACCCGGTGATATATGTGTGGATGTAGGAGCATGCGTTGGTATGTTTACTGCCCATGCTCTCGACCGAGGTGCTAAAAAGGTTTATGCGATTGAACCTAACCCAAAATTTTTAAAAGCAATCGTAAATAATACATGGCAGTATGTAATAGACGAGCCTGAGCAAAAAGTTGTACCTATCCCATACGCAATTGGTTCAGAAATGGGTCATACTGATAACGTATTTTATACCGATGAGTTTGAAGTAAAATCATTTGCATATTTTCTTGATAGATTCAATATTGATAAAATCGACTATCTCAAAATTGATTGCGAAGGCGGAGAATATGATGTCTTATCAAAGGAAAATCTCGACTTCTGTATTAATAATGTAAAACACATTGCGGTTGAGTGTCACCTTCGAGCATCAACTGATGGTCCTCAAAAATTCATTAAATTTAGAGAACAATTTCTTCGACCACTCATTGATACATTGCAATTTGATATGAACTTCATGGAAGATACAATGAAAAATCGTATATGGAATGATGCTGATATTCATGCCATGCGTGGCGAGTTTATGATTTACCTAACAAAAAAGTAGTTGACAAGTTCTGAAAACTTTGTTAGTATGGTATAAGATAATTAAGGAATGATTCTATATGTCTGAACAATTTAAAATTTTAACTGCTCGCCAACACGTCCGTGAACGTATCGGAATGTATATGGGTTCAAGTGCAAAAGAACAGGTTGAGCGGTTTGTTCTCGGTGAGTGGAAAAATGCCACATACGTACCTGCATTGTCAAAAATGATTGATGAGATACTCGACAACTCACTTGATGAAGCAATTCGTACAAATTTCAAATTCGCAAACCGCATTAATGTATCTGTGACCGATGATAAAGTAATCGTTACAGACAACGGTCGTGGTATTCCACAAGAACAGGTATACGATGAAACATCCGATACCAAAATTGCTCGAGCAACTGCGGCATGGACAAGAGTTAATGCTGGTACATCATTTGATGACGAACGTGTAACAATCGGTACAAACGGTGTCGGTTCAGCGGCAACCAATTTCCTATCAAAGAAATTCGTCGGCAAAACTTGGTCAAATGACAATATGCTTACTGTTGAATGTAAGAACGGTGCCGAGACTATTAATGAAAAGAATAGTCAACGTGAAGGTAGTGGTACTGAGGTATCATTTATACCTGACTTTGACTTGTTTGAAGTTAATAACCTTTCTGAACTTGATACAATTGTATTACTTGAAGATCGGTTGATCTCATTGCAAATGGCATTTCCTGAGATCTCTTTTTCGTTTAATAAGAAACGTATTAAGGTCAACAACCTCAAAAAATATGCCGATATGTTTGTAAAAGATGGCAGTGATGTTATCATTGAGAAATCATACAACTTATCCCTTTTCTTTGCAGGTTCAGTTGATGGGTTCCGTTCAAACTCATTTATTAATGGTGTGAATACTCGTCAAGGTGGTACTTATGTTGATTGGATAATGCATAACGTAATTACTCAATTGGCCGTTATGATTAAACGGAAATACCGTATTGAAGTCGGTAATATGACAATTAAAAATGGTTTGACCATGGTTATGTTTGCTCGAAACTTCACCAATCCAAAGTTTGATTCTCAAACAAAGGAACGGTTAACAAACCCAATGGGTAATGTCAAAGAACACTACACAGAAGCAAACGTAAAAGATGCTTTATTCTTTGCTCGTAAGATCATGGCAACACCGTCAATTATTGAACCGATTATCGAAGCACAGCTTGCAAAGAAACAGGCTGCTGATAAACGTGCCGCTACAATTGCTCAAAAGAATTTGAGAAAAGTCAAAGTTGCAAAGCATATCTCTGCTAACAAACCAAACTCAACACTGAAAATTGTTGAAGGTGACTCGGCAATGGGTTTCTTACTCAAAGTGCGTGATCCTGATACGGTTGGTGCATATCCATTGCGTGGTGTTATTATGAATACGTGGGATATGAAACCTGCGGATGTGCTAAAGAACAAAGAATTGTCAGAATTGGTTGCGGTTCTAAACCTCGACATTAACAACCCAAATTCTGTTGATAATATGTCGTATGAGTCAATCGCAACATTAACCGATGCTGACCACGATGGTATTGGTCACATCAGTCCGTTGCTGATTGCATTCTTTTACAAATTTTGGCCGCGGTTGTTATCTGAAAAACGTGTTAAAATCACACGTACTCCAATTATGATTTCGACTAAAGGTAAAGACATTAAATGGTTCTATACATATGAAGATGCTTCAAAGTTCAAACAAGAACAAACAAATTGGAAGCACCGTTATATCAAAGGCCTAGGCAGCTTGACCGAAGATGAATATGATACCATTATTAATAAACCGATTTATGATACGGTTACGGTTGACGATGCATCAGTATTCCAAATGATGTTCGGTAAAGACTCAACCTTACGTAAGGAGTATATGTTCGCATGATTTTATGGTATGACATATTGTTAGCTATTTTGTTTGCATGGATAATGCTTAACCTATTCTTTGCACCATTCATTGGACCCATCATGGCATACTTTGCTTATGAAGGTTGGATGGTGTACTGTAATTATCGGTTGACAAACCAAGTTTAATGTTGTAGAATGGATAGAATCATAAAGGAATTACTATGAGCGTTTTAGATTTTGTTGAAGATCAACACCAATACCCAATTAGCGCCGTTGCTAAAAACGAATGGTTATCATTTGCAATGTATACGGTTGAGTCGAGAGCAATCCCAAATATGATTGATGGGTTGAAACCAGTACAACGGTTTTATTTGTACTCCTCATTGCTAAACTCCAAATCAGATTTCAAAAAGGTATCTGCTGTTGCTGGTATCATTTCTGATTACGGCTACAACCATGGTGAAACATCAGCGGCAGGTGCCGGTCAATTGATGGCAGCAACATGGAATAACAATATTTGTTTAGTTGAAGGCCGTGGGTCATTTGGTACTCGACTTGTTCAAGAACCTGGTGCGGCACGTTATGTATATACTCGTGTCCATGAAAATTTCAAAACGTATATCAAAGATTTGGAATTGTCACCTGAACATAATGATCCTGAGCATGAGCCGCCAGCATTCTACCTGCCGGTTATTCCTTTGGTATTGGCAAATGGAACTAAAGGAATTGCAACTGGTTTTGCAACAAACATCCTTCCGCGCTCAAAAACCGATCTCTCTCGTGCTTGCGATGAATACTTGTCGAGTGGTAACATATCGAGAAGACTTCCAGTGTCCTTTCCTGATTTCAATGGTACAGTTACATATGATTCTATCGAAGATAAGTATTCTGTTAATGGTGTTTTCAGTAAACCAACCAAAACAACAATGACAATCACTGAAGTACCATACGGTTTTGACCGTGAAGGTTATGTTAAGGTTCTCGATAAACTTGAGGAAGATGGTGACATTGTATCATATGAAGATTTATGTGATAAAACTGGTTTTCGTTTTGATGTTAAATTAAAACAAAAAGGTAGTTCAGATTGGGATAACGATAAAATATATCGTAAGTTCAAATTATCAAAGCCACTCACCGAGAATATTACTGTTATTGATTTTAATGGTAAACTCCGTGAGTACAAAAATGAACTTGATCTCATTAAGGATTTTTGTAATTACCGTTTGGGTATTCTCAATGAACGTATCGAATTGCGTAAACGTGAAGCAATCGAATTGGCACGTTGGTTACGTGTTAAAATGGAATTCATTCAAGCAGTACTTGATGACAAAATTGTATTCAAGAACCGTAAGAAAAAGGATGTCGCTGAGCAAATCCTTAATGTCACTTCAGCATTACCAGAAGATGCTGATAAGTTACTTGCAATTAACATTATGAGCCTAACTGATGAAATGGTACAAAAACTTGCTAAGGAAATCAAAGAAGCTGAAACCGATTTACGGTATTGGAATAGTACAACTGCAAAGAAACAATTTGAGCTTGATCTTAAAGAGGTGGCATAATGTTTTATGTCACATATGATAAACCAGCAAAAATACCTGACGCCATGATGGACCGTGCTGTTGCGTTTGCATCAGAGTTCCTTGAAATCGAAGGTGAAATGGAAGTGTTATTTGATGGTGAGTTCGATAATGGTTGTTTTGGTTATGTTGAATACGACCCTGAGGATCTTGAGCTGTGTGTTTATGTTGATGGAAAAAACCAGCAAGACCAGATCCTCACTACTTTCTTCCATGAAATGGTACACGTTAAACAATACCTAAAAGGTGAGCTTGTCTCAGGTATCGGTAAGAAACCGTCACGTTGGCATGGCAAAACATTTGATGGTGATTATTATAATTTGCCATGGGAACAAGAAGCCTTCGAATTAGAAAAAATTATGTTTGATTGCTTTAAATCCTATTGACATTCCATATAGAATCAGTTAGAATAACATAATAACAAAGGAGAAACAGCATGCCCAATTGGTGTATGAATGATATTGAAATAAGCGGACCGACTGATTTAATCACTGAGATTTTTGAAAAGGCTCAAGATCAAGGTGGTTTGCTTCAACAACTCGTACCTCTTAAGGAAGATGAATCAATCGGTGTCGGTGACCAGCTTGAAGCATGGGGTACTAAATGGGATGTTGATCCTGAGAACCTAGAACTTGATGTTGTAAACGCTAATACAATTCGTATTGTTGGTACTGTCGATTCTGCATGGGGTCCACCAATCACCGCATTGGAAACATTCGCCACCGCCAATAGAGACTGTTCTGTTGATTTGAAATATTGGGAGTCAGGCATTGGGTTTGTTGGACAATTTAGTTCTGAAACAATGGAAGACGAATATTACGAATATAATTTGGAAGACCGTTCGTCAATTGATGAAATTCCTGATGAGTTGCTAGAACATTTTAGTATTGAAGAGGAATATCAAGAATACCTTGAAGACTTTGATTACGAAGATGATGATTAAAACTAATCTTGATAATGAAGATCTGGTAAAAAAGTTTGTTACCTTTTGTTGTAACAATCTAAACGTGTTCCCAGATCAAATTATTATCGAAGCCGAGGATGAGCTCGAAGGCAATGGTATATGCGTTGATATAGAACAAGGTTATTATCTGATTTTGGTAAAAACCATTAATCGTAATATCACGGAAATATTTTCAACCATTGCTCACGAGCTTGTTCACGTTAAACAATATGAGTTTGATGATCTTAATGCTGCATTACAAACTGACACAGAATACGAAACTTGTTGGTGGGAAACCGAGGCACGTGAAAAATCTAAAGAATTAATTACAGAATTTGTTAAAATAATTGAAATTAACCATTGACAAATGCTTTAGAATCAGTTATTATGGAATAATCAAATAAAGGAAACTATCTATGAACATTACATTCTTTGAACAAACTGCCGCACAAAAAATCGTTTCAGCCTTTGGCCGTAAAATGATGTGGGCATCTGAATCAGGTGAATATATGAACATTCCGTTACCTATCCTGAATTCTTTTTCGGATGTAGGTGAGCATCTTGCTGAAACTGCATCTATGAAAGGTCTTAGTGAAGCACAACTAATGACCGTTCGTTATGCTAAAAGATTGATTGGATAATAAAATGAAAAATTTAGTATTTCTAACCGCGCTGACTGCTGCAACACCAGTCTTTGCAAACGAGACTCCGACTAACGTGAGAGTGTATGACCATACAAAGCAAGCACGTTCCGTTCAGATTGTTGAAAAGCTCGTTTGTAATGATGTGAAAGTACCGATTTACGAGACGGTACAATCCCAAGGTGATGCCGCAGGTGGTGCTCTTGCAGGTATGATTATCGGAGGTCTCCTAGGTAAAGGAGTATCAGGTAACGATGATGGTGCAGCAGTTGGCGCGGTAATTGGAGGATTGGTTGGTGCAGATAAAGGATCACAACCAAAAACACAACAACGTATTGTTGGTTATGAATGGACTGAACAATGTGATGTTGTTGAATATCGAGATACCGTAAACGCCGATGTGTATTCGCACTCGACAATTAGATTTTTTATTGACGGTAAACGATACGTTCTTAATTTTCAAAGATAGGTTCCTTAGCTCAGCGGATTAGAGCAAGTGCCTTCTAAGCACTAGGTCGTAGGTTCGAGTCCTACAGGAATCACCATTGCTCGTATGTTGGAATTGGTAGACAATGAAGACTTAAAATCTTTTGCCTTAGGGCGTATCGGTTCGAGTCCGGTTACGAGTACCAAATTAAAAGGAGTTTACAAGTGTGGACATTAGTATTAATCAGCATTATGTTTAATGCCTCAGAAGGTTACGATGAACCATTTGTTGAAGCTTGGTATGAATACGAAAACATGGTTGAGTGTTTTCAAGCACGAGAAATATTAGGTGGGCAAATGACAGGAGCATCTGGTTATTTTCCACGAGGAACGCAAGCAATTTGCATTTATAAAGGTGAGAAAGATGGCGCTTAAAGCTAATGATATTGTAACAGTAATTACACAAAACGGTGAATACGTAGGTAAACTAGTATCACAAGATGGTTCAACAGTTGAGCTAAAAAATCCTAGGTTCCTCACAATGAGTGAACAAGGCATGGGTTTTTCAAACGGAATTGCTATGACAGGTGAACACGATCCTAAGGAATGTGTATTATATAACATTTCATTAGTGGTTAAAACAAATGAAGAGGTTGCTAACGCATACCGACAAATGACGAGCGGTTTGGTTGCACCACAATCAAGCTTAATTGTATAGGAGAATATTATGGTTGACCAAGATTACACATTAACAGCATTACGCTCACACGCAAAAGGTCATATTGATAAGCATAAGTTTAATGTTGAAGTTTATCTTAATAACCCAGCAGGTGTAGGTGAACACCCTGACGTATTTGAAGCAATGGAAACTGAAATCCTTGAAATTGCAAAATACCAGGATGTACTTGATATTTTGGATAAGTACTTTACATAAATATTAGTATGGTTATGAAGTTATTAGTGACAGGTGCGTCCGGTTATATCGGATCACATTTTTGCCGATTGGCAAAAGAACATGGATATGAAGTCCATGGGTTTGATAACAATTTCCACGGCGAAAGCAATGATGTTTCTAAATACTGTGACAAGTTTTGGGTACAGGATATTATGGATCATTGGCTTATGGGTTGGGGTGATGCAGTAATTCACCTTGCAGGTCGTAGTGTTGTTCCACAATCATTAAAAGAACCATCAGCATATTATCGTATCAATACAATGGGTACGCTCAATGCGGTTCAAAAATTACGTACTGATAATTTCATATTCGCATCTACATCATCGGCTTTTGAAATGGCATCACCATATGCTCGCTCAAAGGTTGGTGCTGAAGATATTATAAAGGAGAAAGCTGATGGGTACACTATTTTTCGTTTCTTTAATGTTAGTGGGAGTGATGGTATCAATCGTCAGCTTGGGGATAGTTCTCACCTCATTAGAATTGGAGCGGAAGTTGCTGCAGGCATACGGCAACACGTAGAAGTATATGGAGATGACTATGAAACACGGGATGGGACTTGCGTACGTGATTACATTCACGTTAACGACCTCTGTAATTCTTTACTCAACGCTGCTATATCTGGACCATCCAATACTCCATATGAATGCCTTGGAAGTAATCAAGGATGGACTGTCCACGAAGTCTTAGATACTATGGAAGAAATTACCGGTAAATCAATGAATAGAAAAATTGTCGGCCGTCGTGCCGGTGATGCTGTTAAATCTGTAGTTGATAATCCATCAAAATTATGTAACCTGACAAAATCGCTCGGTGATATGTGCCACGATCAGTATAAGTTAGAAATGGGAAAACATGGCAAATCAATTTAGATATGAGGAAAAGTTTCCGACAACTCAAGAAGGTGAATTTCAAAATCACTTTATTTTTCCAACCACAATCACAGAAGTTAGAAAACCTGTAACTCAAAAAGAAAAAGATTTGTGGTTTGATGCTTATCTTAAACATTCAAAGGAAAGTGGTGTATCTCATGACTTTATCGGTTATGAGCAAGTACACAATGATCCTGCCTTAGCGGAATGGTTTGATACAGTATTACCAAATTGTTTGAACCTGTACCTTGAGACAATCGGTGTGAACCGAATGAAGATTGATTTGTTTCTAACAAAAGCATTCTTTAATGTAACCGATAAAGCATCCATAAACATCCACAACCATGCTGAGAATCATATCTCATGGGTGTATTATCCACACGTAAATATTCAAAGGCACCGTGATATTAGGTTCTATGATCCACGTGATGCTCATCCTAATGAGCCCTATTCAAAATTCTTTGGTGAACACGTAGGTGGGAATTGGACTTATGCAAATGCAAGAACATGGCAATTCCCAGTAAAGGACGGTGTTCTACTAATATTTCCATCAAACCTTAACCATGATATTGTTGCACAGGAAGGTGACGATGGACCTGGCCTCCAAAGTTTCAAAACAAAAACTGATTTAAAACTAAGTAGGTTTTGTGTGGCAGGAGATGTTATGATTGTAAGAAAACCAAATGTCGCCGAATATAGTAGAACACTGCCTTCATTTGAACATTGGCGGAAAGCCTAACTTATTCAGATTTCCAAATTGTCCATGCGCCCCAGGCAATTGCAATGCCTGCAGCAATTTTTGCCAATGGTGCCATGAAGAGAACCAACATACCGAGTGCTACCAATGCACCGCCGTCCCAAGTTGTTCTTTCCTTAAGTCTGTTTTTAATCCAATTCATTTCTTTTTTCCTCCTAGGATTTTAACACCAGCTTTTGCTTCAACAGCATTTAGCCGGCGCTCCATATCATCAATCTTTTGAGTGATTTTTGGATACTTCTTTCGCCATGCGTCTTCAGGTTGTTCAAGCCAGGTTAAACCCCAGCGCTCAACTAAGTAATCAATCATTAAATCAAATTTAGCATAGCCCCATAGTCCAATGCGTGTTGTACTCAAATAAGCAAGTACAACTGCGCCAATTATAGATCCGCCGATTGCGGTGTAGATCCATAACGTGTCTTCCAACATTCTACCTATCATTATTTTGCTCCGTGTATTTACAGTAATGGTTCATACCGTGGTCATATGCACCATCAAAAGGCATACCTTTTTTCAATGCTCTCCAACGGCCGCGCCACTTGTCTTTAATTCTTTGCCACTTCGACATTTTTCTAATATTACCATAGTAATTAATATAACGTGGTGGGCAATGATGTCTATAGCCAATAAGTGCAAACGGTACAGTTGTTACCAAATCATTATTATTGACATGGCGATAGTGAGTAACATTTTTAAAACTCTTGACGAATTTACGAGTACCAACTCTCGGTGATCCATATGTATATAATGCCACAGGACTCCAAGGACCATCAGCCAAACGAGATGTTGCAATTGTTGCCATTGCGCCACCTAATGAATGTCCGCATATGAATAGGTCTTTAGGTTTTGCCTTTGCCAATGCTTCTTCAATTGCAACCCATACTTTATCAACTTCTGTTTGAAATCCGTTATGGACAAGACCTGATCCGTTGTTTGCTTTGTCGGGCATAGCATTTAGATCTGCTTTAATATCAGAAAATTCACCAGGCTCTGTACCACGGAAACATAAAACAATTTCGTTCTTATTCTGAATAAGGTGTACCTGAGCACCATCCTTTTCAATAAATTTATGTTGTGTATAACCTAACTTTTTATATTCAGCTTTTGCTTCTTTACCGTCCATATATGCTATTTGAGCACACTGGGCCATGGTGGCGCATTTTTCTATCATTTCTCTCTACCTTTTAAAATATCTTTCATTACTGTTGTTGCGGTTTTAGTAAAAAATCTTGGCGCTACGCTGTGTATAATTACAACAGGAACCAATAACTGCAGCTTTACTGCAATCAATAACGCTTTACCCATATGTTGAAGTGCGGTTTCATTGGCGTCTTTTAAGTGTGCCTTGCATTGTTTACTCAACATTTCTTTAATCCTTTTAGTTTGTCTTTTAACGCAGATGCATTGGTTTTTGATTGTACTCTGGATTTGGCGTCGTCCCATCGTAAGTCACCACTGGACAATACCTTGGGCTCGGGCGTATGTAATTCGGCCTCGTATGAAGCCGGATAATCAATCTTGTGGCGTTCTCTTGCTTTTTGGAGTCGCCTTGCTGTTTCGTTTTGTTTTTGTGACCAATATCTTTCAATCATATTCTCCGTGAACCGTTTGTCTATTTGTTCATCAATATAATTTTTAAAAAACATTTCAAATAAAGTCTTAATCATTTAGTTGTCGCTATGAATACACCATTCCAATCATTTGGAAGGTCTTGTGTTTTCATATATTCACATCTTTCTTTCCACATATCATAATATCCATCCATCTTATTATCAAAGTGTCCATGTAATATGCCGCATATTTCAATGGCTTTATCAAAATCTTGTGCTTGGTATGCATCATACATTTCTTGGTGTTTTTTCTGTGCTGAATACCAAGGTTGTCTTATATCATCAAGTGCAGTGTAAATACTTAAACCTACGCTTTTACCTTTTACTTGCAAATCATCTATTTTGAGGTAGAAGAATTCGTTTTTAGTTTGCTCATATGTTGCTTCACCGATTAATAATACTTGTCCGTATTCTTTACATTTACTTTCTACACGAGCTGCTGTACTTACAGCGTCTCCAAGGACATCATATGAATGACGTTTAGTACTTCCCATTTCACCAATGTATCCCAACCCTGTGTTGATGCCAGCGCCCATACCAACAGGAGGACGGCCATCAGGTATAATAACTTCTTCATTAAATCTGTCCACTGCCTTTAACATTTTAAATGCTGTAAGAACGGAGTTAGATGCATGGCTTGGGTCGTTGATTGGGGCATTATGGATATGCATTGAAGCGTCTCCAATATACTTAATAATCATCCCATCAGCATCTAAAACTGGTTCTGTGATTGCATCCATATATCCATTCATTATTCGAGTTAATCCTGCAACATCATCACCGAATGACTCACCCAATGGAGTAAATCCACGCAGATCACTAAACACAATACTAACTTCTTTTTTCATACCATCTTTAACTAATGATGGGTTTTCTTGTAATAATTTAACAACTGTTGGTGAAGCGTAACCAGCAAATTGTTTCTTGATTGCTTGTTTCTGTAAAAACTCATCAACGAATTTTACAATATACCGTAAACTACCAACGAGGAATAGCATAGCAGAAATAGTAATACCGTCAATAAGCAAATTTGAACTTTGGAATACATAGATAGACCCTCCTATAAAGCCGCCAATCGTTAATACGAATACACCGATACCTACAAAAGTCCAATAGGATAAACCAATTATTAATAAACCTGCTACAATTAAAGCAGCAAGTTCACCCCATGCTTTTGCGTCGGCGTGCCGTGTAATGTTTGATTCGTTAAATACAGTACCAAGCATTGCTGCTTGTATCTCTTGTGGATATACTCCACCAATCGCCGTTGATATAGGTTGAATAGTACCTGCAGCTGTTGGGCCAACAAATACAACAGCACCTCCTAAATCATCTGGCAAATTCATTATTGATTCTGATTGATAACCTTGAGACCAATCTATCCATACCTCGCCAACCTCATTTGTTGGTATCATTCCAAACTGTGGTATTCTTAATTTATCAACCCCGAGCGGCGACAACTTGATTTGGAAGGATGGGTCTCCGGCAAGGACTCGCAATACCTCAAGGGTGACATTAGGGAAGAGGTTCCCCCCGGACTCGAATACCAACGGTGCTCGTCGGGTAACCCCGTCGATCTCTGGGAATGTGTTGATGATTCCCGACCCCACTGCATTAGTTTCAAGCTCATTAATGTTAGCGATAATCCCAGGTACACTTGGAATGAGAGAAATATAATCGCTATTAATAATAGAGGCTCCTGGATTAATCGCTTCATTTTTGTTCTCCTCAGCTCCAAGCATAGTTAAAATTATTGGTACTTGCTGCATAGTTATAGCAAGGTCTTCATCTCCGCCGGATCTATCAGGTTCAGACATAAGAATATTTAAAACAACAAGACCTGCACCTCTATTGTATAGGTCTATAATAAATTCTGAATATACGTGTCTAGGAAATGGCCATTGTCCATATTCGGTTATTGCATCTTCATCAATGTTTACTGAATAAATGTTATTTTGAACAACCTCTTGATTTACAATAAGCTGGTCAAAATACCGTAATCTTAAACTTTCAATGAATGAAGGATTAATAGTATGCAGCCAAGCAAATAACCCTAACAATAATATGCTCCATATAGGAGATAATAAAATCTTTTTCATTCTTTATCTTTCTTGCAGTCGCAGCTTGTGCAAACATCATTGACGCATTCTTTACAGTCTGATGCATAACAGTGGCAGCGGTGACCACACTTTTTACAAAATCTCTCTGGACCTATCATTCTTATACTCCTTATAAATACTATTTTATTAATGGATTATATCATGGCAAATCTGATTGAAACTATTTATATAGGTTGTGAAAATAATAAAAGCATTTCACTGCCAACATCATCCCACATAGTACGTTTTTGTGCTGATACAGCCCATGCTCACTGCACTATTATGTGTTTATTAAGTGATGTTTTCTTTAAAGCACAATTAATATCAGATGAAGACTATGCTCAAGGACCATATCGTGTTTCTATTATGTGGCCTGAACAATTTGTCAATCCATTTAAACGTAAACCTAGTAATGCCGAAACCTCATATGATGTTATGAAATGGTTTCTTAATAATATGCTACCTCCTAAGAATGGAATGATTGTAAGCATATATCGGTACGAACAAAAACAGACAGTTGCAACACCTTGGACGGTAAATCAATTATGGCCGTTTAAAAAACAATGGAATAAGAAAGGTAAATTCATTTCAATTCATAAATCTGAACCGTTAATGTCAAAGCGACGGATCGGCGGATTAATGGAAAAAGAAAAAACAATATTACCGAACATAACTAAAATTGCTCACGAGTTTGGGTATGACGTAAAATTTATTCATTACTCCTTGACAATGGAAGAAATCTATGATACACTGTTATCAACCACACACCATTTTAGTTATGATGGAGGTACTTATTACACCGCAGGAATGACGGGAACACCGACGACCAAATATACGCACTATTATGATAACTTACCCGACACGTGGGGATTTATGGGTATCAGCCCAAACAAAATATTACAATTCAGAAATGAAGCTGTATCCGCACCTATCGAGTATTCAACTATATCATATTTGAAACCCGAGGAAATAAGGAATATATTAAATGATTGATTGTATTATACCAGCAAGAACAGGATCAACTCGCTTTCCAAGCAAAATATTTGCCGAAGTAAACGGTAAGGCTGTTCTTAATCATTGTATTGATAACGCAAAACAATGTACTGACTTAAAAAATGTTTGGGTTGCTGCGGATGAATACGATGACATTTGGGCACCCAATTTAATTAAAACAAAAAAGATCCATAACACTTGTACATCTCGAGTTGCTGAGGCGGTTATTCAAACAGATGCCGATTATTTTGTTAATCTTCAAAGTGATGAACCTTGCGTGACTGCTGATATGATTTCAGGTGTTATCCGAAAGATGTTGGAATTACAAGAAGGAATGGTTCAATGTTGTTACCCATTAACAGACGAAGAACGAAGTAATATTAACGTCGTCAAAGCTGTAATTAGTAACGGTAAAATTGTTTACTTAACACGAACACCTGACCGTGAATTAATGGATAGTCCTAATCTTGTTGGAATCAATGGCTTGTATGCTTACGATCTCGGTACAATTATGGATTACCCAGAATACGATTTGAATTTAGTAAATGCTCATAAAGGATTAGACACATTGGCATTTATAGGAAAGGTTGATGTTATACCATATATGATTGACGAACGTACACCCGCGGTTGATGTACCAGACGATATAAAATTGGTGGAGGAATACCTTGATAGATCCTAAAATTATTCAAAAGATATCTCATTCACCAAAGATTGCTATTGTAGGCAATGGCGGAAACCTTGCTATTGCTCAACACGGTGCATCTGATATGACAAGGCATCTTGGCAAACATTGCTTTGCACCTGACGCCGTTCACCTAACCGCTTTGGGTGGTGATGAAGGTTGGCATAAAAGATGGATATATGAATACGGAACTTTTGCTGACTGTATCATCGGTATTACAACAAGAGCAAACTCTCCTATTGTTGAAGGTCTTGTTAATGTCGGTGGGCTATTACCTCATAAGATTGTAATAGCCCCTATGGACATTCCTGAATTAGATACAATTGTTTTAAATCAAAAAACCTACCATGAATTTGAGTGTGAGGCCTTACTCACACTCTATAAGATCATGGAACAATGCGGTGCGGTGTTACCCGAGATTTAAAACCGTATCTTAACACCTGCTGAGAAATAATTACTTGAATTATCTTCATCCAAAGTTCTGTTATAATCTACACCAACAATAGCATATTCATTTATTTCTTGTTCAAAACCAATTCTTATATTAGCAGCATCATTGTCGCCAATGTTTTTACTAAATGTAGCGCTGAATGGTCCTTCGTCAATATTGAAACCTATTGTGCCATAACGGTATGCAGTGTCTGATTCAGCTGTTGTTATTACAGCTTGAATGTCACCAGTTTCAGTCCAACCATCAGTGCTTGATTTACCGATAGTTAATCCACCGAAAGGTCTAATAGCACCAGTTGATTTTTCAATTGTTAGCCCGGCAGAAACGTCAGAAGCTGATGTTTCACCTGCCGCAGAAAAAGTACCAATTGTTCTTGAATATTCAATATCAGATTTAGCCATGTTTACTCGTCCTACAACGGTAATGTCTTTATCTTCAATTGCTTTTCCTGCCTCAACAGTTACGGCATTTGTTAATGCTTTACCATCGCCACCTTCTGACATTGTAGTATCAATTCTATTAATACCTAGGCTCAATCTCAATGCATCTTCAGTTACAAATGTATGGCCAATGCCAACAACAGATGATGTTGCTTCATAGTTGTCACCCATTGAATGATTAATCCGACCTATTGATACACCATCCGCTATATCTAAATTACGGTGTGTATTTAATCCGATTAATTGTGATGCTTGATCCATACGGCCAACGAATGATCCGGGATCCGTTACAGTTACAACAGCATCATTACGAACAACTGTAGTTGATGTTGATTCACCGTCCGTAACAACTTCACTGCCATCACTCATAGTATCAGTAGTTCTGACAAAGCTTGTAGTTGTTACATTTGTCGGAGTTGTTACCGTTGTAGTAGTTTCACGGTCAATAGTTTGCACACCAGCATCAGTTGATGCATCGTGAGTTGTGATTGCACCAGTTAAAACAGGTAGTGTTGTGCTTACTGCTTCTGATGTTGAAGTAATAGTTTCGGTTGCAGTACTTACAACTGTTGGTGCTGCTGGTTCTCCACCGCTTTCCGCTGCGTCTGTTGCTGATCCAACATCATCAAGTGACCAACCTGAAGGTAATTCACCCGCAGTTCCACCACCTGCTCCACCATCGACTGCATCATCAAGTGCATCAAATGCTGATGGGCCAAAGATATAAGCATACTTTGCTGAAAGAATATCACCTGCTGATACACCAGTCCAAGACCAGCTAATACCAATCGTATCATCAGAATTTCCGTAGTTTACAGGATTGCCATCATCGTCAGTATAACTTGTTCCGTCATATGAAGCTGCATCTGATGACCATCTGTTAACACCTGCGGTTGTATTCGTATCTGTTGAATAAACACCTAACGCATATTTTGAAACAGTTGCTTCTGAAAAGGCAATGTTTGTATCAGGAACACCTGAATACCCAAGTACGTTATCTGTTGATGAACTATCTCCTGGCATACCTTGTGAGTCGGGATCAATAAATTTGCCATATGCTACAGTATCTGCATCAGAACCTGCGGTGATTTTTGTTTCAACATCAATATATGGTTTATCATCTTCCAATATAAATTTATTTTCAACATTCCATGTACCGCCATCAACATCAACGTCACCGCTCCATGTTAAACTATCTGTGCCATCGGTCAAACCATCGGAGTCAACAATAGTTGCACCACCTGAGTTGTTATTTGTTTTATTTACACCATCTACTTTTAGTGATTGGCCGTCAAACGGTGTACCTGGTGTCAGATAATCATAACTAGGATTAAATGTACCTGAACCTTCAGGGTCAAATAACAGGCCAGGTGATGTACGACTACCAGAACCAAATGTACCTGAGTCTTTATTGATCCCAGCTTTAACCCATTGGTTTTCTAATAAACCGTGGGATGATGTTTGTAAGCTTGAAGTATCGGCAAAAGCCCAGCTTGGTATGACTAATGCAGTTGTTAATAGTAAATGTTTCATTGCTTCTCCTATGGATTTAATATAAATTCTATTCCTAAGACAATTCCTCCACGGACTTCTTTACCGTTGGATTCATATGCCGTTGTCCCAAATAATTTTATATTATCCACGTAATCGTAAGTTACCCTACCATAAGGAGCTATTGGGTGAGGGTTATAACCTGTAGCCAATCCTCCTTCTATTGCAATGTCACCATAACTATATTTTATTCCTGAGTATATACTCAAATTTTCGACGCTATTGTAATATGCGCCTGCGATATATTTATCATTTGATATTCTTATATGAGGATGAATTTCATTATAAGATTGGGAAAGACCTAAGTGTGTTGACAAAGCCAAACCTAAAATTAAATCCATTGATTCTCCTAATTGTGTTGCTCGACACTTACAACACACCCATTTGGGTTTGTGCAAACGCCAGATAGACTAAATGATTTAGAAGAGGTGTCGGTTTGTTGGCTAACTGTTACATTATAGGCAGGACCATATATGCTTTCTACATCAATGGTTGCTGATGCAGAATTCATTCCACGTTGGTTTAAATCAATTACATTATAG
>Ga0209374_1000012_pt1 | contig 182766 bp, 165 predicted proteins | sample SaaInlLV_DNA_10m_FD_184683 | JGI IMG/M metagenome (GOLD analysis project Ga0209374, IMG submission 184683) | Marine microbial communities from expanding oxygen minimum zones in the Saanich Inlet - SI075_LV_DNA_10m (SPAdes) (version 2) | ecosystem: Environmental > Aquatic > Marine >... | reverse complement strand
TGATTTGATAAATCAGCAGGAACGTCACGCCACCCAGTGAAGGTTTTTTGGTGTGTTGGTCCATGCCGTACCCAATGCCATATTGTCATTGATTTGGCCCTTTGAGCACATGGCTCAGCCCGGCAACTACATGAATGACACAATCTGCTCGCGCAGCTAAAGCGATATTTAGCCTGCCTTGTGCCTCACGAAACTGGCGAGATAAAGCATTATCAGGAACAATTCCTTGCCCAACCTCATTGGAAACTACAACTAAAGATGCTGAAGATGCGGTAAGTGCCCTTAAAAAATTTGACTGCGCCAAATCAACATCATCACCATCTAAAATGATATTTGTCAGCCACATTGTTACACAATCGATTAAAACTGCCTGATTATTCGTTAATTTTACCAATACTTCCGGAATATCTTTTTCCACACTGATAGTGGTCCAACGCGCATCACGACGGGCAATGTGAGTGTTGATTTTAGTTTGCATTTCATCATCAAAAATACGTGATGTTGCAACGTAAACTAACTGTAAATCACTGTTATAGATGATATTTTCTGCAACTAACGATTTACCCGAAGCCGCCCCTCCCAAAACAAATGTCAATGAAGGCAACACTTTTTAATCTTTCCAGTAAACCAAAAGGATATCTCGTCCGTACATTTTGCACATACCGAAAACAAGACTGTATATTCAAGGAAATGTTGAAATGGCCTTAGATAATGTTCGAGAAGTGTCTTTGTCCCGCACCGCAATGAAAGCGGAAATGCTGGATGCAGAGACAGAACTTAAACTCGCCTACGCATGGCGAGACGATAGAGACGAAGCCGCACTACATAGACTGATTACAGCGTATATGAGGTTGGCCGTCTCTATGGCCTCAAAGTTCAAAAGGTACGGCGCGCCTATGAACGATTTGATTCAAGAGGCGGGCCTTGGGCTCATGAAAGCGGCTGATAAGTTCGATCCCGACCGTGGCGTTCGATTTTCAACATACGCTATATGGTGGATAAAGGCATCAATCCAAGATTATGTGATGCGCAACTGGTCGATGGTACGTACAGGATCAACTTCTTCTCAGAAATCTTTATTTTTTAACTTGCGCAGGGTGCAAGCTAGGCTTGAGCGGGAGAGCGAAGCAGTTGGAGAAAAACTAGACAAGCATCAGTTGAGGCAGATGATATCAACTGAAATCGGTGTTCCTATCCACGATGTCGAAATGATGGAGGGCCGGTTGTCAGGGTCTGACTACTCTCTAAACGCCACACAAACAACAGAAGATGAAGGTCGGGAGTGGATAGAAGCCCTTGAGGATGACAGCGCGCAGGCAGCCGAAACAGTTGAGCATTCTCATGATACGGAACAGCTTAGATCTTGGCTCTTGTCAGCAATGAACGCTCTGAATGAAAGAGAACGGTTTATTGTGAGGGAAAGAAAGCTCAGGGATGAACCAAGGACTTTAGAAAGCCTAGGACAGGAGCTAAGTCTTTCAAAAGAGCGGGTACGTCAACTTGAAGCAGCGGCATTCACAAAAATGCGCAAATCACTAGAGAACCAGAGCCGGGAGGTTCACCACTTTCTCGCATGAATTACTTATTTTGTTTTTTATATGCGATCTGCATGAGCATGCCCATGCTGGCAAACGCTTTTGATGCAGATGTCGTTTTTTTAGGTGAGTTTCATGACAATCCCCACCACCACGACCGGCAGGCTACACTCGCATCTGAAATTAAACCAAAAGCATTAGTCTTTGAAATGCTAACTGAAGAACAAGCCGCACAATACGATAGCAATATTAGCGAAGTAGCTTTAAAAAACGTTTTGAATTGGTCAACAACTTCCTGGCCTGACTTCAAAATGTATTATCCAATATTTGCTTCAGCACCAAACGCATTGGTGTACGGAGCCGGAATTCCTAGGTCCATTGCAAAGAAAGTCATATCAACTGATTTAGCTTCTGTTTTCGAAGGCTATCCAGATTCTTTTGGGTTAAACGAGCCATTAGATCCAGATGAACAAAACGCTCGGGAAATTCTGCAAATGAATTCCCATTGTAATGCACTTCCTGCAGAATTGTTACCAAAAATGGTTCTAATCCAAAGACTTAGAGACGCTAAACTTGCTAAAACTGCTCTGCAAGCCTTCCACCTAACCGGTGGGCCAGTGGTAGTTATCACAGGAAATGCTCATGCCCGGTTAGATTGGGGGGCGCCCAGATACTTAATTGAAACTGCACCAAATCTGAAAATTTTTAGTTTAGCGCAAAGTGAAAACGGAACTAAACTGAAAGGTAAGTTCGATCGTGTGGAGAGTACGGTTGGCATAAAACGCCCTGACCCCTGTCTAGTTTTTAACTAGAGGCTCATGAATATACGCTTAGTTATTAGTGCATTAGATTTCCGGTATGGGGTGGCTCTTATCATCTGGCCGGCTTATGGTCCCATTGTCATTTAGACCGGAGCTATAGTTATGCTGACGGACAAACGCATTTTATTAATTTTAACCGGTGGTATTGCTGCCTACAAAGCATTGGAGCTGATCCGCCGCCTCACAGAATGTGGTGCAAGAGTAACTCCAGTTTTGACACGTGCTGCTGAACAGTTTGTTACCCCATTATCCGTCGCAGCGTTGACAGGAGAAAAGGTCTATCGAGATCTTTTTGATCTTACCAATGAGGTGGAAATGGGACACATACAACTAAGCCGATCAGCAGACTTGATCTTAATTGCACCAGCAACTGCAAATATTATGGCAAAAATGGTGCAGGGACAAGCAGATGATTTATCCTCAACAATATTACTAGCCACAAATGCTCCAGTGATGATTGCACCGGCTATGAATGTACAAATGTGGGATCATCCAGCAACCCAGCGTAATTTAACGCAATTATACGCCGATGGTATTTCGGTAGTAGGTCCTAATGAAGGCGATATGGCTTGTGGAGAGTTTGGCTTTGGACGCATGTCCGAGCCAGTTGAGATTATAAGTGCACTTGCTGCACATTTTGGTTCTGGTCCATTACTAGGTAAGAAAATACTGGTTACTTCTGGTCCCACATACGAACCAATAGATCCAGTCCGCTATATCGCCAATCGATCATCTGGTGCACAGGGGGCAGCAATAGGCCGTGCACTGATAGCAATGGGCGCGGAGGTAATTTTTATTACTGGACCAACATCGGTCCCACCACCCAAAGGCGCATGCATTACATCAGTACAAACAGCACAAGAGATGAAGGATGCCGTTATAGCAGCATTGCCAGTTGACGTCGCAATCTTTGCAGCAGCAGTCGCCGATTGGCGCGTGTCTACCGTTAGTAACAAAAAACTGAAGAAATCTATAGATGGTCCACCAATAATAGAATTTTCTGAGAACCCTGATATACTGGCATGTGTGGCACAAATGAAAAAAGACAGGCCAAGTCTAGTCATTGGGTTTGCCGCTGAAACTAACACAATTGTAGCCAATGCCACTGCCAAGCTGCAGCGCAAAAAATGCGACTGGATCGTGGCAAACGATGTTTCGCCAGAAACTGGTATCATGGGTGGACTAATGAATGAGATTACCTTGATTTCGAAAACTGGTGCCGAAGCTTGGCCGCGTATGTCCAAAGAAGACGTTGCAAAGCAATTAGCGGAACGGGTGGCAAAAGCGTTGTGCTGAGCTTTCTTAACGAGAAAATTGTGATTAAAAATATATCATTTGAGTTTGTCCAGAACAATGGAAGCTGAAACAATAGTACTCAAAATTATGCGTTTGAAAGGTGCGGACCCAAATATTGCTTTACCGTGCTATAAAACATCTGGAGCAGTTGGTGCAGATGTCAGAGCAAATTTTTTAAATCGTGAGGGGATCATACTAGCCTGCAGTGAGAGAAAATTAGTACCAACAGGGCTAGCGTTAGCAATCCCTCGCGGTTTTGAAATACAAATTCGTCCACGATCTGGTCTTGCCTTGCAGCATGGATTAACTCTGGTGAATAGCCCCGGGACCATAGATAGCGATTATCGCGGAGAGGTGGGGATTATTGTGCTTAACACCTCAGACAAACAGTTTGAGATAACCCATGGTATGCGCATTGCACAATTAGTATTGGCTCCAGTTTTACAAGCTGAATTTGAGGAAGTTACAAGATTGGATGAAACAGACCGTGGTACCAGTGGCTTTGGCTCCACAGGGGCATTTTAATGCTACTCGTTTTTGCGTTAGCGATAGCCCTCTGGAGCTTAGGAGCTCTAATTAAAATTCCAAATCGTAATCGCTGGATGATGATTGGAACTCTGTATTTTTTGGTACTTGCTGTGCATTTTATCCTGCCAAAGGGGCATCAATTGCGCATGCTGTTAGGAGAGACTGAGGATTTTTGGTTAATCGTTGGTGGCTTTGCTCTACTAATTTTTAGCTATCTCCTGATACTACGCCAATTACGCAGTCGAGCTAATGCAAAAGAAGTAGACGCAAACCCCGCGGCGCAAGAATCCTTTACTGATACAGAATTAAACCGGTACGCTCGTCATATTGTCTTACGAGAGATCGGTGGGCATGGGCAAAAAGCGTTAAAAAATGCGCGTGTTTTGGTGATTGGAGCAGGCGGTCTAGGTGCCCCTGTACTTCAATATCTATCTGCTGCTGGTGTTGGCACAATTGGTGTTATCGACGATGATGTTGTTGATGGCACTAATTTGCACCGACAAGTCATCCATCAGGACAAAGACATTGGTATTCCCAAGGTTTTCTCAGCCAAAGCTGCTATGGAAGCGCAAAACCCTTTTGTCGCAGTACAGAGTTATAATCGGAGACTGACTGCTAACATCGCCGATGATCTAATTAAAGAATATGATTTGGTGCTTGATGGAACAGATAACTTTGAAACTCGTTATATTATCAATGCAATTACTGTTGCACGCGGTGTACCACTTATTTCAGGCGCTTTATCCCAATGGGAAGGTCAACTAAGTATATTCGATCCAGCTCGTGGGGCACCCTGTTACCGCTGTATTTTTCCCAAAGCTCCTGAGCCAGAAGTGGCACCTAACTGTGCTGCAACTGGTGTGGTTGGTCCATTACCGGGAATTATAGGTGCCATGATGGCTGTAGAAGCAATAAAAGTTATTACTGGTTCTGGCGCAACGTTACGGGGTGAATTGTTAATACATGACGCTCTTTATGGAGAAAATCGTAAGATTGTCCTCAAACGAAGGGCCAATTGTGAAACTTGTGCCCATGTAACCATTAACTCTGCATAGCGGTGGCAATATAAAAGCCCTAAAAGGAGATTTCACTATGAATAACGTGCTGTTACAGGAATGGAAAACTCCGTTTCAGATTGCCCCGTTCAATTCCATTTCTGATGACGATTTTACTCCAGCTTTAGTCGAAGCGTTAGCTAGACACAAAGCTGAAGTCGCAGCAATAACGGAACAAACTGAACAGCCTGACTTCACAAATACAATAGAAGCATTAGAAGCCACCGGTTATGATCTCAACAGGGTACTAGGTGTATTTTTTACAATGGCAGGCGCTGATAGTAATCCGGTGCGCGAAGCGTTACAGCGTAATTTCTCTCCAAAACTAGCCGCTCATTTTTCTGATATTTCTGGAAATACTGCACTTTTTCAAAGAATATTATGCGTATGGAGCAAACGTGATGATCTTAATCTAACCGCTGAGCAATCACGGATTTTAATGCTAACCCATCGAGGATTTGTTCGTTCTGGTGCAGGACTTAAAGATACAAGTAAAAATCGAATGAAGGCGATAAAAGAACGATTGGCTGAATTAGGCACGCAGTTTTCCCAAAACCTGCTAGCTGATGAGCAAGAGTGGTTCATAAAGCTTGCAAAAGAGGATCTGGCTGGGCTCCCATCCTTTGTAATAAATGCAGCCCTTGCTGCCGGCGAAGAAAAAAACGCTGGAGGTCCAATCATAAATTTGTCACGGTCACTAATTGTACCGTTTCTTCAATTTTCAACTCGACGTAATCTCAGGAAAAAGGCCTACAATGCTTGGGTCAAGCGCGGTGCCAATACTGGTAAAACCGACAACCGCGCAATAGCTGCCAAAATTCTTGAATTAAGGGCGGAACAAGCTGATCTCTTAGGCTACAAAAGTTTCGCGGAATATAAACTTGAAACCGAAATGGCCAAGACGCCTAAGGCTGTACGGGATCTATTACTTTCAGTTTGGAAACCTGCAAAAGCACGCGCTGAAGCAGACGGCGCAGTACTTGAATCTATGATGCAGGCTGACGGGTTAACTGGTTCCCTTGAAGCTTGGGATTGGAGGTTTTACTCTGAACGCCGTCGCAAGGATTTACACGAACTCGATGAGGCGAAGTTAAAGCCATATTTCCAGCTTAACCGAATGATTGAGGCGTCATTTTCTTGTGCAAATCGCCTCTTTGACCTCCAATTCGAACCTATCACTTTACCTCTTTATCACCAAGATTGCAGAGCTTGGAGCGTGACCCGAGATGGGAAGCACTTAGCCATTTTTATTGCAGATTATTTTGCACGAGGATCAAAACGTTCTGGCGCGTGGTGTTCAGCGATGCGCTCTCAGGCTAAATTTCCAACCATACAGACCCCCATTGTTATTAATGTATGCAACTTTGCTAAAGGTGATCCTACTTTGCTCAGTTATGATGACGCCCGTACACTCTTTCACGAATTTGGCCATGCACTTCACCAGATTTTATCGAATGTAACCTATGAAAGTGTCTCAGGAACATCAGTAGCTCGCGATTTTGTCGAACTACCTAGCCAACTTTATGAGCATTGGCTTACTGTCCCTGAGGTATTGAAAGAATTTGCAACTCACGCAGAAACCAACCAGCCTATGCCACCAGAGTTGTTGAATAACCTGCTTGCGGCGACCAATTACGATATGGGCTTTCAAACTGTAGAATATGTGGCCTCAGCAATAATAGATTTAGCATTTCATGATGGCGAAGCACCAGCGGACCCTATGGCCCTAGAAACAGAGATTTTAAAAGATATCGGCATGCCGCACGCTATTAGAATGAGACATGCAACACCAAACTTTGCTCATATATTCGCTGGTGACGGATATGCATCCGGATACTACAGTTATATGTGGTCTGAGATGATGGACGAAGATGCCTTTGCAGCATTTGAAGAGGCTAATGACGCCTTTGATCAAGACAATGCAACCGCCTTGGAGCAAAACATCTTAAGTAGAGGCGGAAGCGCAGATGCAGAAGATTTGTATATTGCATTTCGTGGCCATTTGCCAGGTGTTGAGGCACTACTGAAGGGCCGTAACCTTAAATTTTAACTCGAAACAATTTAGCTTCGAAAGACGTGGTGATTTCTAAATTACCCATCCGAACAAGATTATCGTTATTGATGAAAATTAGAAAACAATAAATTTTAGATAGTGCTGACTTTTCAGGCTACTGAAGTCATGTACTACAAACGATTACTGCTATCAATAACGCTAAGCGTAACGATGTTATTGCTTAGTGAAGCGCATGCGCAGTACACTGAAAATGAGGCAGAAAACTTGGAGATAACAATGCGAAAAATAATCTTTTCAGTCATTACACTCATCCTCTTACAGGCTACGGCAAACAGTGTTGATGCTGCAGACAGAACAATGGGATTGTACGAAGTTGTTGGTGTTAAAGCGGGTGATATGTTGAAAATGCGCGCCGGTCCAGGAACTGGATATAAGATCATACTTGGACTACCAAATGAAACTATTGTGCGTGTTCATACGTGTGACCAAACTGGAGGAACACGTTGGTGTAAGGCATCACTCAAAAAGGCAAGAGGCCTAGTTGGATATGTCTCATGGGCATATTTAAGCAAAATGTGACTTATTAGTTGTGGGTATGTTTTTTTAACTACGTTGGTAAATTCAATATTAAAAATTTGGATTAACTTGACGACATTAAATAAACGCGACTTAGATCGGTACAGAAATGTAAAAACGGCTTTTAATATTTCATTTTGAAGCAGCGAAGTGAAATATTTCGGCTTTAAAATGATAGTTGGTTAGTTTTTGACAACGATAATTAAATTATTATCCATATGTAGGCTACTCTAAAATACAAAAAGCCGCACTTTGAAGTGTGGCTTTTTGTATTTACTTAAATGATGATTTAATTTTGCGAATTTAAAGCATTAAGTCCTCTAAGAATATCTATAGCATATGCGAGTTGATAATCTTCTTCACGGAGTGCAGCCGCGGCATCAGCCTTCGCTCGATCCTCTTCAATTTGCCGAATCTCGTCTTCGCTAAGAGAATCGTTATTTAACGAACCCCGCAGTTCAGCTTCCGAGCGTTGGCGCACTGCGCTTGATGACTCATCTTCAGGCTCGACAGTGAGATCGCGGCGAGGCTGCTCTACTACAATATCTGGGCTGACGCCCAGCGCTTGTATAGAACGACCTGATGGAGTGTAATAGCGGGCTGTTGTAAGACGCATCGCACTGCTCCCACGCATTGGCATAACGGTCTGGACCGACCCTTTACCAAAACTTTTAGTACCAACAACAATTGCTCTGTGGTGATCTTGCAAAGCACCTGCAACAATTTCAGATGCGGAGGCAGACCCACCATTAATCAAGACAACAATAGGCTTACCTTGGGCAAGATCACCTGGCGTTGCATTAAAACGGTCACCGTCTTCAGGATTGCGCCCCCGCGTGGACACAATTTCACCTTTTTCAAGAAAAGCATCTGACACCCGTATTGCTTGAGTTAATAGACCACCAGGGTTGTTTCGGAGATCAATAACAAAACCGTCCACATTTTCCATACCACCAAGAGTTTCGACTTCTTCTTCGATTTTGGAGATTAAGTTTGGCGTGGTCTTATCATTAAAGGTAGTGATCCGAAGTATAACTGCATCTCCTTGAGTACGGCTCCTAACGGCCTGCAATTCAATAGTGTCGCGAATGATTGAAACATCAAATGGCTCAGCTTCACCTTCACGCACAATTGTAATGATAATCTCAGAACCAACACTGCCACGCATTCGCTCTACAGCTTTATCCAAGGTCAAGCCTAGCATGGATTCTCCATCAACATGGGTAATGAAGTCACCTGCCTCTATACCTGCTTCCGCAGCCGGTGTACCATCAATTGGAGAAACTACTTTTACAAATCCTTCTTCCTGCGTGACTTCAATCCCAAGACCACCAAATTCACCGCGGGTCTGCACCTGCATAGCAGCAGCATCTTCAGGCGAAAGATAACTGGAGTGCGGATCAAGAGAAGTCAGCATGCCATCAATCGCAGCTTCAATTAATTCTCCAGGTTCCACTTCTTCGACATACTGGCTGCGTATTCTTTCAAAGATATCTCCAAAAAGATCTAATTGTTCATAAACATTAGAGTTTTCTGCGCCTTCCTGCGCTAACAAAGGTCCTACTATTTGGGTTGTAGCGACAACGCCGGTCAAAGCACCAGCCATAGCAGCCATGACAAATTTTCTCATTTCTCTATCCATCCTTGTCAATGCCAAACCATGTAAGTGGGTCCTGAGGCACATTATCCTGTCTTATCTCTATATAGAGCGTTTCTAAGCGACTAGCACCACCCCCATCACCGATAGTTGAAACACCATTTTTAGCGCCCTGAGTTTCCAATACCCCCATGAGGCCAAGAGGTGTTTCAGCAGCAACAACTTGTCCTTGTTTACCAAAGGTAACACCCAAACCCGCTAAAACCAGCAAAGTCCCGGGGCCTAGCTCCAAAATCATCACATTTCCAAGGTCTAAGAGGGGTCCAACATACCTCAATGTTGCCACTGTGGGCGATGTAACCAATGCTCCCGGTTGAGTAGCGAGAAAGATACCGGGACGCGTTGAATCAAAAAAATCAGCTTGATTTGTGCTATTCAATATTTTTCCAATCACAGGCAACGGCAATTCACCAATTTGATCATCAATACGGGGCAACTCCCAGACAGAATTGTCCAACACCATATTAGGCAAACCACTAAAAAAGGCATCTATTGTTTCAGAAGAAGCTATCAATATTGCAGTCCGTATAGGATCTTCAGTATACCTTTCAGGCAAATCAGTTCGATCCGCCATCGCTTGATTTAGTGCCCATCGCGCCTTCTGGACTTCTTTTAAACCTATTTCCAATTGCTCAGTCGCTTGCTCTTGAAGGGTGCGCAACATTTCAACATCATCCAAATTTTGGATCATCATGTTAGCTTTATTTTTTAAAGTCAGCGTTAATTCAATCAAGAGCATTTCCGCGCGTACAGTTCCGTTTAGACCGCTAGGATGCAAAAACATAGTTGGTCCCTGGCCTATAGCAAGTTTTTGAAGTACCGCTAAAAAGTGAGAAATTTCATTATTACGTAATGTTAATTGATCAACTAATTGTGCCTCACGGGTTGCAATATGTCTTAACCCAAGCCGCATTGCCGCAAGCCCAACTTCATAAGCCTTTACTGTTTGACTCAGTGCCTTAACTCTATCGCCAGCAGTCTCCGCATCATTCAATTGCCTCGAGGCGGCGTGTAAATCATGTCCCGCATTGCGCGTAAGAATAAGTGCATCCTGCTGTGCCGCCAGAGGCACTGCCAGAAACATAAGAAATAAAATACTCACACTTATCATCTTAACAGGCTTTTTCCTGTCATTTCTTTTGGCTTTTCTAATTGCATCAGTTCCAACAACGTTGGAGATAAATCGGCCAGTCTGCCAGACACTAGGTATTTTTTAGTGCCAATCAGTATTGCAGGTACCAAGTTAGTTGTGTGCGCGGTGTGTGGCTCACCCGTCATTGGATCAATCATCATTTCACAATTCCCATGATCTGCAGTGATAATCATTACTCCACCCACAGCCTCAAGAGCAGGTATTACTCGGGCAAGGCCAGCATCAACCGCTTCACAGGCAGCAATAGCCGCGGCCAAGTTTCCCGTATGGCCAACCATATCAGGGTTAGCATAATTGACTACAATTAAGTCATACCCATCCTCAATAGCAGCAATAAACTCGTCCGTTACCTCACTTGAAGACATCGAAGGCATCAGGTCATAAGTTGCGACTGCTGGAGAATTTGGCATTGCGCGATCTTCGCCTATCTCTAATTTTTCTTTTCCACCATTTAGAAAAAATGTGACATGCGGGTATTTTTCAGTTTCTGCCAAGCGGAACTGTCTAAGGCCTGCTAGCGCAACCCACTGACCAAGAGTATTAATAATTTCAGGCTTAGGATAAACTGTGGACATAAAAGCTTCATGTGCTTCGGAATAATCTACCATCCCCAAAATGCCCGACCACATTGGACGGGCTGTGTTATCAAACGCTTTAAAATCTGGATCACCAATCGCCGCCATAATTTCACGAGCGCGATCTGCGCGAAAATTGAGACAGAAAAATCCATCCCCATCGATCGCACCATTGTACCCATCTATTACCGAAGCTGGAATGAATTCATCAGTCTTGCCTTCATTATAAGCTGCTTCAATTGCTGCCTGCGCTGTTTCTGCGTGAACTCCATCAGATTGAACTATGGCCTCATATGCTGTCTCGACCCGTTCCCAACGATTGTCTCTATCAAGAGCATAATAGCGACCAGTCAAACTACAAACCGTTGCATTCATTGGTATCGCTTTATTAAGAGCTTTTAAGTAAGTTATTGCTGATTTAGGCGCAACATCACGACCATCGGCTATGGCATGGATCAAAACCTGAAGCCCTGCATCTGTACACGCCTTAACCGCTGCAATCATGTGATTTAGATGGCCATGCACTCCACCGTCCGAAATAACCCCCATTAGATGCGCTCGCCCACCTGCTTCTTTTATGTTGGCTATCCAGTCCACCAAGGATTTATTAAGAGAAAAACTACCGTCTTCTATAGCAAGATCAATTTGACCTAAATCCATGGCCACAACACGGCCAGCACCGATGTTCGTATGTCCAACCTCAGAATTTCCCATTTGGCCAACAGGCAATCCTACATCTGGTCCATGAGTGATTAGCGTCGCATGCGAACAAGTTGTCATAATCCGGTCAAAAGTTGGAGTGTTGGCAAGTGCAGGCGCATTACCTTCAGTTTCATTTCGCAAACCCCAACCATCGAGGATACACAATACAACAGGTTTTGGAGCAGGCATATGCGCTAATTCCTTTGTTAAGATTTCAAGCGATTATTAACGTGCTAACTCTACCTTGGGAAGAACAGTTGCTACTGGTGTCAGGATATGTCGCAACAACGCCACTGGATGTGCCTTAAGCGTTAGACGAATTGATACATAATCTTCGATCACCTCCTCACCTAATCTCATTTTCGGTAATAAAGTCGTGGGCTCATCCACCATCTCACCATCAATATCCATCGCAAAAAGTGGCAACGCAGGACCAGAATTTAGCGTCTTAGCCTCCCATATTGCATCACGACGGCTAAGTTTCATACTCACAAAGATATCTGCTTCCGCCAATCTTAAAATTACACTTGGTCCCAACCCAGCACGGCGCCATACATCGCGCACTGATTGATACCCGTTGCCTCTTGACGCCATGATCCATGTAGCGTCCTCCTCACTCAAGCCCTTAATCTGTCGAAACCCTAGACGCAGAACTAGACCGCCCACACCATCAGGCTCCATTACATTGTCCCAAAAGCTTTTATTTATACAAATAGGCCGGACTATTACCCCATGTTCACGCACATCTCGAACGATTTGAGCAGGCGCATAAAAACCCATCGGCTGCGAATTCAAAAGCGCACAAGCAAAAATGCCTGGATGGTGACACTTAATCCAGCTGGAGGCGTATACCAATAAAGCGAAAGAAGCTGCGTGACTTTCAGGAAAACCGTAAGATCCAAATCCTTCTATCTGGGAAAAGCAACGCCCAGCAAAATCTTCACAATAGCCATTTTTGCGCATCCCATGCATAAACAGGGCAAGAAATTCACTAATACTTCCCTTTTTATTGAACGTCGCCAATGAGCGGCGTAGCCGGTCAGCTTGATTAGGGGTAAAGCCCGCGCCCACAATAGCGATTTGCATCGCTTGTTCCTGAAAAAGCGGTACACCAAGCGTTTTACCCAGTACTGCACCCAGTGCGTCAGAAGGAAAGCTAACCTCCTCCTCTCCATTTCGTCGCCTGATATATGGGTGCACCATATCACCTTGAATAGGGCCAGGGCGAATAATAGCCACCTCAATTACTAAATCATAAAAACAACGAGGTCGCATGCGCGGTAGAAAGTTCATTTGTGCACGGCTTTCCACCTGAAAGATACCAATACTGTCAGCTCTACAAAGCATTTCGTAGACTCGTGGATCTTCAGGCGGCAGGGTAGCCAAAGTAAAATCCTGCTGGTAATGCATCTTGAGTAGTTCAAACGCTTTGCGGATACAGGTGAGCATCCCTAGGCTGAGTACATCAATCTTAAGAATACCAAGCGTCTCAATATCATCCTTATCCCAGCATATTACAGTCCGATCTTCCATCGCAGCATTTTCAATAGGCACAAGCTCATCCAGCCGTCCTTCGGTGACGATAAAACCTCCCACATGCTGGCTAAGATGACGGGGGAATCCATTGATTTCATAAACCAGTTCTATAGTCTGTTTCAGCCGATAATTATTTAAATCCAGACCAATCTCGACCATGCGTTCGATCTCTAGTCCTTTAGTCGAGAAAAATCCCCAAAGTTGAGAGCTGAGTGCACTGATCGTATCCTCAGACAAACCCATGGCACGACCTACATCTCGAATCGCTCGTTTGCCACGGTAATGTACTACCGTCGCGCATAACCCCGCCCGATTGCGCCCATAGCGTTCGTAAATATGCTGAATCACCTCTTCACGCCGCTCATGTTCAAAATCAACATCGATGTCAGGAGGTTCGTTTCGCGCCTCAGATACAAAGCGTTCAAATACCATGGTGCCTATTTCGGGGCTGACAGATGTAATCCCCAGACAATAACAGACTACCGAATTTGCCGCTGACCCACGACCCTGACATAAAATATTACGACTCTGAGCAAAGGCCACGATGTCACGTACAGTTAAAAAATAAGGTTCATATTTTAGTTTGGAAATGAGTGTGAGTTCATGACGCAACAGGTTATTAACATGATCAGACGCACCATTAGGGTAGCGCCAATCAAGTCCTTCATAGGCAAGCCTTGACAGGCGCTGGGTTGGATTCTCGGTACCAGTAATCTCAGATGGATATTCATAACGAAGCTGATCAAGAGAAAACGTCAGCTTTCTTGCTAATATGCCCGTACGCATTACAGAATCTTGGTGCCCTGCAAATAGACGCTGCATCTCAGCTTCACTCCGCAGACGTCCTTCACCATTGGCGAGTGCTGAGCGACCTAAATCATCTACACGGCTACCAGTGCGAATAGCTGTGACAACGTCAGCTAATTTGCGTCGTGCACCATGGTGCATATATGGTGCAGCTGAGGCTAGTGTGGGCAACCCTAAATTCTGTGCCTGATCCGCTATATACTCAAACCGTGCGGCGTCATGTCCATTATAATATGGCACCATGAGCACATAAATTTTTCCATTAAAGCATCGCATCAAACGTTGCGCTATTTGTTGCCAATCGACTGGACAATCCTCCACAATTTGCACCTGTGGCCAGATCAACAAATTGAGGCCATTTTTAAATTCCTCAAGATCAGACAGTTGGAGACTACAAACACCTTTTTTTGCTTTAAGTCGCCCTCGCGAAATAATCCGACAAAGACTACGCCATCCATCTCGATCCTGAGGAAGTACCGTGATCGGGGGAGCATCAGAAAAAATCAATCTTGCTCCTGGAATTAGTCGTGGAGTAGTTACAATAGAGACGTCCGATGACTTCAGCAGATGATTAGGTAATGGTGGGCCGATCAGCCCCCAAATTGCATCAAAATCTTGTCTTTCTTTAACCGCTATAGCAATTTTACGAGCCTCGGTATGCGCTCTAACAATCCCCGCCACCGAATTGTCATCCGCAATTACAATCGCCTCAATTCCAAGTAGTGCAGCACGATTCATATATTCTTCAGGGTGAGAAGCACCGGTTAGAAAGGTAAAATTCGACGTAATAGTGAGTTCACAAAACATTGAGATATCAGATTCAATAAATGAGCATTTTATATGTTCATCTTTTGTTCTAATTTAAATATTATTTCAAGTCATTTATCCAACTATTGTTAGATATGTGCTCATGATCAAAACTATAGGTCCACACCGTGTGAGCCATGTAGGAGGAGAGATAAAAGCAGAATATATAGAACCCAAACTAAACAGACCTAAATAAACAATCCTAAATAAATATAAAAACTGTCATCGGTAACGTATAAGCTATAAAGGCTGGGATATTGTTTATGCTAACGCTATAGCACACAAATAAGTTTTCAAATTGATTAGCCAAGGACGAGCCAGCCGTGACCAGTGATGCACCAGAAACCAAAATTGTTTATAACCATCGTGTGGCATGTGATGGTGGAGAAAGTGCACTGGGCCACCCACGCATATGGTTGCAAATTCCAGAAGACAATGGCTCGGTGACATGCCCGTATTGCGACTGCAAATATGTACACAAAGGTTAAAGCAGAATTTCTTGACCAGATGAACATAATGCATATCTTTATAAAGCATGCAAAGCATTGGCATTAATAAGTGGCCTTTCAGACCTATAGTGAATATGATTTTGGCCACGCTCACGACCTAATGGCGCGATAGCGTGGAGGAGAAAAGCAAGATGGCACTACAGTTTGGTAAAGGGTGCCATTTGCATCTGATTGATGGATCAGCTTTTATTTTTCGCGCTTACCATGCCCTGCCACCTCTAACAAGGAAATCAGATGGCCTACCTATCGGTGCGGTGAGCGGCTTTTGCAACATGCTTCAACGCTATGTTGAGGAAAACAATGGTCCCGACGCGCCAACACATGTTGCAGTGATCTTTGACAAAGGCAGCCATACATTTCGTAATGACATATACGATCTATATAAGGCCAACAGAGAAGCAATGCCTGAGGATTTACGTCCGCAAATACCACTGACCCGTCAAGCTACCCAAGCATTTAATATAGCTTGCGAAGAAAAAGAAGGCTTTGAAGCAGATGACATAATTGCTACGCTCTCAGTGCAAGCTCGTGCTGCAGGTGGTCGCGTGACTATCATAAGCTCTGACAAAGATTTAATGCAACTTGTTGGTGGTGGTGTGGAAATGCTTGATGCCATGAAAAACCGTCGTATTGATCGGGAAGGTGTTCATGATAAATTTGGCGTATACCCCGAACAAGTGGTTGATGTTCAGGCGCTGGCAGGTGATAGCGTTGATAATATTCCAGGGGCACCCGGTATTGGCATAAAAACCGCTGCTCTCCTAATTAATGAATATGGTGATTTGGATACTCTGCTGGCCCGTGCTGATGAAATCAAACAACCCAAACGCCGTGAGGCTTTGTTAAATAATGTTGATCAAATACGCTTAAGCCGCAAATTGGTCAAACTTGATGAAAACACACCTCTAGACTTTACAATCGACGACCTCGAAGTCCACGATCCAGTACCAGAAAAGTTAATGCCTTTCCTCGTCAAAATGGAATTGCGCACCCTCACAAAGCGGATTGCCGAAAATCTTGGTGTCGATGCACCAGAGATTAAAGACATTACGCCCATTACTAACAATGAAACAATTGATACTCCAAGCTTTGAAAGCTCGCGTTATGACCAAGTCAGCAATGCCGAAGCTCTACAAACCTGGATCAATACAATTTATGACCGCGGTTGGGTTGCGGTAGATACTGAAACCACCGGACTTAATGAAATGACTGCCCAGCTAGTAGGCATTTCGTTGGCCGTCGAACCAGGTCACGCCTGCTATATTCCACTTACACACAAGATAGGTGGGGAAGACCTTTTTGGCTCTGATAAATTAGCCGAAGAACAGATGCCAATTGAAACAGCGCTGAAAATGTTGGCTCCAATACTGGAGGATAACAGCATTCTGAAAATTGGTCAGAACATGAAATATGACAAAAAGATCTTTGCGCAGATCGGTATAAACGTTAACCCAATCGATGATACTATGTTAATGTCCTATGCGATGCATGCTGGTTTACATAATCACAGTATGGACTTCTTATCACAACGATACCTAGGACATACGCCCATTCCGATCAAACCACTACTTGGATCAGGGAAAACAGCCAAAACATTTGATAAGGTCGCAATAGTAGATGCTGTAAAATACGCTGCTGAAGACGCGGACATAACTTTGCGTCTTTGGCAGCATTTCAAGCCTCGGTTGCACCGCACTCATGTTACACGTGTTTATGAAACTCTAGAACGACCAATGGTTTCCGTTCTGGCCAATATGGAGCGAACTGGCATTAAGGTGGATCGTGATACGTTATCGCGTATGTCAAATTCTTTTGCACAAAAAATGGCCATGCTTGAGAGTGAGATTTATGCTATGGTTGGCCGTAAGTTTAATGTTGGATCTCCAGCACAAGTAGGTGAAATCTTGTTTGATGAGATGAACCTCGAAGGTGGCAAAAAAGGTAAAAACGGCAAATATGCAACTGGCGCTGATGTTCTTGAAGATCTCGCAACTGAGCATAAATTACCAGCCTGCGTTTTAGATTGGCGGCAACTTTCCAAATTAAAATCAACTTATACAGATGCACTTCAAGAACATATCAATTTGAGCACAGGCCGCGTTCACACCTCATATTCTATTGCAGGCGCCTCTACTGGGAGGTTGGCTTCGACGGAACCAAATCTACAAAACATACCAATTCGAACTGAAGAAGGACGACGCATCCGAGAAGCCTTCGTTGCCGAAGAGGGCAAAACCTTAGTTGCACTGGACTACTCACAAATAGAATTACGCATTTTGGCAAATATCGCCAACATTTCATCACTAAAACAAGCTTTTTCTGATGGGTTGGATATTCATGCCATGACAGCATCAGAAATGTTTGAAGTGCCGCTGGACAAAATGACCGCTGACGTGCGCCGACAGGCTAAAGCAATCAACTTCGGAGTGATCTATGGTATTTCCGGGTTTGGCCTTGCCCGTAATTTACGCATTCCAAGGGCTGAGGCACAGAGGTTCATAGATCGCTACTTTGAAAGATTTCCAGGTATTCAAACCTACATGGACGAAACAAAAGCCTTTGCCAAAAAAAACGGCTATGTCGAAACTCTCTTTGGGCGACGCATTCATACGCCTGAAATTGCTACAAAGGGGCCAAGGGCAGGATTTGCCGCTCGAGCGGCCATCAACGCCCCTATACAGGGAACAGCTGCAGATATAATCCGCCGTGCAATGATACGGATGCCTAAAGCCATTGAACATTTACCAGCAAAAATGCTGCTGCAAGTCCACGATGAACTGCTGTTCGAAGTTGAAAAAAACTCGGCAGATGATCTGACTAGAATTGCTAAAGATGTAATGGAAAGTGCTACTGATCCAATTGTGAGACTTGAAGTTAAATTGACTGTGGATTCAGGTTGCGGACAAAATTGGGCAGAAGCACACTAACAAAGATTCTCTCCGTAGAGTTCTTAAAATTCCAACTGAGTTTAGACATCAATAGTATTATCGAATAAGTCTCAATATGAATTGAATGAACAAAATCTAAGTGATGATCTCAATTATAAGACAGTAATTATTTAATCGAACGAAATTTATAACTTAAACAAATGCCGAGCCAGAAGAAGAGACTATCTTGAAACACGATGTAAGAAAGCTGACCGAATAATCGTTAGACCAATTCAACAGATGGGATGATGCCGAAAAAATGTCCACTTGACCACACACCAAACCAGTCTTCATGATGCACACCAAGATCAACCAAGCGATAAAAGCTTTTACGATCAATAAGGGCTTCAAGATTTGCACGAATTAAGATGTATGGTGAAGGCTCACCACTAACAGGGTGACGTTCAACTCTAATAGGATAATCTGGGCTTGCAGATACACAGTCTCCGACATTAGTGGTGAAGTGCAAGACTTGTACTTCATCTTCTTTCAATGCGTCAAAATCTGTAGCAACGAAAGGAACATCATCGACAGTAATTCCAACTTTTTCAACGGGAGTTACGAGAAAATATTTTCCCTTTTCTCTTTTTAGAACAGAAGAAAACAGTTTGACTAACCCTGGTCGACCAATTGGTGTACCCTGATAAAACCAAGTTCCATCTCTTGCTATGCGCATGTCCAAATCACCACAAAACGGCGGGTTCCACAAATTTACAGGCGGAAAACCGCGGGATTTTGTTGCATTTATTGAAGCCACAAGACCTTCTGCATCCGGTATCACGGTTTTTTGTTTACTCATATGTTTTGCCATTCCGTACTGAAGATATAGGTTATCTACAGACATATATCATTGATGAAAGAGATGTCATGACTAACACAGAAAATCTTGTGACCGAAATCGAGTTACTTGAGGCCAAAATTACTGAAGCAAAAGCCTCCATTACCCGTCGATTTATAGGCCAAGAAAGGGTTGTCGACCTTGCACTGACAGCACTTTTATGTGGTGGGCACGGGCTATTGATTGGGTTGCCTGGTTTGGGGAAAACCCGATTAGTGGAGACCCTGAGCACCGTTATGGGGCTAAATGGAAACCGCATTCAATTTACACCCGATTTAATGCCTGCAGATATTCTTGGTTCTGAGATTTTGGACACCGCCGAAGACGGCACTCGCGCTTTCCGTTTCGTTCCCGGCCCAGTTTTTTGTCAATTACTGATGGCGGATGAAATCAACCGTGCCTCACCGCGAACACAGTCTGCATTATTACAAGCGATGCAGGAAAAAACTGTAACCGTTGCTGGGGAAGATCGGTCTCTTGGGTTGCCTTTTCACGTACTGGCTACCCAAAACCCTATTGAGCAAGAGGGTACCTATCCCTTACCAGAAGCGCAGCTCGATCGTTTTCTCGTTAAGATTGATATATTTTATCCGGATCGAGCTACTGAACGGGATATTTTACTTGCAACGACTGGCGTTAAGGATGACGCTTCAGTTCAGGTTTTTTCCTGTGACCAATTACTTGCTGCGCAAACTTTACTGCGTAGAATGCCTGTCGGTGACAGCGTAGTGGAAACAATCCTTGATCTAGTAAGGGCATTTCGTCCCAGTGATACCAATGCCACTGAGAAAGTGCGCGAAAAAGTAGCTTGGGGGCCAGGCCCACGAGCTGCTCAAGCACTTATGCTAGCGGTGCGTGCTCGTGCTTTGTTACAAGGCCGGTTAGCACCATCCATAGAAGACGTTATCAATATGGCACAACCAGTGCTAAGCCATCGAATGGCACTTAACTTTTCTGCTAGGGCACGTGGTGATACGCTATCAGATCTGATTGATGAGACCGTAACCAGTTTTGGTCATCGAGAGACAACTGCGTGATGACCTCACTCTCCCTACGTGAGAAAGCAGAGAGAGATTCTGCTACACTACCAGCATTGCTTGCCCAAGCTGAACATCTTGCAACCGCCGTTTTAAGTGGTAATCACGGGCGACGTCGTGCTGGTATTGGGGACGATTTTTGGCAATACCGACCTATCCAGGTTGGTGATAGCCTTCGTATGATTGATCATCGGCGAAGCGCCATGGGTGATGTTCAATTTGTGAGAGAGCGCGAATGGCAGATCGCACAATCTGTGATGATTTGGATTGACCGAGGTGCCTCTATGCGCTTTGCCTCCAATTCCGAATTAGCCACCAAAGCAGATCGTGCTCGCTTGTTTGGTTTGGCCCTTTCTATTCTATTGGTTAGAGGCGGTGAGCGTGTTGGCTTAGCAGGAACACAACTTCCGCCGCGCGCGGGCAGCGCGCAAATCTCACGTCTGGCCGAAATATTATTAGAAGACAAAAGTGAAGATTATACTGTTCCTGAGCATCACGCCATGATTCCTCACGCAAAAGCAGTTTATGTATCAGATTTCATGGGTGAAATTGATAATATACGCACAACACTTACCAAAGCAGCCGATCGAGGTGTCCGAGGTATTCTCTATCACGTGCTTGACCCAATAGAAGAGGCTTTTCCATTTCGGGGCCGAGCAATCTTTCAAAGCGTTGGTGGTACTTTTGAACACGAAACTTTAAAAGCCTCTGGCCTTAAAGAATATTACCTAGAGCGATTAGCTAAACGTAAAGATGAACTCAAACAGCTTTGCTCGGTTGCGGGGTGGCAATACGGACTGCATCATACCAACTCGTCCACACAATCAGGTTTGTTATGGTTGTGGCGCGCTATTGATGGCGGGAGGGGCAGCGCATGAGCAGTCTTGGCACTTTAGGTTTTACCAGTCCTTGGCTACTGGTAGCACTGATAAGTCTACCAATTTTATGGTATATTTTACGTGCTGTACCGCCAAGTCCAATCCGTCAACGATTTCCCGGTGTTATCCTTTTACTCGGCCTAAAAGATAAAGAAGCAGTATCTGATCAAACGCCTTGGTGGCTACTTTTGCTACGAATACTGGCCATAGGTGCAATAATAATTGGCCTAGCTGGCCCTGTTCTAAATCCCAACAGTAATACAAGTAATAACAAAAGTCCTTTACTTGTTGTCTTAGATGGAAGTTGGGGGGGTGCTGATCAGTGGCAAAGCCAAATAAAAGCCGTTGAAGCTGAACTAAAGCGTGCAGGCTCTGCGAGCCGTGAGGTTGCTATTTTTCAATTGACGTTGCCTGAACCACCAATTTTTCAAGCTGCCAATACTCTTATAAAAAGCTTGGCAAAGCTCCATCCAACACCTTGGCAGCCCGATAGCCTCGCAACAGCAGTAGTTAAATTGCCTGCAGGAGACTTTGAGACTGTTTGGTTTAGCGATGGTCTCTATTACAACTCTAAATTACCAATGTTAAATGCGCTTGAGACGCATGGCCCAGTGCGGGTAGTAGAAACAAATGCAGAAGTACTCGCACTCACCCCCGCAGTTTATAATGATGGCGCAATTGAAATAACTGCTATGCGGTCTTTATCAGGACAAGAACGCGCTATAAATATTCTTGTTCAAGGTCGTGATCCTATAGGAAATGCAGTTACGCTTGGGATTGAACAGGCAATCTTTGCCTCTGGCGATACCGTAGCTCAAGCGTCTTTAACCCTACCTGCGGAGATGCGTGCCAGAATTACGCGCTTTGAAATTCAAGCAGTCCGCTCTGCCGGCGCAGTAACCCTGGTAAGCGACAGCCTCCGCCGTCGCGAAATCGCATTGATTTCTAACCGTGATGGACGCGAAGGCCTCGAGCTACTATCTCCTTTGCATTATCTAGAGCGAGCACTCGCTCCAACAGTTGATTTACTGCATGGTTCAATCTCGGACGTCATTCCCGCTAATCCCGATATTATCGTTCTAGCGGACGTAGCAAAGTTGGTGGAAGAAGAAGCCAACGCAATTTCTAAATGGATTCAAAACGGTGGTCTTTTATTACGTTTTGCTGGGCCAAAAATAGCCGCAAGCTCAATTAGTCGAGAAACAGAAGATCCTCTCATGCCAGTAAGATTGCGGTCTGGAGGACGTAGCGTTGGGGGAGCAATGAGTTGGGGAGCACCAAAAACGCTTGCGCCCTTCAAGAAGGATTCTCCATTTTTTGGCTTGCCATTATCTGGTGATGTGGATGTCACGGTTCAAGTAATGGCACAGCCTGATCCAACCCTTGCTGAGCGAGTAATCGCAGAACTGAGCGATGGCACTCCACTAGTAACTAGAAAACACAGTGGTCGAGGACAAATCGTCTTTTTTCACGTAACTGCAAACGCGGAATGGTCCTCTCTTCCACTCTCAGGTTTGTTCGTTGAAATGTTAGATCGGCTATCAAGTTCAACCACAAGTCTCGACTTCCCAACCACTAACTTGGAAGGGACAATTTGGACACCACAAATTGTGATGGATGGCTTCGGCCGTCTAAAAGATGCTACCTCAATGTCAGGCGTGCCAGGATCTGAACTCACAACGTTACCAGCAAGCCCATCGCTGTTGCCAGGGGTATATACATCTGGCAACAACAGCTTTTCGCGTAATGTACTTACGGTCAATTCTGAAATCAAACCAAGTTCTTGGCCATCCCATATACCAATTTCAATATTAGCTTTTACCACAGAACAACCTTTAAGTGGATATCTGTTGGCTGCATCTATTGCACTACTCTGCTTGGATGTGATTTCTTCGCTTGCTCTTTCCGGTCGCTTGACTGGTAACCTCAGAGCCACTCAAGCAGTGGTTGCAGGCACAATGTTTCTCCTGACAATTTCAACGTCGCAAGCAAATGCTCAACAAGGTAACACAAAGATTGCTACTGCCGCTTCCGAGGTAGTATTGGCACATGTAATAACCAACAACCAGAAAGTGGACGAAATTGCGCAAGCAGGACTACGCGGTCTCTCAAACGCGTTATTTTTTCGAACGTCCGTGGAACCAAGTGATCCCGTTGGTGTAAACCTTGAAACAGATGAGTTAGCATTTTTTCCGCTGCTTTATTGGCCCATCAGTCCAGATCAGCCTCGTCCATCACAGGAGGCATATACCAAGCTGAACGACTATCTCAAGTCTGGCGGGTTAATTCTTTTTGACACCCGTGATGCAGATGTATCCAGTTTTACCAAAAACAGCGCAAATGGACGAAAGCTTCGTGATTTGGCTAAAGCGCTTAATATTCCTGCTTTAGAGCCTGTGCCACAAGATCATATTTTAACGCGTACTTTTTATCTTTTGCAGGATTTCCCCGGCCGCCATTCAGGTCGAGAACTTTGGGTAGAAGCAGCACTACCAGACTCCAAGCAAGTAGAGGGAATGCCGTTCCGTAAGCTCAATGATGGGGTAACGCCTATCGTCATTGGTGGCAACGATTGGGCCTCTGCCTGGGCAATAACTAAAACAGGACAACCAATGCTTCCTGTTGGGGTAGGTTTTGGCGGCGAACGACAACGCGAACTGGCATATCGCTTCGGGATCAATCTAGTGATGCATGTACTTACGGGTAACTACAAAAGTGATCAGGTCCACGTACCTGCCTTGCTAGATCGGCTCGGGCAATGAACCGTACAGTTATATTCGACCCATTATTACCATCTCCAATTTTAATTTTTTTGACGGCCCTAGTATTTGGCTTTGCTCTCTTGGCTCTGGTTCGTGGACTAAACGGCTGGGCAATGCGTGGGTCAGCAGGCCTCATAATCATATTGGCCCTTTCAGGTCCTAAATTTCAACAAGAAGAACGATTGCCTTTGGCTGACATAGTTATCCTAGCCAAAGACGTAAGTGCCAGTCAGCATCTAGCTGATAGGTCTAAACAAACCACAGATGCCATCACAAACCTTATATCCACCCTATCTGATCAAAAAAACATTGAACTTCGTCAAATCACTGTCTCTGACGGGTCGGAAGACTCTGGTACCCGATTGATGACTGCCATCTCAAACACATTAGCTGAAACTCCACGATCACGTATTGCGGGCATCATAGCAGTCAGTGACGGGCAAGTGCATGATGCAAATCTACCTGTAAATATGCCTGCGCCAATGCATGTTTTATTAACCGGACACGAGACAGATTGGGACCGAAGATTTATCGTAAAAAACGCACCTGCATTTGCCATTATAGGTGAGCCTATAAATTTAACTTTGCGGATTGAGGATAGCGGTGCTGCTCCCCAAAAAACCAATCTCGCCCCACTAGAAATCTCTGTGGATGGCGCACCTGCGCAGCGTTTCAACATTCGCATAGGTGAGGATATAATTCTACCCATTCTCCTCCCTCACAGTGGGCGGAACGTAATTCAATTCACAGTACCAGAAGCAGAAGGAGAATTAACTGCCAAAAATAATACAGCTCTCATCCAAATTAACGGCATCCGTGATCGGCTCAGAGTACTGTTAGTATCAGGCGAACCTCATGCCGGTAGCCGCACATGGCGGAATCTGCTTAAATCTGATAGCTCTGTCGACTTAGTGCACTTTACCATTTTACGTCCACCAGGAAAACAGGACGGTGTACCTGTTGACGAGTTATCGTTGATTGCGTTCCCAACACGTGAGCTATTTCTAGAAAAGATAGATGATTTCGATCTGATTATTTTTGACAGGTATAAACGCAGAGGCATTTTGCCTACTCTATATCTTGATAATGTCGCAAGATACGTCCGGGAAGGTGGGGCAGTTCTGATTGCGGCAGGCCCAGATTTTGCGAGTGCAGACAGTCTCTATCGATCACCTTTGGGGAGCATAATGCCAGCGCAACCTTCAGGACGTGTAATTGATGAGCCCTATTCACCTGTTGTTTCAGACATTGGGGAACGCCATCCCGTCACAACAAAGCTGCCTAACTCTGGAGATTGGGGGCGCTGGCTAAGACAGGTAGATGTAACACCTAGGTCCGGGGTCGTCGTTTTGAAAGGTATAGATGAGCGACCACTACTTATCTTAGATAGAGTGGAGAATGGCCGTGTTGCACTATTGGCATCCGATCATGCCTGGCTATGGAACCGGGGATATGAGGGGGGTGGACCACAACTGGAATTATTACGCCGTCTTGCACATTGGATGATGAAAGAGCCAGAATTAGAGGAGGAAGCCTTAACTGCAACGGCAACCGGACAGACGATGAAAATTATCCGCCGTACATTGTCAGCAGAAACCGCCCCAGTCACAATTACCAATCCGGACGGAACAACAACTAAACTGGACATGGAGGCCAATGAACCAGGCTTATTTACAGCCGACTTTGACGGGCCAGAAATTGGGCTATATCACCTTGAAAACAATAAAAAAACAACAATAATCGGCCTCGGCCCTGCAGCACCACGAGAGTTTGAATCTACTATCGCATCTACTTCTATCATGGCCAGTCAGGTGGCGACCAACCAAGGGGGTATCCTTAAATTAGAAGATGGAACACCCAGTATTCGTAAGGTTGCGGAAGGGCGGCCTGCAGCAGGACGCGGTTGGATTGGGATCACGCCGCGCAAAGCTTATCAGACACTTGATGTACACCAAATAGCACTTTTACCACCTTGGCTTGTACTTTTGCTGGCAGCAAGTTTTATAACTGCTGCTTGGGTAAGAGAAGGCAGACGGTGATTTAGTAACTATTTAAGCAACGTTAATTAGAATTAAAAAAATTCTAAAAAATTAAATCATTGGGTATGGACGTACAAAAACAATTTTTGAATCGTTAGATAACTTAGGCTTAAATACATAACCGCCGCTATCAAAGGCTTTCAGTCCATCCAGATCGCTTATTTGATTTTGCACCATGTAGCGCGCCATCGCTCCCCGTGCTTTCTTGGCAAAAAAACTTATAATTTTAGGACTACTATCTTTATCCTCCATAAAGACTGGCGTGACCACACTTGGTATCAAAGCCTTTTTGACCACCGCACCAAAATATTCCTGACTTGCACAGTTCACCAAAACATTACTGTTAGTAAATTCGGCTTGGGCGTTTAACGCCTTAGACAGATCCTCACGCCAGTAATCATAAAGTGAAGCTCCACGCTCCGTTTCTAAACGGCTACCCATTTCAAGCCTATAAGGCTGTATAGCATCGAGAGGACGCAATAGACCATAAAGGCCAGATAAAATGCGCAGGTGATCCTGAGCGTATGTAACTTCAGAACTAGAAAAACTAACTGCGTCCAGTCCTTGATAGGTATCGCCTGCAAAAGCCAGCATCGCAGGCCGAGTGATCTCAGCCTTTGGTGCCTCCTCAAAAGCTTGGAAGCGCTCTTTAGTTAAGCTCGCAAGATTATCACTAAGGCCCATAAGCGTTTTAAGCCTACTTTTCGTGAGATCACGCGCAGTTTTTACCAAACGCACTGCGTCATCCTGCATTTCCGGTTTTGTCGTTTTAAACTTATGCTCTGCCCAATCCAGCTTCTTTGCTGGGGATATTACTACTAACATGTTGCCACCTCACCCTCGTTATTGCTGATCTAGCCCGCATTTCTAAGGACGTCCAGAAAAGCTGAGCCAAATCGCTCAGCCTTTCGGTCTCCCAAAACACGCTCAATCGCCACATTATCGTCTGGACGCAATTGCGCTACTTTGGCTAACTGCGAAGCTGAACAACTCAGTGGCTTACCCGTTCCATCAGAGCCTCTAGCCAGATCGGTCTGCACTTTCATAAGCTTATCAAAGAGCGCTCCACACTTCCGCCCAGCCAATTTGCGTCGCGTTGGGTGTAGTGGTTCCACCTCATTATTAATCACTTTCAGGAATGCCTCTCCAAAGTTTTGCAGTTTTTTAGCACCCACACCATTAACTCGTGCCATTTGATCTAAATTTTTCGGTCGTCTTTCTGCCATTTCTATCAGAGTTCGATCTGGGAATATTATGTATGCAGGGACATTTGCAACCTCAGCCAACCCTCGTCTTTTTGCTTTCAGCGCTGAAAGCAATGGCGCATGTTCCTCTGATAACATTGAAGTTACAGTCGGCCGTCGCACAGCCGCCTTGATCGTATCTCTTCGTAAGTTGATAGAGGCTAGACCGCGTAAAATTGGCAAAGCAGCATCTGTCATCCGCAATGCGCCATATCGGTCTGCATCCGGCCGAACTAAATCATGCCCCATCATCTGTCTAAAAACTGTTTGCCACTGAACACGAGTGTATTCTTTTCCAATGCCAAAGGTTGGTAGTTTTGTATGAGCGCGTTGACGGATTTTTTCAGTCTCGTTACCTAATAAGATATCTATCAGATGCCCAGATCCAAACCGTTCTTCAGTACGCAGCATAGCGGAAAGGGCCTTTCGCACGGCAGTTGTTCCGTCAAAGACTTCTGGTGGATTTTGACAAAGATCACAGTGATTACAATTAACCTTAGTTTCACCGAAGTAATTAAGAAGTGTTTTACGGCGACATTCTAAAGCTTCGGCCAACCCTAAAAGCGCATTAAGCCGAGCATGATCGGCCATACGCCGTTCAGAAGGCGCTAATCCCTCATCAATTTGACTACGACGTAACTTGATATCTTCAGGTCCAAACAGTGTTAATGTTTCCGCTGGATGCCCATCACGCCCAGCTCGACCTATTTCTTGATAATAGGATTCAACAGATTTCGGTAAGTCCGCATGAGCAACCCAGCGTATATCTGGCTTATCAATACCCATACCAAATGCTACCGTAGCTACCACAATTAGGCCGTCTTCTTGCTGAAACCGACGTTCTGCAATACGGCGGTCTTCACCGTCCATTCCACCATGATAATATATTGAAGCATGTCCAATTTCCCGCAATCCCAAAGCTAGAGTTTCAGTTTTAGCTCGTGTTCCACAATATATTATCCCAGATTGCCCTTTGCGTGCATTTACAAAATTCAAGATTTGAGTGCGTGGACTATTCTTAACTGTAAACGCCAAATGAATATTAGGTCTGTCAAAACCATGTAAAAATGTGCGTGGACGAACCCCATCAAAAAGCTTTTCCACAATCTCAACTCGGCTTTCTGCATCAGCCGTCGCAGTAAAAGCAGCCAGCGGAACATTTAGCGTACGACGCAGTTCTCCTATCCGCAGATAATCTGGGCGAAAATCATGTCCCCATTGACTAATGCAATGCGCCTCATCCACAGCGATCAGGCTAACTCCAATATTACGCAGCATACCAAGAGATGAACCCGCAGAAAGACGCTCCGGCGTTATATATAAAAGTTTAAGCTTGCGCTGTTGGAGAGCATTCCAAACCATCTCAGTTTCTTCTGGCGAATTGCCAGACGTTAATGCACCAGCAGCAACACCTGAGGCCTGCAGCGCACGTACTTGGTCCCGCATGAGGGCAATCAGTGGAGATATTACAACTGTCACTCCATCTTGCATCAGCGCAGGCAATTGAAAACATAGAGATTTACCACCACCAGTTGGCATAATGGCAAGCGTATTTTCACCCCTCGCTACCGCCTCAACGATTTCCTCCTGACCAGGACGAAAGTCATCAAATCCAAATACGTCTCGTAGTAACGAGGCGGCGGATGCCTTATTCGAACCCATGTTCGAAAGCCCTTTAACATTTCAAGTTGTAATTCTACTAATCAGACTCACATTTTCACAACAAGTGAACAAGCGCGAATTAGGCAAAACCAAAAATGACTGGTAGAATGTAAGCGCGCATTGAAATGACGATCAAAAGAGCAATTAGTGGCGCAAGATCTAAGGCCCCTGTATTTGGAAGAATTCGACGGATAGGCTCATAAATAGGTTCAAGCAAACGGTTCAACCCTACCCAAATCTGCGAAACGAGCGGCTGTTGAAGGTTTAAAACTTGGAAATTAATAAGCCAACTCATTATTATGTGAACAATCATGACGAAATAAACGACGCCAAGGATCAATTGTATGGGGCCGTAAATAGCTAGCATGCGCGAAATCCTTTACTTTTTGAACTATAACTAGGCTGCGAAACGTTGGTACGCAAGCACGGCCAGACCAAGAAGGTCACTTTTTTATTATAATTAGTATTAAATTTGCAAAAGGAGTTTGTCTCTTTTTTCTAGCCGTGTAATTTAATTTTATCGCAGCTACTTGATTGTCTCAAGGCACTTAAGCGAACAGCACGAGTTTTCCAATAATTATAATCTAAAAATTAGTTTAGCTTCCAGTTTTTAAAAATGACCACCCTTAAGTGCCTTTGGGAAACAGTGAAGGCATTACCATCAGGCCATAGCTTGGCATCCTGTCTGACCTCATCGATGCTTGAGCGGGATGCCGTCAACAGTATTTCCAGTTTCAGTGGAACACTTGCGCTTTGGATAATTGATTTTAGTATTGTTCAGATAGGTATTTTTGGATTATTAGCATTGCTTTTAATCGGTATTAGAAAAACGATTACTGGTAGTGTACAATTAGAAGTTCTAACAATTTTGGGTCTCTTCTTGTTTGGCTAAACTGTGCTATTCTGCGACAACCCAGATGGAGACGATAAGGTATGAATAAGATTGGGAAATTTATTATATTGTTTATATCTTTGATCCTCTGCATGGGATTTGCGGTTAGTGCACAGCCGTTAGCAAAGCAAAAATTTGGAGCGAAATCCAACGCTTCAGCTCAGAAGCCAGCGCCGTTCGGTGGCTACTCAAAAGGCTGTATTGCTGGGGCAGAACGACTTCCTGAGACAGGGCCTACATGGCAGGCTATGCGGCTCTCACGCAACCGTAATTGGGGTCATCCTCAAGCTATCGACTTTATACAAAAATTATCTCTATTTGCAGCCAAACAGCCGGGCTGGAAAGGCCTTTACATCGGAGACATTAGTCAACCTCGTGGCGGACCTATGTTGTCTGGCCACCGCAGCCATCAACTAGGTCTGGATATAGATATCTGGATGCTACCCGCTTCTCGCCTCAATCTGAGCCGTACAAAACGTGAGAATATTTCCTCAATATCTTTGCGTCGCGCCAAAGGGGCGTACGTAAACAAAAATTGGAGCAACGCACATCACCAGATTATAAAAAGAGCTGCAAAGGACAAACGGACTGCGCGTATTTTTGTATTTCCTGGCGCAAAAGTGCAGATGTGTAATGATGAAAAAGGTAATCGCCGCTGGTTACGTAAGGTTCGTCCGTGGTGGGGACATCACTATCATTTTCATGTACGTTTGGCATGTCCCCGAGGAGCCCGCGGCTGCATTAACCAAGAGCCCCCACCTCGCGGTGATGGATGCGCCGATGCGCAACAATGGGTGAATAACATCCTTAAACCACCCCCACCTAAGCCACGCGACCCAAATGCACCTGCCGCAAAACCTCGTAGGGAATTACGCGTTACGGATCTGCCTCAACAATGCGCTGGCGTATTAGCTTCGCGCTGATTTGGCTCACCTCCGCGTCGCTAGCTGACCCCCTTACTTTTTTGCGGAGCATTCCACTTAAAGGGCTTAGCGGGTTATCTGCGATCGAGGTTGAGCATGGTGGAGCGGCGGCATTCGTATTATCCGATCGCAGCATTGGATACCGTTTCACAATTATTCGTAACGGCAATACTGGCCAGCTCATGAATATTCAGACTGTTAAATTACCATATCCCGAAAGAGATACAGAAGGATTGGCAAAAAGCCAGAATGGCACTTTTTTCAGCTATGAAGGGCCTGGGCGAATTAGTCGCGACAATGGCACCGCCATTTCCAGCCATCCAGATTTCATAAGATATAAAAAAAATAAATCACTCGAGGCTCTTGCAGCAGCACGAGACGGCACCTTGTATACGCTGCCCGAAAAGCCTGCTAGGCGAGGGGCTCCATTTCCTATTTATCGATATAAAAATAAAACCTGGGATATTGCGGCCCTTTTACCAAAACGGGGATTATTTCAACCAACTGGCGCAGATATTGGCCCCAAAGGATGGCTTTATATTCTTGAACGTGCCTTCACCCCACTTGGATTCAGCAGCCGTATTCGGAGGTTTGACCCAAATTCTCCTAAACCCCATGCTGAAACATTAATCACAACAAAATTTGGCAAGCACGATAATCTTGAAGGAATTTCCGTGTGGGAATCGAATAGTGGCGCGACATGCCTTACATTAGTATCAGATGATAATTTTCGCATATCTCAAACAAGTGAATTAGTTGAATACGCTTTAACAGAAAGCCTTGCAGGGGAAGCTGCGTGCGATTAATAACTGGACATCTCTTTTTAGGGATCAAGTCGCCGCAACCTTGCTAAAAACGGACACCTGATATGACACGTGCGCACTTACCCGGTATTATCGCTATGGCCATCATTGTGCTGGCCTCAAACATCCTTGTACAATTCCTATTTGGAAACTGGTTAACGTGGGGAGCATTCACATACCCACTAGCATTTCTAGTGACCGATATTATGAATCGAGTCTATGGCGTGGTTGCAGCCCGCACCGTAGTATTCACTGGTTTTTTAGTGGGTTTAGCTTGCAGTCTCATAGGCACTCAGATTGTTGGTGAATTTGGACCCTTAGTTACTTTGCGCATAGCGCTTGGTTCGGGCATTGCTTTCTTAACCGCTCAACTCTTAGACATCCGGATTTTTTCATTATTCCGTCAAAAAACATGGTGGAAAGCACCCCTGATTTCTACGCTTGTAAGCAGCACTATCGACACAGCAATATTCTTCTCAATAGCTTTTTCAGCCCACTTTGCATTCATCCATCCTGCTACTGACGTAGCTTGGGCAAGCGAGATGCTGCCGATCCTCGGCATTGGCCCTTTAGCACCCCTATGGGTATCTCTTGCATTCGCAGACTGGTCAGTAAAAATAACATTGGCCATTATAGCGCTGGCACCCTTTAGATGGCTAACCACAAAAAATGCTTATATCAACTAAATGCATTGACATTCCCTACATCTGTGCAACTGTCCTTGCGAGTTTAACAAATTGGAAGGAGGTGATCCAGTGTCAAGAACGGTATTGGAGAGAGGTGTCGGAATAGCTTTGGAGGTCGCCTGCTAAGGCAGCCCTTAAGTGGGTGAACTTTCGGAGAGGGCGATTTAGTCGAATTGGCCCTTCCTCCTGAAACCATTCGATTGGGCTGCACCGAAAGGTGTGGCCCTTTTTTAATCTAAAATTTTTCTATACCTTGATTAGGCATCACAAAATAATTGTATTATAGATTTCTGACATTTACATAATAATAGAGGTTAGCTTAGCTATAAATTAAACATTAATAGCCAATAATGACTTTAATAAAAAATGTTAATCAACACAAAATGGCCATTTTTAAAACTCAGCAAATAATATCTCATGATTTACCCTTTATAACGATGTAAAGCACAATGGACATTATGCTGCAGATAACGGAAAATATAAATATTCAAGACTGGGAATTAAGCGAACAGTTTGTTCGCTCTTCTGGACCAGGCGGGCAAAACGTTAACAAGGTTTCATCTGCCGTTGAGTTACGCTTTGAAGCGTCTCGCTCACCATCACTAACTGAAGCAGTGAAGGTCAGACTTAAACGCTTGGCTGGGAGGCGCTGGACTTCAGAGGGGGCTTTAGTGATACAGTGTGAGGAAACTCGTAGCCAAGCACGTAATCGTGATATTGCCCGCCAACGTCTGACCAATTTAATTCGAAAGGCATTAGTGAGTCCCAAAAGACGGATTGCAACCAAGCCAACTTTAGGATCTAGCAAACGACGGCTCAAAGCAAAAAAAGTTCGTAGCGCAGTTAAAACAATGCGCGGTCGCGTGATTTCAGATGAGTAAGCTTTGCCAAGGATAACAAGGCCTGCTTCTGTGCCTGTTACTTATAACTAAATCGCAATAATGCTTATTTAGCTTGGCTTAAAACCGTTTTTTTCAATGGATCACAATATGCGCTCAACTGACCGAACCGGTCTCGTTATTACCCTAAGCCTATTCTCGCTTGCTTTGTTTGATGAAATGGGTTTGGTAATTGAGCATCTTTCAGCAACTTATTCTGCCACTGAGCTTGCGGTATGGCGAAATTTTTTTGGTCTCTTTCCTTCATTCATCGCTTTAATCGCAACAAGTGATTGGAAGAAAAGTGGATACCCTTTATATATCTGACTATGGAAACTAGGGCTAACGCGGGGCATTATTGTCGCATTTGCACAGTATTTTCTATTTATCCCTTGTCCGAATGGAGTTCGCAACAGCTTCAACCATTTCGTATGCTGACGCCTTTTTCATTACCGCACTCGCTGCTCCTTTGTTAGGTGAACGTGTCGGCTGAGTTCGCTGGAGTGCAGTCATGGTTGGCTTGATTAGTGTTATTTTTGTAATGAGGCTTGGGTCAGAAGCTTTCACATTAAATGCTTTGTTACCGCTGGGCGCTGTAGCATGTTAAGCACTGGTTGGTGTGACGGGACTAATCATAGACAATCACGTGTCAAGCCCGCTTGTTAGTTTATATTCTTGCATAGCGACTGCCTGCGGATCGTTAATTCTTGCATCTTTACTAGGTGACTTCACAACCATCCAGAGCAGCACAGACATGGCTTGGATCATAGCATTGGGCGGCTTTGGCGGCACAGCAGTATTACTTCTTATTATCAGTTACCGAATGACTGAGCCTAGCAACCTTGCTCCATTTAGCTATTTTGGAATACCACTCATTGATGTTTTTGGTTAGTTGTTTTTTAACGAAACACCATCAGATGTGTTATTCCCAAGAGCATTTTTAATCATAATTTGTGGGTTAATTCTCGTTTGGCGAGAACACAGAATTCATAGTACAAAAATAACCTAAATTGCCTTAAACTACGACTTCTATCGAAACTTGATCTCCAACACCAAATACGCGCTTATAACGCTCAATTTCCTTATTTGGCCCCATTGCCTTATTTGGATTATCAGAAAGTTTTACAGTCGGCTTCCCATTCGCATCAATTGCCTTACACACTAACGAAAATGGCGCCAGTGCATCCTGTTCTGTCAAATCAATAAAGTCATTTGTAAGCATTGTTCCCCAACCAAAGCTTACCCTAACTCGGTCCCTAAACTGTTTGTGGAGTTCTTCAATTTTTGAAGCATCTAAACCGTCAGAGAAGATTACCAGTTTTTGCGTTGGGTCTTCTCCCCGCATCCCCCACCATTTGATTGCATTTTCGGCTGCCAATGCAGGGTCACCACTATCAATCCGAATACCCGTCCAACCTGCAAGCCAATCTGGGGCATTTTTTAAAAATCCTTCAGTCCCAAAAGTATCCGGCAATATGATCCGCAGGTTACCATCATGTTCCTCTTGCCAATCACTTAGTACATCATAGGGAGCTCTTGCCAGCGCTTGATCATTTTCTGCTAAAGCCGAATATACCATTGGCAATTCGTGTGCGTTGGTACCAATTGCCTCTACGTCCCGGTTCTTAGCAATCAAACAATTAGATGTACCAACAAACTTTTCACTGAGCCCCTCATACATTGCCTGCACAGCCCAGTCTTGCCACAAAAACGAGTGTCGCCGACGCGTGCCAAAATCAGCAACTCTCAGTCCATCTAGTTCACGTAACTTTTTGATTTTTTCCCATAACTTAGTCATAGCGCGCGCATAGAGTACCTGCAGCTCGAAACGACCCATAATGTTAAGAACAGCTCTACTGCGTAATTCCATTAAAACCGCTAATGCTGGAATTTCCCAAAGCATCACTTCAGGCCAAGATCCTTTGAATGTCAGCTCATATTGGTCACCGTGTCGTTCAAGATGGTAGGGTGGAAGGCGGAGAGCCTCAAACCAATCCATAAATTCAGATGTAAACATCTGCCGCTTTCCATAAAAGGTGTTACCGCGCATCCAAGTACTTTCACCACGGCTAAGCGATAATGATCGAATGTGATCCAATTGTTCGCGCAATTCGCCTTCATCAATTAAATGAGCCAGCGGCACATTTTTAGACCTATTGATCAGAGAAAAGGTCACCTGCGTATCAGGCTTGTTGCGAAATACCGACTGACACATTAATAGCTTGTAAAAGTCCGTATCAATTAAAGATCGAATAATAGGATCAATCTTCCATTTGTGATTCCAGACGCGGGCGGCAATATCCACCATGTACCAGTTCCTCGCTTGAGTTACATCCTTGTGCCCGAAGTTATCGTTCAGCTGCAAGCCAAGGTATATTAAGATTGATAGAGCCTTTGGGAATAATCTTGTTCAAATTGAACTTTTACAGCCTTTTACAAATTACAACGCTGTGGAATTTTCCAAATACATTGATAATTACTCAACACAGATCAACCACGTAATGTTATACCTGCCAATTGCATAGATCTACAGGCAGTATCCAATGATCCAGCCAGGTCAATCGCTCTACACAAACCCAAATCAACAGTTACCGCAAAACCTAGCTTTATCGCATCAATAGCAGAGTAATACACACAAAAATCCGTGGCTAATCCAACCAATGTCAACTCTTGAATGCCTCTTGTCCTCAGGTAGCCCTCCAATCCTGTTACCGTAGTTTGATCATTTTCAAAAAAAGCTGAATAGCTGTCAATAGCCGTACGGAATCCTTTGCGAACCACCACCTCAGCTGAATTAGTCTGCAAATTAGGATGAAAATCTGCGCCTTTTGATCCTTGTACGCAGTGAGTTGGCCACAAAACCTGAGATCCGTATGGCATGTCAATTGTGTCATAAGGCTCTCGAGCTTTGTGCGACGAAGCAAAAGAAGAATGTCCATTGGGATGCCAGTCTTGGGTCAAGATGATAGCTTCAGATGTTTCCATCAAACTGTTAATACCAGTAACAATTTCAGCACCATCAGGAACGGCCAAAGCACCACCTGAGCAAAAATCATTTTGCACATCGATCACAATAAGAGCAGTCATCTTGTCTCCTTCACCAAGTATAAGCGTGCGATATGGACGCTTGGCGAGTTTGTTGCTTAACTGACATACTTGATCAACCCCACTCCCTCTTGCAACGCCCCACCTTGATGGCATAATTGCAAAATATGTATACAATCGTAGCTCTATACCACTTCACTCACTTCATTAATCCAGAAGCTCTTATGGCACCTGTCATTAATGTTGCTCACGATTATGACGTGACTGGAACTATTTTGCTGGCACATGAAGGGATAAACGGCACCGTCGCTGGTGACCGGAACGGTATCGAAGCTATGCTGTCACATATTCGCAGTTTGCCCGGTTGCGCAGATTTAGAATGGAAAGAAAGCCAAAGCCCAACCCCACCGTTTGGTAAGATGAAGGTTCGTCTTAAACGCGAAATCGTTACAATGGGTCAACCAAACGTAGATCCAGTAGCCCATACAGGCCATTATGTAGCAGCAAGCGATTGGAACAATTTGATAAATCGCGATGACGTCGCCGTCATCGATACCCGCAATGATTATGAGGTTGCCATTGGAACATTCGATGGTGCCATTGACCCAAAAACAGCTAGCTTTAGAGATTTTCCTGCTTGGTGGGAGGTAAATAAAGATCGATTTCACAATAAAAAAATAGCGATGTTTTGCACTGGGGGAATTCGTTGCGAAAAGTCTACTAACTATCTAATCCAACAAGGTGTTCATGATGTATATCACCTTAAAGGTGGTATACTTAAATATCTAGAAGAAGTTCCCAAAACTATTAGTAGTTGGAAAGGATCATGTTTTGTCTTTGATGGGCGTGTCAGCGTGGATCATGGACTAGCGGTGGGTCCACATTACCTCTGTCATGCCTGTCGCTGTCCAATTCTTCCAGAAGATCAGGATCTACCAGAATATGAAGCTGGGGTTAGCTGTCATTTGTGTATTGCTGATACCTCCGAAGGAGATAAGCAACGTTTTCGAGAGCGACAAAAGCAAGTAAAACTCGCACAAGAACGTGGAACCAATCATTTAACAGGACGTATGGTTCCAGACAAAGAGTAAACTAAAACCTAACAGTTATCTTTAAAAAAATTTTCTCCGCAAAAAACGTCAATACATATATCAATGCATATAAAGTCCTGTGTTACACATGGCTTTGATACGTTTGCTCTTTACTGGATCGGCAGCACTAACAGTGAAACACAAATCCATTGCACGGCTGAGAACCGATTTTTCTTTAACTATTTCATCTATTAACCCATAACTCAAAGCCGTCTGAGCCGTCAGTTTTTGGCCCGTTAAAAAAACCATTTTTGTACGTGCAGCTCCAATAAGCCTGGCCATACGCAACGGATCACTTGGTTGTGGCAAATATCCATGTTTTAAAACTGGATAAAAAAAAGAGGCGTTTGGCACTGCAATTCGCAAATCACATGCTAATGCCATACCATTTGCACCACCAGCCAATGTTCCGTTAAGTGCTGCAATAGTAAGTCCAGGCAAACCTGCAATGGCAGAGGATAATCTTTCCCAATCTGGTGATGTTGCAAGACCTGAGCGTGCCGCCTCAAAATCCGCGCCTGCGCTAAAGACCTTGCCGTTTCCAGTTAAAATTAGAGCCCGTGCCTCATTAGCAGCTTCAACTATGTTTACCAAATCACTCAACATTTCAGCAGTTAGAGCGTTGGCCTTTTCAGGTCGATTAAGAGTGATGGTCCACACAGGTCCAGTGCGATCTACAAGGATCATACTAAGCCAACTTTGACACAAATAGCCTCATCTCGCAAAGATATCTCCTTACCAATCCAGTGATCTGCATCAGCTGAACACATCCACAATAACGCCCTTGCTGGCCAATCCGCAGGAATGTGATCAGACCAATCTAACTGGCTGACTGGATTGATTCCACTTGCCTTTATTTCTCGCTGCATTTGTGTAGCAACAGTTCCTGGACTAAGCCCCATCGCCCTAATTCCAGATTTTACGTTCTCCTTATCAACACAACTAGTCAGCATCGCAGCACCAGCTTTAGAAGCGCAATAATGCGACCACGCCTCAACTGGCCCATGCGCAGCACCCGAGCTGATAGTTAAAATTGTACCCCCACCATTTTTTAACATAACCGGTAAAACTGCACGCATTCCATAAAATATACCTTTAAGATTGACGTCTACTACAAACGACCATTCCTCTGGATCTGCTGTTGCAAGGTGGGAGATGGGTTCGATGATCCCAGCGTTACCAATCAATACATCTAGACTACCAAAACTATCTAATGTTTGCTCAACTGCTGCTTCAACATCTTGAAATTTTGCAACATCACAGGAAATTGCTACCGCTTTGGCACCGATCTCGGAAGCAAGCGAATCTATCTTCTCTGTTCCTCGTGCAACTAACGCAACATTGGCTCCAGCCGCAGCAAAAACCAAGGCAGTGTCTCTACCAATCCCCCGACTGGCTCCAGTAATCAATACAGTTTTCCCAGTCATATCATGCATCAACTTTTTCCTTAACTCTTGAAACCTAGTTGTTTATTTGAACTTTTGGTACATAGACCATCAATGCTGTTCCAGTTTACAACCATTATGAATACACTGGTCTTATCAACCAAAAACAATAGGTAATCAAAGGATACTGTTATGACGCGTTTTTCTCAATTATTTTCAAGTTGCGCCATAGCTTTTAACCTTTCAGTAGGTGCAGCTTATGCAGACTTAACCGCGGCGGAAGTTTGGGCTGATTGGGAGCAACTAATTACAGCCACAGGATATTCAGTAAGTGCCCAAAAGGCATCGACACCCACCAGCATAATAATTTCTGATCTCTCGATAATTATGGATATAGCCGATGCCTCCGATGAAGGTACTTTCACCCTAAAAATGGATACTTTAAGTTTTATTGAGAGTGGAGATGGTTCAGTCGCAATCGAAGTTCCAAGCAAAATTGAAGGTACTTTAAAATTTACACCAAAAATTGGTGAAAGTGTTTCAGTCACAATAACGACTAAGATGACTGATCAAAAAATGGTCGCATCTGGAGACCTCAGCGATATAACTTATAATTTAACAGCTTCAAAAACCGCTATCACACTGGATAACCTCGTAATTGACGATATTTCATATAATCCATATGTAGACAAAGCGCATATATCACTAAGCGATCTAAATTACGTCTCTCAAACGATCAACGGGAATTTACGTAAAACAACACAAAAAACCTCAGCAGGAGAAGTGAATTATCATTTAGATTTCAATGATCCATCAACTTTAGAATCATTCAAAATGAATGGAATTATGCATGGATTAGAAATTATCAGCGAGGCGATTTTGCCATCCGACACAGATATTGATGACGCTAACGCAATGCTCAAAGCAGGTCTAAATCTTTCAGGTAAATTTAAAACAAAGGATGGTAATTTTAATTTAACGTCCCAAGGTTCAGATCACAGCGGTACACTAAACACAGCGTCCGAAGGGTCTCAGTTCAATCTTAGTATTGGCTCCAAAGGCATTGCCTATGAGTTGGAAAAAACCGGTGTCATTATAAACCTACTTACTACTGAGCTCCCTGTGCCAGTCTCTTTTTCTGCTACAAAAATAGCCAGTGAATTACTTATCCCGCTTGCAAAATCTGATAAAAATCAAAATTTTTCTATAGGTATCACGCTTAACGAGTTGGCCATTTCTGACACAATCTGGAGCATATTTGATCCAGCAGACCAATTACCACGAACTCCAATAAACTTAGTAATCGATTTAACTGGAATAGCCGAAGTGATGTTTGATCTTTTTGATTCAACTCAAGCTGAAGCCTTCTCTATGACAGAAAATTCATTAGGTAACGTTAAGAGCCTTGCAATAAAGCAAGTTGAATTGGACGCTGTTGGTGCCCATTTATCTGGTGAAGGTAATTTTCGTTTTGATAACTCTGATTTAACAACTTTTGAGGGCTTTCCTCGGCCGGAAGGTAATATTGATTTTACACTTGTTGGGGCAAATAGCTTGATCGAAAAGCTGGTAAGCGCAGGCCTATTACCAAAAAATCAAGCAATGGGCGCTCGGATGATGTTGGGATTAATTACAGTTCCAGGCAATGGTGAGGATACTTTAAAATCTCAAATTGTAGTAACATCAAAAGGCCACATTGTCGCAAATGGTCAACGCTTGCGTTGATAGTACGTCACCTCATAAAAATGCTGCTGACGCATGTGTGCACGCCTTGTGTTAAGCTGCCCACATCGCTACCTCAATCGTATCTAAGCGGAGCAGCGCATGACACCTTCTGATCTAAACAATCTTAGCCATAGCTTAATAAAAGAGGCGCTGGCAGTAGGCGCAGACTCTGCGGATGCTATAGCAATTCAAGGCACATCAGTTTCAGTAGATGTCCGGAACGGGGCATTAGAACAAGCAGAGCGTTCTGAAGGTATCGACTTTGGTTTACGAGTTTTTGTAGGGCAAAAGCAAGCTAGTGTTTCGTCATCAGACACCTCAATAGATATAATCAAAGAAATGTCTATCCGAGCGGTAGCCATGGCCAATGAGGCGCCTGAGGACCCATATGCCGGGCTGGCGGATGCCACTGATCTTATCACTGCGTGGGATATTGAAGCTTTACAACTGTTCGATAACACTCACGAGCCTACAGCAAAAGACCTGCAAGACGATGCGTTGATGGCGGAATGCGCCGCGATGAAAATAAAAGGTGTTACACAAGTTCAGCAGGCCACTTGTGCCTACGGAACTCATCAAATTTGGCTTGCTGCCAGCAACGGTTTTTCAGGAGGCTATGGGAGAACTGATCGTGCTACCAGCTGCGTCGCAATTGCAGGTTCGGGTGCGGGGATGGAGAGAGATTACAGTGGTGATAGCCGTATTTTTCAAAACGATCTACGTTGTTCTGACGAAATTGGGCGTGAAGCAGGCAAACGGGCAGTTGAACGTATTGGCGCACGCAAGCCCCCGACAGGCACTTTCCCTGTTTTGTTTGATGAACGCATATCATCAAGCTTGATCAGTCACTTGTTGGCTGCCGCCAATGGCAGTGCGGTAGCAAGAGGGGCGTCATGGTTGCGCGGGAAGCTAGGCACGCAAATTTTACCTAAAGAACTCAATTTGATTGAAGACCCACATCGTCCGCGGACCAGTGGCACACGTCCTTTCGATGCAGAAGGTTTACCAACACAACGCCGTGCTATTATTGAAAATGGCGTTCTTTTAGGCTGGACCCTTGACTTAGCAAGCGCCCGTAAACTTGATATGACATCGACAGCTAACGCGGCACGTGGTACCGGTGGAACCCCGGGTCCAACTAACTGGAACGTTAGTTTAAATGGGGGAACAGCCAGCCGGGACGATCTTATCAGCGATATGGGAACTGGGCTCTTGGTAACTTCAATGATTGGTTCAACAATCAACCCAAATACTGGTGACTATTCGCGCGGTGCTGCTGGTTTTTGGGTGGAAAATGGCGCTATTTCCTACCCAGTCAATGAATGTACGATAGCTGGAGAGCTGCCAGAAATGATGCTTGGGATTATCCCTGCAAATGATGGCCGGACCCATTTATCTCGTGTAGTACCCTCTTTGCTTATTCCGAGGATGAGCGTTGCCGGCAACTGATCTACCTTTACTGATAGAAGCGGCCCACGCAGCAGGCCGTGAGGCATCTGTTTTTGTTGGCCCACTAGCCGTTTCTTGGGAAAAACCTGAGAATGCAGGCCCGGTGACAGAGGCTGATATTGCAGTCAACGAATTACTGATCTCTAAGTTGCGGGCAGCTCGCCCTGATTATGGCTGGCTATCGGAAGAAACTGAAGACAGTGCAGAGCGACTGTCGAAAGACACTATATTCATTGTAGATCCAATAGATGGCACGCGAAGCTTTGTAGCAGGAAGCCGTACTTGGGCAATTTCTATAGCAATCGCCCAACAAGGAAGAATTACCGCAGCAGTAGTGTTTCTTCCTCTTAGAAACAAGATGTATGCTGCAGGCCTTGGCATCGGCACGACCCTAAACGGAAAAACCGTAAAAGTTGCAAAAGCTATTCCGCGTCAAACGGCAAAAGTGCTTGCCACCAGTACAAACTTAGAAACCCAAAATTGGCCCGGTGGTCTTCCATTGCTAGATCGTCACTACCGTCCATCTTTAGCCTATCGTCTGTCACTCGTAAGTGAAGGCCGCTTCGATGGAATGATAACTTTACGCGCTAGTTGGGAGTGGGACATTGCTGCAGGCGCTCTTCTTGTTACCGAAGCTGGAGGTCATGTAACAGATCGTACAGGCATACCACTGCATTTCAACAATAAAGAACCAATGTTAAATGGTGTTTTAGCAGCGACAAAGCCTCTTCATCTAGATCTAATTACCCGGCTCTCTGCAACTGACCCACGCTAACAATTTCGCTGATTTTTATCATCAATTAATCGAAAGGTAAGTTCGCTGAAACAGAATTTCATCTTTATTTTTATACCAATCAATTCCCTTAAAAAACAATTACTTCAAACTTGAACGATTGGCAGACCATAAATGCCTGTAAGGCTACAGAAAAATTAATTCATGGAAATAAAATATGCGCAGATCAATTGGGCTAACAGCATATCGTTCATTAATACGACAACGCAAACTGTCATATTTTGAACCTTCTTGCCCCCGACCTGAGGGAGAACTTATATGGATTCATGCAGCTGAAGCAGGAGAAAACCGCCCCATAGACGACCTTGCATTTCAAATTTTACAAATACGAGGTCATTGCAATGTTCTGGTTACTACGCCGTACGATCCAACTCAAATCCTAATTAATAATGACACCATTCTCGATATAATACCGGGAGAGCACCCTCTGGAAACAGATGCATTCATCAAGCATTGGAGACCAGATGTAGTTATTTGGGCTTGGGGGGGGTTACGACCAAACTTAATTCAATCTGCAGCAGAAAGTGGAGCCCATATGATGCTGATCGATGCAGCAGAAGATGGTTTTGAAAGCCGAATAGACCGCTGGTTACCAGAAATTCCAAAGTATTCATTGGCAAAGTTTAAAACTGTCATGGCGCGTTCAGAAAAAGCTAAGCTTCGATTGATAAAACTCGGATGTAACCAAGAAAAAATAATACTTACAAATCCACTTAGTCCTTTTGGACATATTCTGGAAGCAGCAGACAGTGATTTGAATGACTTCACCCACGCTGTGACGGGCAGGCCCGTTTGGCTTGCTATGCAAGTCACGCACCTCGAAGCTGGTACAATCCTAGCAGCACACAGTCAGGCGTTAATGATCGCTCATAGGCTGCTTGTAATATTACATCCCTCAAACTTAAAAGCTACGCAGGATATACTAACGCAAGCTAAAAAGGCAGGATTACGAGTAATATGCTGGAGTTCTGGAAATTTACCAGATGAAAACACACAAGTCTTGATTGCAGATACGACCGAGGACCTAGGGCTTTGGCTACGCTTAGCACCGGTCAGCTTTCTGGGTGGATCCCTTTATTCAGGCGAGGACAGCTGTGATCCCTATATGGCCGCAGCCCATGGAACAGCTATTATTTATGGGCCGCATACTGGCAGAAACGTTGAAGCATATACTAATCTGGTGAATGCTGGTGCGGCTCGAATTGTAAATGATTCTGCCACGCTGGCAGATGCAGTCATACAAATGATCGCCCCAGATCAAGCTGCACAAATGGCCGTCTCTGGTTGGGATTTTGCAACTGAAGGTATTGAAAATATCGAAAAGATAATCGGTTATATTGATGCTGAGTTAAGTGCTAATAATGACGGGCAAACTGACTGATGCGGGCCCCAAAATTCTGGGACATTCAGAGTGGGCGAAATGATTGGCGTGCACAGTTTTTACTTCCACTTGGCTGGCTGTATTCTTTTGCAACTGCATCAAGAATTCGCAATGGAGCGCAGGAGAGCTTAAACGTACCAGTAATTTGTATTGGTAGTATTTACATAGGCGGCAGTGGTAAAACACCAACAGTCATAGCGATTTGCGAAAAGCTTCGAGACGCTTTTTATAATCCCCATATAGTGACACGCGGGTATAAGGGAACAATCACAAAGCCCACCGAGGTAAACCCAAATATCCATTCTGCTGCACAAATAGGCGATGAAGCACTCTTGCTCAGCGCCTTTGCCAGAACGTGGGTGGCTAAAGATAGAGCGCTCGGAGCAAAAAAAGCAGTAGCAGCAGGAGCCACAGCAATCGTTTTAGACGACGGCTTTCAGGACACAAGTCTCTTTCACGACATTTCGATTATAGTGGTAGATGCAGAAATAGGTTTTGGAAATGGACTTTGCTTACCTGCAGGACCTCTACGTGAACCCATTTCAGTCGGCCTCTCACGTGGTGATATTCTTCTCTCTATAGGTAATACGAACGCTCAATTGAAATTTGACGCCAAATATAAGCCAGCTTATATACAGAGAGTGAAAGGAGAACTTCTACCAATTCAAACCGGAATAGACTGGACAGAAACTCCTTTAATTGCTTTTGCAGGAATAGCTCGACCAGAAAAATTTTTTGCGACGTTAAAGAGCCTTGGCGCAAAAATACTGCACTGTGAAAGCTTAGGAGATCATGAACACCTATCTCCGATGTTACTCAGACGACTAGATATCGAAGCAAAAAAAAACCAAGCTCAACTAGTAACAACCGAAAAGGATGCGGCACGCTTGCCACCAGCATACCGATCTAAAATCATTACTTTACCAGTCAGACTGTCGATTAAAGAAGCTTCTCTTCTTGATCAAGCCATCCAAAGGCTGGCAAAAGACAAATTAAACCCACTCCTAATTAAAAAACCCTGACATCTTAGAATTTCAGATTAAATGACGCCAAAATATGGGATTTTTAGGTGTTCTTGCACTCTCCTAGCTTTGGGGACGGAAGACCTAAACATAAATCAGCGTCCGAAAACAGTATTGGCGTCCGAACTCCTGGCACTCCATCCAAGTCAAGTTGCAACGCACGAGCCTTAACCTGAGGATCCGCCATCACATCTGCCATGTCGTTAATTGGCCCAGCAGGCACTCCAGCACTTTCACACGCTTCCAACAAATCAGCACAACTACGACGCATTGTTGCATCGGTGAGAAGTTGAGTCATTTCTTTACGGTTGGCAATCCGATCAGAGTTAGATGAAAATTTTGGTGCATCAATCATTTCATCGAGACCAAGCAAACGACATAGTCGATGATATTGATCATCGTTACCAGTCGCTATAATTATATGTCCATCAGCACAGTCAAATACTTGATACGGCGTTAAATTCATGTGTGCGTTACCCATCATTCCTGGTGCTATGCCACTCGTAAGATAGTTCATCGCTTGATTAGAGGTCATGGCAACAGCAACATCCAAAAGTGCCATATCAATTTGCTGACCCAGTCCTGTTTGAAGACGTTGATAAACAGCAGCCAAAATGGCTGTCGTGGCATAAACCCCCGTAAAAAGATCAGTAATTGCAACGCCAGATTTTTGAGGCTGCCCTCCGGGTTCCCCAGTAATCGACATTAACCCAGACATACCTTGAATGATAAAGTCATATCCAGCTCTATGTGCATAAGGACCTGTCTGCCCAAAACCAGTAATAGAACAATAGATTAATTGCGGGAATACATCCTTGAGACTGGCATAGTCTAAGCCATATTTTGAAAGCCCCCCAACTTTAAAATTTTCGATGAGGATGTCTGCCGTCTCGATTAACTTCAGAAGCTCTCTTTGGCCTTTCTGAGTTTTAAAATCGATAATTATAGATTTTTTCCCCCTATTTGTGCCATGAAAATAGGCTGCCGAAACATCCTCGCCTCGCACCACAAACGGAGGTCCCCATTGTCGGGTATCATCACCCTTCGGCGCCTCAATTTTGATCACGTCAGCCCCAAGATCCGATAGCGTCTGACCAGCCCAAGGGCCCGCTAATACGCGCGCCAACTCAATAACGCGCAGGCCAGAAAGTGGACCTTTACCCGTGGATGACATCAAATGGATGCTTCGTCTATCAAACGCTTCATCTCATCATAATCAATGTTTTTGTAGGTGCGTCCATCAATAACAAAACTGGGTGTTGATTGAACACCGTCACGTTCAACATTTTCTTGATACCACGCTACTAGAGTGCGCAAATTATCACCATCTTGCAAACAGGCTTCCACATTATCACTACTCAAACCAGCTAAAAGACCAATTTTACGGAGTGCCTCAACTATTGCAGCAGGGTCACCTCCACCTGCACGCGCCCACTCTGACTGGCTGGAATATAACAGATCAGTAATACCAAAAAACTTTTCAGGCCCGGCGCATCGTGCAATCGCTGATGCCCACAGACCAAAGCGATCAAAGTAAACTTCACGATACACAAATTTAATTTTACCAGTATCGATATAATCCTTCTTTAACTCTTTGAAGTCTCCCATATGAAAATTTCCACAGTGTGGGCAGGTGAAACTGGCATATTCGATCACTGTGACATCAGCATCCAAATTACCGATCGTCATATCTACAACCGTCGAAATATCAATTTCCGCCTCAACTTCTTGTGCGTGTGCAGCACCAAGTAAAGTAATAGACCCAGCATCATCAAATGAATTATCAGATGTTGAATCATACCAAAAATATCCAGCCAAGCCGATAATAACGGCCATCAAGGCCAGAGTGCGATTCATGTTCGTTTTCCTTGTTTTTCTTTAGTTAAAATATTTGTGCCTAATCGCTCAAGAGCTGCGCGCAAGCTATTATCTTCAATCGGGGCAACAAAGTTTGAAGCTTCTTTAGATATTATTGGGTTCAAAGTTAAAGGCTCCTTTTCTTTGTTTTTATGATCAAAATTAATACACCCTTTTACAAAACCCATAGAGGCCGTTTGCGTAATCCTAATACGCGTAATCGCGTTGAAACCATAAACACTATTTACTTTTTTTCTTATATCCTCTTTTTGCATCTCAAGAATTGGAGCATTAGCCCCAGTTGTAAGTAAGGTAAGAGTTGCTCCCAATCCACCGCGTCCATAGCTGACCTCAACAGGCCTAGCGACAGCGGCAATATCAGGACCTATCACCTCAGTCCAATCCATCAGCAATCGACTCTCGGCAAAACCGCGATTCTCACTAGCCTGCCGGATTTGTCCGGTCAGCAAAGATGCCGTCCGTTTGAACCCTTTAGTGGCAGCGCGACGCGTGACCATTACTATGTACCCCTTTGCTGTTTTTATATATAGCGGATGTACCTAGCGTAACCCAGATAAGATAATCAAAAGGATAATAAATCTTGCGTGACCTCAGCAACGATTTGTTGGAATGGTACGACGTCCATGCTCGTGAAATGCCTTGGCGTGTAAGCCCAGCCGACAGAAAAGCTGGTATCTGGCCTGATCCATACACTGTATGGATGAGTGAAATAATGCTACAGCAAACTACAGTTTCCGCTGTCACAAGTTATTTTCAAAAATTTATTACCCGGTGGCCAACAATTAGGGTTTTCGCAGCCGCCAACGACTCTGAGGTAATGGGAGCGTGGGCAGGCTTGGGGTATTACGCTCGCGCACGCAACATGTTGAAGTGTGCCCGCATTGTTGTCAAAAACCACTCAGGTAAATTTCCAGATAATTATACCTCTCTTCTTAAATTACCTGGGATTGGTCCCTACACCGCAGCAGCGATAGCCTCAATCGCATTTGACATGCAAGAAACTGTGGTGGACGGCAATGTTGAAAGAGTTATGGCTCGTATGCACAATGAACATACTCCCCTCCCAATCGCCAAAAAAATCCTTACTACATACGCTAACGCACTGACACCACGTGCACGGCCCGGTGATTTTGCACAAGCTGTCATGGATTTAGGCGCTACGATCTGTACGCCTAAATCACCAGCTTGTGGCATTTGCCCGTGGCGTGACAAATGCCAAGCAAGAGAACGGGGCACGACATCCAAACTACCCAAAAAAATGCCAAAAGTTACAAAACCTATACGCCACGGTACTGTCTACGTTGCAAAACGCAGAGATGGCGCAATATTACTAGAGACTCGCCCAGATAGTGGCCTGTTGGGCGGTATGCTGGGATGGCCTGGGTCGGAATGGGTAGATATGGCTACTCATAAACGTCCAACAAACCCACCTCTTGTCACAGATTGGAAAAAAATTCCTAGTGAAGTCCGTCATACCTTCACGCACTTTCATCTGATTTTGGATGTAATGGTGGCTGATTTTGATACTGAAGTACATCCAAAAACTGGCATTTTTGTACCTCGTTCAGAATTTTGTCCCTCTAACCTTCCAACGGTTATGCGCAAGGTTTTTGACCTCACAGAAAGCTAAACGAAACAATACGTCAAAATATGTAAGACCTCTTCTGATCAAATCACCCACATTGTGGATATAGGCGACGAGACGCTACATTTTAAAAAAGCCCCACCTGGAAAGGCGGGGCAGAGTTGTAGTGCCTATTAAGACCTTCCATTAAAGGCCAAAGACACCAGCGGTATCAGGGATAAGCGGTAGAAATCAGTATCGTTTTATAAAATTAAACATGCATCTCCGCACGAATTTGTTGGCGTAGAACATCAATTGGAACGGTCCGTCCATCTTTTTTGAAGTGCCAATAAGTCCAGCCATTACAACTTGGTGCACCCTCCAAGTGGGCGCCAACCTGATGGATTGATCCTTTGACATCATCACCAATCAATGTTCCATCCACACGCACTTTAGCCTTATGACGCTTATTCATAGAAAAGAGTTCTTCACCAGGAAGCAGCATCCCTCGCTCAACTAATTGCCCAAACGGTACACGAGGTTCTGCTCGCTTTGATGCCGAAACAGTCAAAGCATCCCGATCAAATTTACGAACTTCAGAAATGCGCTTTTCTGCAACAGTGCGGTAAGTACGCTCACGTTCGATACCGATGAACTCTCTGCCCAACATTTTAGCAACAGCACCAGTTGTGCCTGTCCCAAAAAATGGATCAAGGACCACATCTCCAGAGTTCGTAGAGCCGACTAAAACGCGATGAAGCAAACTTGCTGGTTTTTGAGTTGGGTGCGCCTTTTCACCGTTACGATCCTTTAAACGTTCATGACCCGTACAGATTGGAAGCAGCCAGTCAGAGCGCATTTGAATGCCTTCATTCAAAGCTTTCAACGCTTCATAATTAAAAGTATATTTACTGTTCTCATTTTTTCCTGCCCAAACCATTGTCTCATGAGCGTTAGTAAATCGCTTTCCACGGAAATTTGGCATCGGATTGGATTTCCGCCAAACTATATCGTTTAGGATCCAGAATCCTTCGTTTTGAAGCGAAGCGCCCACCCGAAAAATATTATGGTAACTGCCAATCACCCAAATCGCACCATTTGGCTTCAAAAGTCTGCGTGCAGCTTTCAGCCATGCTGTTGTAAATTCATCATAAGCTCGAAACGAACTGAACTGATCCCAATGGTCATCAACAGCATCAACCCGCGAATTATCTGGACGATGCAGATCACCTTTTAATTGTAAATTATATGGTGGGTCAGCGAATATCAGATCAATTGTACCTGCAGGTAAACTGTTCATCACGTCAACGCAGTCACCTGCAAGAATTTGGTTCAAAGGAAGCGCATCAGCGCCTTTTACATGTTTAGTCATTTATCTGCCTCTATACTCGGTGCTTTTGCACTCGATGTTTAGGCCTAAGATGATTCAAACATAATTCGCGGTCAAATTCTTTTTTAAATCATGGGGTTACGAAAAACACTTGTCACAACATATTGTAGACTGGTTTGAACGAACGTCTATGGTGTGATGTAACACCTAGATTTTGAAGTGCTGCTATGTGACTTTTTGATCCATATCCCATGTTAGTATGCCAATCATAACCAGGATTCTGTTGCGCTAAATCCACCATTATCCGATCGCGACATATTTTGGCTACTATCGAAGCCGCGGCAATTGATTGCGAACGTCCATCTCCCTTGACTACTGCCGTAGCTGGAAGCGTTAAACCACTCGGGATCAAATTCCCGTCAATCAACAAATGATCAGGTACCTGACCTAATCCTATCACTGCACGTTTCATTGCTAGGTGTGATGCATTTAAAATGTTCATCTGATCAATTTCCTCAACAGTTGCATGTGCAACAGATACTTGTGCAAACCTCAGTATCTCTGCCCAAAGGGTCTCACGCACTCGTGCATTCAGCTTTTTAGAGTCATCCAATCCAAACGGAATATGCGACGGGTCCAACACAACAGCTGCAGCTGTTACAGGACCAGACAGCGGTCCACGGCCTACTTCATCTACTCCAGCGATGCGGCCACCAATTTTAGCTTCTATCAAAAAGTCAGGCAAAAAAACCTCTCAGCAGCTTCTAAATAATATTTCGATATAACATAAAAAATCAAAGACCTTGCAAAAGCTCATTAATAAAATAATGCGATACCTAAAACCTATCACTTACCCTCACAATGAAATTTAACTTTGAGCCTATGACGTTGTTGGTCATAATGACTAAACCCTCTATTTTCATTTTTGAAAATCATTCAACTCATTCATTTAAGTGTTATAATTATCGAAGACTATCGAATTAAATCGCGATCATTTCATTTAGTTTGCATTTTCTTAAACCATCATAGACTGTATTTCGGAGAAATAGAGCGACGTCCTTTGATATCTGAACCAATATTTAACATCGATAGAATTTTTAAAAAGGAAGCTTCAAATGCCCGCTCCGCATAATCAATTTAAGACTGCGTTAAAAAATGGTGAAATTATCATCGGTTGTTGGTTGTCTTTAGGCGACCCGCTTGCAACCGAAATCGCTGGAACAGCAGGGTTTGACTGGCTGCTTATTGATGGCGAACATACGCCCTATGACATCAGTCGCATCAGGATGCAGCTTATGGCACTTGAGGCTTCCAGTAGCCACGCCGCCGTACGCGTCCCATTTTCTGAAACCTGGATTTTAAAACAAGTATTAGACGCAGGAGCACAAACTATATTAGTTCCTATGGTTGAAACTGCAGAACAGGCAAATCGATTAGTTAATGATGTTAGCTACCCACCAGCTGGTAGCCGTGGGGTTGGATATGCCGGAGCACGATGTAGTCGCTTTGGTGAAATAATTGATTATGGAACAACAGCAGACGAACAAATCTGTTTACTTGTGCAGGTTGAAAATTGTGCTGGAATTGCCGCTCTTGATGACATTCTTGCAGTTGACCGCATTGATGGTGTTTTCATAGGTCCTGCTGATCTATCGGCAGATATGGGGTTTATGGGGCAAATCGAGCACCCCGAAGTTCAGGCAGTAATAAAAAATGCTTTCTCTCGGATCAAAGCGGCAGGCAAGGCCCCGGGCGTATTATCAACAACCTCTGATATGACCCAAGATATGATAGATGCCGGCGCACAATTTGTCGCTACTGGTGTCGATCTGCAATTACTTGCCAATTCTCTACGAAGCTTAGTCACAAAATGGCAGCGGTAAATAGCCAAATAATGACCTTATCATTTTATCAACAGGTTTTTTGTCAAAGATCAGTGATCTTAAATGTGAAATCAGAACAAAAATATAATAGTCTTTATTTTAGTACCAACAAAATTAAAAAATGATCATAGTATCAGTAAACGCAATATTATAATCAAACATTAACGTATATTTTTTGAATTTTTCATACCCACACGTCAACTTGAGAAAAAGGTGCAAATATGAATCCTGGCATCGTTTTGCTCGTTCTCGGATATGTACTTAGTCAGTTTTTTCGCGCCTTTCTTGCTGTGCTTGCCACCCCTATCAAAACAGATATTGGCATCAGCCCAGAAATATTGGCAAATGCATCTGGCCTATGGTTTTTGGCATTTGCCGCAATGCAAATCCCTATCGGCTGGTCTTTAGACACAATCGGTCCACGGCGTACTGCTGCAAGTCTTTTCCTTATCGGAGCAGCAGGCGGGTCAGCAATTTTCGCTGTTGCCACATCAGCGTTCCAAATCAACATGGCAATGCTATTGATTGGCGTCGGTTGTTCACCAGTGCTGATGGCATCTTACTATATTTTTGCTAAAGAATTTCCCCCAAAACAATTTGCTACATTAGCGGCAGTAATGATTGGCTTTGGGACCTTGGGCAACGTATCGGCCTCTGTTCCATTAAATTGGGCAGTAGATTTAATCGGCTGGCGCCAAACACTTTGGCTGTTATCAGCAATATGCTTTACTCTAGCAATAGGATTATTTTTATACCTCCAAGACCCAACCAAAGTAGAAAGTTATGGAAGTGGCTCTGTATTAGATCTTATGCGCATACCTGCCCTATGGCTTATTATTCCAATTATGTTTGTAAGTTATGCGCCAGCAGCGGCTATTCGTGGGCTTTGGATTAGCCCTTTTCTACAAGATGTTTACGGGCTCAATCAAACTGAAATCAGCCATGCGGCACTGGCAATGAGCTGTGCTATGGTTCTTGGTGTGTTCATCTACGGTCCACTTGATCGCATTCTAGGCAGTCGTAAATGGGTCGTGTTTGGTGGAAACTTTTTAGCTATGTTATCAGTCGCTGCGCTGTACACCTTTCCATCTGCCAATGTAGAATTTACAATTGTACTTATATGTTCGTTAGGTCTTTTTGGAGCTTCGTTCCCAGTAATAATTGCACATGCACGCAGTTTTTTTCCACCTCACTTAATCGGCAGAGGAGTGACGCTGCTTAATCTGTTCGGAATCGGAGGAGTTGGGCTTATGCAGTTTGCCTCAGGCAAGTTACATGTATCATATAACACAGATAACCCAAGCGAACCTTATAACGCCATTTTCGGTTTTTTAACCGCTTCTATTTTAATTGGACTCATAATCTATTTTTTTAGCCAAGACACTAAAGATTAAGGTCCTCTTTTCACAGCCAAACATTCGGTATAGGACGTCATAATCCACCTAAAAAGGAGAAGTTGATGGGGTATCGTGTCATCGTCGCAGGCGCCACCGGAAACGTGGGCCGCGAAATGTTGAACATTCTGGCAGAACGTCAGTTTCCAATTGATGAATTGACCGTATTAGCCAGCCGTCGTTCATTGGGAACAGAGGTATCGTTTGGTGAAAAGACGCTAAAAACTAAAGACCTGGATACATTCAATTTTAAAGGATGGGACATAGCGCTCTTTGCTATTGGCTCAGACGCAACAAAAAAGTATGCACCTTTGGCGGCTAAGGCTGGCTGTATAGTAATAGATAATTCTTCATTGTTTCGCTACGACCCTGACATTCCACTTATAGTGCCAGAGGTAAATCCAGAAGCAGTCGAAAAATATGCCAAGAAAAACATAATCGCTAACCCCAACTGCTCAACTGCACAAATGGTCGTAGCACTGAAACCTTTGCATGATCGTGCTGTTATTAAGCGCGTAGTTGTATCGACCTATCAGTCAGTATCAGGAGCAGGCAAAGAAGGTATGGACGAACTGTGGGATCAGACCAAATCGATTTATAATCCAACATCCGAAATACCTCCGAAAAAATTCCAAAAACAGATTGCGTTTAATGTCATTCCTCAAATCGATGTTTTCATGGAAGACGGTACAACCAAAGAAGAATGGAAGATGGTCGCTGAGACAAAAAAAATTATCAGCCCTTCGATCAAGGTCACAGCGACATGTGTGCGTGTACCAGTATTTGTGGGGCATGCCGAAGCGATTAATGTAGAGTTCGAAGAATTTTTAGATGAGGATGAAGCACGGGATATTCTGCGCGAAGCACCAGGAATTATGGTTATCGATAAGCGTGAAGATGGAGGCTATGTGTCGCCAGTAGAATGTGTAGGTGACTACGCGACATTTATTAGCCGTATCCGCCAAGACAGCACTATTGAGAATGGGCTGAATTTTTGGTGTGTCAGTGACAATCTACGCAAGGGAGCTGCTCTTAATGCCGTTCAAATTGCAGAATTGTTGGGCAACAGGATGCTTAAGAAAGGCTGAACTCTTAACGGGTCTGTTAAAGGGGTTCATATCCCCTTTTTTTGCAAAGACACTCTAACAATAGCTTGTTTATGGATAAATTGGCTAAAGTTAATCGATGCTTTTTATATAGAACCATTTAATCTGCAATCACGCTATAAATAATCTCAAACAGGAACAAATTCATTTGTCTCACTCGTATACTGGCTTAACCCACCCTCACCAATATCAGTCCACAATCCATGCAAACTCAAGGATTCATCCTCAATACGACTTGATACAAAAGGAAAAGTCATTAGGTTCTCTATCGATGTGACCACAGCTAATTGTTCTAAACGTCTCGCCTGTGCATCTGCATTTTCAAAACCTGACACCTCCGTATATTTTGGTCTCAAAATATCCATCCACCTCCCAACGAAGCTCGACGTTTCATCCAACTCAGGTGCTCTTCCTTCACACATATCAATACAACCTTGAACACCACCGCAGTTAGAGTGTCCAAGAACCACAATGTGGGCCACTTTTAGTACGCTTACTGCATATTCAACTGCAGCTGATGTCCCATGGTGGCCACCATTTGGCTCATAGGGAGGAACTAGATTGGCAATGTTCCGGTGGATGAAAAATTCACCCTGATCAGCGCCAAAAATTGAAGTGACATGCACTCGACTATCACAACACGAAATCACCATCGCACGTGGACGCTGACCTTCTTCAGCAAGCCGCCGGTACCAGGTCTGATTTTCAGAATATGTCGTCGCTTTCCAGCCTTGATAGCGTTGCAATAAATAAGCTGGCAGCGGTTTTACAATATGCATGATCCATGTTTACCTGTTTGTTGACTTTGGCCATAAGATATTATCGGAACAATTCACAAAATTCGAGAAGAAACTCTAGATGCGATGAGCATCCACGCAGACTATTAGATAATATTTAAATGCTGGATAATTCCCAACGTTTCTCAGAAATAGTTAAGGCAATAATTTTGAAATAATCAATTTTGCCAGCTAGACGGGTTAATCTCCGCCTCAATAATTTGAGAGGAAACAGTATTTTAATTAAAGACATTGTCAAATCAAAAATAAGCCTAAGCAGGCAAAAAACGGACTGTTGACAAGTGTAAAAAAATGCACAGATTTAATATGCAGATGCAGTAACCAATAACTACAGCTAACTGTATTTATCTTCAAAATACTAAACAATTAATTATTTGGATATTAACTAGTTTTCAAGCGCGCAATTAAATAGAAAAACATGATGTTATTAGTAGCGTCTTTAATCATCAAATTTTGTGAAACTGCCCAATGTGATATATTATTAAAAAGCACAAATCTTGTGGCAAGGAGCAAGCAAACTAATCTTTATTCTATAACTTTGCAGAAAGGTGTCTCATGCCACTTTCCTTCGCCGACAGCACTGAAAATTCAATCTCACTATATTTATTGGATGAAGACGCTGCTGCTGACTGGATAAAAAATCAAACTGAAGACATGCAAAATTGGGCGAACACCAATGGGTTCACGGGCAGTTTGGGTCAAACTTTAATTTGCCCCGGCTCTCATGGCATTAGCATGGCGGCTATCGGCTATGGTAATGCTATATCTCGCAAACGAGGGCGATTTCACCTCGCTGCTGGGGCAGTCAGTCTTCCAAAAGGCATTTACTCACTTAATCATACTCTAGATCCTGAACGCTTGGCGGTCGAAAGTATCGGTTGGTTGCTCGCTTCCTATCGCTTTGATCGATACAAAAAACAAAAACCCATGCCGGCAAAACTGATACGACCTATTGGCGTTGATTCCGAACTAATTGAGGCGATTGCAAACGGTGAAGCACTTACCCGCAATTTAATTAACACGCCTGCATCAGATATGAGTCCAACAGATCTGGAGGCGGCCACGCGAGATATGGCAAAAAATTATGATGCAAGCATCAATGTCATCACAGGAGGTGCCCTGCTTGAACAGAATTTTCCAATGATCCATACAGTAGGACGTGCCTCAGATAGCGCTCCCAGACTAATCGATCTTAAATGGGGTAAAACTGGGCCGAAATTAACTCTCATCGGTAAGGGAGTTTGTTTTGATACAGGGGGGCTTAATCTTAAACCTGGGACATCGATGGGCTTAATGAAAAAGGACATGGGTGGAGCGGCAGCGGTACTTGGATTAGCGTATATGATCATGGCAACTGACATGCCAATCCAATTGCGTGTACTTATTCCGGCTGTTGAAAATAGCGTATCCAATAATGCTTTCCGCCCCCAAGATATTTTAACATCACGCAAAGGCCTTACAGTAGAAGTAAACAATACAGATGCCGAAGGACGACTAATATTAGCAGATACAATCACTCTAGCCGACGAGGATGATCCAGATCTCATCATTTCCATAGCAACCCTAACAGGTGCCGCAAGGGTGGCTGTTGGCCCCGATATAGCACCGTATTTCACAGATGACGCAGACCTATCTGAAGCTCTATATCAAGCTTCACAGTCTTGTGCAGACCCCGTTTGGAGACTGCCGTTCCATACGCCATATGAGACTATGATTGAGCCAAACATTGCAGACCTCGACAACGCGCCAAAAGGTGGTTTTGCAGGTACGATTACAGCCGCTCTATTCTTGCGCCGCTTTGTAACCAACACACAGCGCTATATGCATTTTGATATCTACGGGTGGCAACCCAGTGATGCGCCAGCCCGTAAAAAAGGCGGCGTTGGGCAAGGAACACGCGCTATACTAGCGGCATTACCAAAGGTCCTCAAACTATGACAGATCGTCGAGAAACACCAGATTTGACTGTTGCCAAGTCCAGTAGCCCTCGTGAAATCACAGCTGCTTGCGTAGATCTTTGTGCCAGTCCAAACGGCCCACGTGATCGTCAACTTTTACTTGGAGATGCTTTAGAACTATTGGGCACACTCCAACAGCACTCTTATGTGAGATCCCAAAAAGATAATTATCTAGGATACGTCGAAAGCAACAAAATAGGAATTTCCAACGGACTTACACATCAGGTCATATCAGCCGCAACTCATATATATGCTAAGCCTTCTATTAAATCATCAGAGATTATTTCTCTCAGTTTCAATTCAAAAATAAACAGCATTGGTGAGACTGATAACTTTGTCGAAACTCACCAAGGTTACATACCCAAACAAGCTCTTAGGGAAATACCGATGAGAAAAATGGACCCAATCGTAACCGCACGTCTTTTTTTGGATACACCCTACCTATGGGGCGGAAACACACACGCAGGCATAGACTGCTCAGGTTTGATTCAGGTCGCCTTATTGGCAGCCGATGAATACTGTCCAGGAGATAGTGACCAACAGGAGTCACAACTTGGCAACGTTATTTTAAATAAAAACTATAAAAAGGGTGATTTTATCTTTTGGAAAGGCCATGTCGCACTCGTTACATCTGATACACATATGGTTCATTCCAGCGCCTATCACATGTGCGTCGTAGAGGAGCCAATACAAACAGCCATAGATCGCATCTTAGAAACCGGTGGGGGATGTGTTACCGCACATAAAAGGCTTTAGGTGGCAAATAACTACTCAAAAATACCACAAAACAGATATAATTTTAGCGTTAACTAAAAAGCTTAGTCCACAGCGCGTATAAGTTTGCGTTCCAAAACCCACAAAACAGTCTTGAGATTGTGACCTCGTCGCAAAATTTGGCCATCAATACCAATTACAGCATACATTCCTTGTCGACCACGTAGCTTTGGACGCTTTTCAATCCTATACAAAGAGTTCTCCGCGGTATGACGAAAAACCGAAAACACCGCGACATCGCGCAAACAAGATATCCCATAATCACGCCACTCTCCTGCGGCCACCATTTGACCGTATAGTGCCAATATTACTGATAATTCAGTCCTATGAAATGCTACCTGTGGGTATGGCATTTCACGAATATTTAACGATGGTAGATTTTGTAGCGTCATACTGACAGAGTTGCTTGCGCAGCCCAATAATTCAAGAGGCGTTAAGCGTATGCTTGAATGGAAACAACAATAAGAATATGTACAATCACCTTAAATATCATAAAAGAACATATGACCCCTCAAGCTAGAGCTGAAAAAAGTGCTTCCATAATGTGGTCCACCGATTTTGCCAGCCAAAAACTTGGCATACAAATTGACTCCATTGCACCTGGCTTTTCAAAGCTATCAATGCCCATCCAGCGTGATATGCTCAACGGACTCGGTATTTGTCACGGAGGGTTTATCTTCACACTGGCGGACAGCGCGCTAGCTTTTGCGTCAAATTCATACAACGTGCGAACAGTAGCACAGCAGCTGCAAATTACTTATGTCCAACCCGTAAAAGTTCAGGACATTTTGATCGCTGTGGCATCGGAAATTACCCGCACAGGCCGTTCTGCTACCTATGATGTAAATGTAACTTGCAGGAAAGGGCATAAAATTGCTCTTTTGCGAGGCCTCACACGCACGATTAAGGGCCAGCTCTTCAATGAGGATAACCTATGAAGGATCTTACACCCTCCAAATGCACACTTGATTCCATCGAAATTGCCAGCCGTGATGAGATTGAAGCTTTACAGCTCAAACGCTTAAAATGGTCACTGACCCATGCCTATGAAAGCGTGCCTCACTATAAAGCAAGCTTTGACGTCACAGGCGTACACCCGAGTGATCTCAAATCCCTCAATGATCTATCCAAATTTCCCTTCACAATAAAACAGGACCTCCGCGATAATTATCCATTTGGTATGTTCGCTGTGCCCCGCGATCAAGTCGTTCGCGTGCACGCCTCTTCTGGTACAACAGGACAACCAACGGTAGTGGGCTACACGCAAAACGACTTAAAAAACTGGGGTGCCGTTATGAGCAGGTCTCTCCGTGCTGCAGGCTTGCAGCCCGGTGACATGCTGCATAATGCCTATGGGTATGGTCTCTTCACAGGCGGTTTAGGCGTTCATTTGGGTGCTGATACACTCGGGTTAATGACCGTCCCAGTCTCCGGTGGCATGACACATCGACAAGTCCGCCTAATCGAGGATTTCAAGCCCAAAGGCATTACAGTTACTCCATCTTACGCTCTTTCCATTTTGGATGAATTTAATGCGCAAAGGCTGGATCCACGAGCCAGTAGTTTAGAGACTGGAATTTTTGGGGCTGAACCCTGGACAAACTCAATGCGTAACGAGATTGAAAACGCATTTGATATGCACGCAGTTGATATTTATGGTCTAAGTGAAGTGATGGGTCCTGGGGTCTCAATGGAGTGTGTTGAGACAAAAGATGGCCTACATATCTGGGAGGATCACTTCTTTCCTGAAATTATCAATCCAGAGACCGGGGCACTCGTGGCAGACGGAGAAGACGGAGAACTCGTCTTTACCTCCCTCACAAAAGAAGCATTTCCAATTATTCGTTACCGTACTCGTGACCTGACCCGATTATTACCTGGTACCGCCCGTTCAATGCGGCGAATGCAAAAAGTCACTGGTCGGACAGACGATATGATTATCTTGCGTGGAGTTAACGTATTCCCCACCCAAATCGAAGAATGTTTAATGGCCACATCAGGTCTTTCTCCACACTTCCAAATCGAATTAAGTCGCCCCAAAAAGATGGATCAGATGCTTGTTTTATGTGAAGTAAAAAAACCAGAAATTGATGAAAAAAAACGAGAAATCTTTGGCCGCAACCTTATTGACCGTATCAAGCAAAGCATTGGAATTTCAGTAGCCGTTGAAGTGGCAGAGGCGGGCTCAATAGAACGCTCCTTGGGTAAAGCCGTCAGGATCATTGATAAACGATAACTTGCAAGCTTTTATGCTATGGCTCAGTAAGAGCAGGTTAGCGCCTATTTCACAAAACTTATCCATAGCAGCTTTCCAAACAATTATTGTTTCATCTGAAGGACTTATAACTAGGCCGACGATACAGTTATTGACTAGAACAATATTATTACATCGGTAATTTCTAGAAAAATATTGAGAATTACGACCATAATATGGACGGGTTTGTCTCCTAAAAATTTGACTGATATTCAAAAAAAAATGGCAGTGTTAGACAAGAATTCAAATGACGTAAATCTAATATCAGAGGCATACTGAACGAATTATGGACTCGGAGTTCCGAGAGAAAAATTAATGCCATCTCCAAAAAATAATTGCATCGTGAGAGAGGGTGAGCCTGTTAAAGATCCTATCTTTGATGAGGACGCTTATTCAGAGTACAAGGTAACATAAAATAGTATTTACCGTTAAATAATAGACGCTACATGAATTATGCTTTGTCCATGTTTTATGGCTTTAAATTAACGATAAATTAATTGAAACGTGTCATTTTAGGTGTGTGGTATATAGGATTATCATAGGTGTATTTGGAGCTGGTATTTCTAATTAAAAATTAAAGATTACACCTAAATCACCTACGGTGTTACCAAGCGTGCTATGGCCAATACCACCAGCCATGGTTATGCCTCCACCTAAGCCATGCCTAAATCCTATTGCGTATAACCCTCCCTGTTTCACTTTAGCACCGGATTGCATGTAATTATCCATGCCATTATCAGAATATACAATACGAAGCTCTGTCACTGGATTAACGTGAAATTTGGCCGAAGCACCGTACGCGGTGTCATCTTGCATGTCTGAGTCGGCAACCAGCAAAGAGAAGCCTAATTCCCCTACTGTGCCATTGAAAGTCACGGCCCAATAATTGTTAGTCTTGCCACTAGGTGTTTCGGCTGCACCATGTAAACCGCCAAAAGACAATCCATCGTATTTATAACCAACACCAATTTCCCATGATTCAGAAGTGCCTCCCAGTTCATCTCCACTACTATTTTTTGCAAGAACGGCATCATCTGTATAAGTTGCTGAAAAAATAAATTTTTCAAATCTGTATGTAGCCCTAACTGTTGGGGGAATTCTTGCCTCATCGTTGCTTACTGAAAATTCCGTTATCGGAATAATAAAATTTGTAGATTGTTCAGCAAATTTAGTAACGCCAACACCATAACCGTACCAATCAATGACGTCATCAGAATCAACCAAGCCAGATGCGTTGCCAATGTTGAGCTGAAAGTTGCCAGAAGAAACAACAAATAATGCTGCCGATCTTTGTGCAACGTTCGAAGACCCTCTAGAGACATCATCTGTTTGGAAGCGAACGACACCTTTCAATTTTATACCAGTATCTGTTTCAGTTGAACCTGTTATATCTAACCGGAAACGCTGATCCACGCGCGAGTTATTTTCTGCAGAACCTTCATTATAATATAGACCAAAACGACCATAACCGGCCAAACTAACATCGGCGGCGACCATACTAACGGATGCGACAAAAGTAGATACGGTAAATAGAATTAGTTTCACTTAATTTTCCCACTTTATTTCAGATTTTCATAATTAACATGTCTGAAAAAAGGAATGGAAAAATTATAATAATTTTATATAATATTCATTTCTGCCATTTGTGTGACTGCCGTTTATAACCGTGAGTAAGTATTAATCATCGGGTAAAACAACCCTACATAACCAATATTCTACTTAGACCAATTACTTTCCGGAATCATGGAGCCCTCTTTAACTAAGAGAAAATCACTCGTTTAATTTTAGTAGATCAAACAAAATTTCCATGGCAAAACCACCCTGACGACATATCCCCACCATGGCCATAAAATAACCATAATCGCTGACCATCAGTTGTATCTAATATCCAGTAATCACGTACACCACTACGCCAATTAGGATCATCCAACCACCACTCTGGTGCAATACGTTCCGGCCCTAAAGCTCGCAATCGAACAAGGTCTTGGCCGCGCCATCGAAATATATCAGGTAAGTGTGGTGTAGCGATCGCATTTACCGGCTCAGGCTGCCACATTATTAAAGGGCGCGGATTATTGGGGGTAGGCCATAAACTTTCATAAGGTGTAGACCACGCAGCAGCCATGACCTTATGAGACTTTTCAGGAATGTGGCTTGAAGCAGGGTGAAACTGTTGGATTGCATCCAACCCAACACGTATACCTAATCGTCCTATTAAATTGTCCAACATATTTTCGTCGTTTTGTCGTACCGGTTTACTAGTTCCTGTCTTTATATACCCTATCATATTTTCCTGATGGAGTGGCTCAACTTGGATCGCTACAAGACGCAGCATATCAACCCCAAAACCTGCATCGATTTCTCCAATTTTCATTTCAAGCAGCTGGCGAATACAGCGAGGATCATAACTGGGCTGTGCTAAACGCACCTTTATTACCTCAACTGCGTGGTCACTACGATGAGCATATAGAGCCACACAACGCGCACCTTTCCCTTTATTTTCTATAGCTTTGCATAAACGTGGTAACAAACGATCAATTCCTGCCATCATATCCTCAACCAAGCCAATTGGTTCAGGCAGCGTTATTCGCACCGCAAAATAGTCTGGGGCTTTAACAGGTGATACGGGTTCTGGAACGTTGCCTATGGCTTGATCTAAACGTAACATCAAACTACGCCCAAAACGTCGCGCTAACGCTGCACGAGGTTGGCCCAACAGATCACCCACACAACGCAGTCCCAGTTTCACCAATTGGGCTTCAATGCTGGGTTCAAGCCGCAACGAAGCAACTGGCAAGGGACTCAATGCAGTATAAGTTTTACCAGATTCTGCCACACGTGACATATTTGATATCTCAGTGCACAAAGAAGTAGAGGTTACATTCCTGTTCAATTTTTGCCGTTTTTCTGCTCGTGAGCGGGTAGCACGTGCCTCTTGATCAATAGCATCACCCGATCGGTTAACTTCAACCGTACACCCTGCAAAATGAGCCAGTGCCCAAGCCGCTCCACGTGTATCTGCCAAGCCCATCAACACACTCAATCCTAGATCTGTACAACCTTCCTCAATCACATTCATTAATGACTGTTCACCACCAAACAAATGCGCGCACCCAGTCAAGTCCACTACAAGCGCATCTCCCCCCTCAGGCCCAACCCAAGGGCTAAATTTACCTGCCCAACACTGTAATGTCTGAAGAAAGTGCTGCTCACCCATTGGACTACGCTGATGTGCTACCAATTCTGGACACATAGCATAGGCATCGCGCACCAACTGACCCAAGTATAACCCCTGCTCTTGAGCCTCACCATTAAGTGACGATATCAACTGAACATTCTGGCACTCTTCAATAATAACCAATGGCTGACCCGCCAAAAAAGGTTGTAGTCGGATTAACCGTTCAGCACCCAGTCGAGGGAACCACATAGAAAGAATACGTCGGGTAGACAAAAATGTTCTCTTTTTGTTCTATTTTAAGATAGCCAAATGCACTGTCAACAGAAAACTCGATGACACCCCTTGCACCCATTGGAAGTATTGTCATCATATAATAGAATCATTCTAAAAGTTAGATCGTGCACTATGAGATTCACATTCAACCGAAAACGCTTCAAAGACCTGACAGAACAACAAGTTCTAGCACTAGCAATTTCTTCCGAAGAAGATGATGCGCGAATTTACCGTGGTTATGCAGAAACGTTACGCGCCGAATACCCAGCAAGTGCTGCCATCTTTGACGGCATGGCCGCTGAGGAAAACGATCATCGCAAACGGCTCATTTCTTTGCATCAACAACGCTTTGGCGAAGTTATTCCTCTTATAAGACGTGAACACGTATCGGGTTACTACGCCCGCCGCCCTACATGGCTAGTCAAAAACCTAAGCCTCAACCAAATCAGAGCAGAGGCTCAGGCAATGGAGCATGAGGCGGAACGGTTCTACACTTTTGTTGCAGCAAAAACATCTGATGCAACAACCCGAAAACTCTTGGGTGATCTAGCTACAGCTGAGGCAGCGCACGAAAGAATAGCCAATTCACTGGAAAGTAGACACTTAGACGACCACACACGTGAAAATGAGGATAACAAGAGCAAACGGCAATTTATTCTGACATGGATACAACCAGGCCTAGCTGGCCTAATGGATGGCTCTGTTTCGACATTAGCTCCTATTTTTGCGGTAGCATTTGCCACACAAGACACATGGACAACATTTCTAGTAGGCTTAGCAGCTTCAGTAGGTGCAGGTATTTCCATGGGATTTACAGAAGCCGCATCGGATGATGGCGAACTTTCTGGACGTGGCTCTCCAGTCAAGCGAGGCTTTGCTTCAGGCTCAATGACAACCCTCGGCGGATTAGGGCACGCTCTACCATACCTTATCACAGATTTCTGGACAGCCACTATTATCGCGTTTTCTGTTGTATTTGTAGAGCTCTGGGCAATTGCTTATATTCAAAACAGATATATGAATACATCTTTCTGGAAAGCTACTCTACAGGTTGTTTTTGGTGGCGCTCTGGTATTTGCGGCAGGGGTATTAATTGGCAGTGGATAGACTTTTAACCTAGTCAAAGTTATTTCCAAAATATGGTTGAAATTTTTCTAAAAACGCTGCCTTTCTTTGCATTAATCGGAATCGGCTATTGGGCTGGCTGGAAACAGTTTTTCACAAAAGAAGCCACTGGGTACTTAACTAAATTTGTATTTTATTTTGCACTATCAGCTATGCTTTTCCACTTTTCTGCAAATCTACAGTTAAGTGAAGTTTGGGATGTCCAACTAATACTGGCATATTTATTTGGAACGATAATTGTCTATGCTCTGGCATCTATTGTTGGATATTTTCGTGGCCTTAATTTGCCAACAATTGCCATCGAAGCACAATGCGCAGTTATAGGAAATGCAGGCTTCTTAGGTATACCAATGCTTGCTATGTTGTTTGGGCCCAAAGTTATTGGGCCAGTTATGCTTGTCCTTGCCACTGACTTAATTATTTTTTCCAGCCTAGTCGTTATCTTAATTACAATTGGGCAGGGCGGCCACATGTCATTCTCAATCCTGAAAAAGATCGCATTAGGACTTGCAAGTAATCCAATGATCGCAGCAATGAGCCTGGGCCTATTTTGGTCAGTTTGGCAAATTCCGATCCCCGACCCGATGAATGAGTTCCTAAGTATTCTTGGAGGAGCAGCAACACCCGGCGCGCTTTTCGCAATTGGAGCTTCACTTGCATCCAAATCTAGTGAAAGAATAGGTATCGCCAGCTGGTTAAGTTTTTGCAAATTAATTCTTCATCCTATCGCCGTTGCAATGTCAGCAATTTATATTTTCGATGTTGAACCATTTAGCGGCGGATTAATTATTGCATGCGCCGCCATGCCGGTCGCTGGTAATATCTACATGCTTGCACAACACTATGATGTTGCTCCATTGCGAGTTTCTGCCACAATACTTTTATCAACTGTAATCAGTATTTTAACACTTACAGCCGTCATTGCTTGGATAAGCTAAAACTACGTAGATTGAAAAAATTCAAAATTTAAACGTACTGTGACTTGCCGCAGGATCACAGGCCAGCTAGCGATAGCACAATAACAGGGACACATGATGCAAACTCAATCAGAAAACATCTGCTTCGGCGGTACCCAAGGTGTCTATACGCATGCGTCATCAAGGTGCGCTTGTGACATGACATTTGGCCTATTTTTGCCAGCAGCAGCTAAAGATGGGCCAGTGCCATTACTGTGGTATTTGTCAGGATTAACGTGCTCACATGAAAATGCAATGACCAAAGCAGGTGCACAAGCCTGGGCCGCAGAACAGAGCATTGCATTAATTTTTCCGGATACTTCACCACGCGGAGATCATGTCCCTGATGATGAAGCTTATGATCTTGGCAAAGGAGCTGGATTTTATATCAATGCAAACCAAAAACCATGGTCTAAGCATTTTAAAATGTGGGACTATATCACTGCTGAGTTACCTGAGATTGTTGGCAACTCATTCCCTTTGGATATGAGCCGCCAGGCAATAACTGGCCACTCAATGGGTGGACATGGAGCACTAACAATGGCGATGAGTCTCCCGGGACAGTACCGGTCTGTCTCAGCATTTTCGCCTATAAGCCACCCTACGGTTAGTGAGTGGGGGCGAAAACAGTTCAATGCTTATTTAGGGGCTAATGAAACCCTTTGGGGTAATCATGACGCCAGTCTTTTGATGCAAAAAAATGGGTTTGATGGTCCAATATTGATTGATACGGGCACTAATGATCAGTTTTTAGATATTCTAAAGCCAGAAGCACTTGCGCATGCCGCTGCAATGCGCCGTCAACAAATAATTTTCCGCATGCAGCCGGACTATGATCATAGCTACTACTTCGTATCTTCGTTCATGGGAGACCATATTAATTTCCATGCAGAGGCTCTTAGGTTATGACTACACTTTATGTCGATGCCGACGCTTGCCCAGTAAAAGCAGAAGCTGAGAAAGTTGCCACCCGTCACAATGTTCCGATGAAGGTTGTATCAAATGGTGGATTGCGCCCTTCACGAAACCCATTGGTCGATACAATTATCGTATCCGACGGTCCAGACGTGGCAGATATGTGGATTGCAGAACGTGCAGAAAATGGGGACGTAGTAATCACGGGAGATATCCCATTAGCTGCGAAATGTGTCGAAGCGGGAGCCCGTGTGCTCAAACATAACGGTGAGGCTTTAACAGCAGCAAACATTGGAAATGTTTTAGCGACGCGCGATCTAATGACAGACTTGCGTGCTGCAGATCCATTCTGGCAAGGTGGAGGTAAAGGTTTTACCAAAATTGATAGATCGCGTTTTCTGGAAGCATTGGAACGTGAACTGAGGAAAGCTAAATCATGAAAATACAAGCAGTAGTTTTTGATATCGGAAATGTACTGATTGAATGGCACCCTGAGCGTTTTTATGACAGTGTTATAGGTGCAGAGCGTAGACGCGCAATGTTTGACGCCGTTGACTTACATGCGATGAACGATTTGGTAGATCTAGGCAACAATTTCACAGAAACAATATATTCAACGGCTGAAGATTACCCAGAGTGGCGATCAGAAATAAGAATGTGGCACGATCGTTGGATTGAAATAGCAAGCCCCGTGATTGATCACTCGGTTCGTTTAATGACAGCTCTTCAAGCCAAAAGCATCCCAGTTTTTTCCCTCACCAACTTTGGCATTCAAAGTTATGATTACGCAGCGGAGCACTATAATTTTTTAGGTCAATTTGATCGCAATTTTATTTCCGGTCATATGCATACGATAAAACCAAATCCAACTATTTATAAAATGCTTGAAGACACCAGTGGTTTATCTGGTAGTGATCTAATTTTTACAGACGACCGCAGCGACAACATTGAAGCGGCCCAAGCACGGGGATGGCATACGCACCATTTTCAAGGGCCACAGGGCTGGGCTGATCGTTTGGTTAATGAAGGCCTTTTAAACAAAATCGAAGCACTGTGAATATTTTTTTAATCATCTTCTCAAAGCCCAAAGCAGCTCAAAATCTATTTTGCTTTCACATTGATCCATGAACGAACTGTTGATCTAGATTAGTTTTATAACAATTGGAATTGTGTCTGCGCCTTTTATTGCTGAGCTATTACGCAAAAAACTAAGAAACGATGGCAGAGATATAGCAACTGGTCAGTTTGTATATCTGTCTCAAGGAATTACTTATTTACAATGGTTTGGACCAAAAAAGGACCAGTTGAAATTTGTATTCACGGTCTAACCACTCCATCTTTTGTTTGGCAAAAATGGCAAAAGTCCTAGTTAAATTAGGGTCTCGATACCTGATTTATGATCATTATGGGCGTGGATTTTCCGACAGTGTTTACGGGAAGCAGGATGCCATTTTTTTATAACACCGATAGAAGACCTAATAGATCATGAGCAGATTGACGGTCCCTTAACTATCTTCGGGTATTCAATGGGAGGTTCGACGGCTTCTAATTTCGCCGCATATAAACCCAAAGTAGTAATTCTCTATAGCCCCAACCGGGATGCAGCACAGTATCAGGAAATCTGCTCTTTTTGCCAGAGATAAACCATTAATTGGTGATTGGTTTTCTATATGATTTATCCCAGGCACCTCGGGAAGAGTATTCAAGCCGAAGCCCAACAAGATTCTAGCTCCCAGAACATCACAAATCTTCAGAAAAAGAAATAAAAACGGGGATTTGTCCCTGCAATTTTATTTAGTTTACATGGCATACTTTATGATCAAACCAAACTTGTACATCATGAAATCGCAAGAAAAAACATCCCTGTACTGGCAATCTGGGGACAAAAGGATGATGCTATTTCACTCTGCTTGCGATACTTTGGCGGAATGGAACCCTGATATACGGCACACTGTTGTTGAGGGTGAAGTACATGGATTACCCTACACACATACAGCATATATCATGAGTGCTATTCATGCTGGAACAATCTTAGGCTAATGATATTGGCCGTAACGGTCGTTCACGGATCGGCAAGTGCACGATAGCGCTAAATGCGCCAATACCAATACCTATCCACCAAACTAAGGTATAGGTGCCATAAATATCATACATTCGTCCCCCCAACCATACGCCAAGGAAAGCGCCCAATTGATGACTGAAGAAAACAATACCATAAAGAGTACCCATGTAACGCAGCCCATAGATTTGGGCTATTAATCCACTGGTAAGTGGGATGGTTGCCAACCAGAGTGACCCCATTCCAATCGAAAATAAAATCACTGTCATCGGCGTAATTGGAAAGAGAATGAACATCGCCCCAAAAATTGTTCGGCCAGTGTAAATTCCTGCTAATAGATACTTCTTCGAGTAGTATTTACCTGCCCATCCTGCCAGCAATGTTCCAGCTATATTAGCCAACCCTATCAGAGATATAGCTACAGCGCCCAGTGCTGATGTGGAAGTAATATCAATACTATAAAGGAAGCTGTTAGATGAAATTGGGGCACACATCTCGGTTACAAGAGCTGGAAAGTGAGCAGTAACAAATGATAGTTGATAGCCGCAGGAAAAGAAGCCCAGAAAAATCAGCGAAAAAGATGGATCTTTTAGGGATTTAGTTAAGATGACACTCATGCCATCTTCTATTTCTGCTTTTAAAGCTGTTTTCGGTGATCTCATCAGAGGCAAAGGTAAGATTAAAGCGAGGATTACCAAAGCAAATATTAGAAAGACGTTCTGCCATTCCATAAATGACAACAGCCATTGAGCAATCGGCGCTCCAATTATTTGCCCAATAGACCCAGCTGCTGTAACTATAGCCAAGCTTATAGACCTATTGTCATCCGAAGCTGCGCGTCCAACAATAGCTAGGATTACACCAAAACCGGTACCCGCGATACCAAACCCAACCAACCATGCATATACTTGGTGTTCCAGCGGTGTCGTTGACCATGCAGATAAAATCATACCAGCAGCATAGATAAGCGCGCCTGCAATAATTGCTTTCCTATCGCCAATCTTTTCCGCGACAGCAGCAAAGACTGGCTGGCCAAATCCCCAAGCAAGGTTTTGGATAGCAATTGCTAAAGAAAACTCAGACCGTAGCCATCCAAATTCCTCAGCAATGGGAATTTGAAAGACGCCAAACGAAACACGCACCGCAAAACTGACTGCTATAATCAAGCACGATACGAGCAAAATAGGCGAAATTATTGATGAGCGAGATAACAAATAGTATTCTCCAGTTTAGAACGACAATAGAAACCAAATATCAGACGTCAAACAAGGATTTTTTAAATGCGTTCGCGCAAACTCTTTCACACTACTTCTCTATACCTACGCTTCGCACTATGATGCATTAAAATGGCAAATTTAATTTCTAAATATAATGAGCTTGTAAATGCTGGCACACTAAGAGCCGATAATGCTCAACTTGCGGTATTACCAGAATTTGACCGTATTCAAGAAAGCATAGCACAGTCAGAAAAGCGCAAATTATTTCGCAAAGTATCCAACTCTATTAAGGGTCTGTATTTATATGGTGGCGTAGGATGCGGAAAGTCTATGGTCATGGACTTATTCGTCGCAAACTCAACTGTTCCCGTTAAACGCGTCCATTTTCACGCTTTCATGCAAGATATTCACGCCGCGATGCATCTCGCGCGCAAAAATGGTGTTGATGACGCCATCAAACCAGTCGCCAAAAGCGTTGCTGCAGACGTTCGTGTACTGGCTTTTGATGAAATGCAAATCAACGATATTACAGATGCCATGATTGTTGGCCGATTATTCGAAGCTTTGTTTGCCTCTAAAGTAGTTGTGGTTACAACATCAAATCGTGCACCAGACGAGCTTTATAAAGATGGCCTAAACAGATCACTGTTTATTCCATTTATAGAAATGCTCAAGCAACAGATGGTCGTACACCAATTAACCTCATCCACAGATTATCGTAAGAATCGCTTGTCAGACAGTCCAACCTATTTCACTCCCATAAATTTGGAAGCTCATGCACAAATGGATACACTTTGGGCTGACTTTACAGGAGGTGCTTCAACGCGGCTTGATCTGACCGTAAATGGTCGTACCGTGACATTACCACAGTTCCGAAACGGCATTGGCCGAGCGAGTTTTTTTGATTTATGCGCAAAATCGTTAGGTCCGGCTGATTTTCTTGCCATCGCTAAAGCCTGCAAAGTGCTTATGATTGATGATATACCGATGCTTTCTCGCAGCAATTTCAACGAAGCCAAGCGTTTCGTAATCTTAATTGATGCGTTGTATGAAGCGAGAGTTCGCCTAATTTGTTCCGCAGCCACATCGCCTGAAATGCTCTATTTAGAGGGCGAGGGAACATTTGAATTTGTAAGAACGGCTTCAAGACTACATGAAATGCAAGGAAAAAGCTGGGGTTCTTAATTTAAATATTCTTAAGAGACCTCAACATAATACCCTTTTTGATGATTTTTGGAAAATTCATCATTATTTTCATTGAGTGGAATTTTGGATATTTATAAAAACGGAGTTATGCTGAGGCCTTCTTAAATAAAAGAAAATTGAAATTATAATTTGGGGATATATTTCCATTTCAGTTTTAAAGATTTTAATTCTGAATATATTCTTAAATACTCACAAAATATCAAATATACTGATAGTCTATCGAAAATATTTCGTTGGTGTTCTCAACAAAGATATTTCTAAGAAAAAATTTTGGGACTGTCCTAGATAACCAACATTGAGATTATTATGGTACACACGAGAAAGAGTCATTTAAGTCAGCATAAATAAGTGCGTCTGATTTAGCATTTTATAGCCGGAACCACGGCGCGAACAGCGGCGAGGTTTTGTGGGCTTCACCGCAATACCGCCGCTTACTATTTCCTTCGTCTGCGCGAAATTATTGCCTACGAACTGGAGGCGGAGATTAAGGCGATGTTCGGCGGAGAAATTGAAGTTGATGAAAGCTACTTTGGTGGCAGACGGAAAGGAAACCGCGGGCGCGGTGCTGCAGATAAAATCCCTGTATTTGGTTTATTAAAAAGGGGTGGAAAAGTTTATACCAAAATTATTCCAGATGCTTCAGGCGCCACGCTGATCACCATCATAGAGCGCAAGTTGGTCTCGGATAGCATCGTGTATTCCGACTGCTGGCGCGGCTATAATTTACGGGATGTGTCAGACTTCCATTACTTCCGTATCAACCATTCTGAGCTCTTCGCAGACCGCCACAATCACATCAATGGCATTGAGAATTTCTGGAACCAGGCCAAGCGCCACATGCGTAAATTCAACGGTGTTCCAAGGCGCATTTTGGGTATTTTTGAAAGAATGCAAGTGGAGATTTAACAACAGTGACCCGTCAGCGCAGTTATCGCAACTAAGACAATGGGTTAGAAGCTATCTGAACTAGTTTGCTAGGACTGCCCCAAAATTTTTCTCTATATATATTTTTTTATACGTAAGATGGTATTTGCTATTTGTTTCACAAAATAGTTTTTTCTTTCTGGAGAAAAACCAATGTTTTTTCTTTCGCCTTTTAAGTGATCAAAATACTCACCAATAACACCACGAACAAAGGCATGACCTTTCAAATCATCTCCTAAATTAAAAGAAATTTCCTTAGATATTTTTTTCTTTATTATTTTCTCTGCAGTCCACCAAATAAAACTATCATGCCATTCTGGTAAATCAAAACATTTGCCATCATCATACATACTTTCCATAATTGACCAATATGATTTATGTTGTGGATGAGTTAGATCCCAAATCATAAACCCACATTCAGGATACTTGGCACCTCGACCAATTCTCGACCAATATTTTTTTTCTTCTACAAGCGAATAAAACCACTGCTTTGGTATACTACGAAGCGTGACCACATCTGCATCAATCCAAATCAAATATCTGGTCTTAGTAATAGTTAATGCGTGTTCACATGCGTAGTATTTATGTGCGAACCTTGACGCTTGGAAAGTATAATCTGAACTATTCTGGCCTACTGATTTTTTTTTCGCCTCATGAGGAGCGGCAAGATTTTCAAATTTTTTTTGTTTTTGACCACAGCAGTCATTAAAATTTAAAAACCTCATCCGTTCAGAATAACCCACGGGGTTTTCCATATTTTCATAATATAAAAAAACATTTATTTCCTCAGGGAGATATTTATCCAGGCTAAATGCAAATCTACTTCCATATTGCCGCCAACCAGAATTGTTGAAAGTCGTAACTATTGTAAAGTCAGTTTTAATTTCAAAATCCTTTACAGAAGCCACTCAACCTTAAAAGGCTTAACGTATTTTATTAGGACTTATTTTCTGTGTAAGAAGTATAATTGTAAATCCCGACATCATCCTAATAGAGAAAGTTTGATTAGAATTTGTAAAAATCAGTTTATTCTCAATGTCTGGTCATCCTATCACTCAACTACAAAATTGAAATTTTTAGCTTATTGTCCATATTTTAAAATTGTAGACTGGTTTACGTATAATTTTTATTGTTTTTCAAGTCACAACAAGGCTTTTCCCGAGATTTCTGAAACCGATGGAGCAGAAATAATACAGTTGGCAAAATTAGTATAAAAAGATTTGGGTCTCTACCTGTTATCCTTTAAAACCGAACCGGCAAGATACAGAGATCCACATATCACTACTCGCGCCTGTGGGGTTTTTTTTAAGATTGCGTGCAATGCTTGTGTAACACTTGCAGCAACAAATGCTTCAAAACCAATATTTCTTGCAGCATTGGCAGTTTCTTTTGCAGATAGTGTGTTTACTTCGTTAGGGATCGTAATTCCTGTTAAACTAGCAGTAACTTTTAACAAAGGCGATAAGTAGCCACTAACGTCTTTTGTATTTAACATGCCACATATTAAGTGTGTAGTACGTACCGGCATGCTTTTAAGAACAGAAGCGACGGCTTTGCCAGCAGCAGGATTATGCCCACCATCCAGCCATAACTCTGCCCCTGATTTATTAGCAATTTTTACCAAAGGTCCTTTACACAAACGCTCCATGCGTGCGGGCCAAACTACATCAGTAACTGCAGCACTACATGCTTTTTCATCACACCCCAACTGCCGAAGAGCCGCCAGTGCAATACCAGCGTTTTGTATTTGATGATCGCCCAACAATACTGGATGCGGCAAATCTAACAAGCCCGACTCATCTTGATAAATCATACCGTCTCCTTCCGAGCCTGCGTACCAATGTTGGCCATAAGCAAGTAAAGGAGCACCCAAATTAGTTGTTGTAGCTTCAATAACTTCCAACCCACCCTCATCTTGAGGCCCAACAATGCAAGTAACACCTTTTTTAACAATACCAGCTTTTTCACTTGCTATAGCTTCAATAGAATTACCAAGAAAAACCTCATGATCCATCGAGACTGGAGTGATAATTGTTAAAATAGGCTTATCAATGACATTAGTTGCATCCAACCGACCACCTAGACCAACCTCAAGGAGTACAAAATCTGCTGGCACTCGAGAAAAAGCGAGCAAAGCCGCACAAGTTGTAATTTCGAAGTAAGTGATGTCTTGATCACAGTTGGCAACATAACATTCATCAAGGTAAGCAGTAAGCATCTGCTCTGAAATCAAGCTTCCAGCTAAACGAATACGTTCATGAAACCGAGTTAAATGAGGTGAGGTATAAGCATGAACTATACGGCCAGAAGCCTCAAGCCCAGCGCGGATCATAGCCTGAGTAGATCCTTTACCGTTAGTACCTGCAATATGAACAACAGGTGGTAAATCATTTTGCGGATTACCAAGAGCACTTAAAAGACGCCAAACTCGATCCATTGTCAGGTCGATTAACTTTGGGTGGAGTGCCATCATTCTGTCAAGGATAGCATCAGATGTGATAAGTGTCATACCTTGCTAATGTCCAAATCACTATTCGCTTCAGGCCCATTTGACATTTCAATATCGTCAGATGGCTTTGGCGGCACTAAGTCACCTCTAACTGCCGGAGGCAGATTTAAAAGCATTCGCGTAACACTAATCAATTCGTCACGCATGTCGGTCCGCCTAGTTACTCGGTCTAACATGCCATGATCCAATAAATACTCAGCTCTCTGAAAACCTTCCGGTAGTTTTTCCCGAATAGTTTGTTCGATCACACGAGGACCTGCAAAACAGATAAGCGCATTAGGCTCCGAAATATGAATATCTCCGAGCATAGCATAAGAAGCGGTAACACCACCAGTAGTGGGGTGAGTCAAAACTACAATATATGGAAGCTTAGCGTCTTTAAGCATTTGTACGGCAATAGTTGTCCGAGGCATCTGCATCAGGCTTAATATACCCTCTTGCATACGCGCTCCACCGGCAGCCGAAAAAAGGATCAACGGACGATTAAATTTTACTGCTTCCTGCGCCGCTGCTATAATTGCGTTACCAACGTACATTCCCATTGAACCCGCCATAAAACTGAAGTCCTGCGCCGCCGCTATGACGGGTGTACGGCCCATTTCACCAGCTGCAACAAGCATCGCCTCATTTTCACCTGTCCCTTTCTGGGCAGCCTTCATTCGGTCAGGATATTTTTTTTGATCACGGAAATTAAGCGGATCCACAACAGGGGAAGGCACAGAAACTTCTGTGTAGATACCGCCGTCAAAAAGAGCTGAAAAGCGATCACGCGGAGAAATCGCCATGTGGTGGTCACAATTTGTGCAAACATTGAGATTGTCACTCAATTCTCTGTGAAACAACATGGTTCCGCATTCATCACATTTAGTCCAAAGATTATCTGGTGTTTCACGTCGAGAAAAAATCGAATTAATCCGAGGGCGAACGTAGTTGGTGATCCAGTTCATTTGGCCCTCCTGTTATTTTGACCTGTCGATGGATAATGCCACAAGGACATAAATGCAATCAAGCCCGAACCACAAGCCTAGCCACAAGCCAGCCAACAACGATCAGGGCAAAATCAACAGGTAGCCAGAGTGCCATCTGACCCTCATCAGACATACCAAAAGGCAATACAAATAGAGCAAGCCCTGACATCTCATCCGGAATGCCCACCAGTACTATTGCAGAAAAGTTATTGAAAAAATGAACAGCAATTGCGGGGCCAAGAGTGCCAGATCGCGCAGTTAGATCAGCCATAAGCAAACCAAAAACTGCAGCCCAAAGGGCAATGGTAAGCGCATTACTGCCTGCACTGTCAGGCATATAGTGGCCAAGTCCGAATAACACTGCCGGCAAAACAAGCCATACAAACGATTTTCTGAAGCGTGCAGCTAATTGCTGCTGGATATAACCACGGAAAAAAACCTCTTCCGACCCACTTTGAACAAATACAGCGATTACCGCAAAGGGCAGCAACATCAGCCAGTCCCCTTTGTTCATATTCTGAACCAACGGCTCATCAAATCCATAGGGTGGTAACATCCAAAGAGTTAGTGACAAAACGAGCAATGCTAGAGCTACACCAATAAATTGACGTACTGCCAATCTAAGCGGTCCAATCAACGTGATAGCATTACGTTTATGTAAAAACACACAAACGATCCCTGTTGCCAAACCTAACAAGCCAATTTGAAAAAGTACTAAAAACATACCAACAACCGTTTCGCCGGTTTGCCCATCTTTCAAAATTTTCTCAGTTATTTCGGGTCCTAGTAACCCTAAAAACGTTGTCATAATCACCTGAGTGAGCAAAAAAAAGATTCCCGCGACCAGCAAAATACCAATTACCAGTCGCCATACCTGAGAACTGTCTTGAGCAGGTAACACAAACTCTTGATGTGGTACGTAGTTTAGGGACAGAAGCCGCATCATTCTATTAGCGGCTTCACCGCTTCCTTCTGCTGGGGAATGACAACATCAGACCGGCGTAACAGGTCTGCAGTCCCAGTTAAGTTGTGTCCAACTTTTTGCAATAAGCTATACAAAACATTTACGTCATTTTTCATAACCGATCTGAATTCTTCAGCTCCAATTCGCAAAAAGTTTGCATCCGTGGTTGCTGTCAAATTAAATTGTCGCTGCTCGTCTAGAATAACCGCCAAATCTCCAATCAAACGCCCTGGTTCAATGACAGTTATGGGACGTTCCTCACCATTGTTTGAATCATAGCTCAGCAATGCAGCACCAGAAATACAGAGGTAAACAGCGTCTGGCTTTTCTCCTATTGAAAAAATACGGTAACCGGATTTTACATCGTACCACTGGGCCGCAAATGCAAGCAATCGCTGGTTTCGGTCATCCAGACCTTCAAAAAGCTCTGTACGTGAGATAGCTCGAATTTTGCGATTTAAATCACCACCTTCTTTGTCCTCATCCTTAACCTGAAGTCCGTCTAGACGACCATCCTTAATCTCAAAAAACAAATCATAGGCGTTAGGGTTTTCAAACGCCTCCTCCATAAAGATTAACGTGGCTTCAGGTAAAAGCTTTCTTAAGGCAAAACGTGTCTTTTGCCGCTGGTTTGATCCATGACTGGCTAGTGCACGATCAAGTATTAAAATATCAGGCCTTTTGATGCTGGCGCGAGAAAATGCAGCGCGTTCATGAAAAACTGTTGGAAGATTCGATCCACCAAGGCCCGTGCGAACGTCAAAAACTGTTTCGGCAACTTGGCGTCTCAGGTCATCATATTTTGATATCAATTCAGCAACTAAATCTTCGATCATTTCTGCCTTGACACCTGCCGTCCTAGCAACGCGACCATAAAGTGCATTTTCCAAAATAGTAAGGCGCGGCAGATAATTATCTGGATCAATTGGAGTGAAAATCGCACTAGTCTGTTCTCTTAAAGAAGCGCCCCGACTCTTACGTATTTTCACAATTTCCTTTTTAAAATCGTCTTGAAATAAGTCGCCAAATTGTTCAGCCGTAAAAGCAAACGGTACTGTGAGTAATAGCGCAAACTCATCATTTGTAAGAGCGCCATCACCTTTTTCGTCCCTTCGTTGCGCAATATCTACTAATTTTTCATATAGAGCTGCTTCGATGTTAACCGATGGGAAGAGTGGGTGGTTGGTGCCGTCAGTCCCAAAAGTTTGGTGCAAATTTTTTATTAAAATTTGAGAAATTGCAATTCCTTGTTGAGCTAATCCATTATCAACCAGCAGCTTAATAAGACTACTATCGGATGCCAGGCTTTGCTGGCTAATATCACGGGATAACGAAGCAAAAAACAGATTGCCACCAAGTGGAAGAGCAGGATTGAATTCATCAGGATCAAATCTGTAAACTGAGTCTTTTAGGTCAGTTTTACTTAAACGGGCTTCTACCTTCGAACGGAGCTTTACTATTTTTTTAGCCAAATCGGGATGTTGATGCGGATCAATTCGACTGTTTAACATGCGTCGGAACATAAAATCATCAGTCCCCATAGCTTCTGCCAGTGCAAACCACCATTTCCGAATATCGTCAGCAGAATCAAGCCCAGCAAGTGCAGGGTCAACCCAGTCAGTATCAGTGTAATCTGTACTGTTGCCCGAACGATGGGCTTCATTACTAGAGTGATTTAACTTGCCTTGCCCACCCTCAACAAAATTTGGACCTGTCATAAGAGGCATCAAAAGATTGCTGCCAAGAGTGCCATTGAATAAGTAAGGTCTGGAATGCGCATAACCAATGCGAGCAGCAACTACTGTTTGGTGTAACTTGGAAAGATCGTATTCAGCTATCGTAATCTTACCATGAGTGGGTAAAAGCTCTCGCGCTAACATTTCGGCCAGCGCCGTGCGCTCAGCCTGATTTTTTACCTGAATTGCAACGCGAGTACCTTGCGGAATTTTCAAATTAATTTGTTCTAACACGATGTTATTTTCGGCATTGCGCACTGTAACATTATCAAAAATAATATCTCCACGCAAATGAGGTATCGGGTTCACCTGTCCATCAAATAAGCTTTCGTCAATCATACCCTTAGGGCCAAAACGTTCAGTCACAATATCCCAACGAAGAGCCATATCTTGTGTCTGATTGTAATAGGCTAACAGTTCTTTCCATGGGCTTGAAAGATCTTTATACGCGGCCAATGCTGCAACGAGTGCACCAACAGTGATGTCTCCGTTAATGGCTAAAAAGCCCCCAACTAAATAGAAAAAGAAGGGTGTTAATTGAGTGATGAAATTATTCAAAAACTTCATAAAGAATTTTTTTTGGTAAATTTTAAATCTTATTTCAAAAATACGCCCTAAGCGTTCCGTGAATTGAGCGAGGCGATATCGTAAACCACCATTTGTACGCAGATCAGATATTCCGGCAGCACTTTCTCCAATTTCAGAAGAAAATGCTCTCACTTCTTTAATTCGTTCCTTATTCAGTAAATTAATCTGGCGTTGCAATTGTGGAATAAGCCACGCCTGCAGTGGGATAAGTGCGATACCGGCCAGTCCAAACCAAACTGATTGTAAAAACAAAAATGTTACGATTATAAGCATCTGTCCCAACTGAAAAACGGGCTGTGCAACCATGTCACCCATTAACCCCCCCATGGGTTCGGCCTCAGAGGTAACCATACTTACCAGCTCACCTTGACTAGTTGAGCGAAAATAATTTCGCGGAAACCGCAACATTCGTCCTATCAATTGATAGCGAAATCTTCTTAATAATCGCTCCGCAGTGACGCCTTTCATCGTATTCAGTTTCATCTTGAGCAGGCCATGTATAAAAACAGCCACTAAATAACTAAAACAGAGAGACAGTAGGAGTTCGATTTGTGTAACCTGCACTCCAAAAATAAACATGGCACTAGGTCCAGCGCCAATCGCGTCGTTAATAATACGTTTTGGCAACTCCAGTGTAATATACAAAATCGGAAACGTTACTAACGTCAAAGCAAGCAAAAAAAGCTGCTCACGCTTGGAGTGTTTCCATATAAAAGTGAAAATTGTGGAATCCATTAGCAATCCTGATCAGCAGATTTTGCAATAACTGATTGTTTTTTCTCTGAATTAACGCCGCTGCATCAATTTAATCTTCGATACACAATATTACAACTCTGTGCTTCGTATTCTGATGCTTGCAGGTCGTTCAGGCAATGGGTATTCCGTTCAATAATGCTTTCAGGGAGACTCAGATGCTTAAAGGCAAATTCGACAAATCCAAATTACCCAGCCGTCACGTAACTGAGGGGCCAGCACGTGCGCCCCACCGTTCATATTACTATGCGATGGGCATGACAGAGGAAGAAATTCATCAACCATTAGTTGGAGTAGCTACCTGCTGGAACGAAGCGGCTCCCTGCAACATTGCTCTCAACCGTCAAGCACAATCGGTTAAAGTTGGCGTAAAAGCAGCATTCGGCACACCACGCGAGTTTACAACAATCACTGTCACAGATGGAATTGCCATGGGCCATGAAGGCATGCGCTCTTCATTAGCAAGTCGAGAAGCAATTGCTGACACAGTAGAACTAACTATGCGTGGACACTGCTATGACGCCATCGTTGGCTTGGCTGGCTGTGACAAATCTTTGCCTGGTATGATGATGGCAATGATCCGGCTTAATGTACCTTCAGTTTTTTTATATGGAGGGTCAATTCTTCCAGGTCGTACGCCCCAAGGCGCTGCAGTGCCTGCAGAGTATGCTAACCGTGATTTAACAGTCCAAGATATGTTCGAAGCAGTCGGGCATCAACAAAATGGCACTATGACAGAAGCCGAGTTGGAAGTTTTAGAGCGCGTTGCTTGCCCCTCTGCAGGGGCGTGTGGCGGTCAATTCACCGCCAATACCATGGCATGCGTATCTGAGGCGATAGGGTTAGCTTTGCCAAACTCAGCGGGCGCTCCTGCACCATATGAATCTCGTGATGAATATGCAAAAGCCTCTGGTGTTGCTGTGATGAATCTTATTGATAAAAACATCTGTGCACGCGACATCGTTACTCGAAAATCACTGGAAAATGCCGCAAGAATAGTGGCTTGTACAGGTGGATCAACTAATGCTGGTTTACACCTGCCTGCCATGGCTCACGAAGCTGGAATTGATTTCTTCCTGCAAGATGTTTGCGATATATTCCGGGAAACCCCATACTTTGTAGATCTTAAGCCCGGTGGGGCCTATGTAGCCAAGGACCTCTATGAGGTAGGAGGCGTGCCCGTTGTAATGAAAGAACTGCGCAAAGCTGGTTTAATCCACGAAGACTGTCTCACATCTACCGGATATTCTATAGGAGAAGAGTTGGATAAGATTGATCTGGAAGCTGATGGTAAAGTTATCTACCCTATTGAAACGCCTATTACAAAAACAGGCGGTGTTGTGGGCTTAACAGGGAATATCGCTCCCGAGGGAGCGATCGTTAAAGTGGCAGGTATGGAAGCACAACACCAAATCTTTACTGGTCCTGCCCGGATTTATGAATGCGAACAAGACGCATTTGAAGCTGTACAAAACCGAACCTACGATGAAGGTGATGTATTTGTTATTCGCAACGAGGGACCCTCTGGTGGTCCAGGTATGCGTGAGATGTTGGCGACAACAGCAGCACTTTCAGGCCAAGGTATGGGCAAAAAAGTTGCATTGATTACTGATGGACGCTTTTCTGGTGCAACCCGCGGCTTCTGTGTTGGTCACGTAGGTCCCGAAGCAGCCCACGGGGGCCCTATCGCTTTGTTGAAAGATGGTGACGTTATCACCCTCAACGCAATAGAAGGTTCTATAAATGTTGCATTGTCTGAAGAGGAAATGGAAGAGCGTAAATCCAACTGGAAAGGCCCACGTGAGACCTTATACGGTGCTGGCGCGCTCTGGAAGTATGCAAAATTAGTGGGTTCTACCTACTTGGGCGCCGTTACTCATCCTGGCGCAAAAGCAGAAAGGCACTCCTATATGGATCTGTGAAAAATAGCCCTAATATTATACTTAATATTACGATATTAGGGCTAGATTTGATAAAGCAGCTGTTAAAAATATTTTGGTTTACTTACCATCTTCACATAAGAATCAATTACTATAACTATGGGTAACGACTGTATCGGTGATATGATCAAAAGACTCAGTTTATTCCCTTTAAAAATGGACGGCCACAGATTTCACCCACGGTGCCAATAGCAGCTCCTAATTGTAAAATATCCCCAAGAAACTACTCTGATTTAACAGGTCATAAAACGTATGGAACCGTAGATCTTTTTGACCAAAGTTATAGAAAGACAATCAAAAGTTATTTGTTAGAACTACCTTTAGGATAATTTTAAAAGACGTGAAAAGATACAAAAACCTAGTCAAAGTGTCTTATATATAAGATCACATAACTACAGGTGACTTATTGACTACGTCAAGAATGTTCATATTTTCAGTACAATAAATCAAGAGGTTGTCATGCCCACTATCACCAACCATTTGCCAACAAAAGAACTACAAGCACTGGATGCAGCGCACCATATGCATCCTTTTACTGCTGGTGGTGAATTAGCGGATAAGGGTGCCAGAATCATTACCCGCGCAGACGGCGTATACCTCCACGATAGCGAAGGTAACGAGATTTTGGATGGGATGGCAGGTCTCTGGTGTGTAAATATTGGGTATGGTCGTGCCGAATTGGCAGATGTAGCAGCGCAACAAATGAAGCAATTATGTTACTACAATACTTTTTTTCAAACAACACACGTTCCAGCAATAGCTCTGGCACAAAAAATTGCTGAGCTTGCACCAGATAAACTAAACCATATATTTTTTGCTAGCTCAGGTTCAGAGGCAAATGATACAAATATTCGGTTGGTACGCACTTATTGGGCCATCAAAGGTAAACCAGAAAAAAAGATCATAATAAGCCGAAAAAATGCTTACCATGGATCATCAGTAGGTTCAGGTTCTCTTGGTGGTATGACCCCGATGCATGAACAAGGCGGCCTGCCAATACCGGACATAATACATATTAATCAACCTAATTGGTGGGCTGAAGGGGGAGATAAATCCCCTGAAGAATTTGGAATCGCTACAGCAAAAGAATTAGAAGAAGTAATAATGGGACAAGGTGAAAATCGCATTGCCGCATTTATTGCCGAACCAATTCAAGGCGCAGGTGGAGTAATAATACCCCCCGACACATACTGGCCAGAAATTCAACGTATATGCGACAAATATGAAATTCTTCTTATAGCTGACGAAGTAATTTGTGGTTTTGGCCGAACTGGAAACTGGTTTGGCTCTCAAACAATGGGCATCAAGCCGCACATTATGACTATCGCAAAGGGACTGAGTTCTGGCTATCAGCCTATTGGCGGCTCTATCGTGTGTGATGAAGTGGCAGAGGTCATCGGATCGGGCGAGTTCAATCACGGCTATACCTATTCAGGGCATCCTGTCGCTTCCGCCGTAGCTTTAGAAAACATACGACTTCTAGAGGAAGAAAACATATTGGATCATGTGCGCAAAGTTGCTGCTCCAGCTTTGAAAGAAATGTGGCACAACTTAGGCGATCATCCCTTAGTTGGAGAAACTACAATTGTCGGAATGATGGCATCGTTGGCACTCACTCCAAATAAAGAAAGCCGCGCCAAGTTTGCAATGGAGGCCGGCACCGCTGGTTTTACATGCCGCGAAAGATGCTTTGCTAACAATTTAATTATGCGTCACGTCTACGATCGAATGGTAATTTCGCCCCCACTGGTAATCACTCCCGAGGAAATCAAAGAAATGGGCAAAAGGGCACGATCTGCCTTAGATGAATGTTATACAATATTAAAAGAGCATAACCAGTTGAAACCTGCGACCTGAAAGCCTTCCTTAACCAGTCCAGTCGTCCACTTTATTTAACACAAATATTTTGTGCATCATAATATTATCAGGTTGGCAGTACTCAAATTTCTGAGCTGAGCTATCAAGTAGCCACTCTACTTATTATACTTATTGCTTGGGAAAATTTCAAAACTGAATTGGGTGGAATTTTTAAATCGGTCTATATAATCAATATCATGGTTATTCATAACTGAGAAACCGCTTAGTTGGCACTATCAGGATTACATCTTATAAAACGGTAATGGCTACTCCATTTTCCTAATTTTTGATCTGATGATTCTATTAATTCACCACTCAGCAGCTCAGAATTTATGTACAAAGCTGCTTTCGGAGGGCAAAACTCTTAATGAATAGCTTATCTATTGAAAAATTTTGCTCTTATTGGTTGCAAACCTATCCCAGTCTCATGTTACGGTCCCCCAAAGATGCGGAGCGCCGCTGAAAGAAAATAGGAGCCTTCTTTGGCTAATGCAAAGACCAAAAACGCGTTTGTAGAATTTGAGCGCGTGCAAAAAAGCTATGACGGGGAAACACTCGTCGTGAAGGACCTCAACCTGACATTGTCACAGGGCGAGTTTTTGACAATGCTCGGTCCATCTGGATCTGGCAAGACAACATGCTTGATGATGCTAGCCGGGTTCGAAACAGCGACCCACGGCGATATACGTTTGGACGGAGTTTCAATAAATAATATCCCGCCGCACAAGCGTGGCATTGGAATGGTATTTCAAAACTATGCTCTATTCCCACATATGACTGTGGCTGAAAATTTAAGTTTTCCTCTAGAAGTACGTAAAATAGGGAAATCTGACCGTGAACAAAAAATTATGCGTGCTTTGGGTATGGTCCAAATGCAGGATTTTGCCAGCCGTCGACCTACACAACTCTCAGGCGGCCAACAGCAGCGGATTGCCTTGGCGCGAGCGTTGGTCTTCGAGCCTGAACTGGTTTTAATGGATGAACCTCTTGGTGCACTAGACAAACAGTTACGGGAAACGCTGCAATTCGAGATTACCCGTTTGGCGCATGAATTAGGGATCACAACTGTTTATGTTACCCACGACCAAACGGAAGCTCTAACAATGTCCGATAGAGTTGCAGTCTTTGATGACGGCCGCATACAACAGCTAGATTCACCCGATAAGCTTTATGAAGAACCACAAAATAGTTTTGTAGCTCAGTTTATTGGCGAAAATAATACGCTTGACGGTGTAATTAAAGAAATCAACGACGGTGTAGCCCTAGTGCAGCTGGATGGTGGCGATATCATAGACGCAAAGCCAGTCAATGTGACCAAAACAGGCGAACGAACCCGCGTATCTATCCGTCCGGAACGTGTTGAAATGGATCCAAGCCGCCTCAAACCAGACGCTCATACCCTGAAGGCCGAGGTTATGGAGTTTGTATATATGGGCGACCTTTTTCGAACTCGGCTTCGAGTAGCAGGCATCGATGACTTTATCATCAAGACACGAAATGCGCCTGACCAAATAAGACTGAAGCCTGGCGAACAAATTGAAATTGGCTGGATGACAGAGGATTGCCGTGCACTTGATGCATGAAAGTATTAAAGGATCCGTCGCACCCAAATAGGAAGGGTCGATGGAAAATGGGGCGGTTGCGATACCCGGAGATCACCTCATAAAATAAACCCGGGTTTAGTAAGTGGAGAAAAGGTAATGAATCTTACCAAAACGCTAATGACCACAACGGCTCTCACAGTTGCAGCCAGCATGGTTTCAGCCGACGGCCATATGGCAAATGAAATGACAATTGTTTCATGGGGTGGCGCTTATTCGGCATCACAAAAAAATGCTTACCATGATCCCTATTCTGCAAACACGGGTGTCACAATTATCAATGATGAAAGCTCTGCAGAAGCCGTTGCAAAGTTACGTGCTATGAGTGAGGCAGGAAATGTCACTTGGGACGTAGTTGACGTTGTTGCAGCAGATGCCATCCGTCTTTGCGATGAAGGCCTTGCAATGGAAATTGATCCTGACACCATGCTCGCAGCTGCACCGGACGGTACGTCTGCAGCAGATGATTTTGGTGATCTTATGGTCAGCGATTGCTTCATACCGCAGATCGTCTATTCGACAACTTTTGGTTATCGTACAGACATGGTTGGCGACACACCACCTACGTCAGTATGCGCCGTCTTCGATACTGACGCCTATCCGGGCAAGCGTAGTCTTGAAAAACGCCCAATCAACAACATGGAATGGGCACTGCTTTGTGACGGTGTAGCCAAAGAAGACGTTTATGACGTTTTGGAAACAGACGAAGGCCAACAACAAGCCCTCGACAAGTTAACAACGATAAAAGACGATGTGATTTGGTGGTCAGCTGGCGCCGACACCCCTCAACTTTTAGCCGATGGCGAAATTGTTATGGGTTCAACGTATAACGGCCGCTTGTTTTCTTTAATAGTAGAGCAAAAGCAGCCTGTTGCGATGCTTTGGGACGCGCAAGTTTTTGACCTAGACGGATGGATCATCCCAACTGGACTTTCTCCAGAACGTCAAGCGCGTGCACTAGACTATATTATGTTTGCTACAGACACACAGCGTCTAGCAGATCAAGCTAAATATATTTCTTACGGCCCTGCGCGTGCATCGTCAGCCCCTCTAGTTGGTAAGCACGAGGAACTAGGGATTGATATGGCTCCTCACATGCCAACCGATCCAAACAATGCCAAGAACACTTTCCTGTATAATTTTGAGTTCTGGGCAGATTACCGCGACGATATCGACGCAAAATTCCAAGCTTGGTTGGCGCAATAAATATTGTGAGGGGTAATTAGCCTCGCAGTACCAACGTCTAATCATGGGGCAAGTTTTACATTTGCCCCATGAGAAAAAAATCGGAGACGATCATGCCTAAAGGTTATATCATTGGCCACATAACCGTGAACGATCCAAAGGCTTACGCTGAGTATATTGCAAAAGATACTCCCATTCTTCTTAAACTAGGTGCAATTCCAATCGTACGCGGGGGTCAATCCACTATACTTGAAGGTGAAGTTGAAAACCGCCATGTTATTTTTGAATTTCCGTCTTATAAAGATGCATTGGCGGCATATAACCATCCAGATTACCAGGAAGTCGCAAAGATCCGGCACCAATCTGCAAGTAGTACCATTCTTGTTGTAGAGGGCGTATAAATGTCCGCTGCAAATACCTCCAGTCCAGTACTTGCTGCTGATGGCTCACCGTTAAAACGCAGTCTGAAACATGCCCTTCGTCGTCAAAAACTGCGTGCGTTAGCTCTGATTGCGCCACTACTTATTTTTGTTTTAATCACATTCATTTTTCCCATTGCATCAATGCTGTTTCGTTCTGTGCAAAACGATATTGTCCCTAATACACTTCCCTACACAGTTCAGGCTTTAGCAGATTGGGATGCCAACAAAGACCCCTTACCACCTGAGACAGTATTCACTGCAATGTATTTTGACATGTTTCCTGCGGCTGAAGCTAAGAGGCATACCAGGCTGGGGACACGCCTCAATTATGAACAAACTGGCATCTCTTCTTTATTCCGCCAAACTGGGCGAAAGCTGGATGATTTAGGCAAGAAAATCGAAAAGTTACTTTCTAAATTAGACACTGCTTGGAACGATGGCGAAACATGGTACCAACTTTTCAATGCAGACCAAAATATAGCAGAAATAACCTTGCTGCAAACTCAGCGAAACCGGATCGCCAAACTGACTGACAGCGATACAAACGGCGATATAAATTTCGCACCAAGTGCAGAAATTGCAAAGTTTCTGCCACTTACTACCAGAGCCTACACAGCGTGGGCAGTTTACACATCTACCCAAAATGGAAAAGATCCCGCTGCGACAAATCCATGGGAAGCTGTCCCTGTTGCACTCGTTCTTGATCTTAAAACGGCTGATCTGTCAGACTACTCAGGTCCACACGTAGAACTCCTCCAAGAATTGCAAAAAGCTGATTTACCGTTGACGAGTTTTACTGAAACTTTTACCAACTATGACCCTGACTGGGCTACCGTGACACCTTGGGAGACAATCCAAACACATTCAGGGCTTTATACATCCGGCTATTTTCTTAATGCCGTTGATGCACAAAAAACTCCTGCAGGTATTGCCTGGCAGCCTGAAGATAAACAAATCTTGCAAAAGCTATTCGTTCGAACGTTGATTATGTCACTTGTTATTACAGGGTCTTGCATAATGCTTGGCTATCCGGTTGCTTGGCTGTTAGCAAATCTGCCAATGCGCAAAGCAAACATACTTCTCATTCTTGTACTATTGCCCTTTTGGACATCTCTTTTAGTAAGGACATCTGCTTGGAAGGTGATGTTACAACAGCAAGGCGTAATCAATGACATTCTTGTCTGGATTGGCTTAGTAAACGACGCCGAAAGGCTCATCATGATAAATAACCAATTTGGCACTATCGTCGCCATGACACACATCCTTTTACCATTTATGATTTTACCAATGTATTCTGTCATGCAGACAATACCGCCCAGTTATCTAAGAGCTGCTAAGTCTCTAGGTGCTACCAACTGGACAGCATTTTGGCGAGTATATTTTCCTCAATCTGTACCAGGTATTGGGGCAGGTAGTATCCTCGTATTCATTTTAGCAATTGGATATTATATCACACCAGAGATCGTTGGTGGTACTAAGGGCGTCTTTATCTCAAACCGCATCGCCTACCATATTTCATCATCCCTCAATTGGGGCTTAGCAGCTGCACTGGGATCTATACTACTGGCCGCTGTGCTCATTCTTTATTGGGCATATGACCGGATTGTAGGCATCGATAACGTCAAGCTGGGATAATAAAATGGCTCTTCCTCCATATGCAACATTTGGCCAAAGAGTTTGGCACTACTCCTTCCGAGTAATCTGCGCACTGATTTTCATTTTTTTAATTGCTCCTATTATTGTTGTGATGCCACTATCATTTAATGCGCAAGATTTTTTTACATTCACTCCAGAAATGCTCCGTTTCGACCTTGATGGGTATTCCCTCAAACACTACGATGATTTTTTCACCAATAACGAATGGCAACGCAGTCTTAAAAATTCTTTAATAATTGCACCCATTGCAACAATTATATCTGTCAGTCTGGGAACTTTAGCAGCTATTGGTCTCAGTCAAAGTCACGTACCATTTAAGGGTACAATCATGGCAATTCTAATTTCGCCCATGATTGTTCCTTTGATTATTTCAGCAACTGGTATGTTCTTTTTTTACTCTTCATTAGGGAACTGGATGGAAAATAATCTAGGGTTAGACAAGAACTTTGTTGGCTATATTAAAGTCATTCTAGCGCATGCTGTCCTTGGTATTCCGTTTGTGATCATTACAGTAACAGCAACCCTCGTAGGGTTTGATAAATCCCTTACGCGCGCTGCAGCTAACATGGGGGCTAATCCAGTTACAACATTCTTTAGAGTTCAGATGCCTCTGATACTCCCCGGTGTAATCTCAGGAGGGCTTTTTGCCTTCATTACATCTTTTGACGAAGTTGTCGTAGTACTTTTCGTAGGCTCAGCCGGACAAAAGACCCTCCCATGGCAAATGTTCACTGGTTTGCGCGAACAGATCAGCCCAACAATTCTAGCTGTTGCAACATTATTAGTGGTAATCTCCATATCACTACTTACAGTTGTCGAATTGCTAAGGCGTCGAAGCGAGAAATTGCGCGGCATGTCACCAAGCTGACTCCTATTTAACCACAATGCATTTGGTTTTAATTACATAATACTGGATGAAAGGCCCTTTTAGCTACGACTACGTTTTACTTTACGCTTTAACTTCGCAGCTTGCCGTTTTGCCTTAGTAGGCTTACGGCGCGGGTTCCTTCCAGCAAAATTTTTTCTTCCTTTTGGCAAGGCTGCACCATCCAAGGCCAACAATTCAAGCGCAATGCCACCTGTTGTAGGAATAACCTCAGCCAATCGAACAGTAGCTCTCTGACCAAGGCTGATTATCACACCTGTATCCGAGCCTATTAAAGTATTGGTTTCGCGATCATAATGAAAATATTCTGACCCAATTGACCGCATCGGTACCAACCCATCAGCACCACTATTATCCAATTTAACAAAAATACCAAATTTAGCTATTCCAGCCACACGACCTTCGAGTTCACCTCCAACCTGTTCACTCAAAAAAGCGGCAAGATAACGGTCAGTAGTATCTCGTTCAGCAACCATAGAACGGCGTTCAGTTTCAGATATATGAGCCGCTGTCTTATCTAATTCTTCTATATCCCTCGGCGAAAGCCCATCATCACCCCATCCATGGGCTGACACCAGTGAACGATGGACAACCAAATCAGAATACCGTCGAATTGGAGAGGTAAAATGTGCGTAACTGCGTAATGCCAGTCCAAAGTGACCGAAGTTCTGCGGGCTATAATAAGCCTGTGTCATTGATCGCAACGTGGTCATATTAATTAATTCGGCACAATCTGTTCCCTCTGCTTGAGACAACAAACGGTTAAGATGGGCCGTTTTTAAAACTTGGCCCTTAGCCAGATTCAAACCCGCCGCCTGCGCCGTGTCACGCAAATGATCCAACTTTTCTGGTGACGGTTCCTCATGGACCCTAAACAAAAGAGAAGACGCTTTTTCGTTTAAAGTTTCTGACGCAGCAACATTTGCCAAAACCATGAATTCTTCAATTAAACGATGGGCATCAAGCCGGTCCTTAAAATTGACAGATTGTACTTTACCAACTTCATCCAGTGTGATTTGTCGTTCCGGCAAGTTAAGCTCCAGCGGTTGACGTACACGTCGCGCTTCAAGCAAGGCTGCGTAAGCCGCATAGAGAGGTTGGAGAACAGGTTTTAAAAAAGGATTCGTTCGCAAATTGGGTCTGCCATCGATAGCAGCTTGCACTTCCTCATAATTCAATGAAGCAGGTGATCGCATCAATGCACGGTGAAACGAGTGTGAAATCTTTTCACCCTTGGCATTAATTTGCATCCGTACGGCAATACAAGCGCGGGGTACGCCTTCTTTTAACGAACATAAATCACCGGATAGACGATCCGGAAGCATTGGTACCACTCGATCAGGAAAATAGCTGGAATTACCACGTTTCTTTGCTTCATGGTCAAGCGCGGATCCAGCGGGGACATAAGCCGCTACATCTGCGATTGCGACCCAAATAATATGACCCCCTTTGTTTCTTGGATCCGTATCCTCATGAGCATAACACGCATCATCATGATCCCGCGCGTCCCATGGATCAATCGTGATTAATGGCATCTCACGAAAATCTTCGCGCCCATCCAGTCCTACAGCTTTCTTTTCATCAGCTTCCGTTACTACTGCATCAGGAAAAGAGTCTGGTATTCCATGTTCATGGATCGCAATTAGTGATACGGCCTTTGGCGCAGATGGATCGCCCAAACGAGATATAATTCGGCCTTGAGGCAGTCCGATACGAGGCTCAGGGCCCGCCTGCTCCACTTCAACAAGTTCACCATCTTTGGCTCCGTGAGTGGCATTGGCAGCAATAAACCATTGTCGATCAGTGCCTTTGCCAACAGGTAAAACTTGCCCCCCCTCGGCTGCTACACGAAAGACGCCTAGTACACGGTTTGGGTTAGCTGCAATTCGGCGGATCAAACGAGCTTCATAATGATAATCGTGGCCCTGCACCAATTTCAGGCGAGCCAATATTCTATCTCCCCCTCCTAATGCAGGGTCAGAGGAGCGCAGAACTATCAAAACTTTAGGTACAATGCCAGTTCCTCGCCATTCCATTGGAGAAGCAAAAAGATCTCCGTCCAAATCTGGTGACAATACCTGCAATACACTAACAGGAGGTAGCCGCTCCAGATCTTGGTGAGACTTTTTACGCTTCTCAAGGTGTCCAGCAGCTTCGAGCTCTTTTAGTAAGCGCTTCAAGTCAATCCGCGCCGCACCTTTGATGCCAAAGGCTTTGGCAATATCACGTTTCGCATTAAGTGCTGGGTTAGCGGAAATCCAGTCTAGGATTTCGGATTTTGTGGGAATACGCGTCATGGTTTTTAGTTAGCACGGAGATTAGTATTCGTCATGCCAAATCTTGTACGGTGTCAACGTCCAAAAGCGTACTGACATACGCAATACGCTGGGACCCAAAGGCTAATACGCTATCATCCATTGCATATTCTGTCGACCATCGGACGCTCGCAAGCATATTAGGACGACAGCGGTTTCCTGCCTTTACGCCAATCAACCAGTACCCACCATCAAAAGCGGGGCCAAAAACCGCATTATTTTGTCCAAGTTTTGCAAAAGCTTCCGCCACTCGCACAGAAGTAATACCTGGAACATCAGCACCAATCACACAGACTGGCCCAGCAACCCTGCGTAGCATTCGCACTATACGGTCTCCAAGATTTCCATTCCCTTGTGGCCAACGCTTAAACTGACTGGGCCACGTACGTGCTTGCATCCCAGCCACATCAGGCGTTACCGAAAGAATAATTTCCCATCTAGGATCATTTATTCGACGCAAGAGTGAACGTACTTGGTGGCGAAACCACCATGCTGCAGAAGTCATCCCGATATCTTGCCCAAGACGCGTTTTGACACGCCCAGGTTGTGGCACTTTAACCATGACTACCAAGGTGGGCTTCATAAAATACACTCCATGTCACGATGTGGAATGCCTGCATCTTCATAGACCGGACCAACTACTTTAAATCCCAATTTTTCATAGAAATTCAATGCATGGACCTGAGCACCTAATCTAGCAATTTCAACACTTTTTTGGCCCCTTGCAGCTACCAAGCAGGATTGAATAATCGCCGAACCCAGTCCCCTTCCACGCATCTTTTTCAACACACAAACACGGCCAATCTTCGCGATATTTCCCAAAAATAATAATCTCGCAGTTCCAACTGGTTGGTCTTTTACCTTTGCTAAAAAATGCAGCGCGTCACGATCTAAGCCATCAACCTCATCTGCTTCATTTACATTTTGTTCTTCAATGAAGACAGAACGGCGTAAAGCATGACATAAATCTATGTCTTTTGTCTGTGTAATCGTCCAATTCATGCAAAATAGTCGCGCAAAATTCGGCCATAAATAGATTTCAGCTTGTGTATGTGCTCAATGGCGACATGTTCATCAACCTGGTGCATAGACTGGCCTAAAAGACCAAATTCAACAACAGGACAATGATTTTTCACAAAACGCGCATCAGACGTACCGCCAGACGTACTTAATCTCGGAATAACACCTGTTTCTTCTTTAACAGATTTTATTACCAAATCAGATAAAGGACCAGGTGGCGTTAAAAAACTTTCTCCCGAAACTTTTACTTTCATATCAATTTTGACATCATAAGCCTCTGCAATTGTATCTGCTTTTGTACGCAACCAAGTCGTTAAACTTTCACCGGTATGGGAATCATTAAAACGAATATTAACCGTAGAGCAAACTTGTGCCGGAATTACGTTATTTGCCAAATTTCCAACATCAACAGTTACGATCGCAAGAGTAGATGCATCAAAATGCTCAGTCCCCTTATCCAATTCATAACTGCCCAGTTGATCCATAAGCCGCATCATCGGGTTTAATGGGTTTTTGGCATTGTGCGGGTAGGCAGAGTGTCCCTGCTTACCAATAACAGTGAACCATGCTGTCATAGAACCACGCCGACCAATTTTTATCACGTCACCCATGGAGTTTGGACATGTTGGCTCGCCTACCAGACAAACACTCATGACCTCATTAGTATTATTCATATGGTCCAGCAAGGCCATGGTACCATCAATGGCATCACCCTCTTCATCACCAGTTATTGCCAATATCACCGCTCCATCGGGAGGTGTTTCTCGTACAAAATCAATTGCCGCTGCTGTAAACGCTGCAACCCCAGATTTCATGTCGGTAGTACCTCTGCCATACATAAGGCCATTTTTTACTTCAGCACCAAATGGCGGCATAGTCCAATCTGTTTCAACGCCAACTGGCACCACATCTGTGTGCCCATTAAAGCCAAATGAACGGTCATGGCCTTTAGAGCCCCAGCGCGCAAAAAGATTTCGAATACCACCTCGATCCGCCCATGCACACTCAAATCCCTCAGCATGAAGCAAATCATACAATACATCCATTGCGCCTGCATCCTTTGGGGTAACTGACGCACAGCGGACCAAATCAGCAGTTAATCGGACAGGGTCAATCGGATGCATTTAAAAGCCTTTCAGACTGCTTCGTAGCTAGTTACTGACAAAAGACACAATTCAGGTTTCTTACAACAGCAAAAAAATCAAGTCAGCTATCATTTTCTAATATTAGAATTTTGCATAATTTTCACGGCAACGGACATTCTGAACAAGAATTAAATCTACATTTTGATTTCACATAATATATTACTTTTGTTACCGAGACACCTGATTAACTGTAGAGTAACTTATTTGCCTTCTTATTCATAAAATGGTGTTACCTGCGCAACGATGACAGAATTTTCATCCAACGCACGCTGCATTAGATCACGCTCATCATCGCTGATTTCTTGTCCCTCAACAGTCCGCTCAGTTACCGTCCCATAACCAGTGACATCCAATGGAGCAGTGTCAGCCTGTTTGAGTAATGCAACAGTCTCACGCACTGCCTCGGCTTCATCTACTCCACTAGCAAAACACATCAAGGCGGCTCCTGTGGCCCCTTTAGGCAAACCATCACCTGCTTTACGTCCAATTTGCACCAGCAAAGTATAAACTTGCTGGCGTGAAGGTTTATTAGGCTTTTTCACTACATCAATCACGCAGCAGCTCATTTATTGAAGTTTTTGAGCGAGTGCGCTCATCCACCCGCTTAACAATAACAGCACAATAAAGATTTATACCATTTTTGGAAGGCATGGATCCCGCTACCACGACAGATCCTGATGGTACCTCTCCATACATAACTTCACCAGTTTCACGATCCACGATCTTAGTCGACTGGCCGATGAAAACACCCATCCCCAAAACGGAACCCTCTCGCACGATACAGCCTTCGACAACTTCAGAACGAGCACCAATGAAGCAATTGTCCTCAATAATAGTCGGACCCGCCTGCATTGGCTCGAGAACACCGCCGATACCAACACCACCAGAAAGATGTACGTTTTTTCCAATTTGCGCGCACGAGCCAACCGTAGCCCATGTATCAACCATTGTGCCTTCGTCAACATAAGCTCCAAGGTTCACAAAAGACGGCATAAGTACCACCCCCGGAGCTATAAAAGCTGATTTACGTACGATACAGTTAGGCACAGCTCGGAAACCCGCCGCGTTCCATTGGCTATCACCCCAATCTTTGAATTTACTATCAACCTTGTCCCACCAACCACTATTTTGTGGGCCGCCATCTTGTCTCTCCATATCTTTGATACGAAAACCTAATAACACAGCCTTTTTTACCCACTGGTTTACATGCCAAGAGTTGTCGTCTTGCCGCTCTGCTACACGCAGATTACCGCTATCAAGCGCGTTCAAAGTATCTTCGATTGCATCACGAATTTCACCGGTAGTGGCAACCGTAATATTATCACGATCATCCCAAGCAGTTTCAATTGCAATTTCAAGCTGGGCATTAGACATTTGGATTCTCCCCGAAAAGCGTCGCGCAGCTTAGACAACAAAGTGACAGCCCATGCAATCATATCTGGGCAACTGATCATCATCGCGCTACGGCTGTGTTACATAACAAGGAGCAAACAAGTATGAACGATGATCGACATAGTCCATTTCGCGATGCATACACCGACCGTACTGCAACTGAAGGCGTGCCAGATACACCACAAACCCGTTCACCTTCATACGCATTGGCATTTGCCGACAATGAGTTCATGGCCCGTGAGGATTTACGTTCTGTACGATTACAATTGGAATTGCTCAAACCTGAATTAATGATGAATGAGGCTCAGATAGAATCCACCATCGTTCTTTTTGGTGGTGCACGTATCCCTGATCCTATCAATAAAGATGATGCCCGCACTCAAACTCTTTCCGACCTGTCATATTTTTATGACGAAGCTCGCGAGTTTGCGCGATTAATGACACAGAAATCAATAAAAGCAGGTGGCTGCAAAAATGTTATTGTTACAGGTGGTGGTCCCGGCGTGATGGAGGCAGGTAATCGTGGTGCTTATGAAGCGGGTGGAAATTCAATTGGACTAAACATTGTTTTACCGTTCGAGCAGGCACCAAACGCTTATGTTACCCCAGATCTAAGCTTTAATTTTCACTATTTTGCCATCCGTAAAATGCATTTCCTGATGCGTGCTCGAGCAATCTGCGTATTCCCAGGGGGCTTTGGAACACTTGATGAGTTGTTCGAAACGCTGACCTTAATTCAGACTGGCCGGATGGAGCGTATACCCTTTCTTTTATTTGGGCAGGATTTTTGGAAAAAAATTATCAACTGGGAAGCTTTATCAGACGCCGGTACTATTTCAGCTGATGACCTAAACTTATTTCGATTTGTTGATAGCGCACAAGAAGCAATGGACATTATCAAAATGTGGGGCACAACCGAAAAACGAGGTGCGGTTCCTGGGAGATAGAAAAATCCTTAAGTAAAATAGCTACATCAATTTTAACCGGAACTATCCCTCAAGCCCTACCTCTGCCGCAATCTGTTTGCGTGATTTTCGTGCACGCTCTGTTGCAGATTTTAATTGGCCGCAGGCCGCCATGATATCTTCACCTCGAGGTTTACGAACAGGACTAGAATAGCCAGCCCTATGGATAATATCCGCAAACGCCCGAATTCTATTATTAGAACTTCGTGTATAGGGCGCTCCAGGCCACTCATTAAACGGTATTAAATTAATTTTGGCGGGGATGCCTTTAATAAGTTCAACTAGTCTATGTGCGTCTGCATCACTGTCATTAACACCGCTCAGCATAACATACTCAAAGGTAATACGTTCAGAGTTGCTTACTTTAGGATAGGCACGCAGTGCTGCAAGAAGAACCTCAATATTCCAGCGCTTGTTGATAGGAACCAGTTTATCGCGTACTTCGTCTGTCGTTGCATGGAACGATATAGCTAATTGGCAACCAATCTCTTCAGCTGTGCGAGCTATCTCAGGCACTACGCCCGAAGTCGACAGAGTAATCCGACGTCGCGAAAGTTGAATTCCCTCAGGATCCATAGCAATTTTAATTGCATCCCGAACATTTTCAAAATTGTAGAGTGGTTCACCCATGCCCATCAGTACAATATTTGATAATTGACGGGTTTCACTGTTCGGGTTACCGGGTATCGGCCATTCTTCAAGATCATCACGAGCCACCATCACCTGCCCAACAATTTCACCTGCTGTCAGATTACGTACTAGCCTTTGTGTCCCAGTATGACAAAAGGAACAAGTCAGAGTGCATCCAACCTGCGATGATACACAAAGAGTACCGCGTCCTTCTTCTGGGATATATACCACCTCAACTTCATGGCTTCCCGCAATTCTTACCAACCATTTACGCGTTCCATCAGAACTAATCTTTTTGGATATTACCTCAGGGATTTTAATAATGAATTTTTCAGCCAGCTCTGCACGAAATGACTTAGACAAGTTTGTCATATCATCAAAATTACGCACACCCCACTGATAAATCCATTGCCATATCTGCCTTACCCGCATCTTGGCCTGTTTTTCAGGTGTCCCAATAGCAATAAGTTCATCCCGCATTGCCTGCCGAGTTAAGCCAACAAGGTTCATGGGCCCCTCTGGCTTACTCCGAGGAACAGTCATTACATTCTGAACAATTGGCGCACCAGCCATAACATCTTCCATTCAAGTGAGATTGACATAACTTCATCAACCAAAAATGAGGAGGTCGACAAAGGAGCTACCTTACTTTCATTTAAACTACAAAATTCGTAGAAATAGCTCAGTTTTAATCTTTTCGAAGTTCATTTTGCAAAGTAAAAATATAGGATGTTATAAGTTCCTAACCTAATGACAAATGTAACCCAAAACGTAAAAAATATACTCACTTGAGATTTTCTTAAGCTTCTTAGCTACCGCAACGCTTCTCTGCATCTTCAACGGCGGCAGTAAAACCTAACAATGAAAATTTATCTTCTGTAGTGGTGCCACGGCTCGAAATACCTGTAACAATAGCATTCTCACCACGCTTCATTGCTGTAACAATTTTAGCATCTTCGGCCGGCGATGCTGGCCATGCCCATTCGCCTTCAGTGAAAAACTTAAATTCTTTACCACTGATATTTACGTTTACGGTTGAATCTTTTCTGAATGGGTAACCTCCAGTAAAGGTTACCTGCGCTTTGACATTTGAACTTGGTTGGTAAAAGACCATTAGAAGGATATCTCCACGGGTTGCTGCCACCACTCGGCCATCACGCGTATTAACAGTCTCTTTTGGTGTTGTTACACTCCAACACTCAGTAGGATTATCTTCAACGAAAACGCTCCAATCAGTTTTAGAACCAACTAAGTTGTTACTTTTTTCTTGTGCAGTAACAGCCTGAGCCACAAACGAAGCTGCAAAAACCGCAAGCAATATATTTGACAAAAATCTCATGTCACAGTCTCCAAGCTATTCAAACTTCAACACACATCACTGTTCCCTAGGTACATGATTCTTAATTCATGTACTTGCAAGGTGGGTAATTGTTCTCGACAATTGGCACAATAGCGCGAAATCCGCGATGCATGAAAGACAAAATGGCAACTTTTTGCTCATAAATGAGGTAAATTATGACAACAGCAGTACCTATGGCCGAGGTTTGGCGCGGCCCCTTCCTAGAGAGTGTACATTATGGGCATGCGGTCATCTGCGATGCCAAGGGAGAAATCATTCAATCTTGGGGAAATCCCGACGCGATTGTACTAGCTCGCTCATCATCAAAGATGATCCAAGCTTTGCCACTCATCGAAAGTGGAGCTGCGGCGGCATATGGATTAACCTGCGAACAACTGGCTTTAACCTGTGCATCACATAATGGAGCTGCTATTCACACAAACCTTCTAAAAATATGGCTCGAAAATATTGGAAAATCAGATGAAGATTTCTTATGTGGGCCTCAAATGCCAAATGATAACGATACCAAAAACTCGTTGATCAAGTTAGGAAAAAAACCTTGTCAAATACATAACAACTGTTCTGGAAAACACATAGGGTTTTTGACGCTAGCCAACCACCTCAATGCCGGTGCCAACTACATTGATCCAGCACATGCGGTCCAGCAAGCTTGTCTTGAAGCTTTTGAGAGAACAACTGGCGAAACTTCTCCAGGTTTTGGAATAGACGGATGCTCTGCTCCCAATTACGCCTGTACGCTTAAGGGCATTGCACGGGCGATGGCAAGGTTTGCCAGTGCCAAGGCCGAAAGTGCAAAAGGACAGCTACGCACTGCAATGATGCTGCATCCCGATCTCCTTGCAGGAGAGGGGCGGGCTTGTACCCGCCTTATACGGGCAATGGGCGCTAAAGTTGCCATCAAAACAGGCGCTGAGGGTTTCTTTACTGCTATTTTACCAGAGCAACGTTTGGGAGTTGCACTTAAAATTTCTGATGGCACGACACGTGCAAGCGAATGTGCAATAGCGCAAATTCTTGTAAAACTGGGTGCATTAGATCCAAATCATCCTGAAGCATTAGCTTTCACAAATGGCCCAATTTTAAATTGGCGAAATGTTGAAACAGGCTATTTAAGGGCTGCGCCAAGCTTACTTTAACTCAATAAAAATAGTAATTTAATCAATTCTGAAACCTACTATAAATTGGTTTGTTGAAATTCGACACTTCCACGGCGTATTCTCGACTGCAAATGTAAACACCTTGGACACATTTTGCATTTGGATTTTTTTCTTCACCATATAGGCTCATTAATGTCCATTTTCATTGGATTCTCCAGTAAAGCACATCATGAGCTTGAAGTGGAATTACGGGACACGCTTAAATTCTGAACAAAAATAACCTTGCAAATATAATAAGGCTGTCAGATCTCCAAAATTCACTCGTACTTTACATTGTTCTGAAACGGCTGGCTTAGCATGCAAAGCTACCCCCGTGCCTGCCCGGTGCAACATAGCAAGATCATTAGCCCCATCACCAACCGCAAGAACAGCTGCGTCATCTAACGCTAGACGTAATGTTATCTCTTCCAGCGCATCAACCTTAGACTGTTTTCCTAAAACAGGCATCTCAACCTCACCCGTCAAAAATCCTCCATTTACTTTTAGTATGTTAGCACGGTGTTCATCAAAACCTAGGCGATTTGAAACCGAAGCAGTAAATGCAGTAAAACCACCCGAGACTAAAGCTGCATAAGCGCCATTTGCTTTCATTGTAGCCAAGAGTATCGAACCGCCAGGCATAAACGATATCCTGCTGGCCAGTACTTCAGAAATAATACTTTCTGGCAAACCTTTCAGCAAAGCAACTCGCTCGACAACGGACATTTCAAAATCCAACTCACCGTTCATGGCTCTGGCTGTGATACGCCCAACCCTATTACCAACACCAGCCATAATCGCTAATTCGTCAATACACTCCTGCTGGATCATAGTGCTGTCCATATCTGCCAGAAGTATTGCTTTACGACGACCTGCTACGGGTTGAATTATGAGGTCGACTCCTAATATCTGAAATTCTGCCCAAACATCCCAAAAATTTTCTGGCATGGTAGATACTTGGAATTCAGCTGCTTCGTTCGGCGCCAACCATTGGACATGTCCACCACCCCAAGCACTACGCAAACTTTCAACTAATGAGATCCCCAATCTAGGAGCCGTAGGATCAGTAATCAGATTACAAACAAACAAAATTATTTCCGCAAATAGTCAAACGCTTTAAAGTAAGTAGTATAAAAAGCAACATCGCCTCTAACCCTGACTTACACCACCCCAGCATTTCGACAAAACCAACATAAAGATAGCTTTTCCTCGAGATAATTGTTTTGCTGCCGATTAAATCTGAGTATGGCTAAATACTGATGATATGTCGACAACGCGACATAATATTATTAATTATCGGACATTAGCTTGAAGCACCTTGAACAAAACACAGCCCTTAATAACAGTAAGGAAAAACTATGGCCCGTCGTCAAGTAAGCGAACTAACTCAAATGCGGGTCTTTGGATTTATATTGGCACTATTAGTAGGAATTAGTGGACCTCTTTCGGCACAAGATGCGGCCGATACTAGTGCACCAATTTCACTTGCCGCTGATCAAGTTGACGTAACACTTCGCGATTTACAGATCATGATTGTACCTTTGACAGCTGAAGAATTGGCCACCTTGGCAGGAATTTGGCAGACACATTTACAAAAATCTTTAATGAAAACAGCCGAGCTATATCTTTTACTTAACACTGAAAAGACATCAAACGCGACTAATACTCACAAGCTTATTTCTGAAAATCGCGTTGCAAGACAGGCGGTCATTGACAGTTACGCAGCAGTTTTAGACGGATGGGAAGCCAAGGGCGCAACTCCGGAAGAGTTAAAGCAACACAGAGCCTATATATTAGCAATTACCCTGAATGCATTACAGCTAGCCGATGCACATTCGGCATTTGATTTTGCAAAAGACTGGGTAACATCTTGGAATGGCGGCATTGGCATGATTTTGAAGTTAATAATCTTCGCTTTTGCAATTTGGATTTTAATGTTTGTTGCACGTATCACTAAAAGTGCCACCGTGCGCAGTCTTGGAAAAGTACCAACATTATCGCGGCTTCTGAAAAATTTTATCAGCAAAACAGTTTATTGGATTTCGTTTGCGATAGGTTTAATAGTCGTACTAGCTTTGTTTGGGTTCAATGTTACTCCATTATTTGCTGTTTTTGGAGGTGTGTCATTTATTCTGGGATTTGCGCTGCAAGATACTCTGGGAAATTTGGCAAGCGGCTTGATGATAATGCTACTCAAACCATTTGATACAGGTGATTTTATCCGAGTGAGTGGTACATCTGGCATAGTTGATGACATGACCGTTGTTTCTACAAAAATACGTACACATGATAATCAGGTCATTATTGTTCCAAATTCGAAAATTTGGGGTGATGTTATCACAAATGTTAGTGCATCGGCAGAACGTCGAGTTGATCTGGTTTTCGGCATTAGTTATTCTGATGATGCCAAGTTCGCAATTCGCGTGTTGAGCGATTTGCTAGAAGCCCACCCTAAATGCCTCCCTTCACCCGAATATAAAGTATTTGTGGGAGAATTAGGTGATAACTCAGTCAATATTTTTTGTAGACCATGGTCGAAAACAGAAGACTATTGGGTTGTTTACTGGGATATAATGGCGCAAGCAAAAGAACGTTTTGACCAAGAGGGCATATCTATCCCGTTTCCACAGCGAGATGTTCATATCATCCACGAAAATATTGCTACAGAACCATCAATTTAGATACCCTGTAAAAACTATCTTTTGTGCTAAAAATGGTCGACTTAATCATTAAATTGGCGGCAACATTATCGTTATCAGAATTAAATATTTAAATTCAATCGGATAGATAACTCTCTATAAAAATCTTAAAAACTGATGTGTAATCATCTAGCCCATATTAACTTTAGACATTTGTAGTTAACAACTCGACGTCCTTGCACTAGCATTGCTATCACCTTGATACTAGACCTTATGTACTGCACTAGGAAGCAGCCGATACTACAATTACAGAATTGTGAATGCTGAATAAGGAATAACTATAATGAAAATAATACAATCCCTTGCTGCCATCACAGCTATCTCATTTGCTACCAGTGCTATTGCTGAAGATAACAAACCAGTAGAATGGCTATTCGTACATACAGCACCCATTGCCGAGTTAACCTCTGACACGACACTAGTGATGCCAGTAACAAGAGACATCTTTGCATTCACGGATAGACCTAATCGTAAGCACGGATACATGAATGCCCATGAATGGGTGTCAGCATGGGATGAAGGCGATACGTTCAAAACTGACCCGCCCAATGCAGTTGTAACTTGGATGGATGGAGATGATGTTAAAGAAGCCGAGATCATAATTACAGATGCTACTGTGGAGAATTATGGCAGGACGATTGCTTATGAAGTGAAAGGGGAAATCGGGGACTTATTCAATGGCCAACAGGCAGGGGCATCGTTATTTGTTGACGGCAGAGGGGGGTGTGGCAGCGCACTGTTTGGTGCAGGATGCGATCAATAATTGAATGAGCCTCAAAAATAGCCAGCCTTCGAAGCTGTAACTTTGTAATCAGGCTATCATTAAACTGTTGGCCTGTCAGCTTGGGTGATGGGAATTATAGCCAATAAAAATTTCAATTAGAAAACTGCAATCACTTACTGACACCACTGCAATTGTTAAAGATGGTAAAGAAGCTGAGATCATTATTACAAATGCCACTTTTGGTGATTATGGCAAAACAATTGCGTATGAGCTGAAATTAGAAATTAGGAATGTTTTTGACGGCCCAATTAAAACTACGGTGTCAGGCAGAAGACTGTGTCGGATTGGTTCGTTCAGTACGGTTTGGGGTATATCTGGTTGCCGAGTGTGGACGGTGCCTGAGAAGGCTGATGGCAGACTGCGGGTCTTTGCGCCACAAATAGCTAGAAAAGTTAACAGGCATCTTTAATCAGATAGTCTGCTGACTTGTGTTTATTTTGAGTGCTTTTGTTACATACTGCCAGATTCAGGCAGCCGAACCCTCGACATGGCGCCTCCCGGTACTGGTTAGCTCGCTAGTGGTTCCGTGCATCTATTTGGAAGCACTCATCAGGCCGATAGACCAAATTAGGACACTCCAGACGTTCCAATTCTGCAAAGATAAATCTGTGCGTGTTGATAGATTTTTACTGATAATGGAAGTTGATAGGGTATAATCCATATATAAACCGGGAGTGAGGTAAAGGCAGTACCACTTAAAAGCTATGAATTTTAGGCAATAAAACTGGAACCACTCATTTTAATTTAAAAACAGATTCAACCAGCCCACACCACTACTTGAAATATGTTTTTCGCATATTTATCCAAAACCTTATTTTAACTCAATAACATGTTCCTTTGCCTATTGCTGTTTTGATTTAAATTTCCTACTTCCACAGGTGGGACACCCTTCCCCAACGAAGGGCGATTATCTGTAAGGATAGCACAAATGGATATGAAACAACCGGCGACGCGGCCGGCTAACCCGCGTTTTTCTTCTGGTCCATGCACCAAACCACCCACATACAAATTAAAAGCTCTGTCTGGCGCAGCCTTAGGCCGCTCGCATCGCGCTCCGATGGGTAAGGCAAAGCTTAAAAAAGTAATTGATGAAACTCGCGAAATTCTAGGCATTCCTGATGACTACCGCATTGGAATTGTACCCGCCTCAGACACAGGCGCATTCGAGATGGCCATATGGTCTTTACTAGGTGAACGGCATGTCGAAATGGTGGCTTGGGAAAGCTTTGGCGCCGGCTGGATCACCGACGTGGCGCAACAATTGAAGATTGAGCACAGCGTTCACACCGCCCAGTATGGTGAGATTGTTGATATGGCAGAACTTAACTATGACAACGACGTTTGTTTCACTTGGAATGGCACAACATCTGGCGTGCGCCTACCAGACGGAAATATGATCCCCGCTAATAGAGGTGGACTTACACTCTGCGATGCGACTTCAGCAGCTTTTGCGATGGAATTACCTTGGAACAAACTTGATGTGGTCACATTTAGCTGGCAAAAAGTTCTTGGTGGGGAGGCCGCCCATGGGATGCTGATACTTAGCCCAAATGCAGTAAAACGATTAGAACAATACACACCCGCCTGGCCTTTGCCCAAAATCTTCCGACTAACGAAAGGTGGAGAATTAATTGAAAGTATTTTTCGTGGTGAAACAATAAATACGCCCTCAATGCTGGCAGTTGAAGACTATCTTTTTACGCTAGATTGGGCGCGGTCCGTCGGCGGCCTCAAAGGCCTAATTAATAGGTCTGAAGCAAATGCAAAATTAATTGCCCGCTTCGTCGATAAGCATGAATGGATTGACCACCTTGCCATTAACCCGGCCATTCGATCCACAACATCAGTCTGCCTCAAATTTACTGATGACCGGATCACAGATGGTGCATCTTTTGCGAAGGCAATCACCAAGCGATTAGAAGAAGAAAATATTGCACTAGATATTGGTTCTTATCGCGACGCTCCTCCCGGTCTACGCATTTGGTGCGGAGGCACTGTTGAAACTTCAGATATTGCAGCAATGTTACCATGGCTGAGCTGGGCCTTTGAAACAGAGATCAACACATAAATTATATTCCATACAAACCGATTACGTACCAAACAAAACTAAAAAGGTTTTGAAGGTGCAATGATATAAAGCAATAGCTCTTAAAAAGGACCACCTTAATGGCCCCCAAAGTACTTATTTCCGACAATCTTTCAGATGCAGCATTACAAATATTCAGAGATCGCGGCATTCATGTGGATTTTGAACCCGATCTCGGTAAAGATAAAGAAAAACTCGCCAAGGTAATTAGTCAATATGACGGGCTGGCAATCCGTTCTGCTACACGCGTTACGCCAACTATCCTTAAGAATGCTATAAATCTCAAAATTATTGGCCGAGCAGGTATTGGTACTGATAACATCGACAAAGATGCATCCTCTAAAAAGGGTGTAATCGTCATGAATACACCCTACGGTAATATGATTACCACAGCAGAGCATACTATCGCTATGATGTTTGCTGTAGCACGTCAAATTCCCGAAGCGTCAGCATCAACACATGCAGGAAAATGGGAAAAGTCTCGTTTTATGGGTACCGAGTTAACTAACAAAATTTTGGGCGTAATTGGTGCTGGGAACATCGGTGGTATCGTGTGTGAGCGAGCACGAGGCCTCAAGATGAAAGTGATAGCATTTGATCCTTTTTTGAGTGAAGAAAAAGCTGATAAAATAGGTATAGAAAAAGTAGAGCTAGAAAACCTATTAGCCCGCTCTGACTTCATTACTTTACACGTCCCCAAAACCGAACAAACAGCAAATATGATAACTGCAGAGCGGATAGCATTAATGAAGCCCGGTGTGCGTATTATCAATTGTGCACGCGGTGGATTGGTGGATGAGGAAGCGCTGGCAGAGGCACTTAAATCTGGTCACGTAGCCGGAGCAGCATTCGATGTTTTTGCTGAGGAGCCTGCCAAAGAAAACGCACTTTTCAACTTACCAAATGTCGTAGTTACCCCACATCTCGGTGCCGCCACTACTGAAGCTCAAGAAAACGTAGCTATTCAAGTCGCCGAGCAAATGGCGAACTACCTGCTTACAGGTGCTGTAGAAAATGCGCTGAACATGCCATCTATGACGGCTGAAGAAGCGAAAGTAATGGGGCCTTGGATAAAGCTTGCTGGTTATTTGGGAAGTTTCACTGGTCAAATGACAGATGAGCCGATTAAAGCCATTAACATACTTTATGACGGCACCGTCGCCAAAATGAACCTGGATGCGCTTAACTGCGCTGTAATTGCAGGCATTATGAAAAGAGCCAACCCAGATGTAAATATGGTGTCAGCACCAGTAGTTGCAAAAGAACGTGGCATTCAGATCTCGACCACTAACCAAGATAAATCTGGTATATTCGATGGTTATATCAAAATCACAGTTGTTACCAGCAAACACGAAAGATCTGTTGCTGGCACAGTCTTTAGTGACGGAAAACCACGCTTTATTCAAATTAAAGGCATCAATATTGATGCAGAGATTGGCTCAAATATGCTGTATACGACAAATGTTGATGTTCCAGGGATCATAGGCCTTTTAGGAAATACTATGGGTAAAAACGATGTAAACATCGCAAATTTTACTTTGGGAAGAAGCGCTATTGGAGGTGAAGCAATCGCTTTGTTATACGTAGATGCACCAATTCCCCGTGATGTTATAAGAACACTTGAAGGTACTGGCCAGTTCACTCAGGTCAAGCCACTAGCTTTTGATGTCACCCAAGAAGACTAACCTGTACAAGGGGAAGGAATAAAATATCTCCCCACAATTTAATCAGTTATGATTTTCGTAAATATAAAAGATGTTCCAACTATAGCTGGAGCATCACTGCATACTTTGTTCTAATTAATCCAAAAAATAATCTTTAATTACCTAACTTGGGTCAGCCTATATGGATCAATATTTGGTAACAAACTCGAGGGGCTTTGATCTATGTCTGTACCCATCTACGCCATTGGCGATATTCATGGCCAAATGCAGGAACTCGACCGAGTCTTAGAGCTCATTAAAAAAGATGGTGGTTCTAATGCAAGCGTTTTTTTTAGGCGATTACATGGATCGAGGACCAGATAGCCAAACTGTTTTGAATACACTGATTGATGGACAGCTAAAAAATAACAACTGGAAATTTTTAAAGGGTAACCATGACCGAATGTTTGAATGGTTCATGGGCCAACCTTTACGGCATGACCCATATCTCATGGTAGAACTGTATTGGCTACACAAACGCCTTGGAGGCAACACGACTATGGCCTCTTACGGGGTGGATGCTTCTGGCTCACGGCGAGAAAAGGACGTTCATAATGATGCCCTTTCAGCTGTACCTCAAGCTCATATTGACTTCGTTGCCCAGATGCCTCTTACCCATGAAAAAGATGGGATACTATTCGTGCATGCAGGTATTCGGCCCATGGTTCCCATTTCCAATCAGTCAGAAGAGGATTTGATTTGGATCCGCCATGAATTTCACGAATATCGAAGCCCACACCCAAAACTAATTGTGCATGGTCACACACCAGTCAATAAGGCAGCGCACTATGGCAACCGCGTAAATTTAGATACGGGAGCTGGTTACGGAAAACCTTTAACAGCCGCTGTTTTTGAGGCTGGACAGGCTTGGGTATTAACTGAAAATGGCCGTAGGACACTAGCTCCATAAAGCATGCGTCAAATCCTCACCTTTGGTACTTATTGAACTGTATAAAACGGTTCGGGCAACTAAGTCAGCACTTCAATCAATATTATAAAACCACACCCAACAAGCAAACCACTTATTGCCGCAACAATTATCCAACGCCAGAAGCTGCGTCTAGGAGATACTTGAGGGTTGGATTGCGCTATGAGTGCGGCCTCTACCAAATCAGGCAAGCGAGGACCAAAACGCGTCAAAACTCGGGCTGTTTTATATAAATCCCTAAGAATGGCTTTGGGACCAATAGCTTGCTGGATGTAATCTGTGACGACTGGAGCAGCAACCTGCCAAATATTAATCTTAGGATTAAGAGAGCGGGCTACACCCTCAACAACAACCATAGTCCGCTGCAACAAGATAAGCTCAGTTCTGGTTTCCATACCAAACCGCTCAGTCACTTCAAACAAATAACTTAGTAAGCGTCCCATCGAGATTTTTGATGCATCCATTCCAAAGATTGGTTCGCCCACAGCGCGCAAAGCACGGGCAAATTGATCTACATCTTTGTCCGCAGGCACATATCCTGCTTCAAAATGGACCTCAGCTACCCGCTTATAGTCCTTGCGTATAAATCCAAATATAATCTCAGCGTATACGCGCCGCGTATATTCATCAATATGACCCATGATGCCAAAATCATAAGCAATAATATCACCATTTGGAGAAACTTTTAGATTGCCTTGGTGCATATCTGCATGAAAAAACCCATCGCGCAGCGCATGCATAAGAAAAAGTTTTAATACCCGTTCACTTAAATCAACTCGATCATGTCCAGCGGCATCAATTGCCGCATTGTCTCCCATAGGCGCCCCATCTACCCATTCCAAAGTCATAACACGGCGAGCCGAATACTCCCACCGGATTGAAGGCAAAGCAAAACCTGCGTCATCCTTCGTATTTGCTGCAAATTCACCCGCAGCCGAAGATTCCAGCCGTAAGTCTAATTCGCCCTGAACAACTCCGTCAAAGTGCTCAATTACTTCAATTGGGCGTAGTCTACGTGCACCTGGAGCAAAAATTTCAATAATCCGAGCCGCAAGGTAAAACGCATCAACGTCCTTAGTGAACGCGCGCTCAATTCCAGGTCGAAGCACTTTAATAGCAACATTCTCTCCTGTTTCAGCTAGTTTGGCTTTATGAACCTGCGCAATTGAAGCCGCCGCGACAGATTCACTAAATTCCAGAAAAATCGTATCGGTAGCTTGACCAAGCTCTTTTTGGACCTCAGCCTTGGCAATCTCCACTGGGAACGGCGGCAATTTATCTTGAAGGACACGTAGTTGCTCGGCCAATTCATTTCCAACGACATCGGGCCTAGTAGATAAAATTTGACCGAACTTGATATAAGCCGGCCCCAAAGCAGTTAAAGCACGCGTAGCAGGCGGCATTGTTGGATCACCCTTGTAACCCAAAAACTGAAATGGTTTACCCAATGCTTTTGCTATAAAACGTAGAGCCGGTGGCGCCTCAAATGCATCTAGAACAACATTCATTGCACCAGTACGCTCAAGCGTAGCACCAGTACGGATTAATCGAATAATATTATGAGGCCCACGCACTTTAGATTTTCCAGCCGGAGTGTAGGGAGGCTATTCCCATCGTCAGATTTCGGTATTTTGTATTTTCAAATCCCGCATTTTGGATCATGCTCAAAAACGTTTCTTGGTCAGGAAATTTACGGATCGACTCCACAAGGTATTGATAACTATCGCGATCACCCGCAATTAATTCTCCCATACTTGGAATTACATTAAAGCTATATAAATCATATAACTTTTGCATTCCCTCAACCGGTATTTGGCTAAACTCTAAAACCATCAGACGTCCACCTGGTTTTAAAACTCGATACGCTTCAGCCAAAGCTTTTTGCGGATGGGTCACATTTCGAATTCCAAAGCTGATGGTGTAAACATCAAAGCTGTTGTTTTCAAAAGGCAAAGCCATGGCATCACCTACTACCCAATCCAAGCTTTGGGCCAATTTCTCTGCTTCAGCTCGTTTTTGGCCTTCAATTAACATTGGTTCAGTTAAATCAAGCACAGTGGCACTACCAAAACCAGCCCGCTTAAGAAATTTAAAAGATACATCACCAGTCCCGCCTGCCACATCTAAAAGCTTTTGCCCGCTGTGGGGTGCCAGCCAATCCATCATTGCTTCTTTCCATATGCGATGGATTCCAACACTCATAACATCGTTCATAATATCATATTTTGATGCAACTGAGTTGAAAACGCCCTGTACACGTTCTGCTTTTTCGTGTTCAGGTACGGTCTCAAAGCCAAAATGCGTAGTCTGGTGGTCAGTCATTAGATGTGTCTTTCTGAACTGTCAGATCTTTTTATAGAGCGCATACGGGATATACAACGTAGCCCTTTTGCCGCAGGAGGCTAAGCATGCCCGAACTGCCCGAAGTTGAAACTGTTCTTCAGGGCCTGACGCCAGCCATGGAAGGCGTTAAAATCAGTCGTGCAGACGTGAACCGACCTGACTTAAGATGGCCTTTTCCATCCGCTATGGCCGAACGCCTCACCGGACAGACGGTGCTGAAGTTGCGCAGGCGCGCAAAGTATATATTAGCTGACCTTAGTTCGGAAGAAACTCTTCTTGTCCATCTCGGAATGTCAGGCCGGATGTTGATATCAGGCGACCCCTTGGGACAATTTTCCCGTGCTCATCCCGCTGTTGCAAAACACGACCACGTTATCTTTCACATGGCTAATGATAGCAGAATAACTTTCAATGATCCCCGCCGCTTTGGAGCAATGGATCTTGTAAAAACTCCATTTGCGGATCAGCACAAGCTGCTTCGCTCCTTGGGACCAGAGCCACTAGGAAATGATTTTCATGAAAATTATCTAGCGCAGGTTTTAAATGGCAGGAATACAGCTGTTAAGTCCGCTCTCCTTGACCAGCGAATCATAGCTGGATTAGGCAATATTTATGTTTGTGAGGTATTATTCCGTGCAAAAATTTCTCCAACTCAAAAGACTAGTCAAATCACTGAATCCAGAATTTTTAACCTTGTACCAGTTATCCGGAATGTCCTTACAGATGCCATAAAAGCCGGTGGATCCTCACTCCGAGATTTCCGCCAAGCCAATGGAGAACTTGGATATTTTCAGCATAGCTTTGACGTATACGGGCGGGAAGGCGAGCCTTGTCGAACACCGGGATGCAAAGCGCAGATTGTCCGAATTGTACAATCAAGCCGCTCCTCTTTCTATTGCGCCACCTGCCAATCATAGCTTGAAACAGCGTGGCTCCGTGGTAATGCTCCACCTTAATGACAACAGATGAAAGTAATCCCATGGCCTATGAGACGATTATCATCGACCTAGAAGACCACATCGCCAAAATCACGCTAAACAGACCCGACGCACTCAATGCACTCAACGCTCAACTACTTACTGAGCTAGCTGACGCAATGAGCTCGGCCCAATCTAACGATAAAGTGCGCTGTATAGTTTTAACAGGCTCCGAAAAAGCATTCGCCGCGGGTGCTGATATTGCCATGATGAAAGATAAATCGTACGTTGAAGTCTTTTCAGAAGATCTGTTTGGCTCGGAAATTACCACTGTCTCTAGTGTACGAAAACCAATCATTGCAGCCGTTTCAGGTTACGCATTAGGCGGTGGCTGTGAGCTAGCAATGATGTGCGATTTTATTATTGCAGCCGACAGCGCCAAATTTGGTCAGCCCGAGATTAATCTTGGCGTTATGGCTGGAATAGGAGGTACGCAACGTTTAGCTCGTGCTGTCGGAAAGGCAAAAGCAATGGACATGAACCTGACTGGTAGGTTCATGGATGCCAAAGAAGCAGAAATGGCAGGACTAGTTAGCAGAATTGTGCCAACTAAAAAACTTCTTGAAGAGGCAATGGACGCGGCTGCAAAAATTGCTGAAAAATCGACGATTTCTACTATGGCAGTAAAAGAAGCTGTTAATCGATCTTTCGAAGTATCCTTGCAGGAAGGTCTTTTATTCGAACGTCGTGTCTTCCATTCGCTTTTCGCGACTGAAGACCAAGAAGAAGGCATGGCAGCTTTTCTTGAAAAGCGACAAGCACAGTTTCGCGATAAATAGTGCTAGTACCTTTCTATGCTACCAATGAAGCTTCAGAAACAATCATAAGGTGGTATGGTTGTTCCTGAAAATGAATAAGAACAGCTACACTCTTGACACATTGCAACCGCACCCCTAATGCAACATCTTCAGAAACTACCGCACCAATAGATTGGGACGAGATAATATGGCAAATTCACCGCAGGCCAAGAAGCGGGCCCGCCAAAACGAAAAACGTTTCGCAATCAATAAAGCACGCCGTTCGCGTATTCGGACTTACCTTCGCACTGTCGAGGAGGCAATCGAATCGGGCGACAAAGCAGCCGCAGAACTTGCGCTGAAAACTGCTCAACCGGAGCTAATGCGCGGCGTAACCAAAGGCGTCTATCATAAAAACACGGCATCACGGAAAATGTCTCGATTGTCAGCTAGAGTTAAAACACTCTCCTAACTTATAGACACTATTAACAAAAAGCGCGGCAATTTTGCGGCGCTTTTTGTTTTTATTAACCTAAAAATAACACTAATATGATTCTTATCGTGTCAAGTTGTAAGTTCTATGGACGGGCCGCTTACGAAGTTGGTATTCATAGCAAGTGACTCGTTTTCGCCGGGGGGGGGAGACAGGCTAAGCTGCACCGTCTTTAGTTACGGCTGGGCTTAGAAGAGTGCTGTCTATTTTAGTCAGCTCTACATCTGGGATCGAACACTTTCGAAGCTCAGACCTGTCCTGCAGTTTTGGTATACGGGATGGCATTGAATATACGCAAATAAGCGTTTTGCATATATAAAATAGCCAAATCCGTCTATATTACTTAAGCCCCATTTCTTCCAACCGCTTGCAGCGGGATGGAAAAAAATTGGTTAAGACGACTGCGCAAGCGCTTGTGACCATTGAAATTGGTTGCAAAGGCAAAAGAAGGCAGAAGATACGGTGGGGTGATTATGACGCACGAAGAGTGGGAACAGCTGAAACACAGGTTGCTCAAAACAGTTGGTCAAAATAATTATAAAACATGGATCGAACCACTGAATTTCCGTGATCTAAAAGACGGGATTGCAGCTTTTGAAGTTCCAACAAATTTCATGGGTAACTACGTTAGCCAAAATTTCTCTGATCTGATTTTGTATGAAATTAAAAATCAAAACAGCGATATTCGTCGGCTCAGATTTATGGTTTCTACTCATGCAAAAGGCGGTTTGAGTGCCGTTGATACCTCCGCCAATTTAGAAAAGCCAGAATCTCATAAGACAGCAAGAACTACATTAGCCACCGCCCCTCTAGACCGCCGTTTCACTTTTAACAGCTTTGTGGTGGGCAAACCTAATGAACTGGCTCATGCTGCTGCGCGACGTGTTTCCGAAGGCGGAGCGGTCACTTTTAACCCACTTTTTCTTTATGGTGGCGTCGGACTTGGTAAAACACATTTAATGCATGCTATAGCATGGGAACTCCAAAAACGCCGCCCAGATTTAAATGTACTCTATTTATCTGCAGAACAATTCATGTACCGGTTTGTTCAAGCACTTCGTGATCGCAAGATGATGGATTTCAAATCTATTTTTCGGTCAGTTGATGTTCTTATGGTCGACGATGTGCAATTTATTGCTGGAAAAGACAGTACTCAAGAAGAGTTCTTTCACACTTTTAATGCGCTAGTTGATCAGAATAAACAAATCATCATTTCTGCTGATCGAGCACCAGGTGAGATTAAAGATCTTGAAGACCGCGTGAAATCGCGTCTGCAATGCGGTTTAGTCGTTGATCTACACCCTACGGACTACGAACTACGCCTAGGTATTTTACAAAGCAAAGTCGAACAGCAGCAAGAAAATTACCCAAATCTCAATGTAGAATCTGGAGTCCTAGAATTTCTTGCCCAACGGATTTCAACCAATGTACGTGTTCTTGAAGGCGCGCTTACACGTTTATTCGCCTTCGCCTCTCTCGTTGGTCGTCCAATAAATCTAGAACTCACACAAGACTGTCTAGCTGATGTACTGCGCGCTTCAGAACGCAAGATTACAGTGGAGGAAATTCAGCGCCGCGTATCAGAACACTATAACATCCGCCTAAGTGATATGGTCGGTCCTAAACGACTGCGCAGTTATGCCCGCCCGCGCCAAGTAGCAATGTATCTATGCAAACATCTGACATCTCGCTCACTTCCTGACATTGGCAGACGGTTTGGTGGTCGTGACCATACGACGGTTATGCACGGCGTAAAACGAATCGAAGAACTTAAGCTACAGGACGGACAGATTGCAGAAGATCTAGAACTGCTTAGGCGCTCATTAGAAGCCTAAAATGGCTTAGCTTTGATCATGTTTTAAAAACTTCTCAACTTTAGCCGTAATTTTATAAAGCCTAACCTTGCTTCATGCGCGTAATTATGTGTCTTTTCGCATCGGAAAACACAACGTTGACTTGACGCCCACGACGATACAACGGACAAAACAAATAATTGTTTAAGAAGCGCCGGGTTTAGGATAGCGTTTCCTTCCCGGTTATCTGGTGAGAGGTAGACCATGAAAATCAGTGTTGAGCGCGCCGCGCTGCTTAAAGCGGTAAGCCAAGCCCAATCAGTCGTTGAGCGACGTAACACAATCCCCATCCTTGCCAATGTTTTGATAGAAGCTGAAGGATCTGACGTTACTTTCCGAGCAACAGATCTGGACATTGAAGTTGTTGATAAAGCGCCTGCACAGGTTGAGCGCGCTGGAGCCACCACTGTCTCAGCCACAACATTGCATGAAATCGTTCGCAAGTTACCAGATGGAGCACTCGTCACACTGACTGCAGACAATGCTGCAGGACGTCTTACCGTTGAGGCAGGACGTTCCAATTTTTCACTGGCCACCCTTCCAAAAGAAGATTTTCCTGTAATGGCATCATCTGAATATGCCTCTAACTTTTCAATTGCTGCATCCAAATTAAGACGGTTATTCGACAAATCTAAATTTGCCATTTCGACTGAAGAAACAAGGTATTATCTGAACGGCGTTTATATGCATATTGCAAAAGGTGACGACGGGGTAGCATTACGCTGCGTTGCTACAGACGGACACCGCCTTGCACGAATTGATAGTGATTTACCCCAAGGTGCTACTGATATGCCAGGTGTAATTGTCCCTCGCAAAACTGTGGGCGAATTGCGTAAGTTATTAGAAGAGGACGAAATGCAAATTGCAGTATCCGTATCTGAAAGCAAAATCCGTTTTGCAACGCCGGATATCACACTGACTTCAAAGGTTATTGACGGAACTTTTCCAGATTATACAAGAGTTATACCGACTGGAAACACTCGAAGAATGGAAGTTGATGCAAGCGACTTTGCCAAAGCCGTGGACCGCGTCGCCACAGTAAGCTCTGAACGATCTCGCGCTGTCAAACTACAGCTAGATGAAGACCGCTTGGTTCTTTCTGTAAATGCACCTGACAGCGGTGCTGCTGAAGAAGAACTGGTAGTGGCTTATGGGGATGAACGGTTAGAAATTGGGTTTAATGCAAAGTACTTGTTAGAAATTGCCAGTCAAGTTGATCGTGAAAACGCTGTATTTATGTTTAATTCATCCGGTGACCCAACCCTTATGCGCGAAGGCAATGATCAGTCAGCCATATATGTCGTAATGCCAATGCGAGTTTAACGGACTTTCAGTCAAAGACCCAACCACCGACATTGACGTTATAAAGTGAAAAAGGAACAGACCTGCCAGTGTACTTGTCTGATTTGACACTCTCGCATTTTAGATCACATAAATTAATGCGTATCTCACTTGATAAACGGCCAGTTGCCATTTTTGGATCCAATGGAACCGGCAAGACAAACATTCTTGAAGCGGTGTCTCTGTTGTCACCTGGCCGCGGACTTAGAAGAGCATCTGCCTTTGATATGGCACGGCGGCCAGAGGCGTTAGGCTGGAAATTAACTAGCGTCCTTCATTCATTCCGGCAGATGCATGAAATCGAAATCGAATCAGAAAAGGGCGCAACACGCCAGGTTAAGATTGATGGTAAGTCTACAGCACAAACGGCTTTAGGACAGATAGCCCGAGTACTTTGGCTGATTCCATCTATGGATAGACTATGGATTGAGGGTGCTGAAGGTAGACGACGTTTCTTGGACAGAATGACGCTCAGTTTTATGCCAGACCACGCACAAGCATCACTAGATTATGATAAGGCCATGCGTGAAAGAAACCGCCTACTCAAGGAAATGATACGTGATCCACATTGGTATTCAGCGCTAGAGGCTTGCATGGCAGAATCTGGTACAAAGATTCACGCTAATCGTCTGGACGCACTGGCTGAATTAGAACAAGCACAAGCTATCGCAGAAACATCTTTTCCTAAAGCAACACTAACATTGCTACAGGGCGACTTCGCAATGCCTGATGATCCTGTTGAATTTCAGCAGGCATTGGCCGAAAACAGAACTCATGATCTTGCCGCTGGGCGTACACTAAGAGGTCCACATCGCGCGGATCTTTATGGAGTATATGCCGCTAAAAATTTTCCAGCTAAAGATTGCTCAACCGGCGAACAAAAAGCACTGCTTGTATCACTTATTCTTGCAAACGCACGTGCCCTGACAACACGTTTTGGTGCTCCGCCACTATTACTATTAGATGAAGTAGCTGCCCACCTTGACGCTAATCGCCGTAAAGCTCTTTATAACGAGATCAGCGTGCTTGGCACTCAAGCGTGGATGACGGGAACAGGGCCAGAGCTTTTTGATCATTTAGGCGATCGTGCACAATATTTCCATGTTTCAGAGTTAGAAGGCACTAATCCAATTAATTTATCATGACATTGTGGTTTTGGGACGTCCTCCTTTACGCAGGCGCATTGTTAGTATTATTTTTAACGCCTGGCCCAGTATGGGTTGGACTAATTGCGCGCAGTTTATCAGGCGGGTTTCAGTCAGCATGGCCTTTGGCATTGGGGGTGGCAGTTGGTGACGTCCTTTGGTCTTTATTAGCAATCTTTGGCGTTACCTGGGTTTTGTCAATTTATGGAACTTTTATTGAGACACTAAAGTGGGTAGCATCAGGCATGTTTCTTACTATGGGACTATTATTAATCTATAACGCAAACAAAATCATCAATATTGACAAGCGCTTAACTTCCCCTGGCATGTTAGCCGGCTTTATTGCCGGACTGATCGTAATCTTGGGAAATCCCAAAGCAATCCTATTTTATGCAGGAATGCTCCCGGGCTTCTTTGATCTCACAAAATTAACGGCTGTCGATATTGCTGTGATCGTAACTCTGTCTATGGTTGTTCCCCTGTTTGGGAATTTAGTTATGGCTGTTTTCATGGATAAAGTGCGCACGCTATTGGCAAGTCCAAATTCGTTAAAACTTATGAACAAATTATCAGGTATTTTACTAATTGGTGTGGGCCTGATCATTCCACTGACTTGAGACACAAAATATTGTGTCACCTGCGTGACAACCTGTATCAAAAACCGTATATATAGTGCGAAATACGAAGGGTCCTGTAAATGGCTGATATTGAGAAAATTCCAGAAGAGTATGGCGCAGATTCTATTAAGGTTCTCAAAGGGTTAGAAGCTGTCAGAAAGCGCCCTGGAATGTATATTGGTGATACTGATGATGGCTCAGGTCTTCACCACATGGTGTACGAAGTCGTGGATAATGGCATCGATGAAGCTTTGGCCGGCCATGCAGATGCGGTAACCGTCACAATCCATGCGGATTCTTCTGTTTCTGTCAGCGACAACGGCCGTGGAATTCCAGTAGGTATCCATGAAGAAGAAGGCGTATCAGCGGCTGAAGTTATTATGACCCAGCTTCATGCCGGTGGTAAGTTTGACAGCAACTCCTATAAGGTGTCTGGAGGTTTACACGGTGTAGGCGTCTCTGTTGTCAACGCACTTTCAGATTGGTTAGAGTTGCGGATATGGCGCGAAGGTAAGGAACACGTAGCCCGCTTCGAGGGAGGGTTCACCAACAAACACCTAGAGATCGTGGCTGATGCTCAGGGAAGAACTGGAACAGAAGTACGGTTTCTGGCTTCAACTGAAACGTTTTCAAATCTTGAATATTCCTTTGAAGTCCTGGAAAAAAGACTGCGCGAACTCGCATTCTTAAATTCTGGCGTGCGAATAATTCTTTGTGACGAACGCCCGATAGAACCTTTGCGGTCCGAGTTGTACTATGAGGGTGGCGTCAAAGAGTTCGTGAAATATCTGGACCGTTCCAAATCATCAATTATGCCTGAACCAATTTTCATAACTGGCGAAAAAGACGACATCGGTGTCGAAGTGGCTATGTGGTGGAATGATAGCTACAATGAGATGGTACTGCCATTCACCAATAATATTCCGCAACGAGATGGCGGCGCCCATATGGCAGGCTTTCGAGGCGCACTAACGCGGACAATCAATAATTATGCACAAACCAGCGGAATCGCAAAACGGGAAAAGATCAATTTTACCGGTGACGATGCTCGCGAAGGCTTGACCTGTGTGCTATCAGTCAAAGTACCAGACCCAAAATTTAGCAGTCAAACGAAAGACAAGCTTGTCAGCTCCGAAGTTAGACCTGCAGTCGAGGGCTTGGTAAACGAAAAGCTAGCGGAATGGTTTGAGGAAAATCCCAACGAGGCTAAAATTATTGTTGGGAAAATTGTCGAAGCTGCGCTTGCGCGTGAAGCCGCACGAAAAGCGCGTGATCTAACACGCCGCAAGAATCCAATGGATATGAATTTTCTGAGTTCCAAACTTAAGGATTGTTCGGACAAGAACCCTGCAAATACTGAGGTATTCCTTGTGGAGGGAGACAGCGCTGGGGGTTCTGCTCAAACCGGGAGAGATCGCAAAACTCAGGCCATTTTACCACTCAAAGGAAAAATTCTGAACGTTGAACGGGCAAGATTTGATCGAATGCTTGGTTCTCAAGAAATTGGTAACATGGTGATGGCTCTTGGAACGGGCATTGGACGAGATGAATTCAATATCGAAAAGCTTCGGTATCATAAAATTGTCATCATGACCGATGCAGACGTGGACGGGGCACATATTCGCACCCTGTTATTGACGTTCTTCTATCGTCAAATGCCAGAACTGATTGAGGGCGGTTATCTCTATATTGCACAGCCACCACTGTATAAAGTGGCTCGCGGTAAATCGGAGGTTTACCTAAAAGACGAATCTGAAATGCAAGATTATTTGATTCAACAGGGTATTGAGGGGGCCATGCTCAGGCAAGGCAATGGAGAAGAAATAATTGGTCAGGACCTAATCCGTGTCGTTGATGAAGCACGGCAATTGCAGCGCGTGCTACAAGCCTTTCCAACACATTACCCACGCCATATTTTAGAGCAGGCCGCAATAGCTGGTGCCTTTGTGCCTGGAGCCATAGATAGTGACTTGCAAGGAGTTGCGGACCGTGTTGCGGATCGATTGAATTTAATCGCAGTTGAGTATGAAAAAGGTTGGACTGGGCGCATCACTCAAGATCAGGGTATTCGACTTGCACGAATTTTACGTGGCGTTGAAGAGGTACGTACTCTTGATGGTCCAATGCTTCGCTCTGGAGAGATCCGCAAAACGGGAAGCTTCACCCAATTATTACAAGACGTCTACAACACTCCAGCAACATTAAATCGTAAAGACCACTCCCAAATGATAATGGGCCCAATGGACCTTCTTGATGCAATCTTAAAAGAAGGCGAGAAAGGACTTTCCCTTCAACGCTATAAGGGTCTAGGTGAAATGAATCCCGGCCAACTTTGGGAAACGACACTTGACCCTGATGCCCGCACCTTACTGCAGGTAAGAATTGAAGATATGGCTGATGCAGACGATCTTTTCACTAAATTGATGGGAGATGTTGTTGAGCCTCGACGAGAATTCATCCAGAAAAACGCACTAAACGTAGAAAATTTAGACTTCTAAATATTTAAAATTTAAAATCATTTATCTCAAAAATATTTAGTAACCTATTACGAGGTCACTGAAATTGGTGTGTCGAACTGAAATAAAGACCATAGCAGTAATTCGAACAACTAAAGTACTTAGATACGCTGCATTCATCATTTGGAGTCCATAATTCTACGCAAAGTAATCTATTTTTTCCTATTAATTTGCTCTCTCGATCCAATTGGGGCAAAAGCAGACGTTTCGTTTGATTGCCGGACAGCTAAAGTGACCGCTGAAAAGTTAGTGTGTGACAATAAAACCTTGTCCGATCTTGATGGAGAGCTTGGACGTATCTACCGTCTCATCATGCACGGGAAGAACGCATCCATAGCGGACAAAAAAATTCTGAAAGCAAGCCAGAGGGGCTGGATCAAAGGTCGCAATGACTGTTGGAAGTCGGTAAGTGAATTAACTTGTATTCTCAGCTCTTACGTGGTGCGCATAAGTGAACTCCGGATCGGTTACGTAGATGCGCGGAAAATAAAAGAAACTAACCTCAGCTATGGTCCGATTGGACTTACCTGTGAGGGAACAAAAGAACAATTTTGGATTACGCAACTGCATACCAACGAGCGTTTTGCTACAGTTATAGGCGGCAGCTATATTTTTGTACTTTCACAGGTCCCAACAGCTTCAGGCGTGAAATACCAAAGCCAAACCGACGACGTCAGAGCAAGCTTATGGATAAAAGCTGACGTCACAGTTTTTCAAATACGAGATGGCATAGCATGGAATTGCACGACGTTCTCCCCTTAGTACTTTATCTTACAGGAGAAATTTATCCGTTTATGTTTAAAAATTAACTCAATAAGTTACTACGAATAACAGTAGAGATTGCAGTAACTAATATCTTTGATCAAAAGTGCTTCAATCTCAGTAGAATCATGGATAAATAAAAACAATACATTCGTCAAAACATGTCTCTCCATACGCCAGAAAAGTTAGTCTGAGCAACTGAATGCAATCTATGTTCAAGCACTGAAAATTTTTTATAAAAGTTTTCTACTTTTTTAAAAAATGGCCTGCAAAGCAATCATGATAACTTTTTAATTTAAATAAATTGATGGAAAGTAGACTATTTTCCACTATTTCTTCACCTATTATTGCTAGACACTTTTGACACAGGACACTAGGTTCTTTCACGACGTTGGACATTACACTGCTCATCCAATAGCAACCACCAACGTCCAAATTGCAAAACCAACGAACTGTGTGAAATATGACGCCTGATGAAATTCGGAACAGCTTTTTAAGTGAAATGACGCGGCAAGGATCAATTGCCATTCCTTCGGCAAGCGTAGTGCCAGAAAATGATCCAAGTACACTTTTTGTTGGCAGCGGCATGCAGCCTATGGTGCCATACCTTCTTGGGCTAGATCACCCTATGGGCCAAGACCTAGTAAACGTCCAACCATGCATTCGGACCGGAGATATTGAAGAAGTAGGAGACCTTACTCACCTTACATTTTTTGAGATGATTGGGCGTTGGGAATTAGGTGCTGATCCCAAAACATACAAAGCCGAACAAATTAGGCGAGTTATGGATTGGCAGGTCAACGTACTCGGACTTGATCCGAAACGTTTAAGTGTCACGATTCATTCTGGAAATTCGGATCTTGGCATTAATTATGATGATGCCAGCTTAAAAGTATGGCAGGAATTTTTCGCAAGCCATAATATTGAAGCACCAGTTGAAGAGGAACCTTTCACTTATGGCGCCTCACGCGGTGGAAGAATTTTTGTATACGATGACTCGGAGAACTGGTGGTCACGAGCAGGCGTGCCTAGCAATATGCCAGTCGGCGAGCCTGGCGGTCCCGATAGCGAAATGTTTTTTGATCATGATCCCGAAGGAGATCCAATGGCGCACCCAGCAGACGGCGGTGCGCGATTTGTCGAAATTGGTAATAATGTTTTTATGTCGCACAAACGTACAGAGAACGGATTTGTTCTGTTCGAACGGCCAAATATTGACTACGGTGGTGGGCTGGAGCGTATCCTTTCAGCAGCGAATGGCGAAGTTGACGTCTACAAATCGCCATTTTTTGCGGGTCCTATGCAATATTTAGAAAAGCAATCCAACAAAGAATACTCTAAAAATGAGAAAGCTTTTCGTATTATTCTTGACCACACTAGAGCGACGGTCTTTTTGCTAGCCAGCGGTGTTTACCCAAGCAATAAAGACGCCGGTTATGTCGTGCGAAGATTAATTCGCAGGGCTGCACGTGTTGGGAAAACACTTGGTTACGAAGGCGCATTGCTTTCTAATTTAGCACAGGTTTTCATCAACGAATCGGAAACATATACATTTGTACAAGATGCACGCGAGCAGATTTTAAATGCCCTTGAACAGGAGGAAACACTGTTTCTCAAAACTCTTCGGAATGGTGAGCGTGAGATTCGGAGATTCATGAAAACTGGTGACATAACAGGTAAAATTGCGTTCCAGTTTTACGAGACTTACGGCTTTCCCCTAGAGTTAACTAAAGAGTTGCTTGAGGAAGAAGGCATGGATATTCAAGCTCCTGAAGGATTTGATTTAGCGGCAAAGGAACACTCTATAGCTAGCAAATCAGCTTCGACAGCCAAGTTTTCTGGTGGTTTAGGTGACAAAAGCGAAACAACCGTTTCTTTCCATACAGCAACACATCTGCTGTTAGCCGGGCTGAGAGAAGTTCTTGGCGATCACGTACATCAACGCGGCAGCAATATTACGCCAGAGCGTATTCGCTTTGACGTATCTCACCCGCAAAAAATCACAGCAGAAGAACTACAGCAAGTAGTTACCTTCGTTAATACTGCCATCAAGGCAGGTGCCGAAGTTAAATCATATGAGATGGATAAAGCAGAAGCGCGCGAAGCTGGAATTGAAGGTAGTTTTTGGGAAAAATATCCTGAACGTGTCACAATCTATGAAATGAAAGATTCCAAAGGTACTGTTTTCAGCCGCGAGCTCTGCGGCGGTCCTCATGTAAACAACACCGGCAACCTTACACAGCTTGGAAGTTTTAAAGTCCTGAAGGAAGAAAGCAGTTCAGCAGGTGTACGCCGTATTAAAGCCGTTATAGCTTAGTGAACAACCAAGCTTACATTTTGCATGCTTATATGGAAAGTAAAACAAAGACACCCCACATTGTGTAATAATTTCTGAAAGCCCAATCGAGACTCGTGCTTTGAAAGTAAAACGATCTGTGTTTTGTTTGTCGTACTTATAGCACTTATATTTTTATCAACCTGCAAAATAATGTTTTTCGCCATCTTTCGCTTACCACCCAATGTTACAAAAAAATAAAAAACCTCTCAGATATGTAACATTTTAATTGCGCATTACATAAAAAGCATTTATTTTGTAGCGGAGGGTTTTGCCATGGACGCATTTATCTGTGACGCGCAACGCACACCTATTGGTAGGTATGGTGGTAGCTTGTCTACCATACGAACAGATGATCTAGCCGCCATACCTATCGCCTCGCTGATATCCCGTAACCCAAATGTAGATTGGTCAAACCTAGACGACATCATACTCGGTTGTGCAAATCAAGCAGGTGAAGATAACCGCAACGTAGCTCGGATGGCAGCCCTTTTAGCTGGTCTTCCAACCGGTGTACCAGGCGCTACAATTAATCGCTTGTGCGCTTCTGGTATGGATGCTGTTGGTATCATAGCGCGTGGTATAAAATCAGGCGAGATAGACATAGCCATCGCTGGTGGTATCGAGAACATGAGTCGCGCTCCTTTTGTTTTACCAAAAGCTGAAGCGCCATTTAGTCGTACTAATCAGATCTACGATACAACCATCGGTTGGCGATTTGTGAACCCAAAAATAAAAAAACAATATGGCATCGATTCCATGCCTGAAACGGCAGAAAATGTTGCCAAGGATTGGAACATTAGCCGTGCTGATCAGGATGCGTTCGCAGCAAGATCACAAGAAAGATGGAAAAATGCACACGAAAATGGAGAGTTTAAAAATGAAATTACTCCTGTCATTATTCCTCAAAGCAAAGTCGGCCCTGTAACTATCACAGAAGATGAACATCCGCGCCCAGATACTAATTTGGATACTCTCGGTCAGCTAAAAAGTATAAACGGATTAGACAAAACAGTAACTGCGGGAAATGCTTCCGGCTTGAATGATGGCTCCGCTGCCTTGCTGATAGCGTCGACCAAAGCGGCAGAGGCAAATGGACTTACCCCAATGGCAAGAATTGTTGGAATGAGTGCTGCAGGTGTTGAGCCTCGTATTATGGGAATTGGTCCTGTACCGGCATGCCAAAAAGTACTTCATCGAGCGGGACTAACTTTGAACCAAATGGATATAATAGAACTGAACGAAGCCTTTGCATCTCAAGGACTGGCCACATTACGCAGCATGGGAATAGCTGATGACGATTCACGCGTGAATGCAAGAGGCGGTGCTATTGCCCTCGGCCATCCTTTGGGTATGTCCGGCGCAAGGTTGGTTATCTCTGCTGCCTATCAACTCCAGAAAATTGATAAACGATATGCACTTTGCACAATGTGTGTAGGAGTTGGTCAAGGAGTTGCACTTGTTTTAGAACGCGCCAGTTAAGCAGACGCCTTCCTACAAAAGGATCTATAAAATGTATGCACAAATGATAAAATCGGAAGAAACTTACGAAGACCCGAAAAAACTCATGGCGTTTCAGGCCCGCATAGATGACGGCGACCGCATTGAGCCAAAAGACTGGATGCCTAAGGGATATCGCAAAACACTCATCCGCCAGATAGGTCAACACGCGCACAGCGAAATAGTTGGTCAATTGCCTGAAGGCAACTGGATTACGCGTGCACCATCTTTGGAACGCAAGGCCATCTTATTAGCTAAAGTACAGGATGAAGCTGGACATGGTCTATATTTATATTGTGCCGCTGAAACACTTGGAGTTAGCCGTGATGAGCTAACAGAAATGCTCCTAAACGGGCAGATGAAATATTCCTCAATCTTTTCATATCCGGCTCTTACTTGGGCCGATATGGGGGTGGTCGGTTGGTTAATCGATGGAGCAGCAATCCTTAATCAAGTTCCTCTGCAACGAACCAGTTATGGGCCTTATGCCCGTGCCATGGTCCGCATCTGCAAAGAGGAATCTTTTCATCAGCGCCAGGGTTTTGATATTATGATAAAAATGGTAAATGGCACCGCTGAGCAAAAGCACATGGCGCAAGACGCACTCAATCGTCTTTGGTATCCTTCTCTTATGATGTTTGGCCCGCCTGACACAAAAAGTGTGCATTCAGAGCAATCAATGCGCTGGAAAATAAAGATTAATTCAAATGATGAATTGCGTCAAAAATTCGTGAATCAGACAGTGCCACAAGCCGAATATCTTGGCCTTTCGATACCAGATATAAATTTAAACTGGAACGAGAGAAAGCAGGGCTATGATTTTAGCCAACCAGACTGGTCTGAATTTTTTGATGTTCTGGAAGGTAATGGTCCCGCATCAGTTGATCGAATTGAAGCAAGGCAAACCGCATGGGAAGATGGTGCTTGGGTTCGGGAGGCCCGCATTGCTCATGCGGAAAAAAAGAGTATGGCAATACTTGCAGCGGAGTGAACAAGTGAACAATGAATGGCCTCTCTACGAAGTTTTTATTCGGGGTAAACATGGCCTATCACATCGCCACGTTGGTTCCGTTCATGCAACAGACTCGCAACATGCGATTCAAAACGCACGCGACGTCTACACACGGCGCAATGAAGGCGTCAGCATTTGGGTAATACCTTCAATGCAAATCGTAGCTTCTTGTCCGAGTGATAAAGACGCGCTTTTTGAGCCGTCAGAAGATAAGATTTACCGCCACCCATCTTTTTTCCAAATTCCAGATGATGTCGAGGCGATGTGAGTTTTACTAGTATTCTCAGAATGGGCGACAACACGTTGGTTTTAGGGCAACGCTTGTCAGAATGGTGTGGTCACGGCCCAGCACCTGAGGAGGATATCGCACTAGCTAATATCGCTCTTGATCTAATTGGACAAACAAGGCTCTGGCTAGATTTAGCCGGTAATCGTGAGGGGCTTGGTCGTGACTCTGATATGTTGGCCTACCACCGCAATCCTTGGGATTTTAAAAATTTACTGCTTGTCGAACAGCCAAACCGAGATTTTGGTGTAACCATGATGCGTCAATTTTTGTTTGATACATGGCATCTGGAAACGCTTAGAATACTCAGCCACCACACCGATAAAGATGTCCGAGGTATTGCGCAGAAATCATCTAAAGAGGTCACTTACCACCGCGCACGTTCTACAAATATAGTAATTGCTTTGGGCGACGGAACTGAGAAAAGCCAGTTACGCATGCAAAGCGCTTTAAACAGGCTGTACCCTTACGTGGGCGAGATGTTCATGACAGACAAAGACGACCTTATCGATATGGCAGCATTACGGCCAAAGTTTGACGCACACCTGTCGGCAACATTAACTAAGGCAACATTAACAAAGCCAGAAAGTGAATTTTATCATAAAGGAGGTAAAACTGGCACCCAGCATTCTGAACATCTCAGTCATATCCTTGCAACAATGCAATCCCTACCACGTAGTTACCCAGAGGCCAAATGGTAGAAGGGCGCCCGTCAACCAGTGTAGTTTGGAAATGGCTGGCTGACGTACCAGATCCAGAAATTCCAGCAATTTCTCTGCTGGATCTAGGCGTCATACGCGACATTCAATGGCGGGCTGATACACTCGAAGTTACAGTAACACCAACCTATTCTGGCTGCCCAGCAACCTCTCTCATTAACTTTCAAATTGAAGCAGCCTTGAGCGCACGAGGAATCCAAAAGCTAACCCTGAAACGTCAAATTGCTCCTCCATGGACTACAGATTGGATGTCAGACGCGGGATGTAAAAAATTGGAAGCCTATGGCATTGCTCCCCCTCGCTCCACAGGCAGCCCCAAACAATGCCCACGTTGTAAATCAAATTCTTTGGAAGAGATAAGTGAGTTTGGATCAACTCCGTGTAAGGCGCAGTGGCGTTGTAAAGATTGCCTAGAACCGTTTGACTATTTTAAGTGCATATAATGCCACAGTTTTATCCCCTTACTGTCACCCGAATTCATCGCACTATTCGCAAAGCTGTTGTGCTGACACTCAAACCTAATGACCCTGAAATATTCAAATTCACCCAAGGCCAATACCTGACATTCCGCAAAAATTTTGGAGAAATAGAGTTGCGTCGCAACTACTCAATCTGTTCCGGAGTTGATGATGGCGTTTTACAAGTCGGAATCAAACAAGTTGATGGGGGAGCGTTCTCGACATATGCGAATACTAATCTAAAAGTTGGGGATCAACTTGAGGCTATGCCTCCAATGGGCGACTTCTATGCCGGCAAGGCATCAAAAAATGTAAATTCTTATCTTAGTTTCGCAGGCGGGTCCGGCATTACTCCGATTTTATCCCTACTTCGATCAGTACTTTCCGAGGAACCAAAAAGTTATTTTACATTGATTTACGCGAACCAAGCCGTTCACACAATAATGTTCCGAGAAGAATTAGAAGATCTGAAAAGCCGTTTCATGGATCGCCTTGCGGTAATACACATCTTAGAATCTGGGCAAGATATCGATCTTTTTTCAGGTCGCATTGACCAAAATAAATGTGAGGCTTTGTTTAAATCATGGATCAACATAGAAAATATCAACATTGCCTATATCTGCGGACCTGAGCCTATGATGATAGCCGCCACTAAAGCGCTTAGACAGCACGGATTACGTAAAAATCAAATCAAATTTGAGTTATTTGGAATAAGCCAAGGTGGGTTGATACCTCAAAAATCAATTAGCAAAAAATTAAAAGACTCTCTGAGCACCAGAGCAAAAATTACACTTGATGGCGCAACACACAGTATTGAAATAGCTAAAGATCAGTCCGTACTCGAAACGGCACTATATCATAATCTCGATGTGCCCCATGCTTGCCGTGCAGGCGTATGCAGCACTTGTAAGGCTAAAATAACTGAGGGTGAGTTCCAAATGCTAACTAACCATTCGCTTGAAGACTATGAAGTTGAAGCTGGGTATGTGTTAACCTGCCAATGCTATCCACTGAGCGATACGCTTATTGTGGATTACGATCAACACTAGGAGTAGTGGCTATGCGTCAGATATCTAGCTTCGCTACTGGCGAGTGGTTAGGCCCGGGTGCAGGCGCAAAAGCCATTTCTAGTGCTATCACTGGCAACGTAATTGCCGAAGTAGGTAATGATGCACTAAATGTTCAGTCCATGCAGGACTATGCTCGAGATGTTGGCGGTCCCAGTTTGCGCACTTTGACATTTCACGACAGAGCGCGAATGTTGAAAGCAATTGCTTTGCATCTCAAGAAATACCGCAAAATACTATATGAAATCAGTTTTGATACTGGCGCCACACAATCCGATCATTTGATGGATATTGATGGAGGCATTGGTACGATGCTGGTCTATGCATCTAAAGGACGGCGTGAGATGCCTGACACTTGCGTTTACCTTGATGGCCCACCAGAACAATTAGGACGCTTATCTAATTTTATGGGGCAGCATGTTTGTACACCGTTGCAAGGCGCAGCATTACATATCAACGCCTATAATTTCCCAGTTTGGGGCATGTTAGAAAAGCTTGCTCCAACTCTCTTGGCCGGAATGCCTGCAATAATAAAACCAGCCACATCCACTTCTTATGTAACCGAATGCTGCGTGCGTCTGATCATCGAAAGTGGCCTATTACCAAAAGGGGCATTACAACTGATTTCTGGAAATATTGGCGATTTACTCAACCATTTAGACTGTCAGGATGTGGTTACATTTACTGGATCGGAAAAAACAGGTCTAATGCTGCGGAGCAACCCTAATTTACTTGCGAACTCTATCCGGTTTACCGCAGAGCAAGACAGCCTAAATGCAATTGTTTTAGGCCCGGACGTAACTAAAAAGATGCCAGAGTTTGATCTATTTATTGACGAAATTGAGCGTGAAATAACTGCAAAAGCCGGACAAAAATGCACTGCAATACGTCGCATTATGGTGCCATCCAACAGGGTTGATGAAACAATCAAAGCGCTCAGTAATCGGCTAACACGTACTCGCATTGGAGATCCCCGTGACCCCAAAACAAACATGGGCGCACTGGTCTCAAATGAACAAAAAAGTGACGTGCTGGCTAAAACTGCTCTGATTGGAGCAGAGGCAGAGCGAGTTTTTGGCAATCCTGACGACTTCACTATGATGAAAAGTAAAGGCGCGTTCTTACCCCCAATGTTGTTCTATTGCGCCAACCCAGATGGCGCTTCAAACCTACATAAAATTGAAGCGTTTGGACCTGTATCCACGATAATGCCTTATCGTAACATTGAACATGCATCAGAATTACTGAACCGGGGCAAAGGATCGCTTGTGGCATCAGTGATCACACACGATACAGACGTAGCAAAAGATATCACAGTCAGTTCAGCTGCGTTTCATGGAAGGTTATATTTTAACAATCGTGATAGTATGAGTGATGCGACAGGACATGGCGCACCAATGCCTCATATGACCCATGGTGGCCCGGGTCGAGCAGGTGGTGGCGAGGAACTAGGTGGCATCCGAGCAGTGACTAAATACATGCAGCGAACTGCAATACAAGGCAGTCCTGACATTCTCTCAGCAATTGGTAGGAAGTGGGTACCGGGCGCTACTGAAGTAACTGGAGGCTCTCATCCCTTCACTCGTCATTTTAATGATCTGAAGACCGGAGATACCCTACATACCGTATCTCGACAAATCACACTGGAGGATATCGAAAAGTTCGCTGATTTCACTGGCGATAAATTCTATGCGCATATGAACGAGGAACAAGCACGCGCAAATCCATTTTTTCCTGGCCGTGTTGCGCATGGCTACCTATTGCTGAGTTTTGCGGCAGGGTTATTTGTACACCCAGAACCCGGTCCAGTTCTTGCAAATATTGGCCTCGAAAAACTCCATTTCCTAAAACCTGTTGAGGCAAATGACAGTATTAAGGTCCAACTTACAGTTAAATCTAAAGCACCTCGAAATGACCAATATGGGGAGGTAAAATGGCATGTTGCTTTGACTAATCAGAGTGATGAACCAGTTGCCGAATATGAACTGCTGACGATGAATGCTTTTTAGTTCTTATAACAAATCAGTCCGACTATTAACACAGCTAGGACCAATTCGCGCTTGGTCTTTGTTAGTAACAGTTTTTGGTGAGTTATCAGGAGAAAATGCGGTAGACGGACCGGTGCTTACTTCAATTATGAGAGAAATTGGCATTAAGCCTGAAGCAACCCGTGTGGCATTACATCGTTTACGCAATGATGGCTGGATAACCTCACAAAGATTAGGCCGTATAAGTCAATATAAACTTACTGCCAAAGGAGCGCACGATAGCGCTGCTGCCCGTCCACGTATTTATGGTCGACCCCAAAAAACAGAAGAAAAAATGCAATTTTTTATAACCAAAACAAGCGATAATTCTCTTGATCCAGCATCTTACACGCAAATCACATCAAGAATATTCGTCTGTGAAATCAGTACAGTATGCCCACCGGAAGCTATTATCCTTGAACCCACGCACTTACCGATCTGGCTGAGCAAACAAATTGAATCAGACTACCTACGACAGGGCTATGATAATCTGTTTCAAGTTCTGTCAAATATTAGCTTTAATGTAGAAACGTTTAGCCCTCTTCAAATAGCAGTAGTTCGCATATTAATTGTACATGTTTGGCGAAGGCTAACACTTAAGCATCCAACGCTACCACGCACTGCACATTCCGCCAGTTGGCATGGGCATGACTGTCGCGCATTGGTCACTACGTTACTGGATAATTTACCCCGCCCAGCGCAGAAATTATTAAAAGCCACCTAAGTGCTATTCATATGACCAAACAATACGCTTTTGCCATGAGGCGTCTAGCAACAATGCAATCAGATAGGCTAATCGATACTACTGGTATATTTTGTGCCTCCACTCGAGGCAAAAAATATAGACGCATGTAAAATTACCGATGTAGGGCCATCGAGCATACCAAATTTAAACCATTTTAAATGGTCATAATCTGGCCAACGTTGCGTCATAGCAAGCAGTTACATTAGTTTATAAATTCAATGAAAATAGACCCAAACAATGCACATTACCGAAGTTTCATGGTAATCCAACCACCCAGCAATACGATTAGCTCGCTATATTGGGTCCAGAGTAAATGCTGCGGCTTTAATCGAAAATCTTTAAAATTATGACGTTAAGCCTTTCCACAGTAAAATTCCTGCAGAAAGGCAATCTTGTCACAGTTAACCGGGTGACCTGACGGCACCTATCAATGGGTTTGTTACAGGCTTCGCAATTCCATAAATCACAACAATCCCATCACCTCCACCCATTGTGGCAGTAACCCGGTTAGGATTATCTTCGACTAAAGCAGATACAACATTCCAGTTGTTTGCATTCCAAACATTACCAGCATCATCAACCATGATATCAGTAGTCTTTTCGAGTACACCGCTTTTATAGGCATGGATCAACTGGCCTGTCCCAACTCCATCTGGGCAAACTTTTTGGTCTTGCCCACATACCTGCATGAACCCTGTACCGAAAAAATTTCCAATAAAAACAGTATCTTGACCATCTATAGAAACTCCCCATCCCGCACTAATTTGTCCGTTGAGTAAATTAGCCTTGAGAACATCACCTTTCGAGGAAAGCATCGTTAGGTTACCACTACCGTTCGGATACTTTTTCTCATTTTTCTTCATGTTCGCTAAAGAAATTTTGAACTCATCAATGATGCTTGCACCTGCAGGGATCTTTGGAACAGGATAGCCCGGCGACATATTGGCTCCAACCCACACATTCCCCTTGGAATCGATGCCAATGCCACGCGGAGCAGTCCCAACGCTGATTTGCGAAAACTTTTCTGGAGTATTGCCGTTAAAGCGCGTTACCGTCATCCCACCGTTGTTTGACACCCAGACAAAATTGTCATTATCAACAGCGACAGCAAAAGGTCGATTTAAACCATCAAGTTTAACAATTTCGCCTTTTGTGTGATCTCCACCCGGGAAACGGATCATCTGGTTTAACTGATTATCACAAGCCCATACATCACCATTTGGCGCGGTAGCGAGCCCTTGAATGCCACCAATCTCTCCATTCACCTGTGCAGGACCCAGTGCCTTACCATCGAGATCAAAAACACCAATTTTTTTGTTGAAGGTACCTACCCAAACCTTGTCAGACGAAACCGTTGTACCCCAACCAATCCCATCAAGGCCCTGATCATTATAGCCGGTAAGAGGAGGCGACAATGCTCGGCCCGAAGCGTCAAGGCGCGTAACACCACCACCAATCGCTTTTTCCAAACCAGACTGCGATCCTGGCATCCAGTTCTGACCACTCCACAATTGTGCTCGATCGTCAAACATCAAGCGTCCAGGCGAGTAAGTACCCCCACCGACTAAACGCACCATTAATGCGAAATCTGTTGGTACATAGCTAAGATAAGGAAGGAAATCAGTATCACGCCGTTCTTCACCCTTCGGAAACGGGTAGGCTTTTGTAAACAGGTTAAAAAAGTCATCATTTTTTACAAATGGGCGTTTCGCCAGTTGGACCAATGTGTCCAAAGTGGAAGAGTTACCGCTAATGGCCAGAAAATCTGCGCACAATCCACGTTTTTGTTGCGCACCACATAGTGCACTTAGCGCCGCTAGTGTGTTCATTCTACCAACGGTCTCTGATTGAGTAAGGTTTGTGCCGTTTAACACAGTATGCCCAAAAGTTCCCCGCTCGACATCGACCAAATTGCTTACGTGAGAAGATCCTATCAAAAGTCCGTTTGAAGATCCTAACAGTCCATTTTGCATGTCAAACATGCCAGCAACAGGCCAAATAGATCCGATAGTAGTCAATTCGTTTAATACGATGTTACTGCGTTGGTCGGAATTCAATACTGCCAGAGTTTCAAAATGTGGGATCTTAACGCCTTCAACCAAACCACCGATTGAGCGAAGATAAAATACTCCATCTTCGACTTCGTTGATATCTTGAATAACCACGCCGCCGGTTTTGTTCGTTGTGGCCTCTGCTAATCTTGTACTGGCCTCCCCTGGTTGCGCGAGCCAAAGCGAAACCTCAGCAGAACCGACAGGTTTGCCGTCTGTCTGCACAGAAGCTTTTAGGGTGAAGGTTTCGGCTGAGGCAGCAGACACAACCACTGTAGGCCCAACAGAAAGTGCAATAATACTTAAAAGATTTCGCAATGATTTCATTTTGTTGAATAATCCTATTCTGAATAGATGAAAATATTTAACGTGTGACTTAAATCTTACAAGCAATTTATTTATATCATTAGAATAGGTTACTATACTAAAGTATATATCAATGGACGCTTGATATTTTTAATCCTTCAAATCGTTCATCAAAAATTGCAGGCAACCGTCTAGTGTGAAAAAAACGATCATGTTAATTTATGATTATTTTAAGCTACAACTTAAAGCACACTTTCCCCTACCGCTTGCTCGCGCTATAATCTTTTTATGACAAATCACCTTTATATATCTGACTTACCCAACGGGCTTAACCTTGGGAATTCTGTGGCCATTGACTGCGAAACAATGGGTTTAAATCCCCATCGAGATCGCCTCTGCGTTGTTCAACTGTCTAATGGCGATGGTGACGCTCATATTATTCAGGTCAGACCAGGACAGACCGAGGCACCTAACCTCTGCGCACTTTTAAAAAACCCACAGGTGACAAAGCTGTTCCATTTCGGTCGTTTTGACATCGCTGCCATGCTGAACACATTCGGAATTGTGACTACCCCAGTCTATTGCACCAAAATCGCCAGTCGTTTGATCCGTACATATACCGATCGGCATGGTCTTAAGAATCTATTACAAGAAATGCTTGGCGTTGATGTGTCAAAACAACAGCAATCTAGCGATTGGGGTGCGGATAACCTTACTGATGCTCAATTAGATTATGCTGCCTCTGATGTTCTTTATCTCCATCGACTTCGTGATGAGCTGAACAAACGATTGCTACGTGAGGGACGGATGGAAATGGCTCAGGCGTGTTTTGACTTTCTGCCTATGCGTGCTCAACTCGATCTCTCAGGCTGGCCAGAAACTGATATCTTCGCACATTCATGACAATAGAAACCCCCTTCATTGACATAGCTCGTCGTGTAATCAACTCAGAAGCTGAGGCCCTAAATAGTTTAGCGGATAGTCTGGATTCCAGCTTTAGGGATGTTATTAATATTTTAAATAACGCGACCGGGCGTGTTATTGTCACCGGAATTGGAAAATCCGGTCATATCTCGCGCAAAATTGCGGCAACGTTAGCCAGCACTGGCACACCATCTCAATTTGTACACCCGGCTGAAGCAAGCCATGGTGATTTAGGCATGATCACATCAAACGATGTGGTGCTCGCTATTTCAAACTCTGGTGAAGCACCAGAGCTTGCCGATCTGGTAGCCTACTCGCGCCGCTTTAAAATTCCACTTGTTGGTATTACCAAAAACCCCAAAAGTGCACTAGGCAGTCAATGTGATGTGGTTTTATTATTGCCAGATTGTCCCGAAGCCTGCGGCACTGGAATTGTGCCAACCACATCCACCACAATGACATTGGCCATGGGGGACGCGATAGCCATAGCTCTCATGGAAAATAAGTCATTCACCGCCGTCCATTTTCGCCAGTTTCACCCAGGCGGGAAATTAGGAGCACAATTAATAAGCGTATCAGAGTTAATGCATCCAGGAGCAGAAATGCCAATTGTGTCCCTTAATACGCCAATGTCTGAAGCTTTGATCGAAATGAGCCAAAAAAGTATGGGCGTTGTCGCTGTACTATCAGAAACTGGGACATTGGCAGGGATTATAACCGATGGAGACTTGCGCCGCCACATGGATGGTTTGCTAAACCTTACAGCTGCAGATGTAATGACCACTTCTCCAGCAACAATAAGCCCGGAAGCGTTAGCTGTCGAAGCTATGGCCCTTATGAACCAACGTAAAATCACTTGTGTCTTTGCAGTTGGCCCTAAAGGTCCAAAAATTCCGAGTGGAATATTACATATTCATGACTGTCTCCGGGTCGGGCTCGCTTAAAGGATATGCTATGGACAGCTATTCGCGACTTATCGGCTGGCTTAAAATACTGCTACCACTTTCAGCTCTAGGCCTACTGTCTACAATATTTTTGGTATCAGAAAAAACCAATCCTATCGCCTCTATCCCGTTTACTAAAAACGATATTGAAGATCGATTATATGGACAGCAAGTAACCGAACCTTTTTTTTCCGGAACAACACGCGAAGGTGATCAATTAACTTTTTCAGCAAGTGCGGTGCAATTGGGTCATGGGCTAGATAACCGAACAGATGATTTATCAGTCCAAATCAAGCTAGCATCTGGAACAAGCGTTTTTCTTTCTTCAAACATAGGAAGATTTGATATCAAAAAGTCGCTGCTGACACTACAGGGCGATGTTGTGATCTCAACTTCTACTGGGTATGTGATAACAACAGAAAAGTTAATCACAGATCTCGATGAATTTTCTATAGAAACAACTAGCGCAATCAGCGGAAAAAGCCCCATCGGTACATTAAATGCCGGCAAAATGCGGCTTGATAGAATATTGAATACTGAAACCGTGCATTTGAATTTCACAAACGGTGTTAAACTGTTATACCAAAGTATAAATATAGAAGAGTGATAAAATTGGTGACATTCCTGCGTATTCTAATCTGTTCCTTCCTGTTGGCTCTTACATCACCCTTGTTTGCACAAGGCACGCAAGTCGCCTTTGGAATAGCCGCACAAGATACAACCGCCCCAATTGAAGTAAGTGCAGATGAACTGACTGTTAATCAAAAGACCAGCACAGCAATTTTCATTGGGGACGTATTAATTATCCAAGGTGAAATGCGATTGGGTGCAGCTAAGGTTGAAGTTATATACCGTGAAGAAACTCAGGGCATTTCACGGCTAGAAGCTACCGGCAGTGTGACCCTTGTTTCAGGTGCAGATGCCGCAGAATCAGATTATGCTGACTATAAAGTTGATGACGGGACCATAGAGATGACCGGCAATGTTTTGCTTACTCAAGATCAGAGCTCTTTAACTGCGGACCGAATGACTGTCGATCTTGATGCAGGTACTGCGAGAATGCAGGGGCAGGTCAAAACAATCCTTCAACCTAAGGAAAATTAATGTCCAAACCGACGCTAAAAGTCGCTGAAGGAACCTTAGGACTTGAGATTTCACACCTGCGGAAGTCCTATCGCAAAAAACTTGTAATTCGCGACTTTTCTATGAAATTAGATCGTGGTGAAGTTGTAGCACTTTTAGGGCCAAACGGATCAGGAAAAACTACAACATTTTACTCTATAGCTGGCTTGGTAACGCCGGAAGCAGGCACAGTCGTCGTTGATGGTACTGATGTAACAACCTTACCAATGTATCGCCGTGCAAAAATGGGCATTGGTTATCTACCTCAGGAAATAAGTATTTTTCGTGGGTTAAACGTTCAAGATAATATTTTAGCGATCCTCGATATCACAATAAAGAATCGGCACAAACGCCGCGAACGCCTCGAAGAATTACTTAGTGAATTCTCAATCGAACATTTGCGCCGCGCACCAGCTTTAGCCTTATCAGGTGGAGAAAGGCGAAGAGTCGAGATTGCTCGATCACTAGCAGCAAATCCTAAATACCTACTGCTTGATGAACCTTTTGCCGGTGTTGATCCAATCTCAGTTGGAGACATTCGTAGCCTTGTGGCTGACTTAAAAAAACGGGGCATTGGGGTTTTGATCACAGATCATAATGTTCGCGAGACACTGGAAATCGTCGACCGCGCATATATTTTACATGATGGCCAAGTACTTATGTCGGGTACGCCACAGGACGTAGTTCAAAATGATAATGTTCGCCGCGTCTATCTTGGCGAAAATTTCCGAATATCATAGAAATTGAAGCAAGAGCTTAAGTCACTTTTGATTGACATGTGTTATAGTTTTAGCGTGAGATGTATTCATGGCATTGCATGCTAACAAATCTTCTACTCTTTCTGCATCCTGTGGAAAGCTATTTGAAATTCTGTTGAAACGCATGCCACTCTCGCTTAACTCGCGTACTTTATCAGGCCCCTTCCATGTTCTGTATTTTTGTATGTACGCACAACGTATTAAGGAGAAACGATGCAGTACCAAATCAGCGGTAAACAAATCGACATTGGAAAAGCGTTACAAACTTACGTAAGAAATGAATTAGCCAATGCAATAAAAAAATACGCGGAGCGCCCTACAAACGCTCAGGTCGTATTTTCTAAATCGGCTCATGAATATGTTTGCGAGGCAACGGTTCACTTATCAACGGGTCTAACTGCTCAAGCTAAAGGCTATGCTACTGAAATATATTCATCTTTTGACACCTGCGCTGAAAAAATGGAAAAGCAGTTACGACGCTATAAAAGAAGACTTAAAGATCATCAAAAAGAACGCGTGCAACCAGTTGAATTCTCTGGCGCTTCCTCATATATCCTCGCTTCAGACACGGGTGCGGCGGACGAGGTTGAACCTGAAAGCCTGCAACCAATTATTATTGCTGAGATGGAGACTAATATTCAATCGCTGTCAGTTGGCGAGGCTGTCATGCAGATGGAACTTGCGGGAGCACCATTGCTGGTGTTTCGGAACGAAGGAAAAAACGGGCTAAATGTCGTGTATCGTCGTGACGACGGAAACATTGGCTGGATTGATCCGTAAATTATACGTGCCTACTAGGGCACAAACGGTGCAAAAATAATGGAATTAGGTACTCTTCTTAGGCCAGAAGCGGTTAAGGTTGTTACGGCAGCTTCCTCTAAAAAACGACTTTTACACGAGATCGCTGATCTAGTGCAGCAGGCTTATCATTTGGATGCTGGCGTTGTGATCGATGCACTGACGTCTCGTGAAGCGCTGGGGCCAACCGGAGTCGGTCAAGGTGTTGCCCTGCCACATGCGCGGCTAGACGGCATAGGTGAAGTTAAAGGTGCGTTTATCCTGCTGGACAGGCCTGTAGAGTTTGATTCCGTGGATAGACAACCAGTAGATATTGCATTTGCGCTTTTTGCACCCGAAGAAGCAGGGGTAGAGCATTTGCGAGCATTAGCTTTAGTCTCCCGTACGTTAAGGGATGCTGCTGTATGTGCCAAGTTACGCGCAAATCCGAATTCAGCCACGCTGTTTGCAATCTTAAACGAGACACAGACAGCTCAGGCAGCTTAAAACATCACGACATAAAATAAGTTCATGCTTAAGCACAAATTAAAAGTACTCGTTTGCTACATAAGAACATTGAACTACGAGGCATTGTCATCGTTAGGTTATTCAAGACCCATCTCAGCCATCATAGCCTCAATTCGTGATACATCTTGAGGGTTATTCAGTTCCCAAAACTGCCGCCCCAGCGCGTCAACTTCAACGCATAAAATCTTTCTTCCGTTTTCTAAAAAGCGAAGTTGCTCAAGCCCTTCCAATTTTTCAAGTGGACCAACAAGCCATTTTGGGTATGCCATCAATACTGCTGGCCGATAAGCATATACTCCAACGTGATGAAAAACAGGAGTTTCACCCTGCGCTGCGTACGTATCATTGGTGTAAGGAATTACCTCTTTAGAAAAATACAATCCCTGATTTTGGGTATCAAATACAGCAGTTGTGCCACCAACGCGTCCTTGCCGCCGATCCTCAAGAAAACCCCTTAATGTGACCCCATCACACCGCAGTACAGGTGTAGCAATCTCAGCATCAGTGGCTGTACTTAAATTGTCGATCAGAGCTTCAACAAACCACGGTGGAGTAAGTGGCGCATCACCTTGAAGGTTCACCACAATATCAAATTCCACTCCCAAAATAGCACAGGCTTCAGCACAGCGTTCCGTACCGTTGGCACAAGCTTCGGATGTCATGACCACCTCAGCTCCAAAACCTATAGCAGTCGAACTTATGCGGTCATCATCGGTGGCAACCACCACACGATCCACACCCTTCACAGACATTGCGGCAGCCCAACTACGCTCGATTAAAGTTTGCGATTGACCAGTGGCTCCTGTGAGAGCCACTAGGGGTTTACCAGGGTACCGGGTCGAAGCATAGCGGGCAGGTATTATAATCAATACAGACATTAAGGTAATTTCAACTCAACAACTGGAGAGTAGGCTATAAAAAAAGGATTTTCATAGCTATCTTTACCATATGTTAACGGCGCATGGTCATCAAAACGTACTACGCGACCACCTGCTCCATTCAGGATAGCATGACCAGCAGCCGTATCCCACTCCATAGTACGTCCAAGGCGAGGATAAATATCTGCTTCACCCGCCGCAACGAGACAGAATTTTAAGGATGAGCCAGCACTTTTCATTTCTTTAACAGAATACTTTTTAATATATTCGTCCGTCGCCAGGTCTCGATGAGACTTTGAAGCGACTACATTTAAGGCCAAATTATTGCTGATTGCGACATTGATTGGCGTTAAGTCACCTACTATTTCCTTGTCAAAACCACCAGTTTCTTCAACAGCTCGACCGTCAGCCTGCGTGAAAAACATACGGCACTTAGCCGGCGCATAAACAATACCACGCGTCGGGATTCCGTTTTCAACAAAAGCAATATTAACCGTGAAATCGCCCCGACGATTGATAAATTCCTTTGTGCCATCTAACGGATCCACAATAAAAAACATGTCATTGGTGACTGTATGAGTTTCTAACTGTTCTTCTGTTACAAGCATTATATCAGGGAAAGCAGACCGCAAACCTTCTGAAATTAAAGTATCTGCTTTTTCATCTGCAGCAGTCACTGGGCTATCATCAGATTTTAATTTAACGGCGAAATCATCTTTACCATAGATCTCCATAATTTCTTCACCCGCCTGCAGTGCCAGTCGTCGCATTACTGGGATCATAAGGTCGTAATTCATTAATTTTAGCCCTCAAATAGAAATTAATTTAAAATCTTCTAAATTATTCTATGCTTTAAAGAGAACGTACCAGCAAGATTATTGCGAATCTACGCTTTTAAAAACTAAAATTTCAAATATTAAACAAATGCCAGTCTCACTTTGCATCGCGCACAATAACGGCCAGATTGGCTTATAGTTTAATTGCCCAGCCCGCAGCATAACGTTTAACAAAAGCGTTGAGCTAAAAATGCAATGAACTCATCGCAGGTCTTTGTTATCAATCTAACGATTAGTACCGGTTGATAATCTAGCTCAGCGCTCGAGCCTCGTCGACGAGCATAACGGGTATTCCGTTTCGAATTGGATAGGCTAGGTTGGCACTCTCAGAAATGAGTTCCTGACGTTCGGCATCATACCGCAACGTTGAGTGTGTCAGCGGGCAAATCAGTGCTTCAAGCACATGGCGATCTAGAGCAATGGTCATTGCATTATATCACCTTCTCCACCTCGCAGCGAAAACTCAATCAAAGTAACCAATGTTTCTCGACGTGTGCTAAGCGATGGAGCCTCCAACAACGCCTGTTTATCTTCAGAGCCAAAATCAAGCATCATGGATAGTGAATTAATCAACAACTCATCATCTGCTTCTTTAAGTGTTTCCCAATCTGCAGACAAAGATTGCGCATCAAAATAGCGCCCCAGCAGATCTAAAAATCTTGGCCGGTCAAATTGAAGGTCTTCGTCAGGCTCCAATTGGTCGTCACCAAAGCTACTCCAATTAACCTCACAGCGACGATAAGGTGTAAAACCATCCACCTCACTGACTACTCGAAAACGCGAAATACCAGATAGGGTAACCATATAGCGGTTATCCTCTGTTTCAGAGAACTGGGTAATTCTGCCAGCACAACCGATCATTTGCAAACCTATACCACCACGTCCAGCAACCTCGTTGGGTTGAACCATACCAACTAAACGCTCAGGTGTTTTTAATGCATCATCCAACATCTGAAGATATCTTGGCTCAAAGACATGAAGCGGTAGACGCGACCGAGGCAGCAAAAGCGCCCCTGGCAATGGAAATATAGGGATTGATCCCGGTAGTTGAGTTACTTTTATCATATGCTGGGAGATAGCCCGATTACTGGCTCAGGCAAATATCATTGAACTTAAACGACGACGCCCATTTAACACAATTGGATCATCTGCTTTAAGCGCATCAAATACTATGAATAATTGTGTTTTAGCCGCCCCATCATTCCAATCTCGATCACGCCGGAAAAGGTCAAGCAAAGTATCAACTGCACCTTGTGCATCATCGTTTGCATGCAATGCTAGCGCCAAATCAAAACGGGCTTGGTTGTTGTTAGGTTCTGCTTCAACGGTCGCATGAAGCTCAGCCACAGGACCTGCCGCAACAGCTTGGCGTGCCAATTGCAATTGAGCATACGCGGCTTCCAATTCTGGGCTGGAGGACATATCGGCTGGCGCCCCATTGAGTACAGCTTCAGCCTGATCCAGATCGTCCATAGCAATATAAGAACGGACTAAACCAGCATATGCGCCTGCATGCGTAGGTTCCTCATCAAGAATTGCTTGAAATGTCTGTGCGGCATCTGTAGCTGATCCTTCTGCCAGCATCTCTTCAGCAGCTTCGACAGCGTCATTTAAACTATCACCCGGAGCCTCTCCGCCAGAAGTTTTAATAACACGGTCTACAAAATCCTTGATTTCAGAAGCAGGAACAGCGCCCTGAAAAGCGTCCACTGGCTGACCCTTCCAGAATGCGTAAACTGTCGGGATAGACTGGACCTGTAATTGACCCGCAATGGTTTGCGCTTCATCTACGTTCACCTTGACCATTTTGACAGCGCCCTTAGCCGCCCGCACGGCATCTTCCAATAGCGGACCAAGCGTTTTACACGGACCACACCAAGGCGCCCAAAAATCCACAATCACAGGAACATTTTGGCTGGTTTCGACGACATCAGCCATAAATGTTGCTTCCGAACAATCCTTGATCAGGTCAACATCAGCTGGCCCGGTAGCTTCACCGGGCAATCCTAAATCCATCATTGCTTTATCCTCATTATCTGTTGAGGGCTATATGAACCCAAAATTGGTATATTCCAAGGGGGTTACCTTCTCTTTTAGTTAGTCGCCAAGTGCATCACGCGTACTATTAAATATCGAATGTTGCAAAGACAGGTGCATGATCACTAGGTTTCTCCCACCCGCGTACCTCCCGCAAAATGCGACTTGAATGAGAAGTGCAAGAAATATCTTTAGTCGCCCAAATATGATCTAATCGACGTCCCTTATCCGCCGCATTCCAATCTTTTGCACGATAAGACCACCATGAATAAAGCAATCCTTCAGGAATATCCTGTCGAGTTATATCCACCCAACCACCAGCTTCCTGAGCTGCTGTCAAATGCTCCACTTCAACTGGTGTATGGCTTACAATTTTTTGTAATTGTTTATGGTTCCAAACGTCATCTGCGCGCGGCGCAATATTTAAATCACCAACAAGTATGGCACGATCTGGTCGCTCAGCATCGAACCAGTCTTTCATGTCTCTGAGATAATCTAACTTCTGACCAAATTTTTCATTTATCTTACGATCTGGTAAGTCACCGCCTGCAGGAACATAGAAATTGTGTACCGTCACCCCGTTTTCGAGGCGACCAGCGATATGGCGTGCGTGTCCTAAACCAGCGAAATCCTGAGCACTTGATTCCTCCATCGGAATTTTTGACAGAATTGCAACACCATTATAACCCTTATCGCCGCGCGCCACCATATGGATGTAACCTAACGAGTTGAACCCTTCGCGTGGTATCTTATCGATAGGACTTTTGCATTCCTGCAAGCAAAGAACATCCGGAGCTTCTTCTTTAAGTAACTTGAGTACAATCGGTTCCCGTAAGCGGACCGAGTTGATATTCCAAGTGGCGAGTGTAAAAGACATGGCAATAGCTCCAATTGATAAGTTGAGCCAACTTAATTAGCATTTTAAACTGTCACCAGCATGAAACGTCGTTTTACATTACACGTTGGAAAATATCGAGTACCTTCAGCCTTCCCAAACAATCGGAAAGCAGCCTAAATAATTATTTAGGTGATCTAATGGGCATACCGGTAGATCAGATCAACACACGGCGGGTTGCTAATTGCTTATTACCCGTATGGCAATAAAATCTTAAATCCGAACTCCATTATTAAGAGTTGTAGATCCAAAAGTGACTTTTACTAATGCCGTGTACTGTCAGACGAGTAAGAGAACGCTTTGAGCTTCTAGCTCAATCTAAATCCAAATTGTCAAAATTTCATTTTTTTATTTTAAAAATAATTGATGAGGTACCAGTAAAATTCATAAGAATTCAGTTTTTTGATTTTTTGACCTGTCCCCCCATTACTTCTTAGAAAAGAATATTTTTTGTTGAGTTGGGAAACTTTTTTATTGGGGCCAAAGAAACTTAAATATTGAGTCAGGAAAAAGTAATATACGGCAATGAACTAAATAAACATAACTTGGAAACTTTTTTATTGAGAAGGTTCCTAAATAAGTTGAACGCGGTAAAACGGTAATTTTATAATATAATATGACTTTTGTATAAATTAGCTTGGATCAAACCGGATAAGTTATTAATTTAAATATAGATGGGGATGTTCATCGCCGCAGGTGTGAAAACCAAGTATTTATTTCGAAATACAGCTATCAATATAAACCCAACAAGACGGAATAAGAGTCATATCCAATTGTGTCACTGGCCAAAACGAAGCAGATAAAAATAACGCGCAAGCCTAACAACGCGCTTCTGACAAAGCGGGAAGGCTAACGCGTTTTAACTTATCCCTTTCATGCTACCAAACGATAGCCGCCAGACTCTGTAACCAGCAGGCGAGCATTAGACGGGTCAGCCTCTATTTTTTGGCGCAATCGGTAGATATGCGTCTCCAAAGTATGAGTAGTTACGCCAGCGTTATATCCCCAAACTTCATGCAAAAGGATGTCGCGCTGCACGACACCTTCTGTCGCACGATAAAGGAATTTAAGAATGTTCGTCTCTTTTTCTGTCAAGCGTATCTTTTTTTCATCTTCGGTAATCAGCATCTTCATAGATGGCTTGAACGTGTATGGTCCAAGGGTAAAAACAGCATCCTCGGATTGTTCGTGTTGGCGTAATTGAGCCCGAATACGAGCTAAAAGAACTGGGAATTTAAATGGCTTGGTAACGTAATCATTAGCGCCAGCATCCAACCCAAGGATTGTATCTGAGTCTGCATCATGTCCCGTAAGCATCAAGATTGGCGACTTAACGCCCTGCTTTCGCATCAACCGGCATAACTCACGACCATCTGTATCAGGCAGACCTACATCAAGAATAACAAGGTCATAAATCGCTTCCTTGGCCTTGATCATAGCATCTTGACCATTAGCCGCTTCGAAAACATCAAAGTCTTCAGTCATGATCAATTGTTCACTTAATGCCTCACGCAGGTCTTCATCATCATCAACCAAAAGAATTTTTTTCAATTGTGCCACTGGTATGTTCTCCTCCATCGTTACACTCTAGATGGTAGGTGAAGGCGGTTTGGGCAAGTTTTGTGCAACTCTGTAACGTCCATGTGTCAACTAAGTGGCAAATGTTTCAATTTTGGACCATTTTGCATATGTCGAGTGTATAGATAGGGAAATTTTGTAACATGGGCCTCGCCCCTGACATTAATGAAATACTGGCCCGCGCACGGGCAGATTTGCGCATGGGTGTACCAATTGTACTCTCAGGGACAGTTTCTATTGTGGCAGTGGCTGTTGAGTCATTATCAGATGCCAGGCTTTCTGATGTTTTAAAATTGGACGGAATACCTGTATTGGCACTCACTGGAAGACGTGCGCAAACCTTGAAAGCACATGTCTATGACGGCAACATTGCACGAATTTTAGTGCCTCCAGACGCCACATTGAATTGGCTTAGGGCACTTTCTGACCCAGCGGATGATTTAGCTACACCAATGAAAGGGCCATTAAGATCCAAACGGGACGGCAACGCGGACGCACATCGTGCCGCAGTCCATTTATGCAAGTCCGCACGCTTATTGCCAGCAGCACTTTGTGTTGAAGTTAATAGCGGTATTACTTTTGCAGCTGAGAATGGCCTAACCTGTATCCCACTAATGCTAGCACAGCCATTGCTCTCAGAACGGAGTACCTTGCATCCTGTTGTTCAGGCACGTCTACCAATCGTATCGTCTGAATCTGGACGGCTACATGTATACAGACCCAAAGATGGTGGCGAAGAACACTACACCATGGAGATTGGGCGAGCGGATCGAAGCAAGCCAGTTTTAGCGCGATTGCATTCTGCATGCTTTACCGGTGATGTGATGGGCAGCCTAAAATGTGATTGTGGACCACAACTTCGTGGCGCACTCGCCCAAATGGGCGCGGAAGGTTCAGGGGTACTCTTATATCTTAATCAGGAAGGCCGAGGGATTGGGCTTGCCAATAAAATGCGGGCCTATGCATTACAAAGCCAGGGTTTTGATACCGTAGAGGCCAACCACCGGCTGGGATTTGAAGATGATGAACGTGATTTTCGCCTTGGTGCTGATATTTTGAAATCACTGGGCTTCTCGTCTGTGCGCTTATTGACGAATAACCCGAAAAAAATTGCAATGATGGAGGCCAATGGTATCACTGTGTCCGAACGCGTTCCACTGAAAGTTGGAAGAAATGAGCACAATACTGACTACCTCGATGTAAAGGCAAAAAAATCAGGCCATCTTTTTTAAAAAAGGATCAAAGTAAAAATTACTCGTGCCCTACTGGCAAAAACATAATTCTTAAGGTTTCCAATGGCCGCCTATATCACACCAAATGATCTTGTTTTATGTCCTAAAGGACTACGTTTTTGCAGTAAAATTTTTCCATGCTCATTAGGACGTGGAGGCATCAGTTCTCGCAAACGCGAAGGTGATGGGGCGACGCCGAGCGGCGTCCATCGAATTATAGGGATACTGTATCGCCCTGATCGCATGGTACGTCCAACGTCTTGGGCGATGCCAATTCGCCTTGGTGACCTGTGGTCAGACGATCCAAATGATCTCGAGTACAATATGATGGTGCGCGCTCCATATGACGCAAGCCACGAAAAACTACAGCGCGCAGACCCACTCTATAATCTTGTGATTTTGACAGATTGGAATTGGCCGTATGCAGTTCGTCAACGAGGTTCTGCTATTTTTATTCACCGCTGGCGTAGACCAGGCTATCCAACAGAAGGCTGCATCGGGCTCAATCCAGAACACTTGCTGTGGATTGCTAAACGGATCAGGTTCAATACCCGTTTAATAGTCAAATGATTAGACGTTAAGAGATAAATACGTTTCAACAATCTATAAAAGCAAAATTGTAGTCTCGCTAGTCACCTCTTGAAATTGGGAATTTAAATACGAATTTTGCTTACCCAAGTTCGAGCTTGTCCTGCACAAATTTTACATAAAAACTAAATCAGGGAGCTTAGCTTATAACACTAAATACGAAATAACTTGGTTATTTTTCACATATCAATAAATTAGGGACGCGCACCAAAGATGGCGGATCCCACACGGACATGCGTTGCACCCAGCGCAATTGCACTTTCAAAATCACCACTCATTCCCATAGATAAACCTGAGAGATTATTTCTTTCGGCTATTTTTGCCAACAATGCGAAGTGTAACGAAGGCTCCTCATCAACTGGCGGAATACACATCAACCCAGCAATGGGTAAATCTAATGCGCGGCAACTCGCGATAAAACCATCAGTTTCGCTCGGAAAGATACCTGCTTTTTGTGGTTCTTCCCCAGTGTTGACCTGTACAAACAATTGAGGGCAGCTACCGATTTCCTGCGCTATTCGAGCAATAGCAGTGGCAAGTTTGGGCCGGTCCACGGTGTGAATAGCCTGAAATAGCTCCATTGCCTGTCGAACTTTATTGGTTTGCAATGGACCAATTAAATCAACGGAAACTTTACCATAGATTTTGCGAAAATCAGGCCATTTACTTGCAGCTTCTTGAACACGGTTTTCCCCAAAATAACGGTGACCTTGATCAAGCACCGAAGCAACGCGCTCATTCGGTTGCATTTTACTGACGGCGATTAAACGCACCGTATCGAGTTTACGGTTAGCCTTGCTGACCGCTGAAGAAATATGGTTTTGAATGTCAGATAACGACACAGGTTTTCCTCTGCGGCTTTGTTATAGTTAGAAAACAAGACGGCTAGTCATAGAAAAGGACTGCAAACAGAAAGGGGCAGACCGACAGGCCTGCCCCAAATCTTTAAAGGTGTTTCAACTTAGAAGTTGAACTGTACACCCAAGTCAGCAACTGTATCTTTAAGACCGTTGCGACCAACACCACCAGCTAGGGTGACACCGCCACCTAGACCGTGGCGGAAGCCAACACCGTATTGCTCGCTTAAACCATCGACACCTGTATCGTTGAATATAGCACGAATTTCAGTTGATTCGCCTAAATCGAATTTACCTGAAATACCGTATGCTGTATCAGCTTGGTTGTCAGAGTCGGCAACAAGTGCTGAGACGCTAAACAATTCGCCGGTCCAACCAATTGAAGCTGCCCAGTAGTCATTGTCTGATCCGTCAGCGTTTTCGTTTTGACCCATCATAGCGCCAACATTGAAAACATCACCGCTCCAGCCAAGACCAATCTGATACTCTTCAGACGTGCCTAGGTTTGCGAGTGTTGCTGTCGTGTTTCTTTGTGTAGTGTCGTCTGTGTAAGAAGCAGAAACTGTAAACGCTTCATAGTTCCAACGCAATTTCACGGTTGGATCTTTCATCGAATCGTCGCTGCTTGTACCAAAACCACTTGCTGGTAGAACAAAGCCAGATGACGTTTCAAGGAAATACGTCAAACCAATGCCGTAGCCATAATAGTCAACAACGTCACCTGAATCGAGTACGTCAGATACGTTACCTACGTCCAAACGGAAGCCTTCAGCTGTTACAGCGAAGCCAGCGGCTGAACGCTGTGCTACGTTTGATGCACCGGCTTTGCTGGTTGTAATGCCATCATCGCCTACTGTGACTTTGTTTCCGTCATCTGTTTGAAAACGGATACGACCTTCAAATTTAACACCACTGTCTGATTCAGTAACACCAGTAATTGTTAAGCGAAAACGCTGGTCCAAACGAGTTTCGTTCTTCGTTAGACCTTCGTTGTAGTAAATGCCAAAACGGCCATAGCCACCCATGGTCACGTCTGCTGCAGCCATTCCAGCTGTAGCAACGAGAGCGGATGTAGCGAAGAGAATCTTTTTCATTGCTTTTCCTCGGTTTTAATCAAAAGCCCAGCTCGGAGAATCCGAAAGGGAATAATGCTGTTTCGCTTATTTATTTCTTCATCTCAAGGAATGCATGACTTTAAACAACACTTCGTACATAGGCTGGTGCAGCTTTGCCACACTCTGATGTCAGCATTTGCTATCAATGTATGAGTAGTGTGCCTTGCGAGGGCGATTTAACTTGTCTATCACAGTGTTACACTAAGAAACAGTAGGATTACCGATGAACATAATGCAATTAACACGCCGGGTAGCTGTATTTTGTTTTTTAGCGTTGCTTGCCGGATGTGGTGGCGTCGCTCCTACGAACTCGAATGACGGTGTGGACCCTGATTCCGACATATTACGTGCGTATGGGGGTGACGAGGGCACAACAATTGGCGCGGCTTTACGCAAAAACAGAAAACAGGAGCAAATAGTTTCTGTAAACAAATACATTTGGGCAGCATCAATTGAAGTTCTTGATTTTTTGCCCATCCAGTATGTTGACCCTTTTACCGGCGTCATTATTACGGGTTATGGAACACCACAAGGCGGCGGTACTTCATACCGCGCAACTGTTCTGATTGACGACCCCGCGCTTGACGCCCGCTCACTAAACGTTGCCTTACAAAACCGTAATGGCCGCCCAGCAAGTGCTTCCGCAGTCCGCGCAGTTGAAGATGCCATTTTAACCCGAGCCCGTCAGTTACGTATTAAAGATGACAAATACTGAAGTATCTCGGCCAGCTGCTTCTTCCAATTTAAAGAGCGTCGGGCCAAACTCCCGGCGCTTTTAGTATAAACTAGGATAAATTAACCCATGACCTCCTACACACCCTCCAATATTGAAGCACACTGGCAGGCTGTATGGGAAAAAGAAGAAATATTTCGCGCCACCCGCAGTGCCGAAAAACCCAAATACTATGTGCTAGAGATGTTCCCATATCCTTCAGGGCGTATACACATGGGACATGTGCGTAACTACACAATGGGCGACGTCATTGCACGCTTCAAGATGTCAACCGGACACTCGGTTCTTCACCCAATGGGATGGGATGCTTTTGGAATGCCAGCTGAAAACGCAGCCATGGCAATCGGTGGCCACCCAAAAACATGGACCTATGACAATATTGCAGACATGCGTAGCCAAATGAAGCCACTGGGCCTCTCAATTGACTGGAGCCGTGAGTTCGCCACCTGTGATCCAGAATATTACGGCCAACAACAAGCTTTATTTCTAGATATGCTCGATGCGGGCCTTGTCTACCGTAAAAATGCTCAGGTGAACTGGGATCCTGTGGACATGACAGTACTCGCCAATGAACAAGTCATCGACGGCAAGGGATGGCGATCTGGCGCAGACGTTGAAAAACGAGAACTTACCCAATGGTTTTTCAAAATCAGCGACATGGCTGGTGAACTGAAACAAGCGCTTGATGGTCTAGAAAACTGGCCCGCCAAAGTTCGTTTGATGCAAGATAACTGGATTGGTGAGTCGCGGGGGCTGGAAATGGACTTTGCTCTCACCACGCCACAACATAACTTTAAAGCGCTAACCATATATACAACTCGACCTGATACATTGGCAGGTGCTGGATTTATGGCGATTGCACCTGACCATCCACTTTCAAAAGCACTTGAAACAGAAAATGCACCTTTAGCCGCTTTCAACGCAGATGCTCGACGCATGGATACAACGGAAGCGGCGATGGAAAAAGCTGAAAAGAAAGGCTTTGATACCGGAATAACTGTTAAGCATCCTCTTTATCCTGATCAGACATTACCTATCTGGGTCGCCAACTTTGTGTTGATGGATTATGGCACTGGCGCAATTTTTGGCTGCCCGGCGCATGACCAGCGTGATTTGGACTTTGCACGAAAGTATAACTTACCCGTCATAGATACCTTTTTAGCTATGGATGATGATACACCCGTGGCCAAAATTGCTTTCGTGCCTGCCAAAACTGAGATGGTTCGTTGGATTAACCACCCCACTGGCATTGAAATAGCGACAGGGCAAGATGCAATAAATCAAACCATAGACTGGGCAGAGGCCAAAGGTCTGGGCCATGGTCAAACACAATACCGTTTGCGAGATTGGGGTTTATCTCGTCAACGCTATTGGGGTTGCCCAATTCCTGTAGTGCATTGCAAAACCTGTGGCGTAGTTCCGGAAAAAAAAGAAAATCTGCCTATCAAACTGCCAGATGATGTTTCTTTTGATATCCCTGGCAACCCGCTGGATCGGCACCCGACATGGCGGAACACACCTTGCCCATCTTGCGGCAAAGCTTCAAAACGTGAAACCGACACTATGGATACGTTTGTCGATAGCTCATGGTACTTCGCGCGTTTTACAGCACCCGGCGCCAAAACTCCCACAAACATGGAAGATGCCGCTTACTGGATGAACGTAGACCAGTATATAGGAGGAATTGAGCACGCAATCCTTCACCTGCTTTATTCCCGTTTTTTTGCAAGAGCGATGCATATTACCGGCCACCTACCCAAATCAGCAGTTGAACCTTTTGACGCTCTTTTTACTCAAGGTATGGTGACACATGAAATCTATCAAACGCGCGATGCAAAAGGCCGACCTGTTTATCATCTGCCTGAAGACGTTTCAGAAGGCAAATTAAAGAATGGCACCAAAGTTGATGTTATTCCTTCGGCAAAAATGTCAAAATCAAAGAAAAACGTTGTCGATCCATTAGGTATTATTGCTAGTTACGGCGCAGACACCGCACGCTGGTTTGTTTTAAGCGACTCGCCTCCAGAACGTGATGTGGAATGGACAGCTTCTGGAGCTGAGGCTGCTTACAAGCATCTTTCACGCGTTTATAGACTTGCAACAGATGTTAAAACGGTCAGTTCTGATAATGATAATGCAGGCGCTGATCTGGATCTTGCGCGCGCACGCGCACTTTGTATCGACGGAGTTACACGAGATATTGAAAGCTTTGGTTTCAACGCAGCAATTGCTAAGCTTTATGCCTTCACCGCAACAATTATTAAATCAAAAGCTGGCAAGGCAATAAAACGCGAAAGCGTTAAAACACTTGCTCAACTTATGTCACCAATGACACCGCATCTATCTGAAGAAATATGGAGCATAATGGACGGTGAAGGTCTGATTACGGTGGCAGCATGGCCCACTGCCGAGGCCACCCTGTTAAAAGCTGACACTGTCATTCTTCCAATTCAGATTAACGGTAAACGGCGCGGAGAGTTACAAGTAAGTGCAGACCTAAACAAAGAAGAGGTTGAGAAGTTGGCGCTTGCTCACGATGCTGTCATAAAGGTTTTGCAAGGTGGTACACCCAAAAAGATAATCGTCGTTCCGGGCCGCATCGTTAATGTAGTGTTATGACGCTTATGATACGCATAGTTATAATAGTATTTCTATCTACGCTAAGTGCATGCGGCTTTGAGCCTGTTTATGGCGATGGCGGCACAGGGATGTCTTTGCAAAATCAAGTATTAGTAGACAGGCCGATTGATCGGGAAGGCTATATACTAGTAAGACGCATTGAGGAACGTCTTGGACGTGCAGCAGACCCTTCTTATTTGCTATCTGTCGATCTGAGCGTTTCTCAAGAGGATAGCGGTATAGATCCTGAGGGAGATATCCGCCGCTTCCAGCTGATAGGATCAGCAACCTATACATTAAAAGATACGCGCGCTGGTGCAATTATTACCACCGGAACAGTAGATAATTTTGTTGGTTCTTCGGCAACAGGCACCACGGTTGCAACATTTGCATCACGCAGAGATGCCGAAGAACGGTTAATGATAATGCTTGCTGATCAGATAGTATTACAACTTCAAATGAGCAGCCTGTGAAATTATCTACCAGTCAGGCCAACGCTTACTTCGTTAAACCGGACACAAACGCCGCCGGTGCGCTTATTTTTGGCGCAGACCCGATGCGTATTGCACTAAAAAGACAACAGCTAATTTCAAAATTATTAGGCCCAGCTGGTGAAGAGGAAATGCGGCTAACACGCCTGCCCGCGAGCGATCTACGCAAAGATCCCGCTCTGCTTACAGATGCCTTAAAAGCCGTCGGTTTTTTTCCTGGCCTTCGCGTTGCCTTAGTTGAAGATGCAAACGAAGCAGTCGGGCCAATTATTACGCGATCACTTGCAGACTGGGCACCTGGTGATGCACAAATCATCGTCACTGCGGGAGCTTTAAAACCAACCTCCAAGCTCCGAAAAGCATTTGAAGCACATACTAAAACCTATGCAACTGCTATCTATGATAATCCCCCAACAAGAGCTGAAATTGAAAACGACCTGAAAAATTCTGGTATTAACTTACCACCACAAGACGTCATGCATATGCTCATGGATCTCGCCAAGGTTCTCGAACCAGGGGATTTTCGACAAACTCTGGAAAAAATTGGACTCTATAAGCTTAATGACGATAAACCATTAAGCGCGAACGATATTTCAAATTGCGCACCCACTTCTTTTGAAGCCGATGTAGATGATATCCTCATAGTTGTAGGCGACGGTCAAGCATCAGCAATCGGTCCAGTAATGCAACGACTACAAGCTCAAGGCGTTAATGCCGTTACATTATGTATTGGAGCCATGAGGCATTTTCGAACTCTCCATCGTGCAGCATTAGATACAACAGGTAGGCCCCAAATTTGGGGCCCCAACAGAGATAAAATGCTTGCTCAAGCGCGGCGCTGGGGTCCAGTTAAGCTGGAAAAGGCTCTGACGGTCTTGACTGATACAGACCTACAATTACGAAGCGCAGGGCAAAAAGCACCTACACTTGCGCTGGTTGAAAGGGCTTTTATACGACTTGCTATGCTTGCTAGTCGCTAAAGGCTTAACTGCATCCTTTTCAACAAAATCCAACAAAGATGAACTCCAGACATAATATATGACTGCCTTCTGACTTCGTCACATTGTTATTTGATGGATCACTGCTTTATTTAACTTGTTTGAAGAAACCGACGAAAACCAGTAATAGAAACAAATAGAAATCGTTTGCCATTAAATGCGATTTTTAGATAATTTAAAACTTCTTACTGAGCCTTCCCGGTATTACTTCTTATAAAAACTAGAAAACAGAATTTGCTTATTAAAATAGTGTCGCTTGAAGTATTATAATTACCCAACTTGGCAATGAGAAAGTGAAAGTTGGGGCCTCTATTCTTTAAAATTTTTTGAACCAGAGTAAATAAAAACGGGCAATCAGCATTACGTTATAAGTGAACATTTTCTACATTGCGTTGCGAAGGTTTGGTTTGGCTGCGATTTTGCAGACAGACCGAAATATTGGAGTAGTATTTTGTATAAAGTAATTGGAACTAAAAAAAGTCGTGCATTCCGTGTTCTCTGGATGCTTGAAGAATTGAAAGAGGGCTATGATCTTATTACGGCTCCTCCCCGATCGGATATTGCGCGTCAGTACAATCAGACAGGCAAAATTCCCGCATTAGTTGATGGAGAGGACGTATTTACAGACAGTGTCGCAATTATGACCTATCTGGCAGACAAGCATCATGCGTTGACAGCACCAGCTGGAACCCCAGACAGAGCCCGACAGGACGCAGAAACCTGTTGGCTACTCGACGAGTTTGATGCAATTCTCTGGGCAGCTGCAAAACACAGTTTCGTTTTACCAGAGGGAAAGAGAGTAGCACAAATTATCCCAAGTTTACATTCTGAATTTGAGCGTAATGCTAAAACGCTGACCAACCGATTAGGTGCTAATGAGTTTCTAATGGGAAACAAAATAACGCTGCCCGATCTACTAGCAGTACATTGCATAGGCTGGGCCTTTGGTGCGGACTTTCCCAAAATACCTGATCAGCTCAAAGATTACTCAAATCGCTTGCGCAGCCGACCGGCTTTCCGTGCAGCGGCAGATCGTTAAGTATCTAAATACTTTACAACACCACGACCCGCTTGCCGGCCAGTCGCCAGGCAAGCAGTCAGCAAATATCCACCAGTTGGCGCTTCCCAGTCCAACATTTCACCAGCACAAAAAGTTCCAGGCATTTCATACAGCATGAAATCCTCATTTACTGAAGACGCCATTATACCACCAGATGTTGAAATCGCTTCATCCATCAGATTCAATCCGGAATGGGAAATCTTCACAGCTTTTAGTGTCCTCGCCAATCTATGCGGATCAACAGGCAACGGTCGGGCGTACTCATTCAAAAGCGCCAGCTTTACCTTATCCAACTTAACCACCTTGCGAAGATGATTTATCAAGCTGTTCTTGCCCCGTGGCTTAGCCAGACGTTTGGTTATTGCTTCAACTGTCAAATCTGGCAAAAGGTCTACAGTTAAATCAGCCCCTTCGCGCACACCACGCGAGACAGAATATATGCCACCACCTTCCAAACCTTTTTGTGAAAGCATTGCTTCACCGCGAGAACGATAATTTCCAGCACACCAAGCAACGCCTTTAATTGGTTTCCCTAAATGCTTAGTCATAAAATTTGACCATGTGACTGCCACAGCTGCATTTGCTGCGTCAAAAGCCGTAGGCTTTATTCCTTTAGCCGTTAATATTTCTGCCCAGGCACCATCCGATCCCAAACGTGCCCAGCTTGCACCACCAAGGGCAAGCACAACCGCATCTACAGTCACAGCTCTATGACCATCAGGCATGTCAAAGCTTAAAGCGCCCTTATTCCATCCGCACCAACGCCAACGCGTATGCTGCGTTACCCCAAGATCATCCAAGCGAACCAGCCATGCACGCAGCAACGGTGATGCCTTCATCACTTTAGGAAACACGCGTCCAGTTGACCCTCTAATAATTTCCTGACCCAATCCCTCCGCCCAATCGATAATATTTGTACTATCGAATGCAGTGATCGATGAATTGAGCCAAGCACCGGCTTCAGCATATGATTCTAAAAGATTTTGTACCGGAGCATCAAAAGTCAGATTCAAGCCTGACTTACCTGCCATTAGAAATTTACGTGCCAAAGATGGCTTTGCATCATAAACAGTCACAGCCATTCCAGCTGTCGCTATTACTTCAGCTGCAGCCAAGCCTGCGGGGCCTCCTCCAATAATTGCAACAGATTTCATTTACGCTCCCTACACCACCGATCCATAAACACCACACCTGAAACGTCATGCACAGCGTTTTTTATGATGAAATTTCAATTGCGCCAATGAACGGGAGACTGACCAGAAAAAAAGAAAACAGGGTATACCCTGAAAAACAATGCAATTGTGTTGGAAAAATGGTGAGCCGTGCAGGGATCGAACCTGCGACCCGCTGATTAAAAGTCAGCTGCTCTACCAACTGAGCTAACGGCCCCACTACGCGGCTCAATTAGAGAGGGTCGGAGGTAGGGTCAAGTCAAAAGCCTAAGGTTTCGCTGCGACATACTAGATTCATTTCAATCACATCGCTATATGCAGCGAATGAGTGATCAAAACACCTCTGGTTGGCCGTTTATGAAAATGCACGGTCTTGGCAACGATTTTGTTGTAATAGACACTCGTGTTTCGAATGTAAAAGTAACGCCCAATTTGGTGATAGCGTTGGCGGATCGGCACCTTGGGGTTGGGTTTGATCAGCTTGCTGTAATCACAAAAGGAAATGACCTAACAATTACATTCTACAACGCAGACGGGTCTCAGTCGGCTGCTTGCGGAAATGCCACACGCTGTATTGCAGCACATGAAATGGCACATTCACATAAAAAAGCGCTCGACATCACAATTGCAGGTCGCGGCATACTTCGCGCTGAGCAAAATAAAGATGGCACTATCTCAGTCAACATGGGTCAGCCCCAGCTGGAATGGCAAGATATTCCACTCTCTCATGAAACAGACACCTTATCCCTTCCGATTAATGGTACACCCGTTGCGACAGGCATGGGCAATCCACACTGCACATTTTTTGTGGACGATATACATACCACCGATGTTATTAATCGGGGCGCTGAGATAGAGCACCACCCATTATTTCCAGAACGTACTAATGTTCAATTTGCTCAGATCATAGGGAGAGATCATATTCGTATGCGCGTCTGGGAACGCGGAACAGGCCTTACCTTGGCCTCGGGTTCATCTTCATGTGCCACTGCTGTGGCTGCAGTACGGAGAGGTCTGACAAGCCATAGTGTAAAAATAGAACTAGACGGTGGGATACTTCATATAGACTGGCGGAAGGATGGCGTTTGGATGTCTGGTCCAACAGCCCACGTATTTAATGGCACTCTGACACAATCTTTTCTGAAAAAATTATGAAAACTCCTATTTTCTCAAATCATGGCTGCCGTCTCAATGCTTATGAAACTAAAGCGATGGCGGAGTTGGCAGAACAAGCGGGCTTAGAAAATGCCATTGTTATAAATACCTGCGCAGTAACCGCAGAAGCGGTAAGAAAGGCCAGACAGGATATTCGTAAACTACGCCGTTCTCACCCTGATTCTAAAATAATTGTTACAGGTTGCGCCGCACAAATAGAGCCTCAAACATTTGCCGCTATGGACGAAGTAAATACCGTTATTGGCAATACTGAGAAAATGCTGGCAAGCACTTGGGTGGGACTGAATGGCAACCTAGAAACAGAGCCTGTCCAGGTGGACGATATCATGTCAGTTAAAGAGACAGCAGGGCATCTCATTGACGGCTTTGGAACTCGTAGCCGCGCTTATGTTCAAGTTCAGAACGGATGTGATCACAGATGTACTTTCTGCATCATCCCTTTTGGGCGTGGTAATTCACGTTCAGTCCCGGCAGGCGTTATAGTGGATCAAATCAAGCGATTAGTGGACCAAGGTTATAATGAGGTTGTGCTGACAGGTGTTGATTTAACGTCCTGGGGAGCAGACTTGCCCTCAGCTCCCCGGTTAGGAGACTTGGTGTTGCGAATCCTTAAGCTAGTTCCTGATTTGCCCAGACTACGAATTAGTTCGATTGATTCGATTGAGGTCGACCAGGCCCTCATGCAAGCCATCGCAACCGAACCTCGCTTAATGCCACATCTGCATTTGAGCCTACAACATGGCGACAACTTAATTTTAAAACGAATGAAAAGACGACATCTACGCGATGATGCGATCAGTTTTTCTGAGGAAGCGCGCAAACTACGTCCAGATATGACGTTTGGGGCCGATATAATCGCAGGCTTTCCAACAGAAACCAATGCACAATTCGAAAATTCGCTTAAGCTGGTGGACGAGTGTGATCTCACTTGGCTTCATGTTTTTCCCTATTCGCCTCGACCAAACACACCGGCGTCACGTATGCCGCAAGTAAAAGGTACAATAATCAAACAACGCGCAGCTCAACTACGTGCCACAGGAATACGTCAAGTAAAGCAGCACCTTGCCGCACAAGTTGGGCAAACTCATCAAATTCTGATGGAAAGCTCTAATATGGGACGCACGGCACAATTTGCAGAAGTCACTTTTGATGTCGCTCATCCAGAGGGACAGCTAGTATCAACAAAGATTAAGTCACATACAGATGTTCAATTAATAGCTTAACTCTATGGAAGAACTTACTAACGGTTTAAGTGTCTTGGTGCCCCAATAACCAAGTGCAAAATTAAGGGCAGCTTTAAAAACCAGAATCAAAAAACGCTTCATTGGAATTTGATTTGAATAAAAATAACTACCTAATCCAAAAAATAAGCCCTGCGAAACGGCAGGACTTATAATCTTAGTTTCAGTATTATCAGGTTTTTTTGTAGCGCGCCTTTATCGGTGCCCAAAGCCGCTTATTGGTCAAGTATAGTAGCACAGATAGAATTGTCAGAAATAGCACACCAACGAAACCAGCCTGCTTACGCGCCATCATTTTCGGTTCGGCTGTCCACATTAAAAATGCAGCTACGTCTTCCGAGAGGTGCTGTAAGTCGTTGGAATGACCGTCCGCATAGTCAAGATCCTCACCATAAAGCGGTGGTGCCATTGCTATCCAACCCCCGGGGTAGGTCGTGTTTTCATAAAGGACCGTACCTGCTTCTTCTTTTTCTTCACCAGTATAGCCTTGCAAGAGCGACGCAATATAATCAGCACCGCCAATGCCGTGAATAAATTGGTTAATACCCAAACCGTAAGGACCATGAAAGCCAGCTCGCGCTTTTGCCATCATTGTCAGATCTGGTGCATTCTCCAGTGAAGAGCCCGGAAAGTTATCATTAGGGGTTGCTGCTCTGTAGTCATCCAGATCCGCATCAAAGACCTCATAGTAGTCTGCGTAAGCTCGGACCTGATCCTCAGGTAAATGCGGGCCACCATCATCACCCAAAGTACGGATGGGTAAAAATTTGAGACCATGACAACCAGAGCAAATCTCTGTGTAAATTTGAAGACCCCGTTGCAGCTGGTTTTCATCATAGGTTCCAAATGGGCCATCGAATGAAAAGTCTACATTATCCACATGGCCAGATCCACCTGCTGCCATGGCTCCCGCTGAAAGCGAAAGAGTTGCGACAATGCTTACTGCGAGTTTTTTCAACATCTGCAGTCTCTCCTTATTCTGCGGGCTGTGCTGATGGGGCAGAGCCTCCGTCAACACCGCCATAGTGTGCAGCAAAATCATCTTCGATAGTTGTTGGTTGCGCATCTGGTTTCTCAATCACACCCAACAGAGGCAAAATAATTAGGAAGTAAGCGAACCAATAGGCCGAAGCAATTAGCGACAGGCTGGCGTACGGTTCCTCCGCAGGCATGGCACCCAGCCACATTAACGCAAAAAAATCAATCACCAACAGAGCGAACCACCATTTAAACATAGGACGAAAACGACCCGAACGAATTGATGATGTGTCTAGCCAAGGAGCCAAAGCCATCACTGCGATTGCTCCAAACATCGCCAAAACTCCAAAGAATTTTGCGTCGATGATACCGCCAGTGATCCAGCTCGCACCAATCACAACCCAAACGTCTGAAGTAAACGCACGCAGAATTGCGTAGAATGGTAAAAAATACCATTCAGGGACTATGTGCGCAGGCGTGGCGAGCGGGTTAGCTTCGATGTAGTTATCTGGGTGACCAAGATAGTTTGGCATAAAACCAACGACTGCAAAGAAAACGGCCAAAATTACAGCGAGGGCGAACAAATCCTTGATTACAAAATAAGGCCAGAACGGAAGCGTATCTTTTGCTGCCTCTTCTTTTGAAGCGCGACGAACCTCAACGCCAGTGGGGTTGTTATTTCCAGTAGTATGAAAAGCCCAGATGTGGAGGATAACCAGACCTGCTATCACAAAAGGTAGAAGATAATGCAGGCTAAAGAACCGGTTCAGTGTAGCGTTATCCACAGCAGGACCACCAAGCAGCCATGTTTGCAAAGCTTCGCCAATGAAAGGAATTGCACCAAAAAGGCCGGTAATAACGGTTGCACCCCAAAACGACATTTGTCCCCATGGTAAGACGTAACCCATAAAAGCAGTGCCCATCATCAACAGGTATATCAGCATGCCTATAATCCACGTAATCTCCCGCGGTGCTTTATAGGATCCGTAGTAAAGACCTCGGAAAATGTGAGCATAAACAGCGATGAAGAACAATGACGCACCATTTGTGTGAATATAACGGAGCATATGGCCTCCATTGACGTCACGCATAATGTGCTCAATGGAAGCAAAGGCTAAATCGACCTGCGGCGTGTAATGCATTGCGAGCACAACGCCAGTGATTATTTGAAGTACTAAACAGAAAGTCAGCACGATACCCCAAATCCACATCCAATTTAGATTTTTAGGCGTTGGGAGCATCAACGTGTCGTAAAGCAATCCTAAGATAGGTAATCTTTTAGCAAGACCCTTTTCCCAAGCGGACTTTGGTTCGTAATGATCGTGAGGAATTCCACCCATGGTTAAATCTCCCTTAACCGAGTTGGATCGTGGTTTCGTCCACGAATAAAGCAACAGGCACTGGTAGGTTAGTCGGTGCAGGTCCTTTGCGAATACGGCCAGCAGTGTCGTAATGCGATCCGTGACATGGACAGAACCAGCCGCCAAATTCTCCCGCATCTCCTAATGGTACGCACCCAAGATGGGTGCAAACACCCATCATGACCAGCCATTCGCCTGCTTCGTCGAGAGAGCGATTAATATCAGCAGCGTCTGCATTAGACGGAAGGTTGGCGTTTTCTGCCAAAGGGTCGGGCAAATCATTTATTTCCACGGCACGTGCTTCTTCGATCTCTTCTGGTAACCGCCGACGAATAAAGACTGGTTTACCCAACCATTTGACAGTTAACTGAGTTCCAGGTTCAACACTGCTAATGTCGACTCTAATTGACGATAGTGCCAAAACATCGGCCGAAGGGTTCATTTGATCGACCAAAGGCCATATAGCAGCACCCGCAACCACCACACCGGCACCACCGGTGGCATAGTACAGAAAATCGCGTCGACTGCTTTCGTGTTCTTCATCTGCGTGGGACACGGGGGACTTCTCCAGTTTCCTACAACCCAAAGGGTCATTATGTGACTAGCTCCACAACAGCATGGGGCTTTTCAAAGGGCTATCTAGCGGGGTGAACCGCTCACGTCCAGCACACAAACTGGCGCAAGTGGTCGCAGGGGCTGTTCCGATACCTTCAAGCTATTTAACCATGCCCGTCTATCTTCATGCTAAAATCAGCTTTCGTAAAGGCTACTAAAGACATTTATGTAATAGTCACCCCTAAATCTACGATCACAAGAATCTACAAACAAATAAGCTCTAATCACAATTAACCATCTGGTTCTGTTACCTGCATGGATCGCCTTTGGGAGAATTTTGAATACCAACTTGCTAATTGTTCGCGATCTTTACGCCAAAACCGACTTTTATGCCTAAAATCAAGATAGCCAAGTGCGCAGGCCACCGAAATATGGCCCATACAAATCGGACCAGACAGATGATGCAACCAGTGGTCATTAAGTGCATCCAATCCCCGCTCGACCTTAGCCCACTGCGCCTCGATCCAACCACACGACTGTTCGGCTTCGTTACGAAGCCTAAGTTCGTAAACCATAGAGACTGCAGAATCCATAACTCCATCACCGGTTGCTTCCAACGTTAATGTTTCCCATCGAGCATCACCACTAGGATAAAATTTGCCTTGAAAAAAATCATCCAAATAGGTCGTAATCACTCGGCTGTCATATAAAGTCACACCGTTTAAACGTTCTAGTGCAGGCAAACGAGCCAGTGGATTCGCAGCTATTAAGCTTAAATCCGAAGCAAGCGCGGTCGTAGTCACTGTTTTTAATTCTACATCGTCAAACTTGTTTAACTCATGGAGTAAAACAACCACCTTTCGCACAAATGGAGACGCTGGGGAGTGATACAGTTTCATGAGGATTCCTTTATTATTTATTTTAATTTTATAACTGCTCGATCGAGAGCTAGGCACCCAAAACATCTTGGTAGAGCGATATACTAAAACCTGAGTGCCATGACATTTAAAATGGTGCGACGTTTTCCACTAAGCCATATTTAAGACTTATCGCCACCTGTATATCAGCCGTAGTAGTTTAGGTAAAAGCCATACCATTATTACAACCTAAAGTCCGAGATAAGCACTCAACGCCACTGGTGGATCAGCCATAATATCTGCCGTAGGCATTGGTGAATATGCTTGGCCTGCGTTCACAAACAAGATTTGATCTAAAGCACGCTCAGCGTCTTTGGGGTCATGAGTAATGATCATAATTGTAGCGCTCGCCTCCCGTGCGACCTCCAAAGTCAGTTCCAGCATTTCATTTCGCAAAGCGGGGCCTAGAGCCGAAAAGGGTTCATCCAGCAGCATTAACGGCTTAGCCTGAACAAGCATTCGGGCCAAAGCAGCACGACTTTGCTGCCCTCCAGAAACATCGCCAGGCTTCCGAGATTCAAAACCAGCCAAGCCAACACACGTCAGCGCTTGGTGCACCTGCTCTTTTTCAGCATCGGTCATACGCAAGGTTGGACGCAAGCCCAAACCAACATTCTGGGTTAAAGTTAAATGTGGAAACAGATTACCATCCTGAAACAACATTGAGATGCCACGTTGATCTGGTTGAGTATTACTGACATCTCGTCCATTCACAAATACACTACCCTGCTTTAGGGGTACATATCCGCCGATAGCCCCCAATAAAGTTGATTTTCCAGCGCCTGAAGGTCCTAAAACGGCAATATGGCATTCCGATTCAATGATAAAATCTGCGCGCAGACTAAAATCGTTTTGCTGCGCAACTAGCCTTTCAACTTTCAGCATAACGCCCCCAATAATCACAAATCCAGAAAAGACCCAAAGCAAGTACTAATAAAATCAAAGCCGCTCCAGACGCCGCAGTCGTTTGATAGCTCCCCATTAATCGGTACATCTGCAACGGCAAAGTTGCCCACTCAGGATTGGCAAACAAAGTTATAACCCCAAGATCACCAACTGACATTGCCGCAGCAAGACCAGCCGCAAACCCCAGTCTAGTTCGAATCCGAGGGAGCAAAACGATTCGCCAAACTAAAAAGCCATGCAATCCGAGAGAAATGTTTAAACGCCCATAGTCAACTAAGCTTTGACGCATACCAGGTACGAGCACCCGCACTGCAAAAGGTAAGGCCATAATGGCATTGACTAATGCTGTAACCAGCAAAGCAAAATATTGTGGATCAGCCAAAGGATAAATAATTATAAACCATCCCGTTCCCACCATTAGCGGCGATGCCGCAAGCCCAAGCAACGTGAGTGTCTCAGCACCACCCTTTTTTGAGCCCCCCAACCAAGCTGATACAGGCAACGCCATAATAATTAAAAGGCCAGTGCTTATTACAGCAAGCCAAGTAGAGGTCCACGCTGCAAACCATACCGTAGAAGGTACTTTAACCAACCCAATCAAACCATAAACCACTACTGCACTTAAAGGCAGTATTAGGAATATAGTCGCTACTCCAATATAAATTGCGTCGAGTATGCGAAGAAAATTGCCTCGTGCATCCCATCTCATCAGTGGTCTATCAAAACCTGATTGTAAAACAATTGGAGGCAAAATCCAAAGCGCCAACATCGCAGAAGTTCCTGCCAAGACCAATTGCAGTATGGAAAGAATAGCTGCTCGACCAAGATCAAAATCAAACCGAAAAGCCTGGTAAATTGCCAATTCAATAGTTGTAGATTTTGGACCTCCACCCAACGTGAGCGCTACCGCAAAGCTAGTCAAACAAATAACAAAAATAAGAGCAAGAGCCCCCGGCAGTACCTGCTTTAGCAGAGGCCATTCTAAAGTTTTAAAAACTTCATACGGTGGTAATCCAAGTTGACCAACCAAACGAAACTGTTCTGTTGGGATGGACTGCCAGCCCTGTAAAATCAATCTTGTTGCTAATGGCATATTGAAAAAAACATGCGCTAAAACAACACCCTGAAGCCCATAGATTGATAATGGTGGCAGGCCAAAGATACCCAGCAGCTGACTACTCCAACCCGTTCGACCAAAAACAGTCAAAATACCCAAAACGGCTACAATAACCGGTAAAATAAATGGTGCACCCAATAAAGTTACTAATGCGCTCCGTCCTTGAAATTGACGACGCGCTAAAGCACGCGCAACGGGAATTGCAAAAGCTACACTGAGCGAAGCCGACAAAATAGCCTGCCAAATAGTAAACCTTACCACTGCCCAATCAGAGACGCCAAAACTTATAGGCCAGTTAGCTTTAGACATCACAGCAACCAGTGCCGCGAGGATCAGTGCAAAGACTGCCCCGCTGACAATGGGGCCGCCTATTGCACCAGCGCGCTTAACCATTCGTCCAATGCCTCATCGCGGACGGCAGCTGACTCTTCCGGCGACATCAACAGTGATTTTTGCGGTAAAATCAGCGTATCAAAGCCGTCCGGCAAACCAGCGGTCGGGGTTACGGCAGGATACATCCAATTTGTCGTTGGGATGATCGATTGGAAGCCATCAGAAACCATAAAAGCAATAAACTGGTCAGCTAATTCAGGCTCCTTAGAGTTGGCGAGTTTTCCAGCCAGTTCAATTTGCATGTAATGGCCTTCATCAAAAGAGGCGGCCGCTTTAGAGGTGTCTTCTTCAGCAATCAAGTGGTAGGCAGGCGAGGTAGTGTAACTTAGCACCATGTCCGCTTCGCCATCGAGAAACAGACCATAGCTTTCCGACCAGCCCTTCGTCACTGTCAGAATATTATCAGCCAAATCAGTCCAAATTAAAGGTGCCTCATCACCATATGCAGCCTTGACCCACATGAGTAGGCCCAAACCAGGAGTGGAAGATCGAGGATCCTGAATCACAATTTTTAGATCACTTTCCGCAAGGGCGCGAAAATTTGCAGGAGCTTGCATATCTACGTTATGCACAAAAGCAAAATAACCCCAGTCAAATGGAACAAAAACATCATCCTCCCAAGATATCGGTAAAGAATATTCGGCAGCAACAGAATGAGTTGTGAACAGACCAGTTTCTTTGGCTGCCGCAACAAGATTGGTGTCCAGCCCCAAAATCACGTCCGCTTCAGATCGCTGACCTTCCAACTTAATACGGGCCAGCAAGGCTGCACCGTCACCGGCACCTATAAATTGCAGATCACAATTACAGGTTTCTTCGAAGGCCACCTCAACTGCTGGTCCCGGCCCCCAATCTGAAACAAAACTGTCATATGTATAAACTTTAAGTACAGGCGTCTCTGCCCAAGCTGCACTAGCACAAAGCATAGCAGCAGCAGTAGTAGTCATTAGATACTTCATCGCATCCTCCATTAAAGAGGCGGCTGGGTAAGGGATTGGAAACAAGCCAAACCTTCCCTCCGCCGGTATTAACCGGTTCAGGTTCTACGGGTTCGCATAATTGCATCTCAGCTGTCGCCAGCACCCCGAGGTGGTGATAAGGATAGTCCGCACTACAGTTTGGAGCAAGTGGAAAACGTCTTGAGCTGAAAACGTCCCACCGCTAGATGGGTACTTACCAAGGAGCCGCATATGTCGATGAATAGTTTTGGCCATCTTTTCCGCGTTACCACATGGGGTGAAAGTCATGGGCCCGCTTTGGGAGCAACGGTGGATGGCTGCCCTCCAGGCGTAATCCTAGATAAGGCAATGATCCAGCAATGGCTGGACAAACGAAAACCTGGTCAAAATAAATATACAACACAGAGACGCGAAGCCGACGAGGTAAAAATCATGTCAGGCGTCTTTGAAGGTCAAACCACCGGGACACCAATACAGCTTATGATTATGAATACTGATCAGCGATCTAAAGACTATGGTGACATTGCAGAAAAGTTTCGTCCCGGCCATGCAGACATAACATATTGGCAGAAATACGGTATTCGAGATTATCGTGGTGGTGGACGATCTTCTGCTCGCGAAACGGCCAGCCGCGTAGCTGCAGGTGGACTGGCCAGAGCAGTGTTGAATAAAATAGCTCCAGGCATCAAAATTACTGGCTACATGACCCGCATGGGTAGCCATGAAATCAATCGTACTCAATTTGATTGGAACGAAATTGGAAGAAACCCGTTCTGGGTGCCAGATGCAGAAGCCGCCGAAAATTGGGCATCTTATCTGGATACGCTAAGAAAATCTGGTTCTAGCGTTGGTGCTGTTATAGAAGTCACTGCTCGTGGTGTGCCTGCAGGTCTTGGCGCTCCAGTCTATGGAAAGCTGGATACTGACCTAGCGGCTGCAATGATGTCGATTAACGCGGTTAAAGGCGTTGAAATTGGAGAGGGCATGTCCGCTGCAATGCTCACAGGAGAGCTTAACGCAGACGAGATTAATATGGGGCCTGAAGGACCAGAATATTCATCAAATCATTCCGGCGGAATTTTAGGTGGTATTTCCACAGGGCAAGACATCGTGGTGCGTTTTGCTGTAAAGCCTACGTCCTCAATTCTTCAAACTCGCAAAACAATCACTAAAACAGGCAAGAATGCCGAAATAATTACTAAAGGCCGTCATGATCCTTGCGTCGGAATTCGTGCTGTACCAGTTGGTGAAGCGATGATGGCCTGTGTACTGCTCGATCACTTTCTATTGGACCGTGGTCAGACGGGTGGTGTTCGCGGCCCGATTGGCTAGACATATGGCAGGCAGCACTGCTTGCAGTGATACATTTGCCATCCAAAAATACAATATTCCTAGAAGTAGGAAGCATTAATCAGAATCTTACATATTGGCTCAGGTGAGCTTGTGAATATTCATACAATTAAAAACGTTACACATTAATTTTAAATATTACTTTGGTTCAGATCTCAAATCCAAGGTTTGCTTTGGTAAGCATCAGTTATCAGGATCTACAAATAATGTTGCGTCCCTGCACACATAACAAACCAAGCACTGCTATAGCATTAAAACTATTCGCTGTTTTTCTATTTATGGTGATGGCGGCTATAATAAAAGTTGCTACGCAAGAAGTTCCACCAGGTGAAGCAGTTTTTTTCAGGTCATTCTTCGCACTTCCAATCATTGTTACTTGGATTTGGCATCGTGGTGAATTGGGAGAAGCACTGATACCAAACAATATAAAAGGCCATTTCTGGCGAGGCTTTTTTGGAACGGCCGCAATGATATTGACATTTGGCGGCCTTAGCCTGTTGCCACTGCCTGAAGTCACCGCCATTGGCTATGCTACACCAATTTTTACGGTAATTTTAGCAGCAATAATGCTAGGTGAACGGCCACATTTTTTTCGAATAACTGCTGTCGTTCTCGGCCTGTTGGGCGTTTTGATTGTAATGTGGCCACGACTCAGTTTGAGTTCAAACACACTCGATACTGCAGGCACGTTAGGAGCAATTATGGTCTTAACAGCCGCGCTATTACGCGCATTCGTGCAAATCCACATCCGAACATTAGTAAAAACCGAACACACAGCAGCTATCGTTTTTTATTTCTCACTTACCGCGACAGTGCTCAGCCTGTTTAGTCTTCCGTTTGGCTGGATTGTTCCCATTCCACGCGATATTTATTTGCTCGTTGGAGCAGGCCTGGTGGGAGGAATTGCTCAGATTTGTGTCACCTCAAGCTATCGTTTTGCAGGAGCATCGATGTTAGCGCCTTTCGACTATTCCTCAATGATTTTTGCAGCCTTAATTGGGTATGTTATTTTCACTGAAGTGCCAACACTTCCTGTAGCCCTGGGCTCAATACTGGTAGTTTTAGGTGGCATACTTATCATTTGGCGTGAACGAAATTTAGGAATGGATCGGCGTAAAGCGAGATCTGTTACAGATCCTAAGGGGTAATAAGCGCTTGAAACCAGTTAAAGATCCAAGAGTTTAGCTAATCCCACATAGGGAAATATTTTAGAAAAATAAAATTATCAGCACTTTGATGGTTGTGTATTACAGCTCAGCCCTAACAAGCTTCTCATAGTCTTGAGCAATTTCACGCGTTATGGAACCAACTTCGAAATTGAAATCTGCAATCTCTCCAACTGGAGTAACTTCTGCAGCAGTACCAGTCAGCCAGCATTGTTCAAAACCTTCAAGCTCATCCGGCATAATAATACGCTCATGAACTTTGATATTTTTATTTTCCAACATTCCAATAACAGTCTGTCGGGTCAATCCATTCAAAAATACGTCAGCTTTAGGTGTATGCACCTGACCATCTTTAACAAAAAAGATATTTGCACCCGTGCACTCAGCGACAAAACCACGATAGTCCATAAATAATGCGTCTGAACAGCCTTTTGCTTCAGCCGCATGTTTAGATGTCGTGCAGATCATGTAAAGACCTGCTGCCTTGGCATGTACCGGAATTGTTTCAGGTGATGGGCGCTTCCATTTTGCAATATCCAACTTGGCCCCTTTGAACTTGGCATCACCATAATAACTACCCCATTCCCAAGTTGCGATAGCCAAATGGACGGGGTTGCGAGCAGACGCAACACCCATATCTTCGCCTGCACCGCGCCAAGCTACAGCTCTGACATATGCGTCTTCAAGGTTATTTGCCGCCAACACTTGCTGTTTAGCCGCTTCAATCTCATCCACGGTAAACGGTATTTTAAAATCTAGCTGGCCCGCAGAAAAATGTAGCCGCTCTGAATGCTCTCGGCTAAGAAAGATTTTACCATTGTAGGCGCGTTCACCTTCAAAAACAGAACTCGCATAGTGCAAAGCATGTGACAGGACATGGACATTTGCTGAACGCCAGTCGACCATCTGACCGTCCATCCAGATTTGCCCATCACGATCATCATATCCAGCCATGCCAGTCTCCATTATATCTTTAGTTGCGCAATTGAGTTATTTTAGGATATAAAGTTGCGCAAAATCTGAGATTTGTTATCCCTTCACTCTTGGAATGTCAACAAGGCTGACATAAACTGACCATAAAATTCAGCATGTATTTGCGAGATCAAAATGACAAATGGACGAAGCAGTGGAGCAATCAGTGGAGAAAGCCTTCTCTTTCTGACTGACGAGCAGTTGCAGCAAGGTATTGAGGCAATGTTTTTCGCTTATCGCGGGTTCACTGCAGACCCAGACCGTATCTTATCTGAGATGGCCTATGGTAGGGCGCATCACCGCGCCGTACATTTCATCAATCGTTCGCCGGGCACGACTGTAAACAATCTTCTCAATATTCTTGGCGTCACAAAACAATCACTCAACCGAGTGTTACGCACACTAATTGCCGATGGTCTGGTGGAAAGTCGGGTTGGAGAAATAGATCGGCGTGAACGTCACTTACATTTAACAAATGAAGGGCGTTTATTGGAAGGCCGCTTATCAGATGCACAGCGTGCTAGGATGCGATCAGCATTTCGTGATGTGGGGCCAGATGCCGTGGCGGGCTTTCGCAGAGTGCTTGAAGCGATGATGGACAAAGAAATGCAACGCGCCTACACCAGATTGAAGGAGAGCGGTTCATGAGCGGTGTCGATAACCATCTGTTGATCGTAGATGATGACGAGCGCATCAGGATGTTGCTGCAAAAATTTCTTATTCGTCAGGGGTTTTTTGTAACTGCTGCAAGGGATGCGGCGCATGCACGTCGGGTATTGGCAGGCTTGGATTTTGATCTGATTGTACTGGATGTCATGATGCCAGGAGAAGATGGTATTACTTTATGCCGGTCACTACGAGAAAACAGCACAACACCAATCCTATTACTTACTGCCAAAGGAGAGACAGACAACCGAATCGAAGGGTTAGAAGCAGGAGCGGACGATTACCTACCTAAACCTTTTGAGCCAAAGGAACTGCTCTTACGCATCAATGCAATTCTACGTCGGGTTCCAGAGGTTAGTGCTGATCAAACAGCTCCTAAAGTTCTAGCCCTTGGCCCAATCCGATATGATATGGAGCGCGGTGAAATGTGGCGAGGTTCGGATCTCGTCCGCCTCACCGCAACCGAGATGCAGCTCATGAAAATCTTTTCAACACAATCCGGTCAGGCAGTCAGTCGTAGCCAACTTGTTGAAGATCTGGGTCGAGACCGTGGGCAGGGCCAAGAGCGCGCTGTTGATGTTCAAATTACACGCCTACGCCGCAAAATCGAAGAGGATCCTAAGCAACCTCGCTATCTTCAAACAGTGCGTGGCGTTGGCTATATGTTGGCTCCAGACTAAAGCAACAAGATCTCAGTATTTTTGGAATAATAAAATATGGCTACCGCTTTTATAAGTCATAAAGATGGGTTGCAGCATGAAACCCCACCAAGCGCACCGGAACGGATAGCGCGACTGGAATACATTTTTCAGGCTATAGAAGACTTGCCTCTGATCCGTGTGGACGCACCTCTTGCCTCAGATGCATCCATCGCACTATGCCACCCACAGAAATATACCAATGCAGTCAGAAATGGCATACCCAAAAATGGCTTCACCTGCCTCGATGCTGACACTGACAAAGAAACGTTTTTGTCTCCCGGTTCAGCTGGTGCTCTTTGGAGGGCGGTTGGCGGCGCTATCAAAGCTGTCGACATGGTTCTGAACGGTGAAGTAACCAATGCATTTGTTGCCATGCGTCCACCCGGTCACCATGCGGAAAAAACTTTACCAATGGGCTTTTGTGTTTTTGGCAATATAGCAATTGCAGCAAAGCATGCTCTTGAGGTGCACAGGCTAAGTCGTGTTGCAGTTGTAGATTTCGACGTTCATCACGGCAATGGTACGCAAGCGCTACTGCAGGACGATCCGCGTGTTCTATTTATTACATCTCAGCAGATGCCACTTTGGCCAGGGACCGGCCTTGCATCTGATCGAGGACCACATCAAACAGTTTTAAATATACCTCTGGCACCAGGTACAGATGGTACCCATGCGCTTAAAGAATACCAATGCAAAGCACTCCCTGCACTGAATAATTTTCAACCAGAGCTGATTCTAATATCTGCCGGTTTTGACGCCCATCAGGATGACCCTTTAGCCCAATTGAACTGGTCTACAGATACCTACACAGACATAACGGATATGCTAACAGGATTAGCGCAAACTCTGTGCAAAGGCCGGGTGGTATCGGTGCTAGAAGGCGGTTATGATCTCAATGCGTTGGCAGCCTGTGTCCACGCTCACATTAAATCGCTTATAAAGGCTTGCTAATGACCGACCAACCTGTTGATGCAATGAATTTTGAAGAAGCTATGGCAGAACTTGAACAAGTTCTGGGCCAATTGGAACGTGGAGATGTGGCTCTCGAACAGTCCATTAAGCTTTATGAGCGCGGCGCTGCTTTGAAAGCACGATGCGAAAGCAAGCTAAAAGAAGCTGAGGAGAAAGTAGCCACCATCACGCTGGATCCCAACGGCGCCCCAGTAGGTTTGAAAGAAACGGACGACTTGTAAAGTGTTTACTGAAAAGCTGGCTGAAACTGCGGTGGCCATTCAAGAGCAGTTTGATGCAGTGCTCAGATTACTCCCTGCTGTACCAGTAGTACAAGCTATGGCCCACGCCACGAAAGGCGGAAAACGTTTACGCGGTTTCATGGTAATGCAAAGCGCGCACTTACACGACATTCCTTCTGACAAGTCCATCTGGCCCGCAACCGGTATTGAGGCTTTGCACGCTTATTCTCTTGTTCATGACGACCTACCTTGCATGGATAACGATGATTTGAGACGAGGTGAACCTACGGTACATGTAAAATGGAATGAAACGACGGCTGTTTTGGCAGGTGATGCATTACAAACCCTTGCATTCGAACTGGTTGGGAAGCCAGAGGTTGGCAGTGGCGATGTACGAGCCGATCTTTCGTTGTCACTTGCTCGCGCAGCTGGAGCTAAAGGTATGGTTTTAGGCCAGGCATTAGATATTGCTGCGAGTTCTGCTAACCAAGCTCTGACGTTGGATGAGATTACCGCATTACAACGCGGCAAAACTGGCGCATTAATCGAATGGTCTGCGACTGCTGGAGCACGTTTGGCTGGAGCCGATATTACAGCATTACAAACATATTCTTTGGCTTTGGGATTGGCCTTTCAAATTGCAGATGACGTGCTCGATATAACAGGTGATGCCACGACTATTGGGAAAGCTACAGGAAAAGACATTGATGCAGGCAAGGCAACCTTTGTTTCATTACTCGGGCTAGACGAGGCGAAACGCCGCGCCCAATCTCTTGTGACAGCAGCTTGTGACGCGCTGCAACCCTATGGAGCAAACGCAGATATTTTACGGGAGACTGCCCGTTTTGTTATCGCCCGTAAAAAATGAAAGACTATCATGTCTGACCATCTCAATACACCATTGCTTGACACCATTATACGCCCGTCTGATCTCAAACAGCTCTCGGATGTTCAGTTGCGACAACTCGCTAATGAATTGAGGGCTGAAACGATATCAGCCGTTTCCGTCACTGGTGGGCATTTAGGCGCAGGACTGGGCGTAATTGAGCTAACAGTAGCATTACATGCTGTTTTTGATACACCACGTGATAAAATTGTCTGGGACGTTGGACATCAATGCTATCCCCATAAAATTCTGACCGAACGGCGTAATCGTATTCGGTCTCTGCGCCAAAAAGACGGGCTCAGCGGTTTTACTAAACGTTCTGAATCCCCTTATGACCCTTTTGGCGCGGCGCATTCTTCAACATCGATCAGCGCTGCCCTTGGCTTTGCAGTTGCCCGAGACTTAGGAGGCATCACCCCTGAAGGTCTGGGCGACGCAATTGCGGTAATTGGAGATGGTTCAATGAGTGCTGGCATGGCCTTTGAAGCCTTAAACAATGCCGGCCATTTAAAGAAACGAATGATTGTAATACTAAATGATAACGAAATGTCGATCGCACCACCCGTTGGCGCGATGTCCTCTTATTTGTCACGGCTCTACGCCGAAGCACCATTTCAGGAATTCAAGGCCGCAGCCAAGGGAGCTGTTAGCCTTCTGCCTGAACCATTTCGTGAAGGGGCAAAGCGTGCAAAAGACATGCTCAAAGGCATGGCAGTGGGCGGAACCTTGTTTGAAGAATTGGGCTTCAGCTACCTTGGGCCTATCGATGGCCATGATTTGAACCAACTTCTTCCAGTCCTGCGGACGGTCAAAGACCGCGCAGACGGTCCTATATTAATCCATGTTCTGACCAAAAAGGGAAAGGGATATGCCCCTGCCGAAACAGCACATGACAAAGGTCACGCTACGGCCAAATTTGACATGGTAACGGGCCAACAGCACAAAACACCATCTAATGCCCCAAGCTACACAAATGTTTTTGCTCAAAATCTAATAAAAGAAGCACAAGAAGACGATAAGATTTGTGCCGTAACTGCTGCAATGCCAGATGGCACAGGGTTAAATCTTTTTTCTGAACGCTACCCTAGTCGATGTTTCGACGTTGGCATTGCCGAACAGCACGGAGTAACATTCTCAGCAGCTCTCGCCGCCGGCGGGATGAAACCTTTTTGCACCATGTATTCAACTTTTTTACAGCGTGGCTACGATCAGGTCGTGCATGATGTTGCGATTCAGCGCCTGCCAGTGCGCTTTGCAATCGATCGGGCTGGATTAGTTGGCGCTGATGGGGCGACCCATGCAGGCGCATTTGACATTGCCTATCTCACCAATCTACCTGGTTTTGTGGTGATGGCCGCTGCAGATGAGGCAGAGCTTACCCATATGGTTGCTACCGCAGCCGCCCATAATGAAGGCCCAATAGCTTTCCGCTTTCCACGTGGTGAAGGCACAGGCGTTGATATGCCAACACGGGGGAGCCCACTTGAAATCGGTAAAGGACGAATGATCGCTGAAGGTGCAGGCGTTGCCCTTCTAAGCTTTGGAACGCGTCTTTTTGAGGTCGAGAAAGCTGCCGAAAACTTGCGCTCAAAAGGGATCATACCCACAATCGCAGATGCGCGCTTTGCCAAGCCACTTGATCGAGACATGATCATTGGTCTTGCAAAAAACCACGAGACCTTAATTACCATCGAAGAGGGCGCAATTGGTGGCTTCGGCAGCCATGTCGCACAGCTTCTCGCTGAAGAAGGTATTTTTGATACTGGGCTAAAATATCGCTCTATGGTGTTACCTGATATCTTCATCGATCAGGCAAGTCCTGCTGACATGTACGCAGTTGCGGGCATGAATGCAGAACAGATAGAGGCAAAAGTTCTCGATGTCCTAGGAATTACAATCCTTGGTGAAGCGCGAGCATAAAATATGATTGACAAGCATGCAGATGTTTAAATAACTCCATGAATACTCAGAGCCATTATGTCTTTTTTATCCGCTGGTGCATTTACGGTCTTGCCGGAGGCTTTTGCATTTATGAAATCTTTTTGGGGTCTTGGAACGGATTTGGTGGGCCGTTTCGCTATCTGACAATTTGGGCTTTATTCCTATCATTTTATTCATCCAATAGAATGCTGGCACTGAGTAGAAGCCGTACCATCCGTTCTCATCAAATCACTGCCATCTGCGCATCAGTTCTGAATGTTATGGTAGTCTATCTATATTGGAAGCTGTATTTTACAGATCCCTCTTTGGTAAATAGTGACGGCCCAAGTGTTTGGTATAGAGAATATTATCTTCATGGCCTAGGCCCTGCTCTTCAGATAATCGATGCTGTTTTTATCGGACGAATACACCGTCGTGTTTGGCGAGCAATATTACCAGTTTTGATGATTATTACTGCTTATGTTATCTGGGTAGAGTTGTTCGTACAAAAATTTAATATGGAGCCAGTGGGAAGCGTTACCAGCGGCCTACCTTACCCGTTTCTTAATTCAATGGAGTTAGATGAACGAATTTTATTTTATGCAGCTAACGCGGGGATGGCCATTGCTTTAATTGCAGTATTTGGCATCGTCCGTATTGGCTTTGACCGTATATTTCGCTCCTAGTTTTGGAAATATGTGCTTTATATATTTCGAGATACGTCTTCGTTTAACAACGCTAAGAGACCCTCTTTGTAACTGGGATAACGTAATTTCACGCCTAGGTCAGTTTTAATTCGATCGTTATTTATTCGTTTGTTTTCAGCATAAAAGCTGCGGGCCATCGGCGACATCTCTGCTGTTTCAAAGGGAATAGCCGGGGGAACTGGCAAACCAAGCAATTCAGCAGCATAGGCAATTACATCCTCAGGCGGAGCAGGACTATTGTCACAAACGTTATAAACTGTACCTGGCGCAGGCCGCTCAATAGAAGCCACAAGAACCTGAGCAATATCTTCAATATGTGTTCGCGAAAAAACCTGGCCAGGTTTGATAATCCGACGCACGGTACCGTCACGAACTTTGGCAAAAGGGCCACGGCCTGGGCCATAAATTCCAGCCAATCGAAAAATATGTAATGGAAGTTTCGAGATTGCTCTCCATTCAGTTTCAGCGCCCTTGCGCCATTGGCCTCGCTGCGTAGATGGGTTGAGGGGAGTATCCTCATCTATCCATTTGCCTTGATAATCGCCATAAACGCCCGTTGTTGAAAGATAGCCTACCCATTCATAATTAGCAGAATACTTTCGGATCAAGTCACCAACCTCTTTAAGAACCGGATCACCCTCCAGGGTTGGTCCGACTGAGACCAATAAATGACTTGCATACTCCAAAACTCCTGACACATCACCACCCGGAAAAATCAACGGTTCAATCCCCTGATCAGCCAAATTTTGTGCTTTGGTTGCACTTCGCGTTGTACCAATGATGTGCCAGCCTTGCGGCAATAAAAGCTTAGCGAGCCATTGCGCAGAATAACCGTGACCAAAAGAAAGAAGAGTTTTTTTCATGTTCCACAATTGGCGCTTACGTTGCAACGAGGCAAGACCCCCTTGCAAAAATATCTACATAGCCGCTTACTGTGAACATGCAAAATGAACCCGACCTCAAAAGCGCTTATGCATTAGAAACACCTGATGATTCCCGCAAACTCTATGCTGCATGGGCAAAAACATATGACGAAGGTTTTGTACAACAAAGCGGCTACATCTTACACGAACATGTGGTGCGACAGTTTACAATCATGGGTGGGTTTGGGCCGGTGTTAGATATTGGAGCAGGCACTGGATTATGTGGAGAAGCATTACGGGCAAGGGGCATTGAACCCGTTGACGGCACCGATATCTCAGCAGAAATGCTCACGATCGCTTGTGAAAAAAACATCTACAGGAACCTTTTTACTGGTGATGTCGTAAAAGGACTGGAAGTCAATGAAGATACTTATCAAGGGGCCGTCAGTGCGGGAACTTTTACAATGGGTCACGTGGGGCCTAATGGCATCGATACAATTTTACATGCTGTCCGTCCAAACGGCTGGATTGTATTTTCGGTCAATGCCAAACATTATCAGACTGCTGGATTCTCCACTAAAATGACAGGCCTCGTTACCAGTATATCTGATTTCTCTACAGTTGAAGTTCCAATTTATGCGCCAGACGCTACTCAGGCACATGCTAAGGATACAGCACTCATACTGGCGTTTCGTAAAAGTTGATTAAAATTCTTTAATCTATTTTTTGGAGTTAAAATTCATTAAGCGCGGTTGTGAAACTGTAACCTTTTGGCTTAACTAATATCCCGAGTTCAGTTTTCCTAAGCCAGAAACACACTTTAAAAATCAATATCAATTTGCATAATTGGAATTCTCCTCATCAAGGATTGCTTTAAGTTCAGACAAGTGTCGCTCATCCTGTTCCGGGTAGTCTTCAATTTCTTGCGCTGTCTTTTCTGCCACGTCATCAGGGATTATCCTCAACGGCTTTCCTGTCTGCAAAGCCAATAGATATGTTTGACAAGCACGCTCAAAATAAAACATTCTATTGAAGGTATCAGCCACGGTATCTCCAAGTACCATGATACCATGATTACCCATCACCATAACTTTTTTGCGCGGGTCATCGAACATCTTAGCACAGCGCTCGCCTTCTTCTTCAAAGGCCAAGCCACCATAGCTTTCATCAATTACAACCCGATTAAAAAACATGCATCCGTTCTGATCCACTGGCGGTAACCGGCTGTCGGCCATTGCCGCTAAAGCCGTAGCGTAGGAAGAGTGAACATGCATCGCGCAGCGCGCATGTCTGCAAAAACGGTGCATCCCAACATGCAATCCCCAAGCCGTTGGATCCGGTGCGTCCGGCCCCTCCATGCTGGCTGGGTCATTGGCATCAACAATAATAAGATCTGACGCCTTAATGCGGGAAAAGTGCATTTGGTTAGGGTTCATAAGAAACTTGGTACCATCTTCATTTATAGCAAAAGAAAAATGGTTAGCGACACCTTCGTGCATATTGAGGCGCACAGTCCAGCGGAATGCCGCTGCAAGGTCCACACGTTCCTGCCAATGATCCATGTTTGGACGAATATCTGAAACATTCATGACCAAAGCCTCCTAATAATCATATAAACTGTGCCAAATTTTTTTAATATTACCAATTCAAAAACATATTTAGCAACAATGTCTTCGATCAAGCTAATAATAGTTAAATTGGATAAATAGACATCCTCTTGCGTCTGCAGTTGAATTTTGATCCAACAGGTTATGAAATATGACACTGCCCCAACACTTTTTCCTTCATGGGCTACTTCTGCAGCAGATTTAATTAACGTTGCAGCAGGCCGAGCACCCGCTGATACTGTCATCCGAGGCGGTATTTGGGTGAATGTGCATACACGCGAAGCTCTGCCAGAATACAGTATTGCCATTAAACATGGCCGGATCGCATGTGTTGTACCTGATGCGAGTTATTGCACAGGCCCTAAAACCGAAATCATTGAAGCCAATGAACGCTATATGATCCCCGGCCTGTGTGACGGACATATGCACATCGAGTCAGGTATGCTGACACCAGCAGAATTTTCTGCTGCGGTTATTCCGCATGGAACTACAACCATGTTCACTGATCCTCACGAGATTGCAAATGTACTTGGCCTCGAAGGCGTTCGTTTTATGCATGATGAGGCGCTAATGCAGCCCGTCAATATTTGGACACAAATGCCCTCCTGCGCACCTTCGGCCCCTGGTATGGAAACAACTGGATACGAAATTAGTGCGGAAGATGTAGCTGAAGCAATGACATGGCCAGGTATTATTGGTCTCGGTGAAATGATGAATTTCCAGGGCGTGATCGCAGGCGATTCACAGATGTTGGCAGAAATTGCGGCAACCCAAGACGCTGGCAAAACTGTAGGCGGGCACTACGCATCACCTGATTTAGGACCCAATTTTGCAGCCTATCTGGCAGGTGGCCCAGCAGATGATCACGAAGGCGTGTTTGAGGTAGATGCAATCGCCCGTATGCGCCAGGGTATGCGGTCGATGATCAGGCTGGGCAGCGCCTGGTATGATGTCGAAACACAAATCAAAGCAATTACTCAAAAGGGATTGGATTCACGCAATATGATCCTTTGCACCGATGATTGTCATTCTGGCACACTCGTTCATGAAGGCCATATGAATCGTGTAATACGCCATGCAATCGATTGTGGCTGTGATCCGCTAATCGCCTTGCAAATGGCAACAATAAACACAGCCACACATTTTGGGTTGGAGCGTGAAATTGGCTCACTTACACCTGGCAGACGAGCTGATGTGATCCTGACCTCTGACCTGAAGACGCTACCAATAGAACGTGTAATCGCTCGTGGTAAAACTGTAGCGCTAGAAGGTAAGCTGGCTACGGATTGCCCACACCTAAAATGGCCTGATAGAGTACGCAGGACAGTACATGTTAGAAAAAAACTAGAAGCAATCGACTTCGAAATTCATGCTCCTAAGGACTGCAATAGAGTGACTGCAAACGTAATTGGTGTAGTAGAAAATCAAGCCCCAACCAAAGCGTTAAAACGAGACTTGCCTGTCTTAAACGACATTGTCGAAGCTGCCGAGGATACTTGCCAAGTCGCCTTGGTAGAGCGCCATAATGCAACTGGCGGCGTTACCAATGCGTTCATCACCGGATTTAATTATAAAGGGAAAATGGCAATGGCCTCAACGGTCGCCCATGACAGCCATCATATGATCGTAGTGGGTACTGATCGCAGTCAAATGGCATTAGCTGCGAACCGGTTGGCAGAGGTTGGTGGGGGCATCACGATTTTCAGAGACAATACTGAAATGGCGCTCGTGGAATTACCAATTGCAGGCTTAATGTCGGACAGGCCAGCAAAAGACGTTGCCACACAAGCAAACAAAATGATGGAAGCCATGGCTGATTGCGGTTGCACATTAAACAATGCCTACATGCAACATTCACTCTTGGCACTTGTTGTTATTCCAGAATTGCGTATCTCGGATCTAGGTCTTGTTGATACTCGTAGTTTTGAATTCGTACCAGTTTTAGAGCATAAGATATGAAAATTCTAACACCCGCAGACCTCTCACATCAAAACATAACGAGTGCGACAGAAGCAGTCGCATTGCTACAGAAATTGTATGATGAAGCCGCTAATTTCCTGAACAACCACTTTAATACTGCAATGGTTGAAGGTGCGCCCAGTGAACGTATTCGAGCATTTTATCCCGAAGTACGTATTGTCACCACCAGTTATGCGCAAGTTGATACAAGGCTCAGCTTTGGTCATGTTTCCAATCCTGGAACCTATACAACAACTGTAACGCGGCCAAAGCTATTTGCGAATTATCTCACCCAACAAATTGATTTGCTAATCGCAAATCACAATCAACCTGTTCAGATTGGCTATTCACAAACCCCCATGCCAGTCCATTTCGCAGTCGCCAACAATTCAAAAATGACAGTGCCCCAAGAAGGAGCCGCGGAATTTGCGTTGCGCGATTTTTTTGATGTACCAGACTTGGCGACAACAAATGATGACATTGTTAACGGCACTTATGCACCAATCGATGGGGTGAAGCCCTTAGCACCCTTTACAGCCCAGAGAATAGACTATTCCTTGGCAAGGCTAGCGCATTACACAGCTACAGACCCAGAGCATTTCCAAAACCACATTCTTTTTACCAACTACCAGTTCTATGTATCCGAATTCGAGTCTTACGCACGTAAGCAATTAAATAATTCTGAAACTGGCTACACTGCGTTTGTTTCTACTGGCAATTCAATCATCACAAAAAATGATGGCAAAATAAAAGATTTTGGCCAAATGCCGCAAATGCCAACCTATCATCTTAAACGGGCGGACGGATCCGGGATTACACTTGTTAACATCGGGGTGGGCCCCTCCAATGCGAAAACGGCAACAGATCACATTGCAGTACTGCGCCCTCATGCCTGGCTGATGGTCGGACACTGTGCCGGTTTGCGCAACTCTCAAGCTTTAGGGGATTTTGTGCTTGGCCATGCCTATCTGCGTGAAGATCATGTATTAGACAATGATTTACCGCCTTGGGTACCAATTCCTGCATTGGCAGAAATTCAGATCGCACTTGAGCAAGCCGTTGCAGATGTGACCAAGCTAAAAGGCTATGAGCTAAAACGCATCATGAGAACAGGCACGGTAGCATCTTATGATGATCGTAATTGGGAATTGCGTGACCAGCACGGTCCGATACAGCGGCTTAGCCAGTCGCGAGCAATTGCACTTGATATGGAAAGTGCGACTATTGCAGCAAATGGCTACCGGTTCCGGATTCCCTATGGAACACTTTTGTGTGTCTCAGATAAACCTTTGCATGGTGAATTGAAGTTACCTGGAATGGCCTCAGACTTCTACAAAACGCAGGTTTCCCGTCACTTGATGATTGGTATACAAGCAATGGAGCACATTCGAACCATACCGCTAGAACGCATACATAGTCGGAAATTGCGTTCATTTGATGAAACAGCCTTCCTGTAAAAGGTAAAAACAGCCTAAAATTGCATTATTTCACCTAATTTTCTCCACTAATCATTGTGTGGTCCCACAATATAAGGCTATAAACATGAAATGAGGCCCAACTTGTGGGCAGGCGAAGGAGACCATAAAATGGCGAAACCAATGACAAAGACCCAACTCGTAGCAGCACTAGCCGACGAAATGGGTAGCGATAAAAAATCTGCGGGCGCAGCACTAGATGCAATGTGTGGCCTAATAACTAAAGAAGTATCCGGCGGCGGTGCCGTTACACTTCCGGGAGTGGGCAAAATTTACTGCCGTGAACGCCCTGAGCGGATGGTCCGCAACCCCGCTACTGGCGAACAGTTTAAGAAAGCAGCCGATAAAGTTGTTAAAATGACAATTGCAAAGGCACTTAAGGACAGCGTAAACGGCTAAGTCTTCGCACATTGTAAGAAAATTAAAGGCTGCCTGAACCGGTAGCCTTTTTTATTTACGGTTTTCAGCACATCTTGCATCTCGCTCTTAATTACCAGAACGTCTCCCAATTGAGATTGGAAGTGCTATGGATATCCGCGCAATTATAATGGGACTAACCTTTGCTCTGATCTGGTCATCCGCTTTTACCTCAGCACGAATAATCGTAACCAATGCATCGCCGCTTGCGGCATTATCGTTGCGATTTTTTATCTCTGGATTAATAGGGATCAGCATTGCCCGAATTTTGGGACAGACATGGCATCTTACCCCAAATCAATGGCGGGCCACTATAATTTTTGGCGTTTGCCAAAATGCTATTTATCTCGGATTAAATTTTTATGCCATGCAAACAGTTGAGGCATCGCTTGCTTCAATCATTGCATCCAGCATGCCACTTTTAGTAGCCTTTGCAGGTTGGGTTTTCTTAAAAGACAGTCTGCCTATTATGGCTATCCTAGGTTTAATCCTTGGCATGGTAGGCGTTGTAATTATAATGTCCTCACGTATGAAAAGTGGCATTGATTTTTATGGAGTCACTTTCTGTATAATTGCGGCCATCGCGCTTACTATTGCTACTCTATCAATAAAATCAATGTCCTCAGGTGAGAATCTATTAATGGTTGTAGGTCTGCAAATGCTGGTGGGCGCCGTTCCCTTAACCATAGCATCAGCTTTGACAGAAACATTACATATGAACGTAACAGCAGGACTTATAGCTGCCTTTATTTATACGACACTTGCCCCCGGCCTATTAGCTACCTGGATATGGTTTAAACTAGTCGCACGGATTGGAGCGACACGAGCAGCTACATTTCACTTTCTTAACCCGTTCTTTGGCGTCGCCATCGCAGCCATTGTTTTGGAGGAAGATCTAAACCCATACGACATTATTGGGGTAACAGTGATTACCGCAGGCATCCTTGCAGTTCAGTTATCACGTCAAATTAAAGTTTGACTGTATAAAATTAAAAAGTTTTTTATTTTAGTCAAAAAAATCTTAACAGTATTGGATATATCAATTTTTATGATCTAACTTGGTACACAAAAATCTCAGTAGCAGCACAAAGCTTCACACTTAAAAACTGTACAGAGTCGCCCGGGATTTAAAATACTTGAAAAACGGTATTATCACTTAAAAACACCTGATATATCTATATTTAGTGCTTTATCTCAAGTAAAATATTTAAATTCTGGTTGCATGTAACACTGTTTTAATGATTGAACAGTGTAAATATTTAAATGGACGTTTACCAAAATATGACTGAGTTTTTTGCTGCTGACTGCTTTAAAAGATTTGCTTTGATTGCATTGTGCACTTTTGCATCATCCAGCAGCTCTCTCGCTCAAGAGCAGACTACATTTGAAATAGTTTCTTCTACTGCACCTACGCTAAATTTTTATGGCCTACCCGGAATTATTGATATGCCAAGCGGTGAAGCTATGCAAAACGCGCAAGTTGCGCTTAGTTTTTCACATTTTGCCGGAACAACTCGAAGCTCATTCTCGTTCCAATTCTCACCAAGAATAACAGCAACTTTCAGGTACAGTGGCCTAAAAGATTATAATGGCGGCTCTGGCGGTACCAGCACATATTGGGATCGTAGTTTTGATTTTCGCTATCTTCTTTTGAAGGAAAAAGCCATTCAACCAGCTTTGACTGTAGGACTACAAGATTTTGCTGGAACTGGTATCTATTCTGCGGAATATTTAGTAATGACCAAAAATTTTCTTCAACCATTTGGTTTGTCTGGGAATTTAAAAGTCACAGCCGGCCTAGGCTGGGGACGTTTGGGTTCTAAAGGCTCTATTAGCTCGCCATTCGGTAGTGAGAGAGAAACAGCTACTATAGACCTTGGCGGAACTCCTTCTTATGATCAATGGTTTCGTGGGCCCATGGCACCATTTGGCGGTATTGAGTGGCAGATATCCGAGAAGCTCGGTGTAAAAGCAGAATATTCGGGTGATGCTTATACCGCTGAAACATCAGCAAACATAATTGATCGCAAATCACAATTTAATTTTGGTGCCGAATATGAGGTGAGCAAAGGCTTCCGTTTGGGCGCATATTACCTTTACGGCTCTGAAATTGGAGTTAATGCCCAAATCCAGTTTAATCCAAACCGTCCATCAACACCGTTTAATTTAGCTGGTCCCCGGCCTGTTATTGTAAGGCCTAGCCGAGCAACTTCTCCCGATAGCTATGGAACAAGTTGGGCAGAACTAAAAGATGCTCCAAGCGATATTCAAAAGGTTATCGGGGAAGAAGTGAAAGATGTTGGGATAAAAATTGAGTCTGTGTCGGTCTCACCAACGCGCGTTGAACTACGGGTGCACAGCAACAACCTAACAAACCAAGCTATAATAGTCGGACGCGTTGCGAGATCGATGGCACGCATTCTGCCAGACTCTGTCGAAACATTTGATATAGTTTTGATGAATAATAGCTTGGCTATGTCGAAAGTGAGCGTTCAACGAAACGCTATAGAAACTCAAGAGTTTAAGCCAAATGCAAGTGCTGCACTGCTACCGTTTGTAGTAATTGGTGATGCTGATCCTAATGCTCCAGAAAGTGCATTTACTCCACCAGACCAATTCCCTAGGTTTAGTTGGAATATTGGACCATTTTTGGCTTTATCTTTCTTTGATCCCGCCAAACCCATTCGGGCAGACGCTGGTATTGAAGTAAGTGGTAACTTTAACTTTGCTCCAGGTTGGTTTATCGGCGGAAAGGTACGGCATAAGCTCGTAGGAAACAGCAATAAGAGTCCAGTATCA